>Ga0184637_10002704_pt1 | contig 11287 bp, 14 predicted proteins | sample PLM3_127_b2_FD_133143 | JGI IMG/M metagenome (GOLD analysis project Ga0184637, IMG submission 133143) | Groundwater sediment microbial communities from an aquifer in East River, Colorado, USA - PLM3_127_b2 | ecosystem: Environmental > Terrestrial > Soil > Riparian zone | place: USA: East River... | reverse complement strand
CGTTATCCGCATAGACCCCGCTCCCGACCAGTGGCGTGTCGCCCACACGCCCGGGCAACATGAGGGCGATCCCGCCCGTTGAGGCGCCGGCCGCCACGGTTCCTGCTTGGTCCAGCGCGACCGCCCCTACCGTCTCGAGCCCAACCGTGCGCCGTATCCTCATCGCGCGATACAGGTCCAGCGTTTTCTGCATTGGGCCTGATGCCTGCTGCGGACGAACGGCCTTGAATGAGACGCGTCTGGGAATCGGTTGACGATCCAGCTTGAGCTTGAAGTAACGGGCAAAGCGTGTGGCAGGCTCGCCGACTAACAGGACGTGCTCCGTCTCTTCCATCACCAGCCTGGCCGCGGTGATCGGGTGGCAAATTTGTTCGATCGCCGCGACCGCCCCGGCCCGAAGGCCACGTCCTTCCATGATGGAGGCATCCATCCGCCGCACGCCGTCCAGTTGGAGTCGAGAGCCGGTCCCGGCATTGAAGAGCCCGGACGACTCAAGAACCCGGATGGTCTGCTCCACAGCTTCAACCGAGGAGGCACCGTGACGAAGCACCTCATGCCCGGCGACCAGCGCAGCGGCCAGACAGGCTTGCTGCGTCGCGGTCATCGCGCGTCTGCCAGCGCCACCGTGGGCGAGAATGAAGGGATGGGAGCGTTTCAATTCAGAAGGATGTCTTTGGCTTTCCGGTAGGTCGGGTCCTGCATGCGATCCAGGTCGGAGCGAACAAAGCCAAGCCCAGTGACGCACAGCTCAAAATTCTCGGACAACTTGCGGAATAAGGGCGTATCGGCACTGAACGCTTCGTCCCGAATCTGCGCGACGATGCCATAGGAGCGTTTGCCGGTCTTCACATAATCCACGAGGAAATCCTGATGGTAAATCATGCTCGCGGACTTCAATCGCCGCAGGTACTCCGGGAAAAGCCCGGCCATGAACAGGGTAAAGTCGCCGATGTGACGATGGACTTCCCGTTCTCGATCAATCGACTGCGCCTCGAGCAGCACCTCCGATTCGAACAGCATATCCACCACCGTGTCGACCCGTTCTCCCTGCTTGTTGCGAATCTGATAAAGCTGGTCGGTATGCGTGAAGTCCACGAGCAGATTGGAGACATATTGAGTCACATTGAGGTCGGGCCACCCCAAATGCTGAGCGAAACTCTTTTCGGTCAAGGCGCCGAACAGTCGGCGCAGTGGATGATGCTCAGGGATCCGAGTCAGCATGTCCACCTCCCCATACCGTACTGTCTAGTATGCCAGCCAATCCGATTTCTGGCAAATCGTCCCGAGGCCCTGACCACGCTGGGGGTGGTTAATGCAGGGGCATCATCTGCCTCGACTGTCCAGGATAAGAGTCACCGGCCCGTCATTCTCGAGAGAGACTGTCATGTAAGCGCCGAACAGGCCGGTCTCCACGGCGAGCCCACGCTGTTTGAGGCCGGCGACCACCTGCTCATAGAGCGTGCGGGCCACATCCGGAGGAGCGGCCTGGTCGAAGCCGGGTCGGCGTCCCTTGTCCGTGTCACCCAGAAGCGTGAATTGTGACACGACCAGCACGGCACCGCCACCTTCACCGGCAAGTTCGGTGACGGACCGGTTCATCTTGCCCTGCTCATCGCTGAAAATCCGCAGGCCCGGAATCTTCTCCAGCATATAGCGGACATCCGCCTCCCCATCCCCTTTGGCCACACCGAGCAACACCACCAAGCCTGCGCCGATCTCGCCCACGACCTGACCGTCCACTTTCACCGAAGCCTGCGTCACGCGCTGGAGCACCGCTCTCATAGCACACACTTGGCTGATGGCTTATGGCCGATGGTCAAACGACCGGACCAGCTTGCCATGTTTTCCCCATTGACCATTTTCCATTAGCCATTTCGTGCGTGACGAAGCTGCGGCAGCGTTCCCTCAAGCTGGAGCAATCTCCGCTTGGTCCTGAGTCCCCCCGTAAAGCCACCCAAGGACGCGTCGTGGGCGACGACCCGATGGCAGGGTACGACGATCGGCACGGGATTGGCCCCCAGTGCGTGCCCCACCGCCCGCGCATATCGGGTCCCGCCGACTCGAAGCGCCACCCATTTGTACGATCGGACGCGCCCATAGGGAATGCGGAGGATCGCTCGCCAGACCTGACGCTGGAACGCCGACCCTCCAGATAGATCAATCGGAAAGTCCAGTTCGCGCCGCTGTCCCTCAAGAAAACCGACCAACTGCGCCCGAGCCTCCCTCAACACTATCGCTTTGTTCTTTGGGCTGGCATCGCCATGAGTAGGCGCACCATTCAGGGAAGCGGGGCTGTGCGCAAGAGTTCGGGATAACTCCATTTCCACCGCGCGGCGCGAGACGTGCGGCAGGACAATCCGACACACTCCAGCACGGGCGCCTTTTGTAGAAGCTGCAATCCCCATCCAGCCCCACGGAGTTTTGAACGTCAGTGACTTGTTCATGCTAACCCTCCTTCCCTTCTATTCCTTCCCCTTCCTAAGCCGAGGCTTCAACATCCCCCAGAGCACGTCCAGTTCTTCGGAGTGCATCAAGGCATGGGCGCCGAGGTAGCCTGTGATGCTCAACCCGATGCCCACGACCAGCATGATTGTCTTGGCGATCCATTCCTCCGGCCTTGTCCAGACTGCAAGCCCGCTGACCCACAGGCAAGCCAGGATGACCGGTACGGAGGCCACCAGGACACGAGCAGCCGATTTCCCGACTGACGACCAGTCCACTCTGCCCAGCCGGCGGTTGAGCACAGCGACCAGCGTTCCGCCGTTGAGCATCGCCGCCAACGCCGTGGCCAGGGCCAGCCCGGCGTGCCGGAGCGGTTCCATCAAGAGAAACGACAGGACGAGATTGGCCAACACGGCACCCACCGCCGCCAGCGCCGGAGTCCTGGTGTCCTGCAGGGAGTAGAAGGCCGCGACGATGATCCGGACACCAGCAAAGGCCCAGAGGCCCACCGCGTAGCAGAGCACAGCCAAGGCCGTGGCAGCCGTGTCCGCTGGCGTGAAGGAGCCATGCTCAAAGAACAGGTGCACGATCGGCTGTCGCAGCAGAATCAAGCCCACCATGGCAGGCAGGATGATGAACAGGATCATCCGCAGGCCGAACCCCAGCGTGGCACGCAATTCGTCCAGCGCCCCTCTGGCGGCCTGCGCCGACAGGGTCGGCAGGATCGCCGTCGCCAAGGCCACGCCAAAGATGCCCAGTGGAAATTGAATCAGTCGCATGCCGTAGAACAGGTAGGTAGGCCCGCCAGCAAAGAAGGAGGCCAGGATCGTGCTGACGGTGATATTAACCTGCGTGACCGATAGCCCCAGCAGTGACGGCACCATCAGCGCGCCGATGCGCCGCACGCCTGGATGGCCCGGCTCAAACCGAAAGCCGAACAACATGCCTCGGAGACTGAGCCCCGGTAATTGCATGGCAAACTGTGCTGCGCCGCCGGCGACGACGCCGATGGCAACCCCCAGGATCGGCTCAGGCAAAGTTGGAGAAAGAAACAACGCGCAGCCGATGATGAAGACGTTGAAAAAGACCGGCGACAGGGCCGGTGCGGCGAAGGCGCGCAGCGAGTTCAGGACCCCCATCGCCAGCGCCGCCAGGCTGATGAACAACAGGTACGGGAACATAATCCTGGTCAGTAGCGTGGTCATCGCCAGTTGGGTCGGATCATCGTGGAAGCCCGGCGCAAGCAGCCAGACAATGCCCGGCGCGGCCAGGATACCCAGGAGCGTGATCAGGGTGACGAACGTCAGCAGCGTGGTGAACATGGCGCTGGCCAGTTCCCAGGCATCGCGCTTGGCGCGAAGCACGTGGTATTCGGTGAAGACGGGAATGAAGGCCGACGACATCGAACCCTCGGCAAACAGCTCACGGAGCAGGTTGGGGATGCGATAGGCGACAAAGAACGCGTCCGCGGCCGGTGTGGCACCGAAGAGGCGGGCAAGGACCATATCGCGAATGAAGCCGAGGACACGGCTGGAAAACGTCGCCGCGCCGATCAGCCCGGCTGCCTTCACGACCGAATGCTTGTCGTCCTGAGCTTGGGCGGATGAGCTGGGCAGGATCACAGGATCGGACATTGCGGCGGATTCTAGCGGAACCAGACGGGGCAGTCTACCAGCAGGATGGAGAAGATGCTAAGGTAGTGACAGCGTTCCAGACTGAGAGGGTTGTCAATGTCGCTTGAGCCGTCTTCGCAACGGCCTGGTGGAGTGCAAATCCGTCATCGCCTCTTGGGCATCTACCAAGGGAGTGCTATCGATCTCGCCTTCTGGCACCCCTCGTCCGGCATGCCCGAGTACGGCTTGTGCCGGTTTGACACAGAGGCCAAGGCCCAGGCGTACATCGACTTCCTCTGTTCAGCCTCCTGCACGGAACCGTTGAATTCGAAGGACCTGACCATAGAACCGTTCGACCGGGCGCAACACGAAAGCCTGATCAGCGACAATCCCATCCCCTCGGCATGGGAAGCGGCCCCCTGACAGGAGTCATCCATCTTGGCCGGTTGCCTTCTGCCGGCCGAATGGCCTCTGGGTCTGTTCCTGTTCCTCAACGAACCGCTGGCAGGCCTCGCAGAGTTCGCCGTGTTTTTCGGTCATAAAGGTTTCGGCAATCTCGCCGCACCGGTCGCAGATCATGGCCGATTCCTCCTGCGCTGGGGCCTTCGTCACTGATCAAGGGATTAATGATCGGAAGTGAAGCTGTCAAGCAGCACGTCCTCACGATTGTGAATCATCGAGGGAAGGAGATCACCATTGAAACCCGGCTATCGCTTGTTGATCGTGGATAAGGATGGAGTTCTGGTCTCGGAGTTCCAACTGACCGACCGTGACCTTGCCAATCCAGAAGGGTTTGTCGAAGGCCTGAAGCAAGCGATTGACGAGGTGGAAGAGGAAGAGACCTAGATGAAAAGAATTGATCCAGGACCAAGGCAAGAATCGGTGTGGGACTATCCCCGTCCGCCCGGCTTGGAGCCGACTCCGAAGCATTTTCGCGTCATCTTCAACGGGCAGACGGTGGCGGACACCAGAAGAGGCTTGCGTGTCCTGGAAACCAGTCAGCCACCCGCCTATTACTTTCCCCCGGAAGACGTCCGCCGAGAATGTTTGACACGGAGTGGATATCGCACCCTCTGCGAATGGAAGGGCGTCGCGGTGTACTTCACGCTGCAAGTACAAGGCAAAGTCTCACAGAATGCCGCCTGGAGCTATCCGAACCCGAGCGCCGGATTCGAGCCGCTCCACGACTATGTAGCCTTCTATCCAAGCCGGGTCGACGCCTGCTACGTAGACGAAGTTCTGGTCAGCGCCCAGGAAGGCGACTACTACGGCGGCTGGATCACCCCTGATGTCGTCGGCCCGTTTAAGGGCGGACCGGGAACCGAAGGGTGGTAGGGAGAGCGGGGCCTTCCGCCAGAAGATCGCATTTCGTATCTATCGCAATACACCTCCTGCCAAAATAGATACAGATCAAATGGCCACTCAAAGAAGTGCGCTCCCGCTATCAGACGCATCCCGCACACAGATGCCGCTTCCAATCTCTGGAGTTGGAAAGGAAAGCGAGCGACAATCCCCACTTCGTTGGCGCCTTGCCCCAATCCTTATAGGGACCTACTCCGTCGGGACTGCCGATTGCATGACACGCTGTAGCGGCAGCGAAGGAACTGGGGACTGGCTGATGGCAACCGATAAGCGACCGCGGGGGATTCCATGCTGAACATGCTTTCGACAATGGTGGACATTCGAGCTTTCGACTATCTGATCCGCAACAATTGCATCTCCCGGGAAGACTTGGACGCGGCTATTGCCGAGGCGTCGAAGGGGCCGATGGATCTCGAAACTCTCCTGATCGAACACTGTAGGATCCATCCAGAGCAGCTGGGTAAGTCCCTGAGCGAGTTCTATGACTGTCCCTATGTCCAGTATAACGAGCGGAGACCGATCGAACCCGGATTGCTGAGGAATCTGAACCTGGACTATCTGAAGAAGAACTTCTGGCTTCCTATAAAGCGCGACCAGAATGTCTTAGAGGTGTTGATTGACGACCCTCACGACCTGGACAAGCACCTTGATATCAGGCGAGCCTTCCCCGGACTGACCATCCGCTTCGCTGTCGGGTTGCGCCGGGATATCACACAGTTTTTACTCGCAGCAACCGACCGGGTAGATGGCTGGTCCATGAGCGAGATCCTTGATGAGTTGGTCAAAGAGGCTCGGCGGGAGGAACAGAGAGAAGCTCACTCCGCGCAGGTCACCGAGACCGACTGCGCCATCGTCCGGTTGGCTAACCAGATCATTGCGGACGCCTACCGGCTGGGCTCTTCAGACATCCACATCGAGCCGTTCTCCGACCGAAAAGAAACGGCCGTGCGCTTCCGCGTGGATGGCAGTTGTTTCCCCTACATGAAGATCCCCCCAAGTTACCGCCGAGCCATTGTCTCACGCTTCAAGATCATGGCGAACTTGGATATCGCTGAGAGCCGCAAACCTCAAGACGGAAAGATCAAGTTCAGGCTTGGAGGAAAGAAGGAAATCGAACTCCGAGTCGCCACTATTCCGACTGCCGGACACAACGAAGATGTGGTCTTGCGCATCCTGACGGGCAAGGAGCCGATGCCGCTTGAGGCCATGGATCTCTCCCAGCGTACGCTCGATGAGCTCACGCGGATCGCGGAGAAGCCTTATGGCATCATCTTGTGCGTAGGCCCGACCGGATCGGGCAAGACCACGACGCTGCATGCGCTGCTGAGCCACATCAACACGCAAGAACGGAAGATCTGGACCGCCGAGGATCCGATAGAGATCACGCAAGACGGTCTCCGCCAGGTCCAAGTTCATCCGAAGATCGGATTCACCTTTGCGACGGCCATGCGCGCGTTCCTGCGGGGCGACCCGGACGTGATCATGATCGGGGAGATGCGCGATAGGGAGACTGCTGATATCGCGTTAGAGGCCTCTCTTACCGGGCATCTGGTGCTCAGCACGTTGCACACCAACAGCGCGGTCGAGACCGTGACCCGCTTGCTGGACCTGGGATGTGACTCGTTCAACTTTGCGGATGCCATGCTGGGGGTCCTGGCCAAGCGGCTGTGTAAGCGAATCTGCACATACTGTAAGGAGGAGTATCGCCCGTCACGAGCGGAGTACGAAGAGTTGGTCCGTGGTTACGGGACGGAATGCTGGACAAAACTGGACATCGAATACGATGCGGGCTTCAGGCTGTTCCGCGGGAATGGCTGTGACGCCTGTAATCACACAGGCTTCAAGGGCCGGATCGCCTTGCACGAGCTCTTGCTGGGCACGGAGGAAATGAAAGCCCTGATCCAGTCGAGAGCCAGGACCAGTCAAATGCTCAAACTCGCCCTCGACGAAGGGATGACGACCCTGGTGCAAGACGGGATCGAGAAAGTCCTGCAGGGCCACACCACTTACAAACAGGTCAAGACCGTAGCGATCAAGTAAGTCCCCTGGAAACCCTACACCGCAAACTCCGCCCACAAGACGGTGTGGTCGGAGGCCTCCTTCGCTCGTCGCGGTTCGATGTCCACCTCAACTTTCGTGCATTGCTCGGCGAAGGGCGCGGTGGCCAAGATATGATCGATCCGCCAGCCCTTGTTGGCCTCCAACGAACTGGGCGCGCGGTAATCCCAGAAGGTGTATTGCTGCCGGTCGGGATAGAGCTTGCGGAACACATCGATAAAGCCCCAGGACACCGTCCTCTGGTAGGCCCGTTTGGCATCCTCATGGAAGCAGACGTGCTTGAGATGCTTCTCGGGGCTATGGACGTCAATGGAGGTCGGAGCCACGTTCATGTCGCCGCACCAGATGGCCGGCTTCTTGGGCGAGAGGTGCTTCTCAAAATACCGGCGCAACCGCGTGAACCATTCGAGCTTGTATTGGTACTTCGGAGAATCAATCTCGAATCCTTGGGGGACATAGGTGTTGATGATCGGCATGCCCTGCACGACCACCCGCAGGAGCCGTGCCTCATCCGGGTCTTTCCCATCATCGAGCCCATAGAAGACCGCATCAGGTGGCGTCCTGGTGAGGACGGCGACTCCGTTGTACGACTTCATCCCGCGAAAAGTCAGGTGATAGCCGGACGAGACGAAGGCGAGCGCGGGGAAGTCCTGATCCTGGACCTTGGTTTCCTGCAGGCAGAGGATATCGGGTCGGTGCTGCTGCAGCCAGTCCAACACCACGGGGAGGCGCTTGCGGAGGGAGTTCACATTGAACGTGGCGATCTTCATTGGCGGTCATTCACTTCCATCTCTGCCTGAGTGACAAGAGATGTCATCAAGATGCCTCAGTCGTTGAGCCATTTCAAGACCAAATCTCCATGCGAAGTCCCTTTCGATCAAGCGGCGGATCGGGAGGGATTCGTTCGGCCGTCCCGTCGGCGATCCGAAGGGCGGTCCAGGCCAAGACAGAGGCGTCAACCAAGTCATCGGGGGCAACATGTCGTCGCGACAAGCCATTCAATGCGTCGGACAAGGTTCGCCCGATCCGTCTAAATAATTGGCTGGCGTCTCGCTCCAGCGCGCGCAGTCGCTCGTGCCGGCCTCTGACAGTTTTCTTGTTGAAGCGCATAGGATGGCCTGCCAGCGCCGTGAATGCCAGCTCCGGATGGGACTCATGCACCAGGCCCTGTAGTTCTGGCCTCATAAGGCGATCGACCTCACGAATTTTCGGCAGAATGCCGAAGGCTTGGATGCTCAGGCCATGCCTCCGGGCATCGGCATACTCTCTCGCCTCCAAGACGATCCGACTGGGCGGACTGAACACGCTGCTGGCTCGACGGCCGAGCAGCCGTCGCGTCTGTTGGTCGCATGCCCGTCCCCCTCGCTGCGGACAGTCCAATAGACCGATGGGAATGTCCGCAGCAATGACGGCTGGTGCCGGGGACAGGGCAAGGATGTCCTCGAATTTCGTGCAGAGCCTGACCTGCGACGATGAAATCGGGTGGCCTTGCGCATCCACAAGCACCACCAGCCACCCGCCACGACAGCCATCCACACCGGCCACACGCTGACCCATCTTTCACCTTGTCAGCGGACGAAGGTCTCTTTCACGCGCCTCGAGACCAGGAAGTACGGCACTGCGATCGCGCACACCAGCAAGGCGCCGGCCAAGTCGAGCTTGGATTCCGTGTCGTCTTGGCTCGCGACGGCGGGGAGCTGACGAGCCGCGAAGTAGTCCCCGACATAAAAGACGAAGGCGAAGACGAGAACGCTGACAGCGAGGATGGGAACCACCCGTCTTTTTTGAAAGAACAAGACGGCGAGCACGAGCGAGGCGACCAGCAGGATGAGATTCCCCACCAGCTCGAAGAGCAAGACAGGAGCATTCAGGGGATGGTAGGCCTCTGTCCCAGGCGTCGTCAGGAGCGACCATACGTCCTTCGAAAAGGCCGCCAGGAGATCTGCCGCGATAAACTCGACGAGCCTGAGTGGAAGCAGCGCGACTCCAAGAGCCGCGAGGAGCAGCCAGCCTCGTATTTTGGGGGGTTGCGGCGGTCGCGGGTCAGCTTGCCACCTGTGACGCATCGGCACCGCTTCGACCTGGTCTCAAGGTGACCAGCGCCTCGTTGCGAGAACTATCCCGGCTCTGATGGCTCTGCGGGAAGGAGATGTCGTACGGAATGGACGGTACATTCCGCTCCACCGCTTTGCCCATGAAGAAACTCCAGCAGGCGCTTGTTCTCTTGAGCTGCGCGAAGAAACTTGAATGAGATTCCTCTGTCGCTTACCGAACGGACGATCCCAGCCACTTCAACAGGAGGCTGCCGCTCAGCCAGAACGATCTGCAGATAGAAGATGTCGCCAGGCTTCACCAGCGTTCTGCTTTTGATGACACAGCCGCCCATCGAAATGTCCAGCACCGTGCCATCTCCGCGGACTCGGCCTCCTGAGAAGGACAAAAAGAGTCGGACCGGAATCCGTTTATATTCTCGTCGATCGACGAGATGCGTGGGATACCGCCGGCCCAACCGAAACGCCAGAAACCGGAGGCTGCACCCCTGGCACAGAAAGGGGGAGACGAACAAGAGGCTGGCCACTCGTTCCGCGGCCGAGAAACAGGAGGTTCTGAGCACTGATTCGTTTCCGCACTGGGGACACTGAAGCGGCCTTGCCATCACTCAGCCTCGCGTGACGATTAGTGAGGCGTCAACGTACGGTCTCGTACTAGTGTATCAGGTCGCTGCACTTTTGTCGGTTTTCCCCACGCAAAACGCTGACAGGAACCGACGCAGGATCGCCTGCTCCACGCGCGACGTCCGGTGCGCCGGCGAGGGAATGCGCAAGAGGAGATTGATGCGCCCCGGTTCCGGCAACTGAATCGTCACCCGTGGGTCGACTGATGGAGCGTCCAACCAATTCTCTCCTTCTACCTGTTTCATGTGCCGACGGGCCTCCTCCAGAAAGGGACCGCATTCGGCCTTAGCTGCGTCGAGCAGGACCTGCTCGGCCTTCCGCCAGTCGTCGTCGGCCGTCAGCGGGATCGTCATGACATGCACGATGTAGGCCTTCATATAGGTTTCGTTGATCAGGGGATGGCTGAGCAGGAGGCTGTTGGGAAAGACCACGGCGCGACCGGTGTATTGCTGAGACATCCGGCCAGGGCCGATCTCCAACACCGTCGTCGCCAACCAGTTCTGATCCAGCACATTGCCGCGCAGGCCATGAATCTCGATCCGATCCCCTAGCGAGTAGACGTTGGCCCCCATGCGAAGGACTGCCCCGCTCAGACAGAGGAGCAACTCCTTGGTGGCCAACACGAGGGCCACGGCGACGGCGACCAGGGAAACGGCAAAGGCACTGAGCTCGTGCGCCCAGATAAAGACCAGCCCGATGACGAAGATCACCGCCACTGTGTTGCGGACGTTGATCGCCCAGCGGCGTCGGGCCTTGAAGGTCAGGCTTTGGTTTCTCGAGATGGCGCGAACGAGGATGGATCGCAAAACCAGGACCACCGCGAGAAGCACGAGCGACTCCAGCCCGTCCAAGACCACGGTACTGTCTGACGTAGTAAGCCAGTCCATCATCGCGGCTATTCCCCTTTCATCCTGCGTAGGCCGGTTTCGGCCGAAAACCGGATCGGCCCTTCATTCTGGATGTCTTTCTACCTCGCCAGCGCCTTTCGAATAAACGTCCCGAGCCGTTCAATGACCAAGTCCGGGATTTCATGCCCACCCCGGAATCCCACCCATTCCACGGCAAGTCCGGCCTGAGCGAGCAGGTCGCGCAACTGCTCGGCCAGGAAGAGCGGCAGCAGCGGATCTTGGCTCCCAT
>Ga0184637_10002703_pt1 | contig 11288 bp, 8 predicted proteins | sample PLM3_127_b2_FD_133143 | JGI IMG/M metagenome (GOLD analysis project Ga0184637, IMG submission 133143) | Groundwater sediment microbial communities from an aquifer in East River, Colorado, USA - PLM3_127_b2 | ecosystem: Environmental > Terrestrial > Soil > Riparian zone | place: USA: East River... | reverse complement strand
TGCGCGACGTCGTGCTCGCGTCGTACCTGCGCGACACGGACCGCGCGATGGTGCTGGACTCGGCCGGCCAATATTCACGGCCCGAGGCCCCATCCGAAGCGTTCAACGCCCAGGATTTCCTGCTGAAGCACTACTCCGAAGCCCAAACAGAATAAATTTCGTTCGGACCGTTCGGATCGTTCGGGACGTGCGGGATGTTCGAACCGTTCGGGACGTTCGAACCGTTCAGGCGGCCGGGCGGTGTTGAGACCTCCGGTCCTTCCGTCGCGCGAGCCAGTCGAGCAGGACAACAGTCCAAGCGATCAGCGCAATACCGCCAAGCATCACGAACGCGGTCGTCATCGGACTCCTCCAAATAGACGGGAGCTCGTTCGGATCGTTTGGGCCGTTCAGAAGAGAGCCCACCAGGCGACGCCGGCCGCAATCAGGACCGCCGCGCCGAACGCCGGGTACGCGATGAGTGCAGCGGCGAGCAAAATTGTAATGGTTACGACAAACGCGAGCGGGCCAAGCGGCCACAGCAGCGCAAGGCCGAGTCGGCTGCCGGGCCGGGCATCGATCATGATGAGACCCCACGCGACTCCAGCGACATACACGGCCACGCCCAAGCCCAAAGCCGAAAGCCCAAAGCCCGAAGCCCAGAGTGAGCTCACGGGCGCATCTTACCTGCTACACTGACCGGGTTTCATGAGCTCACGTAGCGCGGCTTACGCCGCGCCAGGCCGGCCCCAAAGCCCGCCCTCCGAGCAACTTCGCAGAGGAGATTCGATGAACAGCCTGGCGAGGGTCGCCCTCGCATGCGCGCTCAGCCTGCCTGCGCCGGCCCTGGCCCAACAGACAACCGGCCGCATCGCCGGCCGCGTGATCGACGATCAGGATGCGGGCATCGCCGGCGCCACCGTCACGGCGACAAGCGCCGCCACGGGCTTCGTCCGCGAGGTCACCAGCGGCGAGAACGGCCTGTACTGGCTCGCCGCCCTGCCGGTCGGGACGTACGACGTCGCGGCCGAGCGCCAGGGCCTCGCGCAATTCGCGCGCGGCGGCGTCGTGGTCAACATCGGACAGACGACGGATCTCGACATCATCCTGCGGGTGGCGGCGCTTGCCGAGACGATCACGGTCACGGCTGAAGCGCCCCTCGTGCCGGTGACCTCGTCCGCCGTTGGCCAGATCGTCGACAGGGCCCGCATTGAAAGTCTCCCGCTCAACGGACGGCAGTTCGCCAACCTGGCGGCGACGGTTCCCGGTGTCGGCCTCGGCTTCCACTCCGACCTCACGAAGAGCACGCAGTACAGCCCGCAGATCAGCGGCGGCAACGGGCGGAACGTCAGCTACATCGTCGATGGCGGCGACAACAACGACGACACCGTCGGCGGCCTGCTGCAGCTCTTCCCGCTCGAGGCGATCCAGGAATTCAACGTCCTCACCCAGCGGTTCGACGCCGAGTATGGCCGCGGCGGCGCAGTCCTGAACGTCGTCACCAAGAGCGGCACCAACCAGCTCGGGGGAAGCTGGTTCACGCTCCTGCGGGATGCGGCGCTGAACGCGCAGACGCTCAGCGAAAAAATCATCGACCTCGAGAAGCAGGACTATCGGCGGTACCAGTTCGGCGGCAGCGTCGGCGGCCCGATCGTGGAGAACAGGGCACATTTTTTCGCCGCGTACGAGCGCACGCAGCAGGACACGCGGCAGGTGGTGAACACGCTGGGCCTCTTTCCCGCCGAAGACGGCATCTTCGACATCGCGTTCCGGGAGGACCTGTTCACCGCCAAGGTCACCGCCAGCCTGACGCCGGCGCACTATCTGGCGTTGCGGTACGCACGCGACGTCAATTCGCAACCGGCAGGCGCCGGGCTTCGGGCAGCGCCCTCGTCATGGGCCACCACCGGCAACACGTATAACTCGGTCAACGCGAACCACAACTGGGTGGCCAGGGGAGCGGCGCTGAACGAGCTGGTCTTCCAGTATTCCGGTTTCGTCAACGAGGTTCCCGCGACGGACACGGGCCCTCACCTGCGGTTTCCCAACGGCGTGACCGCCGGAACAAGTCCGCTGGCGCCGCAAGGAACGGAACAGACGAAGTGGCAGTTCCGGGACGATTTTTCCTGGACGAGAACGGGGCCCTGGGGACTCGGGCACGCGCTGAAGGTTGGCGTCAACTGGATCCATGAACCGCACCTGTTCGTCTCGGTGGGCCAGGGCACGAGCGGGATCTTCACGATGGGCGCCAACAACATCAACGGCCCCGTGGTCTCGATTCTCGTCATCGGCGGCAACACCGCGCTGAACATTCCGATCGACGCGTACTCGCTGTTCCTGCAGGACGACTGGCGCGTCAGCAGCCGCTTGACGCTCAACCTCGGCGCGCGGTGGGATTACGTCGACGGCATTCCCTTCAACCAGGACCGGAATCCGAACTTCCAGGTCCTGCAGACCGCGGGGCGGGCGGGGCGCTTCAACGGAACGGTGCTGGAGGGCTTCGGGCAGGATCTGCGGGGCGACAAGGACAACCTTCAGCCCCGTCTCGGCTTCGTGTACAACCTGCGCGGCACCGGCCGTGACGTCATCCGCGGCGGCTGGGGGACCTATACGGATTTCGGCTATACCAATTCCAACGTGCTGACGGCGGCCATCGACGCCGGCGGCGGCGGCGGGCCAGTGTTCGTCGCGAACGCGCCAGGCGGGATTCGCCGGCCGGACGGCACATTCTTCCGCGTGTCGGATCCGCTCTCGACGATCGCGTCGCAAAACCTGGTCAATCCCAATATCCCGGCGCTCGCCGGCGAGGTTGTCTCGCCGCGGCTGGAACAGCCCTATACCTACCAGACCAATCTCGGCTGGGCGCGCGAGCTGGATCCGGCGACGGCCCTGACGCTCGACTATGTCCGCGTCGACGGGCGCGATCTGAACCTGCGCCTCCGGCCCAATGCGATAGTGGGCGGACGGCGCTACCTGGCAGACCTGCCGATCCAACCCAACTCGATCGGCTTCCGCACGGCGCTCAGCAAGGGAAGCAGCCGGTACGACGCGCTGATCGCCGGCGTGCGGCGCCGTCTGTCGGGCGGACTCGATCTGAACGCCTCGTACACGCTCGCAAAGGCGACGAGCGACGTCGGCACGGCGTACGACGAGATCGTGCAGAACCTGGTGCAGGATGTGGCCGCGCCCTTTGCGCCCGTCCAGAAGGCGCCCTCCACGCGGACCGATGCCCGCCACCGCATCACCCTGAGTGCCATTGTCGAGGCGCCATGGGATCTTCGGATTTCGCCGATCTTCTTCTATCGCTCGGCGCTTCCCGTGCATTCCTTCGAAGGCCGCGATCTCAACGCTGACGGCAACGTCAATGACATCACGGCGGCGGCCTACCGGTTCACCGGTCTGAACGAGAGCGGGGCCGCCACGTTTGAAGAGGCCGGCGCGTGCGAGACGGTGAACTGCAGCCGCCGCGCGCCGTTCTCGCAGTTGAACCTCCGGGTCAGCCGGTCCTTCCCGCTGTGGCGCACCACCCGCGTGGAGGCGATCGTGGAGGCCTTCAACCTCTTCAACGCAAGGAACCCGTCCATCCCGCACACGACACAGCGACTGTCGGCGGCGGGCGCCCCGCTGACCTCCTTCATGCAGCCGACGGCATACGCCGGCGACTTCCAGCAGCCCGAACAGCGCGTCGGCCAGGTTGGATTCAGGCTGACCTTCTGAGCGCACACACGCCAGCGACACATCTTCAATCTTCGATTTTCAATCTGAGCATCGATTGAACGATTGACAAATCGATGCTCAAATCGAAGATTGACGATTGAAGATTCCAGCGCGTTTCATGACTCGAGAGCTCCCTCTCTTCAAACTCGCCGCGCCCGTTGTCCTCGCCGAGATCGGCTGGATGAGCATGGGGGTCGTCGACACGCTCATGGTGGGACCTCTCGGCCCCGCGGCCATCGGCGCCACCGGGATGGGCAGCAGCGTGTTTACCGCGATTGCCATCTTCGGGATGGGCCTCATGCTCGGCCTCGACACGCTCGTGTCGCAGGCCTATGGCGCCGGCCGGCCGGCGGAATGCCTGCGATGGCTGCACCACGGCGTCGCCCTCGCACTCGCCGTGGCGCCGCTGGTGATGGCGGTGACCTGGGGCGTGTTTGCGACAATGGACTGGTGGGGACTGCATCCGGATATTGGCGAGCTGGCGGGACCGTACCTGCGGATCGTCTCCCTTGGCGCGCTCCCGCTGCTGCTCTATGCCGCGTTTCGCCGGTACCTGCAGGGCATGCACGTCGTGCGACCGATGATGATCGCGCTGATCTCCGCCAACGTGGTCAACGCCGCGGCGAACTGGGTGCTGATCTATGGGAAGCTGGGGATGCCGGCCCTCGGGGTTGCAGGCTCTGCGTGGGCCACCTCGCTGGCACGTCTCTACATGGCGGCATTCCTGTACGTCACCATCCGTCGTGTGCACCGGCAGCGTGGCACCGGGCACACGCACGTTCCGTTTGCGCTGGACATGGGCCGCATCACCCGCCTGGTGGCGCTTGGATTCCCCGCCGCGGCGCAGGTGACGCTGGAAGTCGGGGTCTTCGCCGCGGTGACGGCGCTGGCCGGCCGGCTGGATCCGATCTCGTCCGCCTCACACCAGATCGCGCTCAACGTCGCCAGCCTCGCGTTCATGGTGCCACTCGGGCTGTCCTCGGCCGCCGCCGTACGCGTGGGCCACGCGGTGGGCGCCCGCGACGCACCACGCGCGGTTCGTGAGGGATGGACGGCGCTGGGCGCCGGCTGCCTCGTCATGATAGTGATGGGCCTGGCGATGTTGCTCTGGGGGGAAACGATGATACGTGCGTTTACCGTGGAACAGCGGGTCATCGACATCGGGATGGGGCTGCTCGCCATCGCCGCCGCGTTCCAGCTGTTCGACGGGACGCAGGCCGTGGCCACGGGCGTACTCCGTGGCCTGGGCGACACGAGGACGCCGGTGATCATGAACGTCGCCGGCCACTGGATATTCGGCCTGCCGGCCGGCTACGCCTTGTGCTTCACGTTTGGCTGGGGAGTGGCGGGGTTGTGGATCGGGCTGTCGATCGGGCTCGTCTTCGTGGCCATCACGTTGACGGCCGTATGGGCGCGGCGGACGCGGCACGTGACGCTGCCGGGCGACGCCCATGCGCCATCCATGCCGGAGCTGCTGTGATCGTCAACGACGCGCACTGCCATTTCTTTTCGACCGCCTTCTTCAGCGCGCTGGCTAGACAGAAGGCGGATCTTGCACCCCACCGCGCAGGCGTGCGCGGCGGGGACCCCGCAAAGGTCCGCCTCTACGGCCCCGCGGTCGGAGACCCCGCCCACGTAGAGGCGGACCTTCAGGTCCGCCTGAACGATCTGTACCGCGAACTTCAATGGGATAACCCGGGCACGCCTGAGGCGCTCGCGGATTGCTGGGTCCAGGAACTGGATGCCGGCGGCGTACAGCGCGCCGCCCTGATCGCCAGCGTCCCTGGTGACGAGGCCTCCGTCGCCGCCGCGTCCGCGCGGCATCCTACCCGGATCGTTGGATTCTTCATGCTCGACCCCTCGGCAGCCGACGCGCCGGCGCGGGCGCGGCACGCGGTGAGCGATCAGGGCCTGAAGGGACTGTGCCTCTTCCCGGCGATGCATCTCGTCTCCCTGGACGACGAGCGGACGCTGCGGGTAGTGGAAGCCGTCGCCTCCTGCCCTGGTGCGGCGGTCTTTGTGCACTGCGGGGTCTTGTCCGTCGGCGTGCGCCGGAAGCTTGGCCTGCCGAGCCGATTCGACCTGCGGCTCGGCGATCCGCTCGCCGTGTCGCGCCTGGCGCTCGCATTTCCGCACGTGCCGTTCATCGTCCCGCACTTTGGCGCAGGACTCCTGCGTGAGGCGCTGATGGCCGCTGAGGCCTGTGTCAACATCCACTTCGACACCTCCAGCTCGAACAGTTGGGTGCGCTACACGCCCGGCTTGACCCTCGATGCGGTCTTCAAGGCCGCGCTGGCCGTCGCGGGCCCATCCAGACTGCTGTTCGGCAGCGACTCCTCGTTTTTCCCGCGCGGCTGGCAGCGCGGGATCTACGAGCAGCAGAGACAGATCGTCGCCGACACCGGCGCAAGTCCGGCAGACGCGGCCCTTATCTTTGGTGGGAACTTCGAGCGACTCTTTCCGTAGGTCAAAGGTCAAAGCCCTTTGCCCTTTGCCCTTTGCCCTTTGACTTTTGACTTACGAGAGGCCTTATGAAAGCCATCGTCGTGCGTGAGTTCGGACCCGCGGAAGTCATGAAGCTGGAAGAGGTGCCCAACCCCTCGCCCGGGCCCGGCCAGGTCCTCGTGCGCGTCAAAGCCGTCGGCGTCAATCCGGTGGAGGCCTACATCCGTTCCGGCACCTACGCGCGCAAGCCCAGCCTGCCGTACACACCCGGAACGGATGTCGCCGGGCATGTCGACGCGGTGGGCCCGGGCATCACGGGCGTGAAGAACGGCGACCGCGTGTATGGGCACGGCACGGCCGCCGGGTACGGCGGCTATGCGGAGTTGACGGTCTGCGACGAATCACAGGTGCATCCGCTGCCCGACCGGCTGTCATTCGCGCAGGGGGCCGCCATGGGCGTGCCGTACGGCACCGCGTGGCGTGCGCTGTTCTTCCGGGCGCAGGCGCGTCCCGGAGAGACGGTCCTCATCCATGGCGCGAGCGGCGGCGTCGGCATTGCCGCAACGCAGATCGCGCGCGCCCATGGGCTGCGCGTCATCGGGACCGCGGGCACCGACAAGGGCCTCGCGATGGTGCGCGAGCAGGGCGCGCACGAGGTGCTCAATCACCGCGACGCCGACTACATGAACCGGATCATGCCGCTGACGGGCGGCCGCGGCGTGGACGTCATTCTCGAGATGCTGGCCAACGTCAACCTCGATCGCGACCTGGAGGTGCTGGCCCTGCGTGGACGCGTGATGGTCGTCGGCAATCGCGGCCGCGTCGAGATCGACCCGCGCAAGATGATGGGCAAGGACGGGACGATCCTGGGCATGACGATGTTCAATGCGACGGCGGAGGATCAGCGCGCCATCCATGCGGCGCTCGTGGCGGGACTCGAGAACGGGACGCTCAATCCGGTGATCGGGCGGGAGCTCCCGCTCGCACAGGCCGTGCAGGCGCACGGCGCGGTGATGGAGGCTGGGGCGTTCGGAAAGATCGTCCTGATTCCGTAGTGACGATCACCATGACAGGCCACTGGAGACATGGAGGCACGGAAAACGAACCAGAATTGGCCTCCGTGTCTCTGTGTCTCCGTGGCCCGGATCGGTGTGAAGCCTTACTTGCTGCGAGTGCGCTCCAGCTCTTCGTCGATGATCGTCGTGAAGACGTCGTAGGGCTGGGCGCCATTCACCAGCCGGCCGTTGACGAACACGGCGGGCGTTGAGCTGACGCCGAGCCGCGTGCCAATGCCCATCTGCTCCTGCACGCGGTCGCCGTACTTGGCCGTGTCAAGGCAGGCGTTGAACTTCGCGACGTCGAGCCCGGAGTCGGCGGCGTGTTTCTTGAGCGAGTCCGGCTGCAGCGCCTGCTGGTTGGCGAAGAGCCGATCGTGCAAGTCCCAGAACTTTCCCTGCTCCTGAGCGCACTGTCCCGCCTCGGCCGCCTTGAACGCTTGCGGGTGAATGGACGTCAACGGGAAATCCTTCCAGACGATCCGCACGCGGTCGCCGTAGGTCTCGCGCACGCGCTTGAGTGTCGGCATGACGCGGGCGCAGAACGGACACTGAAAGTCCGAGAACTCGACAAGCGTCACGGGGGCGTTGGCATTGCCCAACGCCGGATCGTCAGCCGACACACCGACTTGGTACCGCGGCGCGTCGAGGACCAGCCGGATCGGAGGCCCTGCCTTGCGCAGCTCGGCCACCATCGTCTGGTACGCCTGGGTCCGTTGCTGATCTTCGAGATACCGGCGGATGGCGGGGCCCATGGCGTCGATGCCGCGCCCCTGCATCTGCGCCTGGTTCTCCTGGAAGAAGACCGCCACCTGTCCGTCGGTCACCGGCTTGAGTCGCCGCGCCACTTCGGCTTCCGTGAACTGCGCCGGGTTGACGCCTTTGGCTTTGGCAGCCTGCTCGATCAGCATGTCGGCCACCATCGCATCGAGGGCCTGCTTGCGGCCGTCGTACACCTGCTGAATCGCCTGGGCGTGCTCGGCAGGCAGCGCCTGCCGCCAGTGGTCGTCGAGTTCCTTGACGCTAATCGTCCGGTCGCCGACCTGCGCGGCGACGTCCGACCCGCTCTGTACGGCAGGGGCCTGCTGCGCAGGCGCTGAACACGCGAGCGCCAGCAGAATGACGCAGGTGGCAAAGACTTTCATGAGAATCATCATACGGGATCTGCCGCGTGCGGCCACGGAGTCACGGAGAAACCACATGAAACTCCGTGTCTCTGTGTCTCCGTGGCCCGTTTCGGTAAGGAGCCCATCGTTACGCGTGCGACTCGTCACAGAATCCAGTAGCGCCGGATGTCGGGAGGGACCTCCACGAGCGCCTCTACCTGCGCGGCGGCCGCCTTCACATGAGGGGTCTCGCGGTGCTGATCGAACGCCTTGTCGTCGGTCCAACGCTCCACGAAGCAGAAGTCGCGCGGGTCGGTGGGATTTCGAAGCAGGTCGTACTGATAGCAGCCGATCTCGCGGCGCGACGGGGCCACGAGGGCGAGGAGCACGGCCTTGACGTCATCCTCCTTGCCCGGCTTCGCCACGTAACGCGCCACGACATGAACCGTTGCGCCCATATTTATCAACTCCCAACTCCCAAGACGCCAACCCCCAACGTCGTGCGTTGGGCGTTGGAGACATTGGGAGTTGATCTCACTACGGCATGAATACGACCCGGAAACAGGACAAGCCCATGCAGTATGCTGCTCGCATGGCCCCCAAATGTTACCGCCAAGGAGGTTTACTCCGCGGAACAATCGTTGCTAAGCTCTGGGATATGCGGTTAATCCCGATATCCCTGGTCGCTCTTCTGGCGACGGCCACCACGATCGCGCAGGAGCCGACCTTCCGGTCCAGCACACGGATCGTGCCGGTGGTGACGACGGTCACCGACGCGCAGGGCCGGCTGGTCCCCGGGCTGGAACAGGGGGAGTTCACGATCCTCGACAACGGGAAACCGCAGGAGATCACGTTCTTTCAGAACGAGGTCCAGCCATTCACGGTGGTCGTCATGATGGACTACAGCGCCAGCATGACGGCCAATCTCGATCGGCTCGAGGCGGCCGCGGAACAGTTCATCCTGCGGATGCTGCCGGCCGACAAGGGCCAGGTCGGATCGTTCAGCGACAAGATCCAGTTCAGTGGAACCTTCACGAACGATCGCGATGACCTGATCTTCGCGCTCAAGGACCTGCAGTTCGGCAATCCGACGCGCCTCTACGACGCGATCAACGAAAGCATCGCCATGCTGCGGGGCGTGGAGGGGCGCAAGGTCGTCCTGTCGTTTACCGATGGCGACGACACGGCGAGCCGCGTCGGGATGGGCACCGTCCTCGATCGCGCCCGCGACGAAGAGACGATGATCTATGCCATCGGGCTCGAGTCCGAGTACTTCAACGGGCAACGCCAGGTTCGCACGCGGCCGGACCGTGGGCTGCGCAGGCTCGCGGACGAAACCGGCGGCGGATATTTCGAGCTCAAGAAGAGCGACGAGCTGGGACCGACCTTCAGCCGCGTCGCGCAGGAGCTGCACAGCCAGTACACGCTCGGCTTCACGCCGGCGGTGCTCGACGGCAAGGAGCACAAGCTCGTCGTCCGCATGAAGGAGCCCGGCATGAACGCGCGGGCGCGCAGGACCTACATCGCCTCACCCGAACGCCTCACAAGTACCCAATGACATTCGTACGTGGGGCGGGTGCCGCGCCCTTCGACAGGCTCAGGGCGTCCCGAGCGTGCCGAGGGACGAAGCGGACCCGCCGGCCATGCTGAGCGAGCAGGACTTCCGCCTCGAGGCCGATCGGGCACTCGAGCAGGCACAGCGGGCGCTGCTGCCGCTCGCCGACGAGGGAGGCTTCGAGGTCGAGCTGCAGAACGGCGTCCTGCAACTCGTCTTCGAGGAGCCCGCCCCCGCCAAGTTCGTCGTCAGTCCCAACGCCCCGGTCCGGCAGGTGTGGGTGTCGGCGATGTCGCGCAGCTACAAGCTGTCCTGGGCAGGCGACGCGTCAGCCTTCATGCTCGACGGCGAGCCCCTCGGCGTGATGCTCGAGCGGTTGGCGCGTCAGCACCTGCAGAGCGTATGAGGTAGCCGGAGACCTTCCGCCTTCGCGTAAAGCTTCGGCGGACCGCCGGGACGGTCCGCGAACGCGGACGGTCGCTCAGGTCTCCGGGGGTGGCTGCGGCGACGGGACGAGGGAGGCGGGCGAGTCGTGGGAACCTTCGGCGAGAGGTCTCAACCGCTGGTTCGCGAATTCCATGACCGCAAAGTGGATCCTCCTCCGGTTGCGCTCCTTCTCGTAGCTCTTCGACTTCTTCATCAACCCTTCGGCGATCTTGACGATTCGTTTCGCCATCCGGATTCCGGAAGCCGTCCCGGCTTTGACTCGAGGGAATGGACCGGTGTGGATGATCACGACCCCGGCGGCAAGCGTGGGCCTGATGGTCCGAACGCCGACATCGCCGGACGGCGCGATCTTCCAGTCCCTGTATCTGGTCCAATCGATGTTTTCAAACTCGGCACAGCATCGCTCGACGATGCGAAACGCGATCTCGCTGTACGTCTCGTTGTCCTCCTTGTGATCGAGCACGATGTGGGCCAGGAACTCATCGCCACCCTCCCTGGCTTTCAGATCCGAACGCAACTGGCTGCGGAGCGTCCTCGCCATGCGTGCGATCACAATGTCGCCCATTTCGTGGCTGATCTCGTCATTGATCCGCTTGAACTGGTTCACGTCGAAATAGACGACGACACGGACATGGCTCCGCCGCTCGCTCGCCAATGACGTGCCGACCTGCTGCCTGAAGTCGCTCCCCCACGGGAGACCGGTCTTCGGATCGAGCTTCTTCCGTTCAGCGGCCAATCGCTCTTTCTGGACTTGAGATTCACTGTATCGAGCGATCTTCGAGATCCTGGTTTCGTACTCCCGAAGGCGCGCTTCAAGCTTGAGGATCACGGCGGTCAGCTGATCGATCTTTATGCCCCGCAGCTCGAATTCCTGAGAGAACGGCTTCAGCGCCAGCAGGAATTCCCGCCGGAGGGGATGCGTGCGGAAGATCCGGAGCGTGGTGTCGAGGAGCGCCTCGATGGTCGTGATGGGCTTCAAGGGTT
>Ga0184637_10002701_pt1 | contig 11291 bp, 12 predicted proteins | sample PLM3_127_b2_FD_133143 | JGI IMG/M metagenome (GOLD analysis project Ga0184637, IMG submission 133143) | Groundwater sediment microbial communities from an aquifer in East River, Colorado, USA - PLM3_127_b2 | ecosystem: Environmental > Terrestrial > Soil > Riparian zone | place: USA: East River... | reverse complement strand
GCTCGAATGCCGGATGGCATCCGACACCGCGCGGCAGGCCGCCTTCGTGCAGTCCTCCCCGTGAACGTCCACGCCCATCCCGAACTCGAGCACCTGGGGCTTCGCGCTCACTCGTCTCCTCCCATCGGACGCGCCGGCGGCCGTCCGGGCTACTCGTACACGATGACGCTGCGCTTGACCTCGCCCTGCTTCATCAGGTCGACGGCGTGGTTCAGCTCCGACAGCGGCAGGCGGCGGCTGACCAGCTCCTTGAGCTGGTACTTGCCGTCCATGAACAGGTCGATCAGCATCACGTGCAGGTCGCTGTGGCACACGCCGTTGGCCGCCCAGCGCACCCGCACCTCGTGCGCCCCGGGCTCGAGCACCTCCACGTCCTCGATCACCAGGGGCTTGCTCACCTCGTACAGCACGGCCGCGTTCGCTTGCATGGGCTTCCCCTCCCCGGCGTGGCGCCTGGTCACGCGGCCCCATGATACCGCCGGACGGCGCGGCACGGTTGGATCGCGAGCCGCGCCGGCCCCCCGTCGCGGCCGCTCGGGTCAGCGGACCGGAGGGACAGATGTCGGGCGTCGTCGAGTCAGCGACGCGCGCGCAGCCGCGCCCGCATCTGATCCAGGGACAGGGTCGCCTGCTTGCGCCGCGCCCGGACCATCCTCCAGAAGGCCGGGTCGGTTTGCAGGACCACGGCATCCCAATCGGCGCCCTCCACGCCGACCAGCACGGCCGCGGGCTTCCCCCGGCGCGTCACGATCACGCGATCCTCCTGGGCGTCGTCCACGCATTGCTTGACCTTCTTCTGCAGGTCGCGCACCGTCACTGTCTTCACAGGATCTCCTCCGTGGTCCGGCCGGGCGGCTTCCGTCGAATCGCCCTGACGTAGACGATCTGCTCGGCCTCGGCCACGTCGTAGAAGACGCGGTGCTCGCCGACTCGGAGCTCCCAGATCGGCGGCTCGGCCGTCCAGGGTGGGACGAGGTTCACGAGCACCTTTCGGTTCCGCGTCGGTCGTGTCGGCTCCGCGGCAAGCTGCTCCTCGATCGCGTCGAGAATCGATCGCCGGTGATATGCCGTGAGCTTCTCAAGATCGGCCACCACGCCCCGCGCGAATCGGAGCTGGTACACGCCCATATGATTGCATATGCGCTGGCGCTTGACAACGCGTCGCCATTCACGCGCTTCAGGTGAGCGCACACCGCCGGATTCGGCGATAATCGGCGGCGCGCCTCTCACCGGGAGGCCAAGGAGGCCACATGAGACTGCCAGGGAAGGTGGCGCTGATCACCGGGGGGGCCAGCGGCATGGGCCGGAGCGAGGCGACGATCTTCGCCCGCGAGGGCGCCCGCGTCGTGGTGGCCGACCTCCTCGAGCCGGAGGGGCGTCAAGTGGTGGCGGACATCAAGGCGGCGGGGGGCGAGGCGCGCTTCCTCAGGCTCGACGTCACGAGCGAGCCGGAGTGGGAGGCGGCGGTGGCCGCGGCGGTGACGGCCTTCGGCAAGCTCGACGTGCTGGTGAACAACGCGGGGATCAGCGGCGGCATCGTGCCCGACCCCATGGACACGACGGGGTGGGACTCCCTCATGAACGTGAACGCCAAGGGCGTCTTCCTGGGCATGAAGCACGCCATCCCCGCCATGCGGCGGGCGGGCGGCGGCGCCATCGTCAACATCTCGTCGATCTCCGGCATCGTGGGCCAGGACGGGATCCACATGGGCTACAACGCCTCGAAGGGCGCGGTGCGCGTCATGACCAAGTCGGCGGCGGTGCAGTTCGCCCGGGACAGGATCCGGGTGAACTCCGTGCATCCGGGCGTCCTGCCGCCCATGCGCACCTCCACCGTCACCGCCGATCCCGAGCGCCGCGCCCGGATGCTGAAGGCCGTGCCCATGAAGCGCGAGGGCCGCGTGGAGGAGGTCGCGTACGCCGTCCTCTTCCTGGCCTCGGACGAGGCCTCCTACATCACCGGCACCGAGCTCGTCGTCGACGGCGGCTACCTCGCCGTATGAGAGGGCGTGAAGAAATGGCCGCCGACGGTGACCGGTGGGGGGGCGTGGGGGAGGAGCGGCGGGCGCTCCCCCCCACTCTGAACTGAACCCAGATGACCCAGATGACCGGCGGACGGGCCGTGGTCGATCTGCTGAAGGCCGAGGGTGTGCGGTACATCTTCGGGATCGTCGGGTCGACCTTCCTCGACGTGCTGGACGCGCTGTACGACGACAAGAGCGTGGAGTACATCAACGTGCGCCACGAGCAGGCGGCGGCCTTCATGGCCGACGGGCTGGCGCGGGTGACGGGCTCGCCGGGCGTCTGCCTCGTGACCAGCGGCCCCGGGGCCACCAATCTCCTCACCGGAGTGGCGGCGGCCTACGTGGCGCATTCCCCCGTGGTGGTCCTCGTCGGCGGCGTCATGCTGGAGCACTACCAGCGCGACGCCTTCCAGGACTACGACCTGGTCGGCATGTTCCGCCCGGTGACGAAGCTGGCCGTCCAGGTCAACTCGCCCGCGCGCATCGGGGAGACGCTGCGGGACGCGCTCCGGGCGGCCATGACCGGGCGGCGGGGCCCGGTCTTCGTCGAGGTGCCGCGCGACGTGCTGAGCGCCCCGGTGCCGGCAGGCGCGCCCACCCTCGTGTCGAGCTACCGGCCCACGCACCCGATCCCCCCGCATCCCGACGCCATCCGCGAGGCCGCGCGGCTCCTGCGCCAGGCCGAGCGCCCGCTGCTGCTGGTGGGCGGCGGCGCCACGTGGGCCGACGCCAACGAGCTGGTGGTGCGCCTCGCCGAGCAGCACGGCATCCCCATGATCACCGCGTACGGCCGCAACGACGCCGTGCCCAGCGCGCATCCGCTCTACGCGGGGCCGCTCGGCCGCGCCGGCGCCCCCGAGGCGGCCGCCGCCTGCCGGCGTGCCGACGTCCTGCTCGCCGTGGGCTCGCGCCTCGGCCACTTCACCACGCACTTCGACGACCGCTACGTGCGGCCCGAGACCCGGCTCATCCAGATCGACGTCGAGGAGAAGGACATCGGCCGCTACTATCCCCTGGCCCTCGGCATCCAGGCGGATGCCCGCGAGGCCTGCCAGGCCCTGCTGGAGGCGCTGGCCCGCGACGGCGCCGCCCCGCCGCGGCCAGCGTGGCGGAAGGAGATCGAGGCGCTCCGCGAGCAGCGACGGGCACGCCTCGAGGCCGAGGCCGGCCTGGACACGCGGCCGCTCAAGCCGCAGCGCGTGTACGCCGAGCTCCGCCGGGCGCTGCCGCCCGAGACCATCGTCGCGCTCGATGCCGGCGCCGCGCCCGCCTATGGCTACGACCGGCTGCGCTTCGCGCGGCCCCGCACCTTCCTCACCCCGCTCGACCTCGGCGGGCTGGGTTTCGCGTTCCCCGAGGCCCTCGGGGCCAAGCTCGGCCGGCCCGAGGCGCCGGTGCTGGCCATCCACGGCGACGGCGGCTTCCTCATGAACGCGCAGGAGATCGAGACGGCGGTGCGCCACGGCATCAACGCGGTCACCCTGGTGATGAACAACAACTGCTGGGGGTCGGAGAAGGCGTACCAGAAGCACTTCTACGGCGGCCGCTACATCGGCTGCGACATCGGCAACCCGCGCTACGACGACTTCGCGCGGCTCTTCGGCGCCGAGGGCTACTACGTCGAGCACCCGGACCAGGTGGGCGACGCGGTGCGGGCCGCCCTCCGCTGCGGCAAGCCGGCCATCGTCGAGATCCCGATCGATCCCGACGAGTTTCCGACCCCCGTGGCGGCGGTGCGGCGCGCCAGCGGCGGCGCGCCGGCGAGCTGACTCCCAACGCGGGTCGCGCCCCGAGCGGACGATCCGCAACGAGGCAAGCGGCTGGCACTCGAAAGCGAAAGGGTCTATAACCACTCTCGGGCGGCACGGACCGCCCGATCGACACCGACAAGGAGGAGACGCGTGGCGAAGCTCAAGGTGGTCACGCCGGCCGGGGTGAGCTACGGGATGCCCGGCGCGGGGTACGCGCTGGAGATGGAGGCCCTGGAGAGCATCGGGGCGGAGATCGTCGAGATCCCCGCGGGGACGGAGGAGGAGTTCGTCAAGGCGGCGCGCGAGGCCGACGCCCTCTACGCCAAGGGGCGCCGGATCACCAAGACGATGATCGACGGCCTGGAGCGCTGTAAGGTGATCTCCCTCGGCAGCGTCGGGGTGGATTCCGTGGACGTGGCGGCGGCGACGGCGCGCGGGATCCCCGTGACCAACGTCCCGGACACGTTCATCGAGGAGGTGGCCGACCACGCCATGACCCTCATCCTCGCCACCTTCCGCCGGCTGGTCGTCCAGGACCGGCTCGTCCGGGAAGGACGGTGGAAGGAAGGCCGGCCCATGCTGCTCCAGCACCCGCGCCTCATGGGCCTGACGCTCGGCTTCGTGGCCTTCGGCCACGTGGCCCGGGCGGTGGCCATGCGCGCCCGGCCGTTCGGCGTGCGCATGCTGGCCTACGACCCCTACGTCGAGGAGCTGGTGATGAGCCCCTACGGCGTGGAGCCCTCGGGCCTGACGGAGATGCTGCAGCGGTCCGACATCGTCTCCATGCACGCCCCCGCGACGCCCGAGGCCCACCACATGCTGCGCGCGGAGCATTTCCGGCTCATGAAGCCGACGGCGCTGTTCGTCAATACCGGCCGGGGCCCGACGGTGGACGAGTCCGCGCTGGTCAAAGCGCTCCAGGAGGGGTGGATCGCCGGGGCGGGGCTGGACGTCCTCGAGCAGGAGCCCCCGGTCCCGGGCAATCCGCTGCTGGGCATGGACAACGTCATCCTCACCGCGCACGTGGCCTCGGCCTCGGCGCGGTTCGATCCCGCGCGGCTCCGGCGGGTGGGCCACGAGCTCGCCCTCGTGCTCACCGGCAAGTGGCCGCGGAGCTGCGTGAACCCCTCGGTGCTCGAGAAGACGCCTCTCAAGCGCTGGCAGCCGTATTCCATGGAGCGGGGCCCGGGGTCGTGAGCGGGCGGCCCGGACCACTGGGGAGACGACGGAGCTGACCGGGCCTCCTACGGACCAGACCCCGTAGGGACCAGACCTCGTAGGGAAAGGACACGAGCCATGACGACGCAGATCTTCGCGGGCGCGGCGCGAGCGGGACGGACGAGCGTGGGCGGGCTGTTCCGCCAGACCGTCGGCGACGACGGCTGGGAGAACGTGGGCAAGGGCCTGCCGGAGCGCACCGACGTGCAGGCCATCACCGTGCATCCCCAGGACCCCACGGTGATCTACCTGGGCGCCCGCAGCGGCCCGTACCGCAGCACGGACAGCGGCGCGAGCTGGCAACGGCTCGCCTTCCCGGACGACGGCGGCGAGGTCTGGGCCATCGCGGTGCATCCGACGCGGCCGCGGACGCTCTACCTGGGCACCTCGCCGGTGGGCGTCTTCCGGAGCGACGATGGCGGCGACTCCTGGCGCCGGCTCGACGCCGCCGTGCCCGAGCGCGTGAAGATGTCCTTCGCGTGCCGCGTGATGCGGCTCGCCGTGGATCCGAGCCGGCCCGAGGAGATCTACGCCGCGGTGGAGGTGGGCGGCGCGATCCGCAGCCTGGACGGCGGCGAGACGTGGGCCGACTGCAGCGCGGACCTCGTGAAGCTCGCCGAGCGGCCCCACCTCAAGAGCAAGATCCAGAGCGATACCGATATCGAGGGCATGATGGACGGCCATGCCCTCTGCGTGAGCCCGGCGCAGGCGGGCACGGTGTTCCTCGCCGTGCGGATGGGGCTGTTCCGGAGCGACAACCAGGGCATGAGCTGGGAGGACATGGAGGTGGGCCGGTTCTCCCCGCTCACCTATGCCCGGGACGTCCACGTCTCGCCGCACGACCCGCGCGAGCTCTACGCCTGCCTGAGCCCGGCCGCGCGCAGCGAGGACGGCTCGCTCTACCGGAGCCGCGACCTCGGCCAGAGCTGGCAGCGCTTCGACCACGGCGTGGCGGCCCGCAGCACCATGATGGCCCTGGCTCTCCACGGCCGCGACCGCGACCAGGTCTACTGCACGACACGCCACGGCCAGGTCTTCGGCACCCAGGACGGCGGCCGGAGCTGGCGCGAGCACCCGCTGCCCGACGGCGTCACCGACGTCTACGCCCTGGCCTGCGCGTAAAGGGAGCCATTCCTAACTCTCGCTCGTTGACAATGTGGCCCTATGAAGCTACATTGGGTCCATGAAGCAGGTCGGCCTTCGAGAGTTGAAGAATCGGCTCAGCGAGTACGTGCGCTTGGTGCGCGCCGGCGAGCACGTCCAGGTCACCGACAGGGGACAGGTGGTCGCCGAGCTGATGCCCCCCACGCCGGCCAAGGGCCGCGATCCAGCCGCGGCATTTGCCGCGCTCGAGCGGCGAGGTCTGCTGAGACCCCCCACCGCCGAAGGCCGGGCTCGCTACCGGCGCCTCCCCCGGCTCGTCCCGACCGGCACCGTCCAGCGCCTCCTCGACGAAGACCGGGGGGAGCGCTGATCGTCTACGCCGAATCGAGCGCGATCCTCGCCTGGCTGTTCGGGGAGCCGGGCGGCCGGCCCGCGGTCGAGGCGCTCGATCACGCTGACTTCGTCACGGCCTCCGACCTCACCCTCCTCGAATGCGACCGGAGTCTGGTCCGAGCCGCCGCGCTCTCCACGATTCGAGAGGAACGCGCCGCCCGGCTCCGGGTGTCCCTGGCGCGCGCGGCGACCCACTGGCGCCTCATGCCCATCTCCCGGGAGATCGTCAATCGAGCGCGCCAGCGTTTCCCGGGCGAGCCAATCCGAAGCCTGGACGCCATCCACCTCGCCAGCGCTCTGCTGGCGGCAGACTCGCTCCCGGATTTCGCTCTACTGAGCCTCGACCGTCGCGTGCGCGCGACGGGCGCGCGCCTGGGTCTGCGAGTGCTCCCAGGATAGTCGCCACGCAAGACGCTCATCGCCCCACTTCCCTCGCCTCGGCCACGCACTCGATCTCGACCAGCAGCTCCTCGCGCCCCAGCCTCGATCGTCGTGCGCGCCGGATACCTCCCGCCGGAGCGTAGATGGGATGAAGCGGCTGGCCTCTCGCTTGACGGGGTGGCATACGCCTGGTCTTCACGACCGACCGCCGGGACTTCGGCGTGTACCGGATTCGCGGACGGCGTCGCTTCCGAATCGTGCCCGACTGATCGTGGTAAGGCCCTCTGGCATTGGGTGGTGAGGCGGTGGAGTCGCCCTCAGACCCGTACGCTACGCGGCGGGCGGCCGGGGACGCCGCAGGCGGGCCACGTCGGCGAGATCCTTGGGGCGGCCCGCCGCTTCCTTGTTCCTGAGCAGCGCCGCCCGGCCGATGATGCCGATCGTCCTGCCCTCCACGTCGGCGGTCTCGCGCGAGGCCGATGCCTCGTTGAAGGTCACGCCAGAGATCTCCGTGAGCACGTCGATGCGCCTGGGCGGCAGCCCGATCTGGTAGACCACGCCGGGCTCGGCGAAGTCGGCGGCGGTCACCCCGGCGGAGGCGAGCGGCGCTCCGAAGCGGGTCAGCGCGTCGAGCACCCGCTGTGCGTTCGCCCGCCCAGGGCGCACGAACACGTCGATGTCTCCGCTGGCGCGTGGAGCCCCGTGGAATGCGAGCGCATAGGCTCCGACGATGATGAACTCGACGCCGGCATCGGCGAACAGGACGAGGAGGTCGCGAAAGTCCTCGTGCAGACCTTCAAGCGTCATCGTCTTCCGGACGGGGGGCGCCGGGCCGGAAGAGCCGGGCGGGGATGCTCCGGCGCTCATAGGCGGGCCACGGCCGGCCAGCGGCGCGCCAGGCCGTCTCGGCTAGGCCCCACATCATCGCGATCCGCTCGGCGGGGGTGGTCACGTCCGACAGGTCGTCGTCGGGCTCGTCGCCCAGGCGGAAGCGCGCGATCGGCCACCGCGCCCGGGCGGCTCGCCGTCGCTCCGTCGCTTCCTGCTCGCTGCTCGCCATCACTTCGATTCTACCCGGTTCGACCCGTCCGCACGCGGGCAAATGGGGCGGGATGGGGCGGATGGCCGTCGCCGAGCGATCCAAGCTAGAATGCGGACCTGGCGGCCACCGGGCCTGAAGGCCCTCGCTGCCGCCAGAGCGTTGACGCCTCGCATGCGCGCCGGCCGCCGCGGCGGCCCGCCGGAGGAACATCATGGCCGAGATCGTGGCCGCCGCGATGACGGCGCACGCCCCGCTCATCACCGGCAAGCCGGAGGTGTCGAGGCCGGACCAGCGGGACCGGCTGTACGCGGGCTTTCACGAGGTGGGCCGGCGGCTGGCCGCCGCCCGCCCCGACCTTCTCGTGATGTTCGTGAACGACCACCTGCAGAACTTCGCCTACAACAACCTGCCCGCCTTCTGCGTGGGCCTCGCGCCCTCCTACGACGCCCCGAGCGAGGGCGGGGGCAAGCTCATGCGGCTGGCGCCCCGGAAGCTCCCGGGCCACCCGGAATGGGCCATGGCGCTCCTCGAGGCCGGGCTGGCCCGCGGGATCGACTTCGCCTACTCCTACGAGATCGAGAGCTGGGACGAGCTGGCGGTGCCCCTGCACTTCCTCCTGCCCGACGGCGGCCTGCCCCTCGTCACCGTGTACACCAACTGCGCGGCGCCCCCCCTGCCCAGCCCGCGCCGCTGCCGCGAGGTGGGCGCCTTCGTGGGCGAGTTCATCCGGTCGCGGCCCGGAGGGGAGCGCGTCGCGCTGGTGGCCACCGGCGGCATCTCGCACTGGGTGGGGACGCCGGACACCGGGCGCATCAACCCCGAGTGGGACCACTGGGTGCTCGATCACGTGGCGCGGGGCGACGTCGAGCCGCTGGCGCGCCTCACCCACGACGAGATCGAGCGCGACGGCGGCAATGGCGGTCAGGAGATCCGCAACTGGATCGCCTGCCTCGGCGCGGTGCCCGGCTGGAAGGGCGACGTGCTGGCCTACGAGCCGGTGGCCGAGTGGATCACCGGCTGCGCCATCGCGTGGGTGCACCCGTGACCCGCGTGTCCTATCCGCTCAACAAGCTCCTCACCGCCATCGCGCGCCAGCACCAGATGAAGGAGGCGCTCACCGAGGCGGAGCTGGCCGGGCACGACGATCTGACCGCCGAGGAGCGCGCCGCGCTGAAGGCGGGCGACACCCGCCGCCTCTACGCGCTCGGCGCCAACCCGTACCTGATCCGCCGCATCTTCCGGCGCCGCTTCCCGATCTGAGCGCGCCCGCACCGAAGGGACACCACATGAAATTCGGCATCGGACAGCCCGTCGCGCGCTTCGAGGACCCGCGGCTCGTGCGCGGCGAGGGACGCTTCCTCGGCGACACGACGCTTCCCGGCCAGACCTACATGATCGTGGTGCGGTCGCCCCACGCGCATGCGCGCATCACGTCCATCGACACGGCGCCGGCCCGGCGGGCCCCCGGGGTAATCGCCGTCTTCACCGGCGCGGATCTCGCCAAGGACAACCTCGGCACCATGCAGATGACCCTGCCGCGCAAGCGGCCCGACGGCTCGCCCATGTTCGCCCGGCCCCATCGCGGCCTCAGCCAGGACCGCGTCCGCTACGTGGGCGATCCCGTGGCCCTCGTGATCGCCGACACCCTGGCCCAGGCCGAGGACGGCGCCGAGCTGGTGGACGTCGACTACGACCCGCTGCCGTCCGTGACGTGCACCGCCGACGTGGAGCGCCCAGGCTGCCCGGCGGTCTGGGAGGAGTGCCCGGACAACATCTCGAACCTCTTCGAGGCGGGGAACCGCGCGGCCACCGACGAGGCCTTCGCCAAGGCCCACCGCGTGGTCAAGCGGCGCTACGTCATCAGCCGCGTGCACGCCCAGTACATGGAGCCGCGCGGCGCCATGGGCGTCTATGACCCCGGCGAGGACCGCTACACGCTCTACGCCGACGTGCAGTACCCGCACCGCGTGCGGAACGCGCTCGCCACCAACATCTTCAAGGTCCCCGAGCACCAGATCCGCGTCATCGCCGGCGACGTCGGGGGCGGCTTCGGGACCAAGGGCTGGCAGTACGCGGAGCACCGCCTCGTCCTCTGGGCGGCGCGCAAGGTGAAGCGGCCCGTCCGGTGGGCGTGCGAGCGGCGCGAGGCGATTCCCTCCGACGAGCACGCGCGCGACAACGTGACCGACGCCGAGCTGGCCCTGGACGCCGACGGGCGGTTCCTCGCCATGCGCGTCCGCACGCTGGCCAACGTGGGCGCCTACGTGTCGTCCGACCGCAACCTGCTCGCCACCTTCAGCAACGTGGTCACGCTCGTGGGGGTCTATGCCTTCCCCGCCGCTCACGTGAGCGTCTTGTGCGTGATGACCAATACGAGCTCGACGGCGCCGTATCGCGGGGCGGGGCGGCCCGAGGCCACCTACGTGCTCGAGCGCCTCATCGACGCCGCCGCGCGCGAGCTGGGCGCCGATCCCGTCGAGCTGCGCCGGAAGAACCTCATCCCCGCCTCCGCCATGCCCTGGAAGAACCCCCTCGGCGTCACCTACGACTGCGGCGACTTCGAGACCTGCATGGACAAGGCCCTCAAGCTCGCCGACGTCGCGGGCTTTCCGTCCCGCCGCGAGGAGTCCCGGCAGCGCGGCCAGCTCCGCGGCCTGGGCGTGGTCAACGCCATCGAGCGCGCCGCGGGCCCGCAGCCCGAGTTCGCGGAGATCCGGTTCGCGCCCAGCGGCAGCGCCACCGTGCTCATGGGCACCAAGAACCAGGGCCAGGGGCACGAGACCACGTTCAAGCAGATCCTGCACGAGCGCCTCGGCCTCGACCCCGCGGAGGTGCGCTACATCGACGGCGACACCGACCGCGTGGGCTTCGGCATGGGCAGCATGGGCTCGCGCTCCACGGTAATCGGCGGCAGCGCGCTCTGGACCGCCGCCGACAAGGTGATCGCCAAAGGCAAGAAGATCGCCGCGCGCCTGCTGGAGGCCGCCGAGGCGGATATCGGGTTCGCCGAGGGCCGCTTCACGGTGGCGGGCACCGACCGCGCGGTGAGCATCACGCAGGTCGCCCGCGCCGCCTTCCAGCACGCCCAGCTCCCGCCCGGCCTCGAGCCCGGCCTCTACGAGACGGGCACCTTCGTCCCCAAGCAGGACACGTGGCCCAACGGCTGCCACGTCTGCGAGGTGGAGGTGGACCCGGACACCGGCGCGGTCAGCCTCGCGCGCTATCTAGTCGTCGACGACGTGGGCACCGTCATCAATCCCCTCACCCTCAAGGGCCAGGTGCACGGCGGCGTGGCCCAGGGCGTGGGCCAGGCCCTCATGGAGCAGGTGGTCTACGACCGCGAGTCCGGCCAGCTCCTGAGCGCGTCCTTCATGGAGT
>Ga0184637_10002700_pt1 | contig 11291 bp, 11 predicted proteins | sample PLM3_127_b2_FD_133143 | JGI IMG/M metagenome (GOLD analysis project Ga0184637, IMG submission 133143) | Groundwater sediment microbial communities from an aquifer in East River, Colorado, USA - PLM3_127_b2 | ecosystem: Environmental > Terrestrial > Soil > Riparian zone | place: USA: East River... | reverse complement strand
GGATGAAGGATGAAGGATGAAGGATGAAGGATGAAGGATGAAGGATGAAGGATGAAGGATGAAGGATGAGTAAGAGTTGACGGCTTCGGATTGTGAGTGTCAACTAAATTGTCAACTAACAAGTTAACAAATTTGTCACCTATTGTGTCAAATGATTTTCGTTAGGCGTGAATCATGTGTCCCTCGCTCATGGCGGCACCTTAAAGGCTATGTCGTCTAACATTTTGGATTGTGTCGCGCCCAGAAAGTCCTGGTTGTTCGGTGTTTCGCTTCTTCTCGGCGCAGTAGCGTGCGTCGCCGCGAATGCGGCTGGAGTCAAAGAGGATTTCGCCTTTGTCTTCCAATGTGAAGAAAAGACCCGAGCGGTCTGTTTGGTGGGCACGTTTCCGAGCGATAAGAAAATCACCCTCGTTAGCGCGGACGGCCGGCAGTGTTCCGCAACAACAAGGGATTCGTTTGGCTATCCATATGTGTCAGACGACATACCGGCAACACGTCTCGACACCACTCGGTGTCAGGGGCCAAGCTATGTTCTTGCATGGTTGTCGCCGGAAAAAGGAACGGTTCAGGTCATCAAGCCTCAGGAAGTCGAGGACAAGGCTCGCCTGTCGGAGATTGAGAAGGGCGTCTCGCGTACGGGATTGCTGCGGTTCAACGAGCGGAAGTGGCGCGAAGAGAACCCTGAGCCCTTGAACGATGAACGTTTGCTTCAGCAGCTGGCAGCGGTGAAAACGTTTTACACGGATATCACTGGCCCGCTACGGGCATATCGGCTGGCCGCTTCGGAAGAGGAGGTTCTACTGTTGCGATACCGGATGAAGTTCGACCGAAATCAAGGTCCGATATTGCTTCGTTTAGGGGGGGCTATACAGCTCCTGGAATATCGAGCTTCTTCGCCCGTCGCATTTGCGATCGGTAACCGGATGTATCTGATGCTTAGATGGGGGAAAGGCGAAGGAGGCTATATCGGATCTTCAATATGGGAGATTGGCGAAAAGCGTGCACGGGAAGTTCTCAGTGACGATTCATTTTCCACATAGCGCCTAACTTTGGTTCGAGCGGACGCGCATAAAGCCGCGCAGCGCTCAACAAGACGTTAAAGGAACCGGGCTCGAAGTTTCTTCTGGCTAGCATGTAAGGGGTGCAGCATGCAGCACACTGGTATCCGGTGGCTGATCTTTATCGGGCTCGCTGCTTTCGTCCCGCTGTTCTATTACCTGGCGGTAGTGGGAGGGCTGCTCCCGTATGGCGGCATCCTGCTGATCGGGCTGCGCCATCTCACCGACTCTTCATTCCTGTTGTTCAGCTTTGTCCACCTGACGGTTTACGGGGTCTTGCTCTACTGGTTGGCAGGACTGATTGCGCGAGCCCTGGCCAGACTTTCCGGCACGCACGTATGGGTAGCCACTGCCATCGTCCTGCTGCTACTGGCCAGCCTCGGTGCGATGCCCATCTACGGAATCGCCCACGGCCATATCCAATGGGTGAACGCCTACGAGCTCTATGGCTCGGGCAAATTGCGATAACCGCGCTGGGCATCAAGCTGGCAAGCGCCCGACATGATGCAGCGGCGCGGGCTGGAGGGAGAAGGAGGTCCCGTGCGTTGAGCGGCGAGGATGCGTCCGTTCCAACGCACGGAGTTAAACCGGCGCGTTGCGTCCGGCTTTAACGTTACTTGGCGCCGTGGCGGCGTGTGCCTTTCGCTTCCTGTATCCCGACGAAGCTGTGATCGCAGAAGCCCGGATCTGAACGGTCCTTCAGCGTCTCGTACGCCGCGTCGGGATCGGTCAGCGCCCGTGAGTCAAAGTGCCGCGCCTGCACCGCCCCGTAGGTGATGCAGGTGCCGCGCTCGTCGCGGTTTATGCAGCCATAAACCGTGGTCAGGACGTAGAGACCCGCGGCGGAGTCCAGGAAGTGCAGGTACTTGCCGCCGCCCAGCACCCTCACGTTGCGAGCGCCAGCGGAGCCGGTGGAAACCTGCCGTGCCCACCCGTCGTGGATGGCCTGGAAGTGGGTCAGGGAGTGCGAGCGCCCTTCGACCATGATCCGGTCGCCGGTGGCGGAATCCACGTCGTACGCCTTGTAGAACGCGCAGTGCACGTAGCGCGACTGCGCCAGGTTGTCGAACGCGCCGGTCTGCGCCTGCGCGTAACCGGCCAGCAACAACCCGCAGAAGGCGATCGGTCGATACAAGGTGATTTCCGTTTCCGAAACAGTGTGCCCGTCCCGCGTCCGGCTGTCTACATCCCTTGACACCCCAGGGCACAGCAATCAGGATGCGGGCTTCCGCAACGATGGATTGAACCGCACCAGCCATGAAGTTTGCCTTTCGATTCACGAATCACGATTCACGAATCACGATTTTGGCCCTGGCGGCCGCCCTCCTGCTGGCCGCCGCTGCCGGCGCGCACGCGCAGGCCGATAACGACGCCGAACGCTGCATGAGCGTCGCTGGCAACCCGGATCTCGCGATCCAGCATTGCACCAAGGCCATCGAATCGCGCCGCTACTCCGGGGCGACCCTCGGCAATCTGCATCACAGCCGCGGCGTCGAATGGACCGCCAAGGGCAACCTCGACCGCGCCATAGCGGATTACGACATCGCCATCCGCCTGAGCCCCGACTCCGCCGACGCGCACTTCAACCGCGCCACTGCGTGGGCCAATAAAGCCGATCCGGACCGCGCCATCGCCGACTACAGCACGGCCATCCGCCTGAGCCCTAAGGAAGCCGCGGCGTACGGGGGGCGTGGAGTCGAGTGGAGCGTCAAGGGCGACTATGCGCGGGCCGTCGCCGACTTCGACACCGCGCTCGGGCTCGATCCAAAGTCCGTCAACGCCGTCCTTGGCCGCGGGCGGACGCGGTTCTACGGCGGGGATTTCCAGCGCGCGGCGGACGACTTCGGCCGGGCACAGAAACTCGACGACAATCCCTACACCGCGCTGTGGCTGTACCTCGCCCTCAAGCGCGGCAGCACAGACGGCGACGAAGCGCTCAAGCCATATGCCTCGGCGGCAGCCTCCAACGTCTGGCCGGCCCCTGTCATCGCGCTCTATATCGGGCGGGCGAAGCCGGAGGCGGTCGTCGCCGCAGCCAATACGCCGGACTCCGCGAAACGGCGCGAGCTGCGCTGCGAAGCGAGCTTCTACGTCGCGCAGTGGCATCTCGTCCGCAACGAGCGCGACCGCGCCCTGCCATTGCTCAAAGAGGCGCAGAGCGGCTGCCCGAAGAACAACCTGGAGTACGAAGGCACACTGGCAGAGCTGCGCCGGTTGCAAACGCGTTAAAAACCACAATAGACAGGATTAACAAGAAATCCTGTCAATTTACTGTTATGAACTCCACACAACACGAGCTAGGCCAACCGGTCGGCGCTCCCCTGCCCGGTTGGAAGGGCGTGGCGCGGCCGCCACGCACGGCGATGAGCGGGCGCTACTGCCGCGTCGAGCCGACAGACCCCGCTCGACACGCGCAAGACCTCTATCGCGCGAACGCGCTCGATCCGGGCAAGCGTAACTTCACTTACCTGTCGATCGGGCCGTTCGACACGTTCGACGCCTACCGCGAGTGGATGGCCTCGGCCAGCCGGAGCGAGGATCCGCTGTTTCACGCCATCATCGACGTGGCCACCGGCAAAGCCGTCGGCATCGCGAGCTATATGCGCATAGACCTCCCCAACGGCGTGGTCGAGGTCGGGCATCTCAACTACTCGCCGCTGCTGCAGCGCAAGCCCGCCGCCACCGAGGCGATGTATCTCATGATGAAGCGCGCTTTCGAGCTCGGCTATCGCCGCTACGAGTGGAAATGCGATTCGCTGAACGCCGCCTCGCGCGCCGCTGCGCAGCGATTGGGGTTCTCGTACGAAGGCGTGTTCCGCCAGGCCTCGATCTACAAGGGACGCAACCGCGACACCGCCTGGTACGCGGCCATAGACAGCGAGTGGCCCGAACTTGAAAAGGCCTTCCTGCGCTGGCTCGATCCGGTGAATTTCGACGCGCAAGGAAATCAGCGCTTGCGACTAACCGATTTGACGGCTCCGACACTGAAGCAGCGTGGATGAGCGCGCCGCGCGTACCGCGACATGCGCGCCGAAGTTCCCACTGGTTGAATCCGATCATGCCACCCGTTCCGTTCGCCCGTCCGATCGGTGCTGCCACGATCTTCATGGCCCTGGGCGCGTGCGGCTACGCGGGCAGCGACGAGATCGAAACGGAACGCGTCGCCATACTCGCGCGCGTTCCAATAGGGACGCCATTCACGGAACTCCCGGCCGCAATGCGGGCACTGGGATTCTCCTGCATGACGGGCCGGCAGCAGTTCATCGACGCCAATGGGCAGGTGCGTCACGCGGATGCGCACCTCTCGTGCGAAAGGGAGCAGAGCGAATGGCTGGTATGCAGCAGGCGCACGCGGGCAATCCTTCTGCAAACAAGCGGCCGGCTTTCGGAAGCCCTGGTCAACGTGGGCCATTTTTGCGGGTAGGCGCGGACATCGAAGCGGTGCTTTGAACGACGCCGGGAATGAGGGCAAAATAGAGCCTCCACACCTCCGGACGGCCTGTTACCGGCCGAATACTCATGGCATTCCAGGTCGTTCACTCCCCTATGGTGCCGCGCGGCCAGCCCGAGCCGCCGGGCGTGATCGCGACAGAGTATCCGACCCGGGACCTTGCCCTGGAGGCCGCGTTCAGGCTGATCGAGCAGAAGCAGGTCGTGTGGCGGATCGAGGGGCCGGACGGCTACCGGATGCCGCGGCGCGATCTCGACATCTGCTACAACGAAAAGACGGGCAAGTGGCCGCCCCGGTAGGCGGCCGCTCCCGACGCCGCATCCGCCGACCCGGAGTGACAGCCTCGTGCCGCCAGAGCTGATCAACGCCCCTCTGTTCCCGTTCGCCATCCTGTTCGGCGTGATCGGCGTCGTCCTGTTCTTCGGCGGCATCTTCTCGTTCATCCGCTACCGCTACGCGCAATGCACCTTCCGCCTGCTGACCGGGCTGCTGCTCGTTACGATGGGGGCGCTGGCGGGCATGATTTCCATCGGCATGCTGGGGTACCGGGCGCTCATTCGCGAGGACGTCGCGGCACACATTACCGTGAAGCCCGCCGGCAAGCAGCGCTTCGCGGCGACGTTCCGGTTCCCGAACGGCGGCGAAAAGACCTTCGAGGTCGCGGGCGACGAGATCTACGTGGATGCGCACATCCTGAAGTGGCATCCCTACGCGAACATGATCGGGCTGCACACCGCCTACGAGCTCGACCGCGTGGCGGGACGCTACCACGACATCAAGGACGAGAGCTCCGCGCCCCGCACTTTGCATGCGCTCGGCCGTGACAGGACGGTGGACCTCTACGGGCTGCGCCAGCGCTATCCGTTCCTGGCGCCGCTGTTCGACGCGCAGTACGGCTCGGCGACCTTCGTGTCGGTGACGAAGCCCGCCGAATTCGAGTTGCGGGTTTCCACCACGGGACTGCTCATCCGCGAGGCCAAGCCCCAGAAGCCATGAAATGTGAAACGTGAAACGTAAAAGGTGATAAGTGATAGGGACTGACTCCCGCGCCGGCGCGGAGGACTTTTCACATTTCACATTTCACATTTCACATTTCACTTTTCACTTGAAGTTGGCAATGCTGCGAACTTCCCCGGTCGGCTCGAGTATGTGCAGTCCGCTTCGGGTGCGGTCGGTCATGTAAACGTAGCCGCGGCCGTCCACCTCGACGTTGTTGGTGACGATCGCGATCCTGCAACGCGGCCCTTCGGGGGTCTTCACGCATTCCGGCCTCGTATTCTTGTTGGTCGCCGGAATGTAGTAACCAATCTCCTTCGGGTTGTAGGGGTCGCGGATGTCCACCGCGCGCACGCCGGCATTGAACCAGGCCACGAACACCACGCGCTTGTGGTAAATCGGCGTCAGGTTCTCCTGGGTCTGGTGCGGCCCGAAGCGCCCGCCGCGGGTGCAGAACCTGCCGTCCTTGTTCTCCACCTGGAAGTTCGCCACGCCGATCGGGTTGCGTTCATCGGTGATGTCCACCACAACCATCATCGTCGGCCCCTCGTGACATTCGTTCTCGATCGCCTCCGGCAGCACCAGCAGAAAATCGCGCACCTTGCCCTTGGTATAGCGGGAAAATTCCGGAATCTCCATCCCGATCAGCGGCAGCACCGCGTGCACCGCTTGCATGGTGCCGGTCGTCTGGAACGAAAGCTGCGGGTATAGCAGGTTCTCCGGGGTCGGTTCCTTCGGCCCGTTGAGCAGCTTCTCGCGGTCGACGATCTGGAACGCGCCGCTGCCGACGTTGCCGTAGCCGAAATAGAGCCGGTTGCCCTTCGGTCCCGTCGAGAACGGCCCGTGGCCGTCGTGCAACCGGCGATTCGCCCGCTTCGGCGCACCGGGCTGCTGGCCGGGCAGCGCGAAGTCACGCACGTGCACCGGCTTCGCGGGATCCGACAGGTCCCACGCCTGCGTCATGCGCAGTACCTCCCAGCCGGGCAGGCCGGAATTGACGTAGGCGATGCCGGTATCGCATTCCCACGCCTGGCGGTGAGTGGAACGGAGATTCGCAACGATATCGGCGATCTTGACCGGGCGCTCGGGCACGGTGACGTCCCACATCTCGTGCGCCCTGCTCCCGTCGGTGCGCATCATGTAGAACTTCGCGGGATCGCCCTTGGGCAGGTCCTTGCCGGCGCACACCTGCACCATCTGCGAGCCGGTGCCTTCGCCGCCCTCGGCGGCCTTCTTGGATGCCGTGGGTATATGGTGAACGATCCGCGGCTGCCGCGCATCGGACACGTCGAGGATAATCGTGCCGTTGCCCTCCTCCTGCCCGGTGAGCGGATTCATTGCGCCGCCGCCATGAGTTCCAACGTAGGCGATCCAGCGCTCGCCCTGCTTGAGGATGACCACCTGGAACGCGCTGCGCCCCTGCAGGTCGCTCATGCCGGCGAGCCGCATGTTCCTGCTCTCGGCGCCGTGCCCGCCCCCGAGCCCGTCCTGCGCGATCGTGCCGCAGCCACCCATGGCCCCCACCACGAACAACCCCATCCAGATTTTCCCGGCTTTCATCCCCTTCTCCTGAAAAAAAACGGGGCCGGGCGGCCCCGCTTTACTACTCATCACTCATCACTTGCCGAACGCGGCAACGTCGCGCGCGGCACCGGTCAACTCCAGGATGTGCAGGCCGGTGTTGACGCGGTCCGCGACGTAGATGTAGCCACGGTCATCCACCTCGACATTGTTGGACTGGATCTCGAACTTGCAGCGCGCGCCCTGTGGCGTCTTGATGCAGCGCTGCACCGTATTGTCGGTGATGGCCGGGATGAAGTATCCAATCTCCTTCGGGCTGTAAGGATTCCGGATGTCGACCGCGCGCACACCGGCGTTGAACCAGGTAAAAAACAGTATGCGCTTCGCGTACATCGGCGGCTGGTTCTCGTTCGAGGCGTGCGCGCCGAAGCGCCCGCCGCGCGTGCAGAAGTTGCCGCTTTCCTCCGGCACGTCGAAGTTCGCGACCGGGAACGGCGCCTTCTCGTTGGTCACGTCCACCACGAATACGAGCTGGCGCGCCTCTTCCGTGCACTCGGTCCTGAGCGACTCGTTCACGATGAACACGAAGTCCCGTTTCTTTCCCTTCGCGTCCTTGGCGAACTGCGGCACGTCCACGCCGAGGATGGGCAGCGCGGTGTGCGCCCCGTTGAAAGGCCCCAGCTCGAGCCTGGAGATCTGGGGGTAGAGCAGGTTTTTGGGCGTCGGCTCCTTCGGGCCATTAATCAGCTTCTCGCGGTCCACGATCTGCAGCACGCCATCGATGTGGGTGCCGTAGCCGAAGTACACGCGATTGCCCTTCGGCCCGGTCGAGATCGGACCGTGCAACCCGATCGGCATGGGGCCGGTCGCCCCGGGCTCGTGTCCCGCGAGCCCGAAGTCGCGTATATGCACCGGTTTCGCCGGGTTCGAGAGGTCCCATACCTGCGTCATGCGCGTCGAGCGCCATTCCGGCACCCCCGACACGAGGTAGGCGATGCCGGTATCGCACTCCCACCAGTTCTTGTGCGTGCCTTTCAGGCCTTTCACGATCGTGGTGAGCAACGCCGGCTTTTCGGGAACCGTGACATCCCAGATCTCATGGCCCTTGTTGCCGAAGGTGCGCAGCATGTAGCGCTTTGCCGGATCCCCTTTCAGCAGGGTCTTGCCGTCGCATATCCTGACCATCTGCGCGGCGCCCGCCTCGCCTTCCCCCTGGTCACCGGGAATGTGGGCGAGATACTTCGGTTGCCGTGGATCGGTCACGTCGAGGATCGAAGTGCCGTTATCCTCCTTCTTTCCGGTGAGGGGATTGAACTGCGCGCCGCCGTGATGCCCGACATACGCGATCCAGCGATTGCCCTGCTGATGTATGACCGGCTGGTAGGCGGTGCGCGCGTGCAGGTCGTTGTGGCCGACGAGCCGCATGTTGCGCGCCTCGACCTGGCGCGGATCACGCGTCCCCTGCGTCCCGGTGGTGGTCTGGCACGCGGCGAGCAACCCGGCGGCTGCCGCCATTAGTGCAAGCCCTGCGAACCGGTACGTTCCTGCAGATATCCGGATAGGCATCTTCGTTTTCCCCTTTGGTTGTTAATTCAAGCTGCCCTTCTACGAAAACCGCTGCCCCCTTTGCTCGAGCGCGAGCTTCACGCGGTCGGGCAACATCGGCTGCTGGCGCAGTCGAACGCCGGTCAATTGGAACACTGCGTTGGAGATCGCCGACGGCACCAGCGGCGTCGCCATCTGGCCGGCCCCGGTCGGGTGGTTGCGGGTCGGAATCAGCCTGATATGGAACTCCGGCAGATCCGCCATGCGCGGCACCTGGTAGTCGAAGAAATTCGACTGCTGCACCGTCCCGTCCGCGATGGTGATGCGCTCGGTAAGCGCCAGGCCCAGGCCGTAGACGATCGAGCTCTCGGTCTGCGCGATCACGTTGTCCGGGTGCACCGGAACGCCCACGTCTATCGTGCACCAGAAGCGGTGCACCTTGATCGCGCCGGTCGAGCGGTCCACGGAAACCTCGGCAATGCCGGCGAGTTGCGTGCCTGAATAGTCGAGATAGGCGATCCCCATTCCCCGTCCCGGGCGCTTCGTGCCCCATGCCGCCATCTTCGCGGCTTCCTCGATCACGTGTCGGGCGCGCTGCGCAAGCGGGGTCTTGTCGAGCAGCTGCAGCCGGAACTGCACCGGATCGATGCCGCGGTTCGCGGCCAGCTCGTCGATGAAGACCTCGTTGGCGAAGCTGTTCTGTCCGACCCCGATGGCCCGCAGCGGCGCCGTGCGCATGCCCGTGTCCTGGCCCAGGCCCTCGCTCAATCTCACCGGGATGGCGTAGGTCGGCAGTTCCGTCCCGCGCATGGCGATATTGTCGCGGCCCTTGGAAACCTTGAATCGGACCGGGTCTGCAAACGCGAGCACGTTGTCGCTCACCACGCGGTGGTGCCACGCTACGATCTTCCCCGATGCGTCCAGCCCTGCCCGGATGCGGTTCACGTAGAGCGGCCGGAAGCGGCCAGCGTGAACATCGTCCTCGCGCGTCCACATCACCTTGACCGGCCGCCCCGCTGCTTTCGACATCAACGCCGAATCGACGATGAACTCCACGTCGCGGTTGCCGCGGCGTCCGAAGCCGCCGCCGAGCAGCATGCCGTTGAACTTGACGCGGTTCTCCGGGATGCCCAGCGCATTCGCCACCGCAGTGACCGTGATGGTCTGGCTCTGGGTACCGCACCAGATTTCGACGGCATCGCCCGCCGGAGAAACGGACGCCACCGAGTTGAGCGGCTCCATCTGCGCGTGGTAGGCGTAGTCGGCGCGGTATTCGCCCTCGAACACCGTGGCCGCCATCTGCATCGCCGCTGCCGGCTCCCCCTTAACTTCCCAGGCAATGCCCTTGCTTTGCGGGTCCCGCGCAATGGCCGCGAACTTCGCAAAGCCCGCGTCGCTCGAGTATCCCCAGCCCCTGGCGCTGCGGCTCCAGGTCACCTTGAGCGCGTTCTTCGCCTTGAACGCGGCCCAGGGAGTCTCAGCCAGCACGCCCACGCCGTATTTCAGCGGCACGGTCCGGATGACGCCTTCGATTGCCCGCGCAGCGCTGTCGTCAACCCGCTCGGGCGCCGCGCCTTCCATGGGCTCGCGCAATATGGCGCCGTAAATCATTCCCGGCACCTGCACGTCAATGCTGTACTGGGCGGTGCCGTTCACCTTGGACGGAACGTCCACGCGCCCGACGTCCGCGCCGATCAGTCGGAACTGCGCCTTCGACACCGGCTCCACCTCGATCTGCGGCGCCTGGGCCGGAATCGTGGCGAAAGCGGCGATCTCGCCGTAGGTCAGTCGCCGGCCCGTCTTCTGGTGCAGCACCACGCCCGGCTGGGTCGATAGTTCCGCTGGCGGAACACCCCAACGGCGCGCGGCGTTCTCCGCGAGCACATAGCGCACCTGGGCGCCGAACTGCCGCAGGTTGTTGAAGTATCCCGTGACCGTCGCGCTGCCCGCGGTGTACTGGAGGTTGCGGAACTGGGGGTTGCCGTAAAGCTGGTCATTGGGGGGCGCCGGGACGATCTTGACCCTGGCCCAATCCGCATCCATCTCGTCGGCCAGGATCCGCGGCAGCGAGGTCAGCGATCCCTGCCCCATCTCGCACGCCGGCGACATGATGGCGACGGTGCCGTCGGTGAATATCGTCACGTAGGGGTTGACTACGACGCCCTTCACCGCCTGCGCAAGCGCTGCACCGTTACCGGACGTGAGGAATTCAGGAACACCGATGGCTACGCCGAACGTCAATCCGGCCGCGCCGACCATGAACTGTCGGCGACCCTGACTCAGGGGCGCGTGACCCGTGACTCGCGGATCGCGGGTGGACACTTTCGACTTTCGCCTTTCGCCTTTCGCCTTGAAGTTCATGCCCCCTCCTTCACCGCGCGCTCGACGGCGCGGACGATCCGGATATAGGTTCCGCAGCGGCAGATGTTGGACTGCATGTACTCCACGATCTCCTGGCGGCTGGGACGGGGGTTTTCCTGGAGCAGCCCGGCGGCGCGCATGATCTGGCCGGACTGGCAGTAGCCGCACTGCGGCACCTGCTCCGCGATCCACGCCTTCTGCAGCGGATGGCTCGAGTCCGGGGACAGCCCTTCGATGGTGGTGACGCGGCGGCCTGCGAGGTCCTTGATCGGGTTGAGGCAGGCGTAATTGGGCTTGCCGTCGATGTGCACCGTGCAGGCGCCGCACTGGCCGACGCCGCACCCATACTTGGTTCCGGT
>Ga0184637_10002699_pt1 | contig 11293 bp, 10 predicted proteins | sample PLM3_127_b2_FD_133143 | JGI IMG/M metagenome (GOLD analysis project Ga0184637, IMG submission 133143) | Groundwater sediment microbial communities from an aquifer in East River, Colorado, USA - PLM3_127_b2 | ecosystem: Environmental > Terrestrial > Soil > Riparian zone | place: USA: East River... | reverse complement strand
GCCGCGCGCCGCGGTGCGGCCGAGGGTGGAGAACAGAGCGGCCGGCCCGACGTTGAGCGTGTCGAGCACCGTCTTCACCATCTGGCGCACCTCGCCGTGTCCCGCGGCATAGGCGACCAGCATTCGGGCCAGCGGCCCGACCTCCATCGGCCGGCCGTCGTAGCGGGGCGCCTTCATCCACGTGTACTTCTTTTCTCCCTGCAGGTACTTCCACGGCGTCGGCGGCCCGGTGTACTTGGCTTTCGTCTCTCCCTCAAACGGGTGCAGCCCCGCGTCGTCCCCCTTGGAGTATTCGTACCAGGCGCTGTTGATGTACTCCTTGACCTGGTTCTGGTCGTAGGGCCAGACCTTGGAGAGGTCCTTGTTCAGAATGATCCCGCGCGGGAAGTAGAGCGTCTCGACATCGCGCACGTCGCCGTCGGGGAATTCGCCGACCGCGAGGTAGTTGCCCGTGCCGCCGCCGATGGCCGCCCAGTCCTTGTAGAACCCGGCGATCGCCACCAGGTCGGGCCAGTAGACCTCATTCACGAAGCGCTGGGCCCGCTGGATCATGTCGTGGATGTCGGTCAGGCGCTCGGCGTTGATGGTGGCCGTGTCCTCCAAATTGATCGCGGAGGCCATGCCACCCACGAGGAAATTCGGGTGCGGGTTCTTGCCGCCGAAGATCGTGTGCAGCCGGATGACGTCGCGCTGCCAGTCGAGCGCCTCGAGGTAGTGTGCGACGGCCAGCAGATTCACCTCGGGCGGCAGCTTGTAGGCCGGATGTCCCCAGTAGCCGTTGGTGAAGATGCCGAGCTGGCCACCCGACACGAACGTCTTCAGGCGGTTCTGCACTTCCCGGAAATACGACTCCGAGTTGTTGGGCCACGGCGAGACCGAGCGGGCGATGCGAGCGGTGCCCGCGGGGTCCGCCGAGAGCGCACTCACCACATCGACCCAGTCGAGCGCGTGCAGGTGGTAGAAGTGTATCACATGGTCCTGCACGAACTGCATCCCGTGAATCAGGTTGCGGATCAGATTCGCATTCGGTGGAATCGTGATGTCGAGCGCGTCCTCGACGGCGCGGCATGAGGCCACCGCGTGCACCACGGTGCAGACGCCGCAGATGCGCTGCGTGAACGCCCAGGCGTCGCGCGGGTCCCGGCCCTGCATGATGATCTCGATGCCGCGGAACTGTGTGGACGAGGCCCACGCGTTGGTGATCCGGCCGTTCTCGGCCTGGGCTTCGATGCGGAGGTGGCCTTCGATCCGGCTGATCGGATCGACGACGATCTTAGTGGCTGCCATGGCCGCCCCCCTCACCTTTGGATGGAGTCTCGATCACGGGTAGTTTGCGCCGCTGGCGCACCTGATGGACGCCGGTCGCGATCGCGTGCGCCGCGACACCGGCGGCCGCGCCGACGGCGAGCGCGGCGCCGATCGTGTCGGCGGTCCGCTCGACCGGGAATCCCGCGACGTTCGGCAGGCGCCCGTAAAACGGCGTCATCGTGTCCCAGAAGTTCCGCTCGGTGCAGCCGATGCACGGGTGCCCGGCGCCGATCGGCCAGCTGGTGCGGGTGTTCCAGAGGAAGATCGGGCACGGCGAGTAGGTCGCGGGGCCCTTGCAGCCGACGTGGTAGAGACACCACCCCTTGCGCGCTGCCTCGTCGTCGAACTCTTCCACGAACTGCCCCGCGTCGAAGTTCGCACGGCGCGGGCACTGGTCATGGATCCGCGCGCCATAGGCGAACAGCGGGCGGGCGTCGTAGTCCAGCGCCGGCAGCCGGTTGAACGTGAGGTAGTGAACGATGGTGGCGGTAACGACGTCGCCGATCGGCGGACAGCCGGCGATGTTCACGAGCGGCTTGTCCTTGATGACCTCGGAGATGCCGACGGCGCCGGTGGGGTTGGGGCGTGCGGCCTGCACGCTGCCCCAGTGCGCGCAGGCGCCGATCGCGATGATCGCCTTGGCGCCTTTGGCGGCTTCCTCGACGATGTCCTTCGCGGTGCGGCCGCCGATCGTGCAGTAGATCCCGCCGTCGTTGAGCGGCACCGACCCGGTCACCACCAACAGGTACTCACCATGGTTCTTCGCCATCGAGTCGGCGAGCGCCTTCTCCACCGCGGCCCCGGCCCCGGCCATCAGGGTGTGCTGGTAGTCGAGCGACACGACGTCGAGCACCAGATCGCCGATCGTCGGCTCGGCCGTGCGCAGCACGCTCTCCACGCACCCTGTGCACTCCTGCAGCTGCAGCCAGATAACGGTCGGGCGCTTCTGCGCCTGGAGCGCCCTGGCGATGCGCGGCGTCGCAAACTCTCCGAGCCCGAGCATCGTCGCCATCGAACCGCAGAATGTGAGGAAGTCTCGTCGGCTGACGCCGCGCCGCTCGAGGTATTGACCGAGTGACTCGCCTTCGGCCCAGGGATGCTCGGTGGGCATGTACATGAGGGGCCTCCGCTAGAGCGGTGCGCTGAGGGAATCCCGACGGCTATAGAAGTACGGCACCGAGTCACTAGACGACCGGAAGACGGTATGAAGGAACTCTTATGCTGGCTTCACGGTGGTTGATCCCGACGCGACTCAGACTCAGGGCGCCAACAGATAGCGGGGGGATCGGCGTGGAGCTGGAGCGTCTGATCGAGACGGAGCAGCGACTGGACGAGCTGCTGCGGCAGGCGCGGGAACGAGCCGCTGCGATCGTACAAGAGGCGCGCGAGGCCGTGGCGCGGCGTGAGGCCGCGGTCGTTGCCGAGCTGGCCGAGGCGGCGGCGAGGGCCGAAGCGACCCTCGCGGCCGAGCGCGAGCGGGGCGCGGCGGAAATCACGGCGGCCGCGCGCGATCAGATCGCGCGCTACGACGGTGTGGAGGAGCACCGCCTGCAGGCAGCCGCTCGCCTGCTGGTGGAGCGGTTGCTCACCGACGGAGGTGGGTCGTGATCCTGGCGATGTCGAAGGTCCGCATCCTCGGGCCTCGGGACCGACTCGACGACGTGCTGCGTGCCCTGCAGGATCTGAATCTGGTGCACCTGAGCGCGCCAGACACGCCGCCGCCGCTGGCCACGGTCAGTCTGAGCGCGGCGCAGGAACGGGAGCGCCGGCACCTGCGTGCGGCACTCCTGGACGTCGAGCAGGCGTTGGACGCCCTCGCCGCCACTACCGGCTCGCCGGCCGCGGGCCCGGCAATCCCGGGGACCGTGGACTTCGCGCGCTGGGCACGGCTGGCCGGGCGGGTCCGGCGCGAGACGGAACGGCTCAGGACGCGAGCCGCCGAGCTCGAGGACGAACGCGCCTTGATTCTCAAGTACCAGCACTTCTTCTCGGCTTTCCGGGCCCTGCTCGAAAGCGAGGCGCGCTGGCCGAACGCCACTGCCTATCACGTGCTCGTGAAGAGCGGCGACGCGGGCACCATCCCCCAGCTGCGCGCGAGCCTCAGCGCCGTCATCGGCGAGGAGTTCCAGCTGTACAGCCAGCCGCTGCCATCGGGTGAGATCGCCGTTCTGGTGGTCGTGTCGGCGCAGGCCGCAGGGCGCGTCGAGCGACTGCTCGCCGAAGCGCGGGTCCAGGAGATCCCCGTTCCGCAGGCCTATGGCGGCCACTCGCTCACCCAAGCCATTCCCCAGATGCTCGCGCGGCTGGGGGAGATCCCGCGCGAGATCGAGGACGGGCGCAAGCGGCGCGCGGACCTGGCGCGCGCACACGCAGCCGAGCTCCGTCGCGCCCGGCTGGCGCTGCACGATCGGCTCCGGGCGCTCGAGGCGCTGCCGCTCTCGGGCGTCACCCCGCGAGCGTTCATCATCGAAGGATGGGTGCCGGCGCGTGCGCGCCGCGATCTCGAGTCGGGGTTACAGCGCGCCTGCGGTGATGACGTCGTCGTGAGCGAGTTGAAAAAGGAAGAGTGGGAATCGGAGCAGGCCCCGGTGGTGCTCGCGAACCCGCGTCTCTTGCGGCCCTTCGAGACGCTGATCCGCATCATGCCGCTGCCGCGATACGGATCGATCGACCCGACACCGTTCGTCGCCGTGTTCTTCCCCGCGTTTTTCGGATTGATGGTGGGCGACGTGGGCTACGGCCTGGTGCTCGCCGTCATCGGGCTGCTGCTGCACGCCCGCTCCCGGCCCGGCACGACGCTCCGTAACGTGGCGGAGATCATCGGCCCATGCGCGCTCTTCTCGATTCTGGCGGGGTTCCTGTTCGGGGAGCTGTTCGGGGACCTGGGCCGCCGCTGGTTGGGCCTCCGGCCCCTGGCCTTCGACCGCGCAGACGCCATCGTGCCGTTCTTGCTCCTCGCCGTGGCGATCGGGGCCGTGCACGTGCTGCTCGGCCTCGTCTTGGGCATGGTGAGCGCGCGGCGCCACCCGCGCCAGGCGATGGGGCGGGGTATTTCCGCGCTGATGATCGTGCTCGTGGTCCTCGCGCTGCTTGCCGCAGTGGGCGTGTTGCCACGGCAGTTCTTCTCGCCCGCCGTGATCGGTCTGCTCGTGGCGTTTCCCGTGCTCATCGTGCTCGAGGGGCTCGTGGCGCCGATCGAGCTGCTGGCGACCCTGGGCAACATCCTGTCCTACGCGCGTATCATGGCGCTCGGCGTCGCGTCGGTGATGCTCGCGGTCGTCGCGAACAAGATGGTCGGGGCGATCGGGAGCGTGGCGGTGGGCATTCTGTTCGCCCTCCTGTTTCACCTCGTGAATTTCGTCATCGCCGTTTTCAGCCCGACGATCCACGCGCTGCGCCTCCACTACGTGGAGTTCTTTGGCAAGTTCTATAGCCCCGGCGGCGTACGCTATCAGCCGTTCGGACACTGGACGCGCGCGCCCGCGCCGGCGCGCGCCGCCCCCCGCACCACGAGGCACGCTGCATGAACCCCGCTCTGATCGCCCTAGCGGCGGCCCTGGCCGTCGCGATCCCCGCCCTCGCCACCGCCTGGGCACAGTCGCGCATCGGCCCGGCGATCGCCGCGTCGATGGCCGAAAAGCCCGAGCTCTCCACCATCGCAGTCTTGATGATCGCCATCCCGGAGACGATGGTCATCCTCGGTTTCGTCGTCGCCGTGGTGATTCTGGTCCGCACCTAACGTCTGCGGGACCGGTGCCGCTCGATCATCTGCTCGCCGCGCTGGAACGCGACGCGACCGCGCAGGCGGAGCGTCTGGTCGCCGAGGCGCGCGCGACAGCGGACCGGCTGACGTCCGCCGCGGCGGAGGCGCTCGAGCGCCGCCGCGGTGAAACGCTCGGCGCACACGAGCGTGAGCAGCGCGCGGTGGTACAAGCGGCGCTGTCGGCGGCGCGCCGCGCCGCGCGTCGGGATGTGCTCGAAGCTCGGGAGCGGCTGCTCGATCGTGTGTTCGCGGCCGCCCGGGCGGCACTGTCCCAGGCCCTCGCCCACCAGGTCTATCGCGCCACCCTCCCCGAACGCCTTGCAGCGGCGCTCGCCTGCGTCGCGGAATCGGGAGAAGCCACGCTTCGGGTTCCGCCCACGCTCGCCGCTGATGTCCGCGCTGCCATTTCGGGAAACGGGCGGGTGACCGTCCACGTGGACCACGGCGCAGGCAGCGGGTTCCGGCTCGCGACCGCTGACGGGACCATCGAGGTGGACGACACGCTGGAGACGCGACTCGACGCCCAGCGCCCGCGGCTCGCGCGCCACGTGCTGCGGCAGCTGGAGGTGGAGTCATGAAACCGCTGTGGGACGACCTAAACGCCCGGGCCCGTGGGCTCGGGACGCATCTCTTGTCGAGACGCCAGCTGGAAGGGCTGGCGCGTGAGCCGGATCTGCCATCGCTAGGCGACGCGCTGCGCCGCTTCGGGATCGCGACCGGAGAGAGCGGAGCGACCGTGATCCCGGAGGACCTCGAGCTGGCCATCCGCCGTTGGTCCGCAGCGAGCTTACGGACCCTCGCCCGTTGGGCCGGCCCTCGTTCAGAAGCCCTGCCGACGGTGTTCGAGGACGAGGATCGGCGCAGCCTCCGCGCGATCCTGCGCGGTGCGGTACATGGCTCGCCGGCAGAGCGGCGACTCGCGGGATTGGTGCCCACGCCGGCACTGCCGGAGCGGGCCCTCGAGGAGCTCGCGCGGGCCCCCACGGCGTCGGCGCTCGCGACGCTGCTCGCGGCGTGGCGCCACCCGTATGCCGCGCCGCTCGCGCCGGCGATCCGGACGACGCAGCCGGACCTGTTTGCGCTCGAACTGGGCCTCGCGCGGGCGTTTGCCGACCGGGCCGTGCGCGCCGCGCGTCGCGCCGGCGACGCGGGACTGCTCTGGTTCGCCCGCGAGACGATCGACCTCGAGAATGCGCTGAGCGCGGTGATCCTGACCGTGGAGGGCAAGGACGTGGTGCCGAAGGACGTGTTCCTCCTCGGCGGCGACCGCGTTTCCATCGTCGCATTCGAGGAGGCGATTGCGCTTGGCGAACCGGTAGCAGCGGGCGCCCGGCTCGCCCTCGCGCTCGGCGACTCGCCGATCGCGGCCGTGCTGCGCGAGGCGGCGCGCGACCCGGCGTCGCTCGAAGATGATCTGCTCCGCGCGCGGCTCCACGTGCTGGCGCGGCGGGTGCGCCAGGCTCCGCTCGGAGCGCTGCCGGTGCTCTGGTTCGGACTGCGGCTGCGTGCGCAGGTCGTGGATCTGCGGCGCATCGTGTGGGCGGTGACCCTCGGCGCGCCGCGTGGCGCGATGGTGGAAGGCCTGGTGACTGCCGCATGAGCTACGGCGTACGCGTCCTCTGTCGGCCGGTGGTGGCCGCGGGATTTGGGCTGGCCGGCACACGCGTGCTCGAGGCCGGGACCGCCGACGAGGGCGTCGCGTGCCTCAGGGATCTGCTCGCCCAACCGGACGTGGGGGTGGTGCTGGTGGAGGAGGGTCTGCACGATCGGCTCCCCGAAGACGTGCGCCGCCGGCTCGGTCGCAATCCGCTGCCGATGGTCGTGCCATTCCCCGGCCCGGCCTGGGAGGAGCGACCCGAGGCGGCCGAATCCTACATCGTGGAGCTGCTCCGGCGGGTAATCGGCTACCGGGTACGGCTACGGTGAACGAGGCCCGCGTGCTGCGCATCAGCGGCGCCCTCGCCGAAGCCGAACCGCTCGGCGGCGCGACGCTCTACGAGCTGGTGCGCGTCGGCGACCGGGGGCTGTTGGGGGAGGTGGTCCGGATCACCGGGGACCGCGGCACGATTCAGGTCTACGAGGAGACGAGCGGATTGCGCGTCGGCGAGCCGGGCGCCCTCACCGGCAAAGCGCTTACCCTGGAGCTCGGGCCCGGATTGCTGGGCGCGGTGCTCGACGGCATGGGCCGGCCGCTGCAGCGGGTTGCCGACGCGATGGGCGATTTCATCCTCCCCGGGGCGACGGCGAGCACGCTCGACGTGGATACCCGCTGGACGTTCGCCCCCCTCGTCGCACCTGGCGCCCGCGTCGCCGAGGGCGACGTGCTCGGGACGGTGGAGGAGCGCCCGGGCTTCCTCCACCGGGTGCTCGTGCCCCCGGGCGTGTCGGGGACGCTCGCGACGCTCGCGACTGGCGCGTTCACTGTGCGTGAGCCGATCGGCCGGCTGCAGGATGGCCTCGCGCTGACGCTGGGGCACGCCTGGCCGGTGCGGCGGCCGCGCCCATTCGCGCGGCGCCTGCCGGCGCACGATCCGTTCATCACCGGCCAGCGCGTGTTCGACTTCCTCTTTCCGGTAGCCGAGGGGGGCAGTGTGGCGGTCCCGGGTGGATTCGGCACCGGGAAGACTGTGATCGAGCAGTCGCTCGCCAAGTACGCCGTGGCCGACGTCACCGTCTACGTCGGATGCGGGGAGCGCGGCAACGAGATGGCCGAAGTGCTCCAGGAGTTCCCGCTCCTGGTGGATCCCCGCACGGGGCGCTCCGTGATGGATCGCACCGTGCTGCTCGTGAACACGTCCAACATGCCGGTGGCGGCGCGCGAGGCCTCGGTGTACGTGGGGATCACGATCGCGGAGTATTACCGGGATCAGGGGTACCGCGTCGCCCTCATGGCGGACAGCCTGTCCCGCTGGGCCGAAGCGCTGCGGGAAATCGGCGCGCGGCTTCAGGAGATGCCGGGCGAGGAGGGCTATCCGACCTACCTCGGCAACCGGCTCGGGAAATTCTACGAGCGCGCCGGACGCGTGCGCGCACTCGGGGTGCCCGAGCGCGACGGCGCGCTCACCGTGATCAGCGCGATTTCGCCGCCGGGCGGCGACTTCTCCGAGCCGGTGACGCAGGCGTCGCTGCGCGTGACCGGAGCGTTGTGGGCGCTCGACCCGGCGCTCGCCCACCAGCGGCAGTTCCCGGCAGTGGACTGGGAAACGAGCTACAGCCTGTACGCGGAGGCGACGGCCGGGTGGTTCGCCGAGCGCGCCGGTGCCGACTGGCCGGAGCTGCGGCGCGCGACGCTCGAGCTGCTGCAGCGGGACCGGGAGCTGCGCGAGATCGCCGCGCTCGTCGGCCCCGAGGCCCTCCAGGACGCCGACCGCCTGCTGCTCGAGATCGCCCGCATCGTGCGCGACACGGTGCTCGGCCAGAGTGCCTACGATCCGAACGACGCGCTGTCTCCGGTGGAAAAGACGCACGTTCTGGCGTCGCTCGCGCAGGCGCTGTATCGCGCCGGACGGCGAGCGCTCGATGCCGGGAAATCGTTCGAGCAGCTCGATCTCGGACCGCCACGCCGGCTGCTGGTGGCCCTGCGGCGTGCGGCTCCGGCCGAGGTTGCGGCGCGGGCGGCGGACGCGCGGGCGGCGGTGGAGGCGCTGGCGCCGTGATCGCGCTCCCCCGTCTGTACCACGGTGCCCATGGCGTCGCTGGCCCGCTCCTCTACATCCGGCGCACCGCCGCCGCGGCGCTCGGCGAATGGGTGGAAATCCGCATCCCCGGCGAGCGCCCACGGCGCGGCCAGGTGATCGAGGCGGGCCGCGAGATCAGCGTCATCCAGGTGTTGGAGGACACGGTCGGCCTGCCCCCAGCCCGGGTCGAGATCGTGCTCACCGGCGAGGGCGCGACCGCGACCGTCGGACGGGAGCTCCTGGGTCGCGCCTTCAACGGGATGGGGCACTCAGTGGATGGTCTGCCGGCCCCCGTCGGGGACGCGATCCGGCCGGTCTGGGGCGCCCCCCTCAACCCGGTGCGGCGCGCCCGCCCGGGCGAGTTCATCGAAACCGGCATCTCCGGCGTCGACGGCATGAACACGCTGGTGCGTGGGCAGAGACTCCCAGTCTTCTCCGGCCCCGGCCTGCCGGGCCTCGATCTCGCGGCGCGGATCGTGGAGGGTGCGCGCGCGCCTCGCGGCGAGGCGTTCGCGGTGGTCTTCGTGGGAATCGGCATCACGGCGCGCGAGACGGACGCGTTTCTGGAGCGGTTCGACCGGTCCGGCGCCTGGGAGCGCAGCGTGCTCTACCTGAACGAGACCCGCGATCCCACGATCGAGCGGCTCCTGGCCCCGCGCGTCGCGCTGGCCGAGGCGGAGTACCTCGCGTTCGAGCTCGGCATGCACGTGCTGGTCGTGATCGCGGACATTACCCACTACTGCGAAGCGCTGCGGGAGATCGCGACGGCACGGGAGGAGATCCCAGGACGGCGCGGTTACCCCGGCTACATGTACACTGATCTCGCGAGCATCTACGAGCGTGCGGGGATTCTCTCCGGGCGGCCGGGATCGGTGACCCAGATTCCCATTCTCACCATGCCGGACGACGACATCACGCATCCCATCCCTGACCTGACGGGCTACATCACCGAGGGTCAGGTCGTCCTATCGCGCGACTTGCACCGGCGCGGGGTGTTTCCGCCGATCGACGTGCTCCCCTCCTTGTCGCGCCTCATGAACGCCGGCATCGGGAAGGACAAGACGGCACCAGAGCATCGCGAGTGGGCAGACCAGCTCTATGCGGTCTACACGCGTGGGCGCGAGGCGCGACTGATGGCGGCGATCGTCGGGGAGGCGGGGCTGGCGCCGGCCGACCGGCGGGCCCTGACGTTCGCGGAGCGGTTCGAGACCGAGTTCGTGGCGCAGGGGGAAGTGCGACGCACGATCGCCGAGACGCTGCAGCTCGGGTGGCGATTGCTCGAGACGCTGCCGCGCGAGGACCTGCTGCGATTGAGCGATGCGGCGTGGGCGGCGCGGGCTGCCGTGCCCTCGGTGCCGACGTGAGCGCCGCGAGCGTCGCGCCGACGCGACTCAACATGCTCCGGGCCGTGCGGCGCCTGGAGCGGTTGTCCAAAGGCGCCGATCTGCTGCGTCGCAAGCGGGAAGCGCTGGTGACCGAGCTGTTCCGGCTGGCGCGGCCCGCGGCGGACGCCCGCACGCAAATCTCTGCCGCCGCGCGTCGCGCGTATCCGCTGCTCGTCGGCGCGCTTGCGGAGCACGGTCTTTCCGGCGTGCGGGCGATCGGCTGGCCCGCCCGGGACCTCGCGGTGGAGGTCGCGGCCGGCTCGGTGTGGGGCGTCGTCGTGTCGCGGATCGTGTCCCGGCCGCCGGTGGCCCGGACCCTCGGCGCGCGCGGCACGGCACCCTCGGGGACCGGCCCGACGACCGTGCGCGCTGCGACCGAGTTCGAGCGTCTCATTGAGCTGCTGCTCGAAGCGGCTCCGCAGGAGATGCTGCTGCGGCGCCTAGGGGAGGCGCTCGCCCAAACGTCTCGTCAGGTGCACATGCTCGAGCGTCGACTAACGCCGCGGTTGCGTGATGACATTTCCCGCGTGCGCCGGGTGCTCGGCGAGCGGGAGCGCGAAGAACGACTGCGTTTGGGCAGCCTGTTGAAGCGGCGCCGGAGTGTAGGAAGCTGACTGAATGACGGGAGCGTCACCAATCGTTCACCGTGTCTTCATTCTCGAAACGCGACTTTGTGTTGGGTGCGCAGGCGGAATATGTATGAAGGAAGTGTGAAGGAATCATTAGACGCAAACCATTGCTAGTGTTCGGCTTGCGTGGGTTTGGGATCTTGCGGTTCGGCAATCCGCGACGTAGCGTGGCTGCTCAAGGTGGAGGCACGTCGCCCACCAAGCGGAGGAATGTGGCTTATGACGACTTCTCGTTGGCTCGTGACCGCGTTGTCGGTCATCGCTCTGGGAGCCTGTACGAACGAGAAGATCGTGTTTGTCAATCGCCAGTTCAACCCACCGCCGGACAGCGTAAACGGCTTCCTGGGCTACTTCGACGGCAGCACAAAGCAAACCAGTTGCGGCAACTGCCACGTCAGCCACCAGCGAGACTGGAAGACCACCGCCCATGCAGATGCCTGGCAGGGTCTGCAGGCATCGGGCGAAGCCCAACCCTCCTGCACCGGCTGTCATACCGTGAGCGGAAGGGGCAACGTGCGGGTCGGCAACGTC
>Ga0184637_10002698_pt1 | contig 11294 bp, 9 predicted proteins | sample PLM3_127_b2_FD_133143 | JGI IMG/M metagenome (GOLD analysis project Ga0184637, IMG submission 133143) | Groundwater sediment microbial communities from an aquifer in East River, Colorado, USA - PLM3_127_b2 | ecosystem: Environmental > Terrestrial > Soil > Riparian zone | place: USA: East River... | reverse complement strand
GACGGTGCGCGACATCATCGCCGAGCCGCTGATCGCCCGCCGGTCGGAGAAGCTGGACCGCAAGACCATCGATGCGCGCGTCATCGACATCGCCGAGAAATGCGGCCTCAACCGCGAACAATTGCGCCGCTTTCCGCACGCCTTCAGCGGCGGCCAGCGGCAGCGCATCGCCATTGCCCGCGCTTTGGTGCTGCGGCCCGACCTCGTCGTCTGCGACGAGCCGACCTCCTCCCTCGACGTGTCGATCCAGGCGCAGATCCTGAATCTGCTGGCCGAACTGCAGGAAAGCCTGGGCCTCACCTATCTGTTCATCGCGCATGATCTTGCCGCGGTCGCCTATGTGTGCGACCGGGTGGCCGTCATGTATCTGGGCCAGATCGTCGAGATCGGCGCGACGCGCGACATCTATTTCACGCCGCGCCATCCCTACACTGAGGCGTTGATGTCCTCGGTGCCCGAGCCGGACCCGGACGCGGATCTGCATCCGATGCTGCTGCAGGGCGAGCGGCCGGACCCGAGCAATCCGCCGTCCGGCTGCCGGTTCCGCACCCGCTGCCGCTACGCGACCGGGCTTTGCGCCAGCACGGCGCCGCGCCTGGTCGAGACCGAACCCAACCATTTCGCCGCCTGCCACTATGCCCGCGAGCTGACGCTGAAGGGCGCCTTGGCCATGCGATCCACCACCAGGGAGCAAGTCGCCGAATGACCACCGGCATGAACATCCTGCTGATCACCGCCGACCAGTTCCGCGCCGATTCCATGTCCGCCGCCGGGCATAAGCTGGTGCGCACGCCGAACCTCGACCGGCTGGCGGAAGACGGCATACGCTTCGCGCGGCACTATTCGCAATGCCCGCCCTGCGGCCCCAGCCGCACCTCGCTGCTGACCGGCATGTACCAGATGAATCACCGCTCGGTGCAGAACGGTACCCCGCTGGACGGTGCCTTCACCAATATCGCAGAACTGGCGCGACAGGCGGCCTATGTACCCTGGCTGATCGGCTATACCGACACCACATTGGATCCGCGCCGCCTGCATCCCAACGATCCGCGCGCCGGGCGCTACGAGGAATTGCTCCCGGGCATCCAGCAATTTGCGCCGGGTAGCGAGGAGTGTTCCACTGACCCGGCATGGTGGGCGCAGCTCCGCGAACTTGGCTATGATTGCTGGAGCGATCCGTTCCGCCAGAAACCGGAATATGCAGCGGCGGCCCAGGTGAAAGGGCCCACCTACGCCCCCACCATCGTCAAGGCTGAACATGGCCTGACCGCCTTCACCGCGGACCAAGCCCTGCGCTTCTTCCGCCAATATGCGGGCGCGCCGTGGTTCCTGCATGTGAGCTTCCAGCGGCCGCATCCCCCCTTCGTCGCCGCCGAGCCGTATCACGATCTCTATCGCCTGGAAGACGTGCCTGATTTTGTCTGCTTGCCGACGCGGGCGGAAGAGCGGGCGACGCATCCCTTTATGCCCTTCCGGCTGGAGCGGCTGGAGATGAACCCGAAGCTGCCGCTGGACATCTCCCACCCAAACGACAGCCCCGCCTGGCGGCAGGCGCGCGCGACCTATTATGGCCTGATCACCGAACTCGATCACAATATCGGCCGCATGGTCGAAGCGCTGAAGCAGTTGAACGCCTATGACAACACGCTCATCGTCTTCACCTCCGACCATGGCGAGATGTTGGGTGATCACTGGTGCTGGGGCAAGGAAACGCCGTTCGACGGCGCGGTGCAGGTGCCCTGCATCGTCCGGTCGCCCCTGGTTCCCAGTAGCGCGCGCGGCCGCGTGGTCGAGCACTTCTCCGAGCATGTCGACGTTATGCCGACGGTGCTGGATCACATCGGAATCGAGGTGCCGCTGCAATGCGACGGCCGCTCGCTGCGGCCGTTCCTGGAAGGCGATACGCCGTCGAAGTGGCGCGATGCGGCGCATTGGGAATTCGACTTCCGCAATATCAACGATGCGAGCGTCGATGGCCGCTTCGGCATCAGCGTCGACGAATGCGGCCTGGCAGTAGTGCGCACGACCAAGGAAAAATACGTCCATTTCGGCGGTCTGCCGCCGCTTTACTACAACATCGCCGACGATCCGGCCGAGATGCGGAATCTGGCGGGCGATCCGGCCCATGCCGCGGCGGAGCGCGACATGGCGCGCCGCATGCTGACCTGGCGCATGGTGTTCAACCGGCGGGAGCTGACCGGCATCCGTCTGCAGAAAGGCACGCAGGTCCACGCGGCGCGAGCGCGGAGAATCGTGTGAACACCGAACCGAACCCGACGCGCATTCGCGGTGTCCGGGAGATCATCGACAAGTATCGCACCTGGTTCGTCGATGCCTACGGCGTCCTGCACGATGGCTCGGCGGCGTTTCCCGGCGTGATCGAGGCACTCGGTCGCGTCCGGCAGGCCGGGGCAAGGATCGTCGTCGTTACCAATTCCGCGCAACGCATCGACGCGGTCGCCGCGCGGCTGGGAAACGCAGGCATTGCCGGGGATGCCTACGATCACATCATGTCTTCCGGCGAGCTGAGCTGGCGCCACCTCCAGGCCGCGAACGCAAGCAGCACGGCTCTGCCGAAACTGTTCGTGATCCGGGAAGACAACGGTCCATTCTGGCTTGCGGATCTACCGAACCCGATCGTCGAGCGGGTGACCGACGCCGATCTGATCCTGGTGGCGAGCATGCCCCATCGGACGGAAGAGGCGGCACGGTCGAGCGATCTGATGTCAATCCTGGAAGCTGGAATCGCCGCGCGCGTGCCCATGGTGGTGGCCGATTCCGACGAAACCTATCCGCATAACGGACTCATCCGCCTTGGTCCCGGATGGGCCGCCTGGCGCTACATCGAGCTGGGCGGCGAGGTGATCGAGTTCGGTAAGCCCTATGCGCCCATCTTCGAGGCCGCATCGGCGCTGTGCGGCGCGGATGCCGGGAACATCATCATGATCGGCGACAATCTGGCGACGGACATTGCCGGCGCCTGCCGCATGGGCTTCGCCTCGCTGCTGGTGCTGAATGGCGGCGTGCATGGCGGTTTGTCGCAGGCCGACCTGGCCAAGGCAGCGCGGCGCAACGGCGCCTGGCCAAGCTACATCGCGCCGGGCTTCATCTGGTAAGGCGCCAGACGTTCATTCGATGAATTCGATCCGCAATCGGCCAGGTATCTGATCTGCGCTGACCGAGCGCGGCAGAGCGATGCGCCGCTTGCGCATGAAGCTTCGACGGCTTCCCGACCATATAAGCTGTGGACCAACTGAAAGGGTCAGTTTGCGATCGCGCAGGTCTTTGTTGACCCTGAGATTGACGGGAATCCCGGCCGCGACGGCATTCCCGTCCCATCGTTGCGGTACGGCGAAATCGATATCCGCCGAGAGGTCGAGGCGGCGGTCGCTTTGATTGCCGGCGATCTCTCCACGGAGGAAGCGCGCCGCCATCAGGCCCGCATGACGCCCCTCATTGGCGCACCAGCCGCTGGATTCCACGCCATGCAATACGTTTCCGGCGGCGAAAATGCCGAGAGCACTCGTGCGCATCGCCTGGTCGATTTCCGGCCCACCTGTCGCGGGATCGAGCATGACCGGCCCGCCGCCCAGCGCGGCAGTCTCCGGAATCCAATTGCCGGTGAAGACGAGTCCGTCGGTGGCCAGGCGCTGCATCCCTTGCGGCGTCTGCAGGATGATGGCTGTGGTTGCGCCCTGCTGCGTTTCGATCTCGCGCACAAATGTGCTGGTCATGACCTGGATACCGCAGGCGCTCGCCAGGGTCGCCAGCGGTGCGAAGGACATGATCCGGCCCTCATCGCCGATGATGGCGCGGATGCGCAACCCCGCCTTTCGCGCGGTCCAGATGGTGGAGAACGCCACGTGTTCGGTTCCAATGACGGCGACGGATTTCAAGCGATCCGGCAGCGCCACCTTGCGCGCGACAAGCTGCTGCAACTGGCCGCTGGTGAAAATGCCGGTTTCCGCCCGGCCGCCTGGTATGGCCAGATTGCCGCGGTTGGATTCGCGGATGCCGGTGGCAAGGATGATGGCGCGCGGTCGCACGTGCCGAAGTCCGAGGCGGGGGCCGACGATCTTGGCGACCGGACCTTCCTTCAGCGCGAGGAGCGTGGTTTGGCATTCGATGCGCACGTTTGCGCCGTCGATGTCGCGCAGCAACCGTTTGACGAAGCCGGGGCCGCTATAGGGCCATCGGGCATATTCCAGTCCGAAACCCGGATGATGGCAGAAACGCGGCAGACCGCCCGGCGCGTCATCGCGATCGATCACCAGGATGTCGGAAACGCCGCGCTCCGCCAAAGCGCGCGCCGCTGCCAGCCCAGCCGGGCCGGCGCCGACGATCAGAACTTGTGGATCGACATCCGGCTGCATGTCAGAGCGCCGCGACCTTCGCGTCGAGCAGCGCCTGCACTCGCGCGCCGCAATAGAAGCCCTGGCACCGGCCGAACATGGCGCGCGTGCGCCGTTTCAGGCCGTTGAGGGTTTGCGGCGCCAGCGCCGAGGTCAGTGCATCGCGAACCTCGCCCATGCTGATGCGCTCGCAATGACAGATCATCTCGGCGTAGCAAGGGTCGGTGGCGATGCGTGACGCATCCTGCCAGGGCCGCGGCGAGGTTTCCGACAAGTCCGGCACGGTCACCCTGTGTAGCGTCGACTTCCGCCCAACATCGAACATTCCGGGGATGAGCAACGCGACGACATATTCCGCGATCCCCAGCGACGCCGACAATCCGGTGGAGCGGATGCCGGCGACGGTCAGCCAGCCTTCTCCAAGGCGCGAAATGATCTGGTAGTCGCGGAACTGGGTCGCTGGCCGCATGCCGGCGAAGATGGTATTGACCGGCTGGTCGGCAAGCGCCGGCGCCATGGTCGCGATCGCCTGCCACAACTGCGCCAGCCCTTCCTCGGTCACCCTTCGGTCGTCGCGGTCGGCCACATCCTCCGCCGTTGGCCCGACCAGCACGTTGCCGAAGATGGTCGGCGCGACGAGGATGCCGCGCGTGGTCGGCGTCGGTGTTGGCATGGCGATCACGTCGTGGATCGCGCGTGCTGACTTGTCGAGGATCATGTACTGGCCTCGCCGTGGCCGGATCTCGAAGTCGCTGTAGCCGGCCAGAGCGTCAACCGCATCGGCGCGGATTCCGCCGGCATTCACCACGCATCCGGCGGCAAGGCTGCGTTCGGCGCCCTGCAATCTCCAACCGCCAGCGTCCTGCTCGGCGCGCAGCACCGGCCAGTCGCGCCGGATGTCGACGCCGTTCTCCAGGGCATCCAGCGCATAGGCATAAGGGGTCGAGAAGGGGTCGACGATCGCCTCGTCCGGCGCCCACAGACCGCAGCGGATGCCGGGGCCGAAATGCGGCCAGCGCCGATAGACTTCCGCGCCGTCGAGCAGGTCGACAACAAATCCGTCTTGCCGGGCAGCGGCCAGCTCCTGGTCCAGGATGCGTTCCTGCTCGTCGCTCCAGGCGAGCGTGATTGCCCCCACCTTGCGGATCGGCAGGCCCATGCCCGGCGCCTCCGCAAAATAGCGGGCATAACCGCGTCGCACGAGTTGCCGCTCCAGCGTGTCGACCGGAACGTCCACGCCGCTGCACATCAATGCGGAATTGCCCTTGCTCGATTCGTCGCCCAACTCCGGCCTGGCTTCGAGCAGAACGACCTTCAATTGGAATCGCGACAGCTCGCGCGCAATGGCCGTGCCCACCACGCCGCCGCCGATGATGGCGATATCGTAGCGGTCGGTCATCGCAGCACCTGCTCCAGGCGCCCCAGGCAAAGCGCGGTGTATTGCGGCAGGTCGCCGCTCAGGCCGCCGATCTCGGCCTGTGCCAAGCACCAGAGCGCTTCCCGGACAATGGCGGCGATGCGCAACCCGTCGACAACGTCCCGATCGACCGGGCCATAGGCACGCAGAAAGGCGTCGGCATTCACGGCGCCAAGATTAAAGTTGCTGATCACCATCGCCAGATCGGTTGCCGCGACGCCGCTTCCGGCATATTCCCAATCCACCAGCCACAGGCGATCGCCGTCGCCGATGAAATTCTCCGGGATCAGATCGCCATGAATCAGGCATTGCGACGGCAGGTCGGGCAAGAGCGCCAGGCACGCTTCGATGCGCCCGCGATGCATCGGCAGCGCCGCATCCGGCAGCAGGCGCAGATAGCGGCGCGACGCCGCGATGGGGCAGAAATTTGGCAGATCGGCTTGCTTCGGAATGACGTGCAGCCGTTGCAGCAACTCGGCGATGCGGGACAGCAGTGCTGGCGCCTGCGCGCTGCCGATGTCGAGCGTCTCGCCCTCGACATAGGCGGTGATCATGATGCCCTCCGCGGCGAGGATCACCTCGGGCGCGATGCCGGCCGCCGCCGCCAGCATCGCACAGCGGCGCTCCGCCGCGCGCGAAATGCCGTGCTGCGGGATCTCCGCGCCCACGCGCGCGAAATATCGGCGGCCCTGATCGCGGACGATGAAGTTACGGTTGGTGCGCCCGGCCGCCACCGGCTCGATCTCCGGCCTGCCACGCCACAAGGGCAGCGCCGCGATCCGCACCTCGGCACTCATCCCTTGACCGCTCCAAAGGTCAGGCAGCGCGCCATGTAGCGCGACAGCAGCAGGGACAGCGCCAGCGCCGGCGCGATGACCACGACGCCAAGCGCCAGCGCCGGTCCCCACAGGATGCCGCGATGGGTCAACGCCAGCCCGACGATCGGCGGCAACGGACGCTGCGCACCGCCGACCATCACATTGGCCAGCAAGAACTCGTTCCAGGTGAAGATGAAGACGAACAAAGCACAGCAGACGAGCCCGGGAACCGACAGCGGCAGGATCGCCCGCCACATCACGCCGAGCGGGCTGCACCCGTCGATCGTCGCCGCTTCGTCGATTTCGCGCGGGATTTCGTCGATGAAGGACTTGAGCACCAGCAGGGCGAACGGCAACTGGAACGCCGTGTTAAAGATGATCAGCACCAGATGCGTGTTGTAGAGGCCGACCTGCTTGGCCAGGATGAACAAAGGCACAGCGGCGGCGATGGGCGGAATCATCTTCAGGCTGAGGATGTCGAACAGGATCGCGTCCTTGCGCCACAGCGGAAAGCGCGACAGGCCATAAGCGGCGGGGAAGCCCAGCACCAAGGTCGCCAAGGTCGTGGCGACGCTGATGATGACGCTGTTGAGCAGGTGATCCGCGACGGCCCAGTTCTCGAAAATGAACCGCCAATGGTCCAGCACCGGGGTGAAGAACCAGACCGGGTCGGGCGACAGCAGGTCGCCCTCGCCCTTGAAGGCGCCGGCGATCATCCAGCCGAGCGGGAACAGGAACAGCCCGACGATGGTGGCGTTGGCCGCGACATGGATTGATGCGGCCAGCGATCTTGCGCGGCTATTTCGCATCGGCCAGATCGCGCTTGAACAGCAGGGTGGTGACAGCCAGCACCGCGATCAGCACCAGGAACGAAATGGCGGACGCCGAGGCGATATTGAGATTCACGAACCCCTCGCGCTGGATGAACAGCGTGATGAGGTCGGTGGCGCGCGCCGGCCCACCCTTGGTCAGCACATAGACCGTGTCGAACGTGGCGATGGCGAACATCAGGCGGAAAACGACGGCGATGGCGATGATCCGGCGCATGAGGGGCAGGGTGACGCGGATTAGGACCTGCCATCGATTGGCGCCGTCCACCTCCGCCGCTTCAAAGGGTTCCTTCGGCAAACCTTCCAGGCCGGCGAGCAGGATCAGGAACATGAAAGGCGTCCATTGCCAGACATCCATGATCACGATCGACAGGACCGCCAGGGCCGGGTCGGAGAGCCACAGGATATTATCGCCGCCGAAAATCTGACCCCAGCCGGCGAGGATGCCGAAATCGCTATTCAACATCAGTTTCCAGATCAGCCCGACGCTGACCGGCGTGGCCATCACCGGCAGCAGCAGCAGCGCGCGCATCACCGGATGCGTGCGTTTCATGCGGCTGAACGAATAGGCGAGGGCGAAGCCGAGGACAAACTCCAGGATCACCGAGGCGAACAGGAACAGCGCCGTGACCAGCAGCGAATCGCGGAAAATCTCGCTGCCCAGCGCCTGGGCGTAAGTGTCGAGGCCGACGAAGCTGGTGATCGGGCTGGTCAGGCGTAGGTTGGTGAAGCTCGCCCACAACGAATAGCACAGCGGATAGATGACGATGAGCATGATGTAGCAGAAGGCCGGACCGACAAAGGCGGCGCCAAGCAGATTCTCCCGCGTGCGTCGCGATCTCACGCTTCGGTCCCTTGCTCCGCATCGACCTGGATCAGCTTCGCTTCGCGCTTGCGGAGGATCTGAAGAATAGTGGGATCATCGCATCCAGTGATGATCTCGCTGACGGCCGACAGTGGCAGTGCGCTGATCCTCTCCGTGCGGTGGAGTTTGGCGGCGACGGCAACGGCGATCGTGCGCTGCGCCTTTCCGGCCATGCATTTCGCCAGCGCTGCATCGCCGGGATGGCTGAAGGTCAATCCACTGTCCACACCGAGCCCGTCGGGTGAGATCAAGGCCAAGTCGGCGTTGATGTGCGCCGTCATAGCTTCGGCGAACGGACCGGAGGTCGCGAGCGATGTCTGGCGCACGAACCCGCCGAGCAGGCAAACGGTCGCCTTCGGATTTTCGGAAAGCGTGGTGGCGACGTTGATCGCCGATGTTGCTACAAAGACTTCGATGCCGGAGGCGACGATGGCCTTGGCGATGGCCATGATGCTCGATCCGTCATTCATGAAGATCGTGCTGCCCGGCGCGATCAGCTTCAGCGCTGCTTCGGCGATCGCGCGCTTTTCATCGGCATCCTGGGATTCGCGATAAGCGAAATTCTGCTCCGCCGGCCGCACCGACAGCATGGCAGCACCGCCATGGGTGCGCTCGATCCCGAGCGAATCCTGCAGATGGGTCAGATCACGGCGGATGGTGGCGGGCGAGGCGGCGACCAGGGCGCACAATTCGTCGACCGACAGCGTCCCGCGCGCCAGCAGAAGCTTCCGGATTTCGCCGCGCCGCTGCGCGGGATTGCGTTGAATCTTGGCCATAATTCGCAATATACCTCAGTGATGATGTGAAAACAATCACTATCAATCACTAAATTTGACAATAGTGATTGAGTCATGACACTCTTTGCTCCAGTGAGGCCAAAACCGGGGCAGGGAGACGACAATGAACGCGCAGGGAAAGACGCGGCGAAACGCCGTACTGGGCGCCGTCGCCGCAATGACAATCGGCGCCACGATGAGTTTCAGCGCATGGGCGGAAACCGAGGTTCGTGTGATCGCAACCGGCGAACCCTACGGCAATGCGATGAAAAAGGCGGCCGAGATCTACAAGCAGCGCACCGGCGTTTCGGTCATCGTCGACCAGTATCCGTACTCGGAAGCGTACAACAAAGAGGTTCTGCTCGGCACGTCCGCCTCCAACGAATACGACATCATGGTGCTGGATTGCATCTGGCTGCCTTTGTTCGTGAAGAACAATTGGGTGCAGCCGTTCGATCCGCTGGAAGCCGCAGCGGCGCAGAAGATCGATTGGAACGGCTTCGTGCCGGGCATCGTCGACGCCTATGACCGCTACAATGACAAATTGTACGCCGCGCCGATCGACTTCTTCATCGAAGTCATAGCTTATCGCGCCGATCTGTTCGAGGCCGCCGGGCTGACTGAAGCGCCGAAGACCTGGGACGAGTTTCGCGCCTATGCGGAGAAGCTGAACCAGCCCGACAAGGGCATCTACGGCGTTGTCACCATGCCGGGCGAACAGGACGCCGGCTATTCCGAATGGACGGTGCGCCTAGCCAGCCTGATCATGCCGCCCAACGCCAACCAGTTCGTCTGGGACAAGTCTTTCAAGTCGGCGCTGAAGTATGAGGATAACGGCAAGAAGGCGCTGGATCTGTGGCTCGACATCAAGCCATTCGTAGCGCCGGGCGCCAACGAGATGGGCTACGCGGAATCGACCAACGCCTTCATGCAGGGCAACGGCGCCATGTTCATCAACTGGTACATGACGTTCTCCGATGTCGAAAATCCGGAGACCAGCAAGGTGGTGGGCAAGGTCAAGTATGCGCTGCCGCCGCGCAACACGCTGGATGGTCCGCGGCATGATTATCTGGGCGGCTTCCAGATCGCCATCGCCACCAACGCGCCGCAGCCTGCCGCGGCCTATGATTTCATCGCGTTCCTCACCACCGATGAAGGCCAGGCCATCATGCTGGAGAACGGCGCACCCGGCGCCTATCGCAGCTTCGTCTATGACGATGCCAAGTGGCTGGCGCGCTATCCGTTCCTGGCGCCGGTGAAGGAGGCCGAGGTGATGATTCCGCTGACCTCGGACTTCGCCGAATATGTAGAGATGCAGCGCATCATCTATGACGAGCTGTTCGCTGCCTGGGCCGGCAACAAAAGCTTGGACGACGCGATGGCCAAGGCCGACGAGGGGCTCGACACTCTGATGCACCAGCTCGGCTATCAGAAATAGCGTATCGACGAACCGTCCGGGGCCATGCGGCTCAGGACGGCGCCGACAATGGACAGGCAAGACCACCAAAGTGGCCGAAGTCGTAGCATCGCTGTGCGATTGCCGACGATTTTAGACCGCCATCTATTCCCTCGCATAGCCGTTCGCTATGATCCGGCCCTTGAACGAGCCGGAGGGAGGCGTGCGCGGCGAGATCAGGTGCGATCCCGTTGACGTCGTGGTGGTCGGCGCCGGCCTGGGCGGCGGCGCCTTTTGCGCGCGTCTGTCCGAGCAGGCGCCGCATCTGCGTATCGCCTGTCTGGAACGCGGTGGTTGGTTCGATCGGCGGAATCTTCCCGCCCACCGCACGGACTGGCAAAGCCTGGCCATGAGTTCGTGGGCGACGTCGCCCAATCTTCGTCTCAAGGCCGGATCGACGGCCGGATCTGCCGATTACGCAATTGATGATTCCGGCTCCGTCTTCAAGCCGCTGATGTGGAACGGCGTCGGCGGCTCGACCATGAATTGGGCGGCGCACTTTCCACGTCTCCACCCATCGGATTTCAAGACGCGGACCCTGGACGGAATTGGCGATGATTGGCCGTTCTCCTATTTCGATCTCGAGCCGTACTACGACCTCAATGACGATGCCTTCGGCGTCGCCGGCCTTGACGGCGATCCGGCCTATCCGCCAAAGCGGGCGCGCCGCATGCCGCCGGTGCCGCTGGGCCGCCTCGGGCGCGTCGCGGCGAGGGGATTCGACCGGCTCGGCTGGCATTGGTGGCCGGTCGACGCCGCTATCAATACGGTCCCACGGGG
>Ga0184637_10002697_pt1 | contig 11295 bp, 10 predicted proteins | sample PLM3_127_b2_FD_133143 | JGI IMG/M metagenome (GOLD analysis project Ga0184637, IMG submission 133143) | Groundwater sediment microbial communities from an aquifer in East River, Colorado, USA - PLM3_127_b2 | ecosystem: Environmental > Terrestrial > Soil > Riparian zone | place: USA: East River... | reverse complement strand
CAACCGGAAAATTTTGGACGAAGCCGGTTTTGCGCGGCTTTTCATCCAGCCCGCCGCCGGGGATGCCGGCGGGGCAGTCGGCGCCGCCTTTGCTGTCTGGAATCTGTTTTTGAAAAAACCCCGCCGCTTTGTTTGGCCGCATGCTTTCTGGGGACCGGAATACTCCGAGCGCGAAATTGAAAATTTTCTGACGCGAATGAACGCCGAGGCGATCAAATTCGAGAAAACCGAACTGCTTTCCAAGGTTGCTTCGCTCTTAGCAGAGGGAAAAGTCATCGGCTGGTTTGCTGGAAGAGAAGAATTCGGCCCGCGCGCTCTGGGGAATCGCTCCATTCTGGCCGACCCCCGCCGGGCGGAGATGAAGGATATCGTTAACGCCAAAATCAAGTTTCGGGAAAGCTTCCGCCCCTTTGCTCCTTCGGTGCTTTTCGAAAAAAGCCGGAAATACTTCGACCTCGCCGGCGAGTCCCCTTATATGCTTTTGACTGCTCCGGTGAAAAACTCCGATCTGCCGGCCGTTTTCCACGTGGACGGCTCAGCCCGATTGCAAACTGTGCGCCGGGAACAAAGCCCCCTTTTTTACGATTTGATTGCCGAATTCGAAAAAAAAACCGGCTGTCCGGTTTTGCTCAACACCTCATTTAACCTTCGCGGCGAGCCGATGGTCTCTTCGCCGGAAGATGCCTATCGAACCTTTCTGGCCTCCGGGCTTGACTACCTCGTTGTAGGCCCCTTTCTTCTGGATAAGCGAGAGATGGCGGCAGAAGATATGCGAATCGCCGCCGAAAGAGTTTTGAAACCGGATTAAAAGTGGCGTTCAAAGACTACACCCAACGTTTGCAAATATTGAAAGAATTCTGGCTTTTTGCCCGCACCCAAAAAAAGCTCTGGCTTTTTCCGGTAATGACCTTTTTGGTTTTGCTTTCCATTTTTATTCTCTTTGCCGAAAGCTCCGTTTTCGCCCCGTTCATCTACTCCCTTTTCTAAGTGAAAAACCTGACTACGGGCAGGAAAGCTTTTTTCTCGGTTGCGCTGGCATTGCTTACCCTGACAGCCATAGAGCTTCTCTTTCAGCTTTTTCCCGAGCCGCCCCGTTCCCATGGCTACCGGCTCATTTACAATCCGGAACTGGACTTTCCAAAATTTTACCTGAAAGACAAAAATTTGTTCTGGCGCCTGCGCCCGAACCAATCTATTAAAAGCGATTTCGTTGTCTCCGGCGAATATCGGACGAACGCTTCCGGCTTCCGCGACCGGGAATTTTCGGAAAAGCGGGCAGCGGGTAAAAAAAGAATTCTTTGTTTGGGCAATTCCGTCACCTTCGGCTGGCGGGTCGCCGAGGGAGCAGCCTATCCGCAGGCCCTACAAAAGCTTCTATTCGATGAATACGAAGTTTACAACTGCGCCCAAACCGGTTACACTACTTTTCAGGGGGAGCGTCTCTTGAACGAGCTTTTGCAAAAGTACCGGCCCGATGCGGTGACCATTGCCTATATCTGGAACGATATCCTGCCGGCGGCCAACGGCGTTTCCGACTCCGAGCAAAAAATGCCGCCGCAGCCAATTCTTTCGGCGCAAAACCTCCTGGCCCGGTTTGCCGCCTACCGCTGGGGGAGACTTCTTTTTCTGAAACTTTTTTCCGCCCGGCCAAAAATTTCGGAAACACCCAGAATCCCCCTCCCGTATTTTCGAAATTACCTGCAGGAAATGCTGGACAGCTGCCGGGCCTACAACGCTCAACCGGTTCTTGTTCTGCCCCCCGCTCCAAAACCGGAATGGTTGGGCATCCAGAAGGAACCGTACCAGAAACTCTTTTATGCCCGTTTCCAGCAATATGCGGCGGAAATCAAAAAACTTGCCGCGCTCAAAAAGTGTTCATTCGTCGACGCCGATTCCGCTTTGGCTGGCGAGCTTTCCATCTGGGAAAACCTGCCGGAGGACTTCATTCACCCTTCGGCCCAGGCCCACCAAAAAATCGCCCGGCTTTTGTCGAACGCTTATTTCGAAATGCAGAAGTCTCCGGCGCCCAAATAAAAAGCCCCCCGACCGGTCGGGGGGCTTTTTCCCAAAGTTCCGCTCTTATGGCACGCCAGCCGTATCCAAAAACTGGGAATGAAATTTAACCGTTTTGGCCAGTTGGTCGGAGATGAAAGTAGTGTGGTCGGCCGGATAGCCCGGATAGCCGGAGTATTCCTCGTAATAAAACTGGTCGCGGCCCATTCCGATAAAACTGCCGGCCCGACGGGCGCTTCCGCGAACCTGTATTAAGCGATTTAACAAGTCCCGGTTCTGATCGAGCATCGCCAGCTCATCCTGCAGCCCGCAGGAAAAGTAAAACGGCGTGGAATCGAACCGGGCGGCTTTGGACGGGTCGGAAAGCATGGTCTTGATGTCGTGGGTCAGCCATCGCCTCCAAACCGAATCGATAATGGTGCCGTTGCAGGTAATGGGGAAAAGGAAACCCGGGTCTTTGGGGCTCTTGGAAAACTGAAAATATTCGGGCATTGCCGCCAGGAGGGAATCCCGCCGGCCTTGAGTCAGCTTTTGTTTAAACAAGGCCGTGTCCGCCACCGGCGAAAGCGCCGCCCCCAAAGCAAAAAGGATGTTGGTTCGAATCTTTTGCGTCAGCCGCGGGTCTGGAAACAAAACCGTGTCGCGACGAAACCGGACACAGTCGCTAAGGGCAACCCCATTTTCCGCAAAAAGCCCGTTACTAATGTAGAACGGACTCTGGAAACCCATTCCGCTGCCGGAATCGCCGAAGGCCAAAGGCGCGCTCAAGGCCGAAACGGAGCCGAAGGTGGTGTCATTTCCGGTCAGAACCAGCTTTAAAGCGCCGTACCCGCCCATGCCTTGCCCGGAAACCGCCCGGGAGCGGCGCCCGAAAACGGTGTTATAGGTTCGGTCAATGTGGTCCACCAAAAAGCTGTCGATGGCCGTGAAGAACCGGGCCGTTGACGTGGAATTGGTGTAGAAGCTGCCGCCGTAAAAATTGGCGAGATCAGTTTGCACGACGATCATCGGCTTAATCTCGCCGGCGGCTATCAACTGGTCCATAACGTGAGCCAGTTCGTAAAAACCAAAGTAGGTGTCGGTACCGCCGGTAATGTTGCCGGCCACGTCCGGGTACACGCCGAAATCGTGCAGGAGATAGAGCGTGGGGAAAGGGCGCCCCTGTCCCCGCGGCTGATAGCCGGGGGGAAGATAAACCCGCACGCGCCGGACGGCCGGCTCGGGACGGAGGTTGTTGAAAATAAGGGCGTTGTTGGCCGTATCCAGCGTATTTCTAAAAAAAACCGGCTGAAATACCACGTTCCCCTGGGCCGCAGGAGTCGGATCGGCCGGGTTTTTTCTCTTGCTGCAGCCGGAAAAAAGAAAGGCCCCCAAAAAAATCGCTAACAAAACATATTTTACTTGTCGCATCTTACTTTTCCCTACTCCGAAGCGGGTTTAATGTCAAACCGGTACGTCACCGAAGCCGCGGAAGTGAAGCGGGTATCCTTGTACGTCCCCGGCAGGTTTACGAAAAGCCCGTTAACGTCGGAAAAATCCCTTTTTTGGGCGGCTAAAACCTCAAAGTTGTAATTCAGCTCCCAACTTCCCAAAAGCCAGGAAACCCCGAGATTAAAAGATTGCTTGTCCCCTACATCCAAAAACAAAGGGTTGAAAGTGGAATCCGGGATGGGGGACTGGTCGAAGAAATATCCCAGGCGGAAAATCCAGCGATCTTTGAAATGGTACATAGCCCCGGTGGAGAACCGGATGGTGTTCTTCCAACCGAATTGGAAGGTCGGATACCTCAACCGGGCCGTCGCGGCCGTATCCTCAAAGGTAACCGCTACGCGGTCCATCACTTTCCAATTGAACCAGGCCAAATCGGCGGCTACCGTCCAGCGCTCATTGGGCCGGAAGGCCATGCCGGCTCCCAAATCCTGCGGCAAATCCAAGGTCGCCTGGGCAACATTCGGCCCCAGGAAGATTTGCCTCCCTTGTCCGCTGAAGATGAACCGAAGCCCGTCCAGCGCCTGGTCGCTGGTGGGAAAATAATTCAGCTTGGATTGGTTGTGTGGATAAAAGAATTTTTGGTCATATTCCCCTTTAAGCTTAAAGTGAACGGGGGAGTGGTAGGAGAATCCCAGTGAAAGCTTATCCGTCGGCTTGAACAAAACCCCCAGGTTCCCCCCCAGGCCCCAGCTGCCCAGACCCAGCCGCATGATGGAAACCACGTTTTCTTCCGGCCGGGATTTCAATTCCGGGTGATTTTCGAATACTTTTTCCGCGCTATCGACCTGAAAACCTTGGATGGAATCCTGCCGGTCAAAAAACATTTGAAAGCTTTCCTCTGCGGGTATCAGAACCGGTCGGGAAAAATTCCAATCTGCCCGGTCGATGGAAATCCCGGCGCCCAAAGCCAATTTGCCGCCCATAAGCGAGAGCGAGGCGGTGGGATGGATGTCGGCCACCCGCAGGCGATTGGTAAAGTTTTTCTCCGGAAAGGAAAAAACCGGAACCGTATCTCCCTTAAAAGGATAGGGCAACGAAAACAGATCCCACTCGGAGGCGGAATGGTACGGCACGAAAACAGCCACACCCAAATTCAGCCGTCCTAGCTGCGGAAACCGCAGAAAAAGCGAGGCATTGCCGAAGGGGATGTTTTGGTCAAAAGGGAAGCGCTCCTGGGTGCTGTCGGAAACAAAACCGAAGCTGTAACCGTTGCTGGTGGTCCGGGGCAGGTATTTCACCCGGCTCTCGGCAAGGGCGCCCCCCACGGTGACCTCCGAACGGGTTTGAAAAGCCAAACCAGCCGGATTCCAGAAAGCCGCCGACCAGTCATCGGCAATGGCCCGATAGGCTCCGCCTAAGCCATTGGCATGCGGCCCCACGCCGGAGAGGGCGTAACCCCCCGCCCGGCCCGTTTCGGCAAAAAACAAAACAAAAAAAAGCGCCCCCCAAAAAAATCGGCCACTTCTCATACCCTGTACCTCACGAAACCGGACTTTACCGATTCTTTATATAGTTTTTCTATTTCGACTTTTCAGTCGCTTTACCAACAGAGCCGAGGCGAACCTCTTTTCAACAAAAGTTAGAAATTACACCCCCCCCCATTCTTTGTCAACATCTTTTTGGCGGGGATGGGTATGGCCGGCCCCGGCTTGACTTGCGCTCGGAAAACCGATATAATCCGAACCGATCGCGGGGTGGAGCAGTCCGGTAGCTCGTCGGGCTCATAACCCGAAGGTCGTTGGTTCAAATCCAACCCCCGCTACCAAAATTGAAAAAGTCCACGGCCTTGAAAAATAAGAGGTTAGTGGACTTTTTTAGGTTAACTCTTGGTAAAGAGCAACTGCGGTCCGTTGGTTGCAGGCCCGGGTCAACTGGTCGGCCACGTGTAGCCAGCGTCCGGCCGCCCAAAAGGCCACCACGCCTATGGCCAAAACCATCAAAAGCAAAAATACGTAGCTTAACGTCAGTTTGGAGCGGATGCTCATTTTGCAAAAATGCCGGAGTTCTTAAACCAGAGCACCGTTTCCCGCAAGGAGGGGGCAAAGGCGTCCTTCGGAAAAAAGCCCAAAACCTTTTTGGCCAGCGTTAGGTCGGCCCAGGTGTGCAACACATCCCCCTGTTTCCGGGGGGAAAATTCCGGCTTCGCGTTTGTTTTCAGAATTTTTTGAATGTCGGCAAAAAGCTTGTTCACGGAAAGCCGTTTCCCGGAACCGACATTGAAGACCTGACCAACGGCCTTCCTCGACCGGCTGGCCAGTTCCATTGCCCGCACCACATCGTCAATGCAAACAAAATCGCGGGTCTGGTTGCCGTTTCCATAAATGGTGGGCGCCTGTCCGGTCAAAAGCCGACGGGTGAAGTTGGGAATGGCGTTGGCATACCGGGAAAAAGGATTCTGCCGCGGGCCGTACACGTTGAAAAGCCGCAGGGCAACGGTTTCCAATCCATACAACCGCCAGTACAGGGAGCAAAGCTCTTCTCCCATCCGCTTGGACAAAGCATAAGGGGATTCCGGCTGCGGGGGAAAAGATTCTTTGAACGGCAATTTGGGACACTCGCCGTAGACGGCCGAAGAAGAAATATACACCAGCCGCTTGACCTTTGCCTGGCGGGCCGCTTCCAGAACGTTGTAGGTCCCTTTTAAATTCACTTCCCACGTCGCCTGCGGGTCTTCCAACGAAATGAGCACCGAAACAACCGCCGCCAGATGAAAGACCGCATCGGCCCCTGCGACGATGCGTCCGACCAGCTCAAAATCCCGAATGTCCCCTGCGATCACTTCTGCTCCCGGCAAAACGGCGAGGTTTTCCCTTCGCCCAGAGGAGAAATTATCTAAAATCGTGACCGAATACCCTTTTTTCAGCAGGGAATAAGCGATATGCGAGCCGATAAACCCCGCTCCGCCAGTTATTACTGCTCGGATTTCACATTCTCCTTGAACGTTTTTTTTCAAAAATCAACAATAAAGCACAAGACTTGCACATAGGATGAAATATATGACTTTCGACTGCCGACGCAAACTTAACGGCTTAAGGAATTCTTGCTTGGACTCGAAAAATGTGCCCGAAGCATTCCAGCACCTTTCCCGCGGTTATAAAGAAGTTCAACTTTCCCACTGTTTCCAAAGTGCTTCAACGGGGAATAGGTCGTGCCGGGTTTCCTTGGGTCATTATGGGTGCTCCCTTTGTTGCAGCTCCCTTAACAGGTAATACATTATGTTTAGGAACAAAAACCTGCGAAAATCTGTGAATCGGGCTCATAGCCCGAAGGTCGTCGGTTCAAATCCGACTTTCGCTATTTAAAAACAGGGATTAGTAAAAGCCGGAAACGCAGTGCTGTTTTTCTTTCCACCCGCAGGATAATGAGCCATTACCGCAACTAAATTCGCAATTTCTGCGTATAATATTTTGGACATGGGTCGTTGTGGCCAAATTAACCAATTGGCAACCAACGGCTTATATAAATGAAGTTGCTTTGGAACAAGGTTCTTGACAGAAATTTTAATTGACCTATATTGAAATTTTGTCTTAAAAATCGGTTGGGCGGCCCAAAAGCGTTGGCGGCCGCAGAGGAGGAATGAAGTTGGTTCGCACCCAAAACCAGCGGTATCTAAGCTATTTTTTTATTGCCGGCTTTTTTACCCTTGTCGGCATCTTTATCGCCACCGGGTTGGACCTGCCCAGCCGGAGCTTTAGCCAGGAAAAACGCTCGGCCGCCTACCTTAACCCGGGGGTGGTATCCCCCTTTACGGCGGTGGTGGAGCGGGTGCGGGACGGCGTGGTGAACATTTCGGCCGAAAAAGTGGAAGATTTGAGCCGCTACCATTCCTGGCTTCCCTTCGGGGACCGGCGGAGACTTCCCAGCTTCTCGCTCGGCTCCGGCTTTGTTTTCGGCTCGGAGGGGCAAATTCTGACCAATAACCATGTGGTCGCCGAGGCCACCGAAATCTGGGTGACTCTTTCCGACCAATCCCGCTACAAGGCCCGCTTGGTGGGGGCCGACAAGGAAACCGACGTGGCGGTCTTAAAAATCGAGGCCGGCCGGAAACTGCCGGCCCTGGATTTGGGGAATTCCGATTCCGTGCGGGTGGGGGACTGGGCTTTGGCTATTGGTAATCCGTTCCCGCAGGAAAACCTCGACCGAACGGTGACGGTGGGGGTGGTTTCCGCCAAGGGGCGTTCCAACCTGCAGTTCGGCCGGGATGAAACTCCCGCCTATCAGGATTACATCCAAACCGACGCCGCCATCAACCAGGGAAACTCCGGCGGGCCCCTGGTGGATATCCACGGCCAGGTGGTAGGCATCAACTCCGCCATCGCCTCCCCCTCGGGCGGCAACGTCGGCATCGGGTTTGCCATTCCGATTAATTTGATAAAAGAGATTCTCCCCGATTTAATGCGGGAAGGCAAGGTTACCCGGGGCTGGCTGGGGGTCTCGCTGCAGGATTTATCCAAAGACCTGGCCGCCTCCCATGGATTGAAGACAAACGAAGGGGTTATCCTCTCGGAGGTTTTCGAGAACGGCCCGGCCGCCGCCGCCGGGCTGAAGCAGGGGGACGTCATTTTGAAGTTTGACGGCAAGAAAGTGACCGATGCAACCCAGTTCCGTTTCTGGGTCGCCTCCGCCGGTCCGGGAAAAGCCGTGCCGGTGGAGGTCTTTCGCAACGGAAAGATTATCCCGCTCACCGTCAAGCTGGCCGAGCGGAACGCTTCTTTGGCTTCCCTTTCCCGCCAACCGCGTCAACCATCCTCCCCGACCGATGCGTCGGTCGGCATTGCCGTGCGCGCGGCCACCCGGGAGCTTTGCCAGCGCTACGACGTGGAATACCACCCCGGGGTCATTGTGATGGACGTGGAGCCGGGCAGCCCGGCCGACCAGAAGGGAATTGAACCGGGCTTTATCATATCCGAGGTGAACGGACGGCCGGTCACCTCCGAATCCGAACTGCAACAGGTCTTGAAGGAAACTCGCAAGGACCGGCCGCTGTCGCTTTTGGTGCGGGACTTGGATTCCCAGTCCAGCTACGTGGCCCTTCGGGCCGGGGAATAGGAACTATGGAACTGGAAACTTTGTTTGGTATTGGACACCGTCGGTTCGTTTATGACTTCTATTTGAACCGTGTGAGGTAAAGGAGAGAAAAGCAGTGGCACGGCAATCAAAAAAATACCGGGACGAGGATCGCTCGCTCGATTTGTATTTAAAGGAAATCGGCGAAACTCCTTTAATCACCGCCGCCCAAGAGGTGATCTTGGCCAAGCTCATACGGGCCGGCGACCAGGAGGCGTTGGAAAAGCTGACCAAGGCCAATTTGCGCTTTGTGGTTTCGGTGGCCAAGCAGTACCAGAATCAGGGGCTTTCGCTGGCCGATTTGATTAACGAGGGGAACATCGGGCTTATCAAAGCCGCCAAGCGGTTCGACGAAACCCGCGGCTTTAAGTTCATCTCCTACGCCGTCTGGTGGATTCGCCAGGCGATTTTGCAGGCCCTGGCCGAGCAGTCCCGCATCGTGCGGTTGCCTTTAAACCGGGTCGGCACCCTGCACAAAATCGGCAAGGTTTCCGCGGCTTTGGAACAGGAGCTGGGGCGAGATCCGTCGGCGGACGAGATTGCCCACCAGCTGTCGCTGACCGCAGGGGAGGTCTCCGACACCTTGAAGATTTCCAACTCGCATCTCTCGCTGGATGCTCCTTTTTCCACCTCGGAGGACAACTCGCTGATTGACGTTTTGGAAGACGACAACCAGCCCTCCCCGGACGAGGAGCTCTTGCGGGATTCTTTGCGCTCGGAAATTGAGAAAGCGCTGGATACTTTAACCCCGCGCGAAGCCGAGGTCATCAATTTGTATTTTGGGCTGAATCACGAAAAGGCCCTGACTTTGGAGGAAATCGGCGCCCGCTTTAATTTGACCCGCGAGCGGGTGCGCCAGATTAAAGAGAAGGCGATTCGCCGCCTGCGGCACGCCTCCCGTTCCAAGGCGTTGCGGGCGTATCTGAACTGAATTTTTTCTGGCCCTTCGACAGCGCTCAGGACATTGCCCGCTCGCGAAGAGCCGGTGTTTCACCTCCCCACAGCCGCCCCGTTCACCCGGGGCGGTTTTATTAAGGCAATAAAAAACAACCTAAAAATTTGCTATTATCCTGACTATGTATAGGAGGAACGATGGACACATTCAAAGAGCGTTTCGACCGGGTAGATGCCGCCGTAGTGGAGTTTATGCAACGCTGGGGAATAAAACTTTTGCGCTGGGCTTTGGCCCTTATTTTTATCTGGTTCGGGCTTTTGAAGGTTTTCAAAGTTTCCCCCGTCTTTGATTTGGTCGCCCAGACCGTTTACTGGTTCCCGCCCGAATGGTTTGTCCCTTTTCTCGGGTTTTGGGAAACGGTGGTCGGTTTGGGGCTTTTGTTCGGAAAAGCCCTCCGGTTTGTTCTTTTGCTTTTCTTTATGCAAATGGCCGGCACCTTTCTGGTATTGGTATTCCATCCCGAACTTTCCTTTCAAAACGGCAACCCTCTGCATCTAACCGTCCTGGGTGAATTTGTGGTGAAAAATTTGGTTCTGATTGCCGCCGGTTTAGTGGTGGGGGCCACGGTACGGAAAAAGTAGGGGCGGTTCGCGACGTGTGGTGAGCGAAGTCGAATCCAACCGCCCCTACAGGGCAACCATCTCAAGACTTCGCTCGGGACAAGCAGAAGGTTGCCTGTGTAATTTCTTTGAGGCATATTCCCCTCCGTGTCTCCAAGGCGAAACTTTTTGCTGCCCACCGACATCGCCACATTGGCTTATCTGGCCGCCCTTTCGATTCTCATAACCCTTTTCCACCCCCAGCTTCCCGGCTGGTGGCGGTTTTTGCTTTTGCATATTGGCATTGCTTCGTCAATCCTGTTTATAGCCGGCATAAATTGGACGCACCCGGTTTTCAAATTTATCCGCAACTGGTATCCTTTTTTTCTGGTCATCTTTTTATTCTGGGAAGCGGAAAATTTTGCGCATTTGATTTATCCCGACTGGGAAAACGGCTGGTTGATAGCGGCCGACTTCAAGCTGTTGGGCGGGCATCCGACCGTGGCGCTGGAGAAAATCACCAATCCGTATGCGACCGAGTTTTTCGAGTTCGTCTATTTCACCTATTACTTCGTTCCCCTGTATGGATTATGGATTTACCTCAAGCAGCCGGAAAGAAATTTTCAGTTTTTTGCGGCCCACTATTTCTTAGCCCTCTATTTTGGCTACCTGCTCTTTCCGTTCTTTCCCGCCGAAGGGCCGTGGAAGACATTGGCCGGACAACAGACGATGCTTATCGAAGGAAAATGGATTTTTCGGCAGTTAAACGGCTACCTGCACCACCAAGGGGCCATTGTGGGGGGCGCCTTTCCCTCCACCCATCTTTCCGCCGCCACGGCGGTTGTCTTCAGCGCCGCTCAATGGAACAAAAAATTGTTTTTGGGCAGCGTAATCTGGTTTGCCCTTTTGTTTTTTTCGACGGTTTACGGCCGGTATCACTATTTTGTGGATGGACTGGCCGGACTGGCCGTAGGAGCTATTGCGTTTGTAGCTTCTTCGACGGTAGTTAAACGTTTCTATCCGGAAACCGCCGCCCCGGCCGGTCGGAAAGGAGAAATGAGGTGAAGGTATGCAAGCCAACCTGATTACCGTAGCCCGCATCCTTTTGGCCTTTTTTGCCATCTATCTTTTTGGGAGAAGCTTTTGGGGGAATCTTATCGCCACCCTCCTCGTTGCCGTAGTTATCTGGATGGATGCCTGGGACGGCTATGTGGCCCGCAAGCTGGGCAT
>Ga0184637_10002696_pt1 | contig 11302 bp, 13 predicted proteins | sample PLM3_127_b2_FD_133143 | JGI IMG/M metagenome (GOLD analysis project Ga0184637, IMG submission 133143) | Groundwater sediment microbial communities from an aquifer in East River, Colorado, USA - PLM3_127_b2 | ecosystem: Environmental > Terrestrial > Soil > Riparian zone | place: USA: East River... | reverse complement strand
TGTACCGCCGCGTCTTGTGCCCGCTGATCTGCATCGCCACCCGCTTGGGGATTACGTCAGGGCCGAGGTTCCTCGAGGAAATTCCACCGCTCGGGGTGATTGAAGACTTCCTCCAACGCGCGAATGATAATGTCGTGGATTTCCTTTGGTCTAAACCCCTGATCCTTCAGGAGACATTCCTCCTTTCGAATAGCGGCTTCCAGACGCCGGCCGGACTCGACGAGTCGGCCCTTCATCCCAGGGGTGAATGTCCGTTTGGGACGTTTCCTGGTCTGTCCGGACTTCCCGACCGCACCCATGAGCTCGAGGAGCCGTTTGGCACCGAACAGCACAATGACAATGAGCGCGGCAAGAATCAAAGTGCCAATCATGGCCGTTCCCCCTTGGCCACTCCCGGGCGTCCTTGTGACGTTCTGAAATCTACTTCAGAGTAGCAGAGTTGAAGCTGAGTGATCGCGACATTCGAGAAGACGGATGTAGAAGAAGATGGGCTCTCGCCAGTGCCCACAGAACTCGACCCCGTGTTTCAGTCACGACCACGTTTTCGCCAAGTATCTCATAAAGTTCCGTGACATAAATCATCAAAACACAGGCGTGACTAAAACACGAGGGGGGGGTCGACCACACGGCACAGAGCGAGGGACCTTCGCCGGCTGAGGTGGCATCAATGTTAGGATAGATCTGTGCGATGAACGCCAGGTAAGGGCTCATCGGAGGAGACGACGCCATGGACTGGAAAGACCGGATCGTCATCAACCCCGAGATCTGTCACGGGAAGCCGTGTATCAAGGGCACCCGTATCTGGGTTTCTCTGATTCTGGACTTTCTGGCGAGCGGCGACTCGATAGAGGAGATCCTTCAGGAGTACCCCCAGCTAACCCGGGAGGACGTCCTGGCCTGTATTGCCTACGGCGCCGAGGTCGCGCGGGAGCGCTTCGTTCCCATCCCCGCCAAACCGGCCTCATGAACTTCAAGCTCGATGAAAACCTTGGCCCCGCCGTGCGGGAGGTATTCATTCGCCGCGGCCATGATTGTCGAATGGTCCGCGAACAGGGTCTGGGTGGCGCGGTGGATACACGGGTTCTGGAGGCCGCCATCTCAGAGGGCCGTATCCTCGTAACTACGGACCACGACTTCGGCAATGTTTTAATCTATCCGCCGAATCAGACCTCGGGCATTGCGATCATGAACCCGCCTGGCAGGGCGTCAAGGAGCCTTTTGCAGTCTTTGGCGGAGACATTGCTTACAGCCGTCGAACAAGGGGCCATCCGCGGGAAGCTCTGGATTGTGGAGCCTTCCAGAATTCGCGAACACGAACCTCAAGAGTATGACGAGGGCGGGGAGGCGTAGGTCCACCACCCCTCAATCATCTGGGTGTCCAAACCAGGAAAGTGAGATACCGCAATGCCAAGTAAGAAAGCATCGGCACGAGTAAGTGCACCCCAGCAGTCTGAGTCAGCGAGTGAGTCGATCGCGAGACGCAGTGCGCGGCGGAAGGCGGCCGATCAGGCGTCGCTCGCGACCCGCAGCCAGCGGCAGTTCCAGAAGACGTCGGCGAGAGCGATCCAGGGGCACATCCAAGCGAGGACTCAGCGCCAGCAGGCCAGGCGTGATACTCGATAGTTCATTTAGAGTGGCCTGACGGAAAGTCGGGAGCGTGAAACAGCCCCCCACGAAATCCTGTTGGCTGAGACGCGTCTTCAGTTTTCCCATTCGGCCTCAGCGAGGGGCGCCACGGCCAGAGTGTCGGGAGCGAGAGCCACCTCGAGCGTCAGCGGATGCCGGCTCGCCGGCAGGTTTCACACGCACACGCGGCCCGCAACTTGTCAAACGGGTAGGGTCGCCTCCACGCTTGCCTTCTCTCACTTCCGCTTCTTGCGCGCGTGGCTCTGAAGCGCGCGCTCCCAGAGATACTCGGTCTCGCCAAGGTGTTTGCCGACCCAGCGTGACAGCACAAAGAAGAGGTCACTCAACCGGTTCACGTAGGGGAGCACCCCTTCCCCGATCGGTTCGGCGCGAGAGAGCGCGAGGACCTCGCGTTCCGCCCGGCGGCACACCGTGCGGCACTGATGAAGAAACCCGCTGATGCGCCCCCCACCGGGCAGGATGAACGATCTGAGCGCCTCGAGCTCCTTCTGGCAGCGATCCATGAGCGCCTCGAGCTCCTTTACCTCCGCGTCACCGATCCGAAACATGCCCTCGTAGACCGCGTCCTCCGGCGTGGCCAGCTCGCTGCCGAGATCGAAGAGCTGGTTCTGGAGGCGCCGGAACACCTCGTCGAGCCAGCGGTGCTTCTCCCCCTCCGCGAGCCGCTCTTCGTTGAAGACGCGCGCGAGACCCAGCACCGCGTTCAGCTCGTCGATCGTGCCGTACGCCGCGATCCGCGGCGAATCTTTCGGCACGCGCTTGCCGCCGACCAGCGCGGTGGTCCCTTTGTCACCCGTGCGTGTGTACACGCGTGTGATGCTGATCGTCATGATCCTAACCTCCTGCTCGCGCCCCTCAGCCCCCAACCAGTGAATCGGTCTTCGCTGCCATGACGAAGTCATTGCGGTGGAGCCCGTGGATCTTGTGGGTCCACCAGTTCACCGTCACCCGGCCCCATTCGGTGAGCAGAGCGGGATGATGGCCTTCCGCTTCGGCGAGGACGCCGACGCGGTTGGTGAAGGCGAGGGCCTCAGCAAAGTTGGCGAATCTGAACACCTGCTCCAACCGAGGAATTCCATCCCGCTCCACCAGGTCCCAGTTAGGGACCTGCGGCGTGAGTTCTTCTATCTCCGCCGCGGTCACCCGCGGGGCATCGCGGCGGCAAGCGACGCACTTTTCGCTCGCCAGACTGCTCATTCGCGCACCTCCCTCTAGGCTTAATCGTGGATCGGGGTGCTTGCCGGGTTTCTGTTCCGGGAACTCCCTGATCTTTCAAGCCCAGTCTTCCCGCTGGTCCGGCGCCCCTCTTCGGTACTGAGGGATGATGTCCGACCCCCGTTCAGGGAGCCACATCAGCGGGATTGATGCCCAATAACTCCGCCTCGAAGATCAGGGTGGCCCCTGGCGGAATCGCCCCGCGAGCGCCACGGTCCCCGTAGGCGAGGTGGGCGGGAATGATGAACTTACGCTTTCCCCCAACCTTCATCGTGGCCAGCCCCTCATCCCACCCCTTGATCACCCGGCCCTGGCCGAGGGGGAACACGAACGGCTGGCCGCGGTCCACTGAGCTGTCGAACTTGGTGCCGTCCTCCAGCCACCCCGTATAGTGTACCTCCACCCTGTCGCCGGGCGCGGGGCTAGCCCCCCTGCCTTCAACGAGGTCTACGTACCGAAGACCCGAGTCGGTGCTAATGATAGGCTCGTCCATTTCCTGGCTGTCCTCCTCGCGCTAGCATGGTTCTCCCCTGGACCCACCCGAGATCTGCGGCCTGTTCCATGTGTCTCTGCGATCGCTGCCCAGTCGCCACTACGGTCGTGGGTCTGGAGCCCGAGCCGCGCCAGCGAGCGATCGAGCTGATCCTGGAGGAACTCGGGGTGGAGGCAATGCCAGCGCGCGAGTGCGGGGCTCTTCTCGTCCACTCCTTCGTGGGGCTTTCGGAGGGGAATGGGTTGGTGCTATAGTGAGCTGAGTTCACGATCCGCGTAATCGCGCGACCTGCTCAGATTTCCGACCGTTCAATGGAGGAGAAACATGGCCGAGGAATCCAAGTCGTCAGAAGGGCCTCAAGTCAACCGGGTCTTCGAGCAGCCGCAGGACGCCGTCTCGTTTTATTCGGACCTCGCTCAGGTCATCGATACTGGTGTCGAAGTCGTGATGCAGTTCTACGAAACCATTCCTGGCGCTCCAGGGCCGGGTGGAAAAATTCAGATGGTGCGGAGCCGCCTGCGGAGCACAGTCACCATCAGCAAGGCGCACGCCGCAAACATTGGTCGCCTGCTTCTCCAGCACGCAGAGGTGAAAGAAGAAGCGCCGCAAAAGGGGGCGAGCTAAGTGATGCCTCAGACAGCCTCCGTTGGTGGGGCGGCGAAGCTCATTTTAGAGTCGGTAGCTACTAGCGGCCTGTCTCCCGAGGAAATCCTCCAACGGCTCGATTCCTATGGTGTCGAGTGGTATCTGACAGGGCAAGGTGATCTGCTGATCAAGTATTGGCAGGTTGGCGCAGAAGGTTTTGTGTCGCCGGAACGCGTCGGAACGATCCGGATGGGGCCTGTCCCCGCAGAAGGAAACTCCCTTGAGTGGGTCAGCCGCCATCTTGCTGAACTCAGGCAGCGGCACGCCGGACAATGGGTGGCAGTCGTAGGCGAGCAGGTGGCCGCGGCCGCGCCTACTCTGCCACAGCTACTCGAACGTGTAGGAGAACTCGGCATCGACCGACCCTTCCTAACCGAGATACCTGCGGGTCCGATCACTTGGATCACGACCTATGCCCGACCGCTCGTTTGAGCATACGATTGGCTTCTACGAGGTACAGACGCCAAATGGTCTGGTAGTGCTGCCGCTGATTACCGTAACTCTAGTTCAGCCGAGCGGGACACGCGTCGATCTGCCTCTGATGTTTGACACTGGAGCATCCGTGACCACGCTACGGGATGATCTCTACCCATTGCTAGGCGTCCCCTCTTGGGATTCCGGCATACCTCTCCAGTCGGAGACTGCCGGGGGTGTAACCCCTTGCTATCGGTATGACACCACCTTGGAGTTGTTCGGAAAGGCCGTGAATTGCCCTGTTCATCTGATGCAGTTGCCAAGGAACCCGCTCTACGTTGGCCTGTTCGGTCGGGCACAGATTTTCGACGCGTTCGGCTTTGGATTCTGGGAGAGTGCCCGCGAGTTGTACGTCACGTTGACTCCGTAGGGCGACGAGCCGGAGTGGCGTGGCCCGGCCAACGGGGCCCGCTGAGAGTTCGCTTGTCCACCACCAGATCCTTTGGGACGGCTGCCAGGACAGCGGCAACCTCGGTCGGATCGGTGATGGGAGCCTGACAGGCAAAGTTCCGGCAGACGTAGAGCGCCGCCTTGCCCCTGATCAGCTCCTTCCCGGCCAGGAGCGGGAAGGCGGGCGGGGCTCCCGCGGTCGGATCGTGGTGCGCGATAATCCGGTTGGGGAGGTAATGGCGGGCGATCGCTCGTCGCAACGCTTCGAAAGCGGCTTCCCGGGGTTGACCGACCAGGGCCAGCTCCACCGGGCCTTCGAGAAGGAAGTCCACGACAGCGAGGCTCTTGGCAAACGCCCGGGGATACTGGGCGATCATCCCCCCGTAGGCCATAACCGCCTTAGCCGCCGCCTCCCGGAAGTCCTCGCGATCCAGATGGAAGGACATGCGGGCCAGCGCGTATGCGGCGACGGCGTTGCCGCTGGGGGTGGCGCCGTCTGTCCCTTCCCGATGGCGGAGCAGGAGGGTCTCGTGGTCGCGCGCCGTGCTGTAGAATCCGTCCCCCTCGTCGTCGGCAAAATCCGCCAGCAGGCGCTGCGCAAGGCGCGCTGCCTGGGAGAGATACCCCGCGGCCCCACCGGCCTCGTAGAGGTCGATCAAGGCCTCGCACAGGTACGCGTAATCTTCCAGGTGGGCGTCTACATGCGCCCTGCCGGCCCGGTAGGTGCGCAGCAGGCCGCCGTCCGGCCGCACCAGGGTGGTCAGCAGAAAGTTCGCGGCCCGCTCCGCCGCCTCCAGGTAACGCCGGTGACCGAGCACCCGATATCCCTCGGCCATGGCCCCGATCATCATCCCGTTCCAGGCGGTCACGATCTTGTCATCCAGGCCCGGGGGGACTCGCCGCCGGCGCGCCTCGTAGACCTTGGGCCGCGCTTCGTCCAGGGACCGCTGGAGGGCCTCGGGACTGATCCCCAGGCTTGCCGCCACAACCTGGAGCGGCTGCGGCGTATTCGGGATGCTCTTCCCCTCCCAGTTCCCTTGCTCGGTGATGTCGTAGTAGCCGCAGAAGCGCCGTCCCTCCTCCTTGCCCAGGACGGCCTCGATATCGGCCGGCGACCAGACGAAGAACTTCCCCTCCTCTCCCTCAGAATCGGCGTCAGTGGCCGAATAGAAGCCGCCTTCGGGAGCGGTCATCTCCCGGAGGATGTAATCGAGGATCTCGGTCGCCACCCGACGGTAGAGGGCCTCGCCGGTGACCTGGTGGGCCTCGAGGTAGACCTTCGCCAGCAGGGCGTTGTCGTACAGCATCTTCTCGAAGTGGGGAACGAGCCAGCGCTCGTCTGTGGAATACCTGGCAAACCCACCGCCGATCTGGTCGTACATCCCCCCTTTGGCCATGGCGTCCAGGGTTGTCTCCACCATGCGCAGGTCGTGCGCGTCTCCCGATCGCCGGTGGTGGCGAAGGAGGAGCGACAGCCCTGTCGCCGGCGGGAACTTGGGAGCCGAACCGAAGCCGCCGTGGGTCGAGTCGAAGTCCCTGGCGAACTGCGCCGCGGCAGCGCCCAGTGCCGGCGCACCGACGGCGACGGGAGCAGCCGGGCGGACCTGCTCGCGGAGATGGTCGCTCACCTGACCCGCCTGAGCCTCGAGGGCGGCGCGATTCCTCGGCCAGGATTCGGCAATTTGTGTGAGGAGGGTGGCGAAGCCTGGGCGGCCATACCGGTCGGTAGGGGGAAAGTAGGTCCCGGCGAAGAACGGCTTCTGGTCCGGAGTCAGGAAGACGGTCATGGGCCAGCCCCCCTGTCCCCCGTTGAGCGCCAGGGTCGCCGCCATGTAGATCTCGTCGAGGTCGGGCCGCTCTTCCCGGTCCACCTTGATGCAGACGAACTGCTGGTTCATGAGGGCGGCAATGCCCTCGTCTTCGAAGGACTCGCGCTCCATGACGTGGCACCAGTGGCAGGCCGAGTAGCCGATGCTCAGCAGGATCGGGCGGTTCTCTTCCCGGGCGCGCCGCAGCGCCTCAGCCCCCCAGGGGTGCCAGTCCACCGGGTTGTGGGCGTGCTGTAGCAGATAGGGACTGGTCTCGCTGATGAGACGGTTGGTGTGCCGTGGCGCGGCCTGCTGGCGTGTCATCGCTGGCCTCTCTGTGCGTTTTGCTTGGCGGACCTGCCGAGAGCGGTCAGGAACATGACGCTCTTGCCCGCAGCGTGCGGGGAGAAGAACGCCGTCACCTCATCGTCGTAGAAGGTGAGGCCGGTGGCGCCGAGTCGCTGGGCGTACGCGGACAGGTACAGCTTCCCGCCGATGATGCCGGCTTCAAGCTGGGCGGCGCGGTAGCCGCGGTTGCCGAAACGCTCCAGGATACGGGGGAGATCCGCCAGGAAGTAGACGTTCACGCTGGCGTCGGCGGGGAGCGCCTGTTCGAGCCCGAGGTAGCCAGCCTCCCGCCGGAAGTTCCCCTCCTTCAGCAGCTCGAGGGCCTGCCTGCCCCGATGGAACACGTACGCCCCCGCCGGGAGGCCCTCGACCTCGTGGACGATGAGATACAGGTCGTTGAGCGTCGCCCCCGCCGGCTCGAGGAAATCCGCCGGGACTCCGCGCGTGCTTCGGTCAAGCATCGTGGAGAGCTGCGCGAATGTGATCGGCTCCCGGGCAAACTGTCGAGTGGACCCTCGTCGGCGGATCACCTGGGCGATTGCGTCCCCCGGCAGCGCGGTGTCCTCGGGGGGACGGAGCGGGATGAGATGTCCAGAAGGCGCCGGACGGTCCGCTGCTGGCGTCTGGCCGCGCCACGCCCTCACCTCATTGTCTTGGTCCAGCGACGAGGCTGCGTGCATGGCCCGGATCGCGGGATAGTCGACCTCGGTCTTGGACAGCGGCTCGGTCGGGAAACCGAGCGGCCCGACTTCGGGGACAACTACCGCCGGCGACGTTCCATCCCGTCCCAGCGGGATGAGGGTCAGCGCGACCTCCCGCTCCACGTCGAGGTCCAGTAGCCGGTTCACCTCGGCGTCCACGAAGCCGCACACGATCCGTGCCGGGACCTCAAAGGCCGCCGAGGCCGCCAGCAGGTTGGCCAGAATCGTGCCCGTGTCCCAGAAGCAGTGTCGATAGGTCCGGGCCTGATATTTCCATGCGTTGCGCCAGTACGTCCCGGTACAGATGATGATCGCCGGCGCGGCGGCGGTGGACGGCTCGCCCGCGGTCGCCTTCACGACGGCGCCCCGGTGATCGCCAGCGCGCAACTTTCGCAGTGCGAAGTCGTGCACCCCGAAGTGATAGACCCCGGCCTCCAGATCCGGCAGGTCCCCGCAGACGAGATACAGCTCGATGTGATAGAGCGCGCCCGTACAGGCGGCGGCGCGAAACAGGATCTCTCCCCCGTGAACGGCCCGCCGTCGGGTGATACCGGCGGAGAAGAACAAGATCCCCGCGACGGTTTTCAGATCCGGGACGCGGGTGCCAGCCGGATCCACCCCCGAGGCCGCGATGGCAGCAAGAGCCGGCATTGCGGAGGGCGCGAGGTCGCCGGGCAACGCGATGGGCTTAAGTGTCGAATACACCTTGAAGAGCAGCGGCTGGTTCGGCCAGTCAAGAAAGTGGGCACTCGTGCGCACGCTCTGGTCGGAGTGTTTGGTGCCGTTGTGGTAGGTCCAGGTAGCGTCAACAAGACGGTTGTCCATCACCAGACTCCTCTTGGGCTCGCGGTCAGAAGGGACGGTTCCTCCCGGGATCCGCCCCAAGGCGGGGAAGCGTGGCCGGCCGCGGGAACCCCCACGCGGCGGCGAGCGAGTCGGACGCCACTTCCGGGTCTTCCCCGGGGGGGCGCCCGAGGTTCCACAAGAGCGCATGAGCCAACTCGTGCGCGATCACGTAATGGGCAAAGGCGCGGGGGCGAGCAGTCAGCGACCTCTCGAGGGCCACAAGTCGACTCCCCTGAGCGTCCCGTGTCGTAGATCTCGATCACGAATCCGTGATCCCCCATGAACTCCTCCTGCACATACTACCACCTACGATCACGGGCCCTAGAGGCTGGGCCACGTGGACCAGGCGCACCCTCGCGCCTAAGGCCCACGCAAGCTCCGCGACGGTCCGGAGAACGGGTTCGCTGCCTGCCGATCGATCCAACGGGGAGAAAGAGGAGAGGAAACGCAAAAGGCGGACTCTGCCCGGGCAGGAGAACCTGGCAAGAGGAAGAGTGAGGACTAGGCGTTTCGTCCCCTCGAGGGACGTTTTGTCCCCCCGGGTGGATCAGCGCGAAATACGATACGCCTTGAGCTTTCGATTGAGAGTTTTCAGGTGAATTCCCAGGAGGCGGGCGGCCTCGGCCTTCTTGCCTTGGGTCCGCTCGAGGACCTTCAGGATGTGAAGCCGTTCGATCTCGGAGAGCGAAGGCGCTTCCTTTCCCACGGACTGGTGAGGCGTGCGAATGTTCGGGGGGAGGTCGTCGGGGCCGATGACAGGCCCCGGGGAGAGGATCTCGAGGCGCTCGATGGCGTTGGCGAGCTCTCTGACATTCCCCGGCCACGGGTAGTCGGCGAGGAGCGCGAGAGCCTTGTCGGAGACCCCCTTCGTCTTCTGGCCAGGGAGTCGGAACTGATGCAGGAAGTGGTCGATCAGCAGCGGGATGTCGTCCTTCCGCTCCCTCAGGGGAGGGAGCGTCACGGTGATGACGTTGAGGCGGTAGTGAAGATCCTCCCGGAAGCGCCCCGCCTGCACCTCCTGGGCCGGGTCCTTGTTGGTGGACGCCAGGATGCGGACATTGACCTTGAGGGTCCGAGTGCTCCCCACCCGGCGCAGCTCGCCGGCGTCCAGGACCTGGAGGAGCTTGGCCTGCATGGCCGGGCTCATCTCTCCCACCTCATCGAGGAAGAGGGTACCCCCGTCGGCCACCTCGAAGAGGCCCGGCTTCGCGCTGACCGCGCCGGTGAAGGCCCCCTTCTCGTGCCCGAACAGTTCGCTTTCCAGGAGCTGCTCCGGAAAGGCGCTGCAGTTCACGGCTAAGAAGGGCTGGGCACTGCGCCGGCTCCCCTGATGGATGGCCCGGGCCACCAGCCCTTTCCCCGTGCCGGTCTCTCCCTGGATGAAGACGTTGGCGTCGGTCGGGGCGATCCGCTCGATCATCTGGAGCAGGGAACGGATCGCCGGGCTTCCGCCCAGGATGAGCGGGGGGCCCTCTGTCTGGGCCACCATCCGCCTTAGCGCGACGTTCTCTTTCTGAAGCCGCTTCTTCTCGGCCGCCCGTTTGAGGACCTCCTCCACCTCGGAGAGCCTAGCCGGCTTCGTGAGGTAGTCGTAGGCGCCCAGTTTCATGGCCTGAATAGCGTCGTCGATGTCGGGATGGCCCGTCAGGACGATCACCTCGGCGGAGAGGCCGGCCTCCTTCATCCGTTTGAGCGCCTCCATGCCCCCCATGCCGGGCATCTTAAGGTCCAGCAGGACAACCTCGAAGTCACGGGCAGCCAATGCGGAGAGGGCCTCTTCCCCGCTCTGCACGCACTGGACGGAGTGCCCCATGCGTCCGAGTTCGCTCTCCATCAGGATGCGGAACGGCTCTTCGTCATCGACCACCAGCACCCGCATCAGGCTCCTCGCTTCCCCTCACGGCCCATGGTTGCCATCACACACCCTTCATCTCTCCAGGGGCAGTTTCACGGTCACTGTGGTCCCCCTGCTGATGCCTTCGCTCTTGACCTCGATCGTCCCCCCATGCTGCTCGACGATGCTCTGGCAGATGGGGAGGCCCAACCCGGTCCCCTTGCCAACCTCTTTGGTAGTGAAGAAGGGATCGAAGACTTTCGGCAGGTTCTCCGGGGGGATGCCGCATCCGTTATCGGCAACGGAGATCTGGACGATTTCTTGGCCTCGAGAGCCTTGCCCTCGCGCCATGGGGGTGACAGCGATCCGGACCTCTCCCGCGCCTTCGATGGCGTCGAGCGCGTTGGTCAGGAGATTCAAAAGGAGCTGCTGAAGCATTTGCGCATCGGCCTTGAGCTGGACGGGACTCGGAAGGGGCTCCATCAGGATCCGCTTGTTGGCCATAACGGCCTGTCTGTCCACAAAGGAGACCGACTCCGGGATGAGCCTGCCGAGATCGACGAGCGTAAAGGAAGGCTCCCGCTGCCTCGCGAAGTCCAGGAGCCTCCGGACGATGGAGGCGGCGCGGTCCACCTCCCCCTGGACCATCCTGAGGAATCGTGGGAAGTCCTCGAACTCCTTGCTGACCAGGAGCGTCTCGGCCTGAGAGCGCCGCTGGAGAGCTTCGACGAAGCCCGCGATGGTATTCAGCGGGTTATTGAGTTCATGGGCCAGCCCCGCGGCGAGCCGACCGAGGGAGGCCAGTTTTTCCTGCCTGAGCAGCAGGGCCTGGGATCGCTTCAGCTCTTCGTATGAGCGGTGGAGGTCTTCGTAGAGGCTGGCGTTCTCGATGGCGATGGCG
>Ga0184637_10002695_pt1 | contig 11309 bp, 30 predicted proteins | sample PLM3_127_b2_FD_133143 | JGI IMG/M metagenome (GOLD analysis project Ga0184637, IMG submission 133143) | Groundwater sediment microbial communities from an aquifer in East River, Colorado, USA - PLM3_127_b2 | ecosystem: Environmental > Terrestrial > Soil > Riparian zone | place: USA: East River... | reverse complement strand
TGCTCCATCGCGAGGCGGAACGGTATTTGGACATGGGCCGTCATGTTGAGGACATGTACGACGAGGCGACGGTTCTCGACCCGCTCGTGATCGATAAGGCGGTCGATCCCTTCCGGGCCGGATCCCGGAACCTCGCGACGACAGCCGCACATTACGGTCTGGAGATCCCGGAGACAGGACTCCACGCCGCCGAGGCGGACGCGGTGCTCGCCGGACGGCTCATGCTCGCGATCTGGCGAGGCCCGGATGTCAAGGGCTTCACTGCGGGGCATCTGCATGAGCGACAGATCACGCACGCCCGCCGGCAGGCCGGCTCGTACCGGGACTATCTGCACTCCGAGACACGACATCAGGAGGCGCTCGCCGTGCGCGAGACATGGCCGTATCACCCGATGGGAGCATGACGATGCAAGGACCCAACGGGACCGCGTTCGACGGCATCGACTTCGCGATCGGTGTCGTGCGAGGCGTGCGCGCATGGGATGTCACCGAGGGCATCCTCACCGGGGTTGTATATCACCAGCGCTGGGTGCCGGGAGAGAACCACGCCCTGTGCCGCAAAATCTCGGACAGGGTGGTTAATTACATACCCCCGATCCCGGGCCACGTCATTCCCGTGCCGCCGCCGCGTCCGGATTCGGACTTCAAGCCGCCTGCGCCGGGACACATGTTCCAGTGCATGTGCGGATTCTATGCATACTACGACGGGTCGAACGACTACTTCACCGGCGACTACTCCAACACCCGGCGGGTCACTGGCGTGATCGAGGGATACGGCGAGACGTTGGTCGGAACGCGCGGATTCCGCTGCACGAAGGCCCGTATCGTCGCGCTGTACGTCGTCGAGCATTTCATAGGCGATCTCACTCTGCTCCGATCGAACTACCCTCTCGTGCCGGTGTTCGATACGTTCGAGGCGATGATCCGGGAGTTCCCGGAGGAGGACGGCGGTGCACGCGAGAAGTACCTTCGCGACGTCGAGGCGGCGGCGCTCGCCCAACTGGACGACGACGGAAACCCAGCGACATGACCTCGAGAAATTCTTTGTGAAAAGTCTAGACACATGTAACAGCCCGTGTTACTGTTGATACATGACAACGAACAACAGCCACAAGCACTTCCGGGTCACGCAGGACTCCACCTGCAACGGACATGTCGTCCGCGAATACCGCTTCCGCAGCATCGCGCGCTTCGCAGCGTGGGTCTACGACGGGCACGCGGTCACCGACGGCGAGGCATTCGTCGTCACCTTCGAGGAAATCTGATCTTAGGGCTGCGCGGGTTCGCGCGATGATGAGGGGTTCGACTCCCCTCTCGGCCACGACCAACTAGCAAGGGAGAATCATGAACAGCAGCAGCACCCGCGATGAAAGACTCGCCGAAGGGCTACCCCAGGTCGGCACTGCCGACACCCCGCTCATCACCAGCATGCTGGTCCAGAAGTTCACGTTCAGCCTCCGGGATGAGCAGGGCAACGAGATCGCACGCATGAAGGCTCGCAGCGCGCAGCACGCGTTCGACGCCTACGTCCAGGCGCACGGCGTTGTGCCCCACCTGGTCGAGGAGGTCTGATGGACATCCCGCGCATCCCGCTACCCGACTCCGGCCAGGCGATCGAACTGCTCGACGCGTGCGACGTGGACTGTCTCTGCACAGACGGAGACGACATCCACTACCGCGCGCTCCCGCACCTGGAGACGCCATGACCGAGCGAGGCGCGATCCTTGAGGAGCAGGTCGAGAGCTACACCGAATCGCAGTGGCTCTCACCCACTGGTCGTGATGGTCTCCCCGGGCACTACATCGCCCGCGAGCGCTACGATCCCGGCGACATCGAGCAAGCCCGCCGACAGGTGACGATCACGACCCGCATCATCGTCGGCGCGTACTGGGATCTCGGTGACGTCTACTCCGAGGCGGGCAACGTGCTCTATACCCGCTGCATCCCCACTATCGAGTACTCACCATGGCGGAGGCTCGCATGACTGACGATGACGCGATCGAGTTCGTCGGCGGTGCGCTCGATGGCGTGTGGCGCGAGGTAGGACCATGGGCGTATGACTACCTGGTCCCAGTGCCGATCTTTGAGCGGCTCTTCGAGCTTGACGACAACTTCACCCCGATTGTCGAACATAGGAGGGTCCACCGGTACGAGCGGCAGATCTACGGCAATCGGATCACTGGTAGACGTATCGCGAAGATGGTCTTCGTGGGCGAAGAATGGAGATAGATCATGAGCAACCCCTTCCCCGGCGATCTGGCAGGTCACAACAACGTGCCCGACCCGTTCGTCACGCACGCGCCCGGCGAGGAGCCGAATCTGCCGGCGGGCACGATCAGCACCCCCGATATGATCGTCTCGCTCGGCGAGCACTACCTCGACACGCACGAGGATCGTCATGGACGCACCGTCAACGTCGTGGCGCTGGACCCCGACCACGGTCGCGTCGAGGTCCAGGTGATCGCGCATCCGAGGCGTCCGAAGGCCATTGGTGAGCGCTCGTGGATCTCGCTCAAGAGCCTCCGCGATGGGTACAAGGCGATCTAGCGTCGAGCGATGACGCGACGACAGCCGCCGCCACGGGTGATCCGACCGCGCACGAAGCTACCAACATGGATTCAGCCCAAGCGGCAATACCGCAGACGCGGACGATGAGAGGACAACATCATGGCAGAGAACCCGCTCCGGGACGGCGTTGCGAACGCACTCGAATCTACGTTGCAGGATGCCGCCGCGGTTGTGACGCGGGTTGAGGTGGCACGCGCTGCGCTCGCCGCGGTGGAAGCGGAAGCTCAACCGCTGCTCGTGCAGGCGCGTCGTCTCCGGATGGCGCTCTACGGTCTCGACGGCGAATTCACCAAAAGCGTGTCCCAAGCGAACGCGGAGAACTCCGCGCGCATCGATGCGATCCGACAGCAGACGCCATGAGCGATAACGGCGACTACATGGATCCGTCGCAGTGGCAGCGGATACGCGGGCCCGGTCCCGTCATCCCGCAAGGTCGACCGACGCGTCTACTGGGTCGGCGGCACATGATCCACGGATCGCTCCAACCGGGACCGGTCGCGTGTTTCTGCCCGCTCGCTCGGGACCACGATGAAGACGCGTTCTACGAACAGAGCCGGCACAATAGATAGAGAAGGGAAGGAGGCGAGAATCATGACGATGTACTCTCCTCGCGGCGGCGACGTAGGCGACCCGCTGCGCGAGATCGAACTGGAACCCGCAGAGGTACCCGCTGAGGTACCCGTTCCGGAGAAGGTGTGACATGGCTCCCATGCACTCCTACCCCGACCCGCAGCGCGCGAAGTTCGCTCAGTTCGGGTTCGCCATCGGCACTGTTCGCGGCTACCGAGCTTGGCGGGTCGTGGACGACGACGACGACTCCGGACGACTGCGCGGCATCCATCATCAGCAGATCTGGAAGCCGGGCGAGAACGTTGCGGAATGCCGTCGTGCCACTTACAACATCAAGACCTACGGCAGCCTCAGATGGCCGCCCCTTGAGATCCTTCGCGACGCGGACGGCGAACCCATCTGGTCGGAAGACGGCAATGCCTTCCCCGGAGAAGGTCATCTTCGGGGCTGCCAGTGCGGATTCTATGCGTACTTCGAGGGCTCGAATGACTACCACGCGCCGGTCTGGCACACGGACGGGTACCACGGACCCGTTGGCGGGATGGTCGAAGGATACGGGCAGACACTCATCGGTAGTCGAGGCTTCCGATGCAGCAAGGCGCGGATCGTAGCGCTACTGTTCGTCCCGGATATCCCGGCGGGGGTCCGGGACGCGATCGAAGAGTTGTACCGGATGCCCGTCTTCGAGTCGTTCGATCGGATGGTCAAAGAGATCGGCTGTGATGATGGCGGCGCGAAGGCGGCCGCCGCTGCTGCTGAGACTGAGCGTGCCGCTGCCGAGGCTGAGCGCTGGATGCAGGAGGCCGCCAGGCGTGCCCAGCGGGATCTCATGGGCGATGCGTAGATGCAGGTCCATACCGCGATTAGGAGCATGTACCCAGACGGCCGACAGCACGTCGCGTGTTGCTGTCCGCTCGGGGTGGATCATCCGGCCGGGCTCATCGTGGTCCCAGTCGATGAATTTGAGGATGGAGAATCATGAGGGGAAGAGTCCAGGCCCCGGCGCTCTGGGATGTCGAGGACATGACGGAGTTTCCGCCGATCCGGGATCTCACGATCGAGGGGGCCGCGCCGAGCGATGTCAATGAGTTCTGCCGGCGCTACCACTACTCGAACAACGGCGGTTCGCACATCTGGAACTGGGGGCTCTGGCACGGCGTCACGCTGCTCGGCATCGTGTCGTACAACCTGCCGACGCGCTCCGTCTGTGATGCGGTCTTCGGCCCGGACCACTATGAGCACGTCTGGCACATGGGACGACTGGCGATCGCGGACCACGTACCGCGCAACGCTGAATCTCGTCTCATCGGCGGCTCGCTCCAGCGCATTCAGCAGCAGTACCCGCATGTCTGGGCGGTCGTGAGCTATGCGGCCGCGGAGGTCGGGCACATCGGCTACGTCTACCAGGCGACGAACGCGCTCTACACCGGCACCGGCGGCGATCCCGTCTACTACATCGACCAGCAGAACCAGCGCCGTGGGACGTTCCTGTCCGGCCATGTGGATGCCGCGCGCGCCGCGTCTATGGGCTGGACCGCACATCGCGGGGAGCCGAAGCATCGCTATCTCTACATTCTCGGGAACAAGACCGAGCGCCGGCAGCGCCGCGCACTGCTCCGCTTCCCTGTACTTCCCTACCCGAAGGGCTAGCGTCACGACTTGTGACCTGCACGCGCTTGCTCGCGCCAGGACGGCATGCACATGAACAGCGCGAGCAGCGGCGGGTAGATCGCCACACAGAGCGCCACGACGGCGCGGTCGCTTGGCACAGTGCTGTGCTGCCACGCCCACCGATACCCCGTCCAGAGGTAGCGGGCATACGTCCTCATGTAATGAGGATAACGCCGGCTGACTAGCAAAGTCAGTATTGGCGGAGGTAACAGCGCATGTTACAATGGCGCTACTAGATCGAACAACTCAGAAAGGGAACCACGATGACTACAGATCTGCACGATATCGAGATCGACGACGCGGCGGGCTCGGGCTACGACATCGTGTCGTATCGGTCCGGAAGCTGGATCGTTCGCAATGAGGACGGTCCACAGGACGATCTCTTCGAGGGACGCACGTTCGGTGAAGCGCTCGCCTGGGTCGAGGAGCATCCGAAGGCCGATGCGGCCGCGACCGTCCACGACCTCCTGCGAGGTCTACGACTCCTGCGCACGCTCGTGCCCGACGCGGAGACTGCGGTCAACGACCCGGGGGCCAGCGTGCTGGCGAAGAGTCTAGGACGAGGCGTCATCGGCGCTCTCGCGATCATCGATGGGAAGGACCGCTGATGCCTGGAATGTCAGTCAAGGAAGTGCACACGCTGGCCCGGCACGTCGAGAAACAAGGCGTTGCCGTCGTCCGGAAGACGGATGGCTACGTGTTCCGACTCCCGAACGGAGACACCTGCAATGTGCATTTCACGAGTAGCGATGTGAACCAACGGAACACGATTCGACTTCTGCTCAAGCGAGGCGGGATCACACTGCCCGAGGCGGAGGAGCCCAGAAAGGCAACGCGTGGTACAAGCAAGCGCTCGCGTAGCGTCGTCCGGCGAGGTCTCGTCGCGATGGGAGACCCCGAGGTCGTGGATGTCACCAAGCTCCGCCAGTTCGTACCCGAGCCGATCCCAGATGACCGCACCATCCGCGGCGCGCTCGTCACGATGGGCTATGAGTCCTCTGGTGAGACGCGCAACCACCGCTATCTCCGACCCAAGGCGCTACTCGGGCACGAGCCCCAGTCTGCGCCGGCGATGTCGACCGCTGGAGTTCCGAAGCCGGGACCGGGCCCCGTGCGGGTCATCGAGACTACCCAAGCCCTCCCGCCTTACTTCGACCTGGCCGAGGCGAAGTCGGAAGGGGTCGAGCGCGTGGTCGTCAAATCGGCCGGCTCCAACGTCCCCACCGAGCATCTGATCGGCACCTGGACGATGGGCCACGAACCGGACCAGATGAGACTGGATGAGGTCATCGGACTCACGAACGTGCCCGACAAGCTCGGACTCCGCGTGGAGGTCCGCGTCTATGCAAGGACCAAGATCGACCGTGGCATCGACTATGGGATCTTGCCAGTTTCAGGGGCCGACCATGGCTGAGACTATCGCCCCCATCGAGCGGCACGTCCGCTACGCCACGAATGTGACCGATCTGCCCGCGGCATGGGCGTTCGTCATGGAGTACATGGACAAGGTGGGTGACTCTCCCTCTATCGAGATCAGCCCCATGTGGGTCTGGACTAACGTGGACGACCCTGCCGAGCGCCAGTATCAGGTCGCCGTCTCCGGGACCGAGGAGGAAGGAAGGGAATCATGAAGGAATCGCAGATCAACGGCGCTCGTCTGATCCAGCCGGAGGGGGTCGAGGCGACCGAAGGTCGTATCCTCATTTGGGAGATCGAGCGTCTACTGGACGAAGCGCCTGGCCGCGGAGGAGGGCGCTCGGATCGACTGGGGAACGCTCCGCATCGAGGTAGGACCGGAGACGATGCACGGGTACGGCGGCTACGTCGAGTCGAAGGCAGAGCTTCACGCGCTCATCCGGCGCGAGACGGACGGCGATGTCGCGGAGGCGCTGCATGTCGTCGCGACAATGCTGAAAGACCACGAACGAAGGGGGCGATGACATCCCATGACAGTGAGACTGGCGATCCAGGTCCTGCGTGTCGATGACGGTTACGTCGCGGTCTGCGAATGCGGACATCGCAGCGAGGCTCGGATCTCGACCGAGATCCTGAAACATCACGTCGCGCAGACGTGGGGCGAACACATCCTAGAGCGGCACATCGAACCGGAGGAGGCGGACTGATGATACTTGCGTGGAGGGGTGCATGTCTCATTTCCGCGGCCTTGGCATGGTGCGCCGTGGTGGCGCTGGGGGTACTGGCCGGGATGGCGGTCGCTGCCGGGTCCATCGCTGCCGCTGCGGCGCTCGTGTTCTCGGTCATCATTTTCCCGATGCTGACGGTGCTTGTGTTCATAATCGGGGCATGGGCGCTCGAAGCCTGGATCGAACCGGAGGAGGAGCCTGATGTCTGAGACCCGATGGAACGGCATCCCGGTCGAGGCGAAGCGCGGCACAGCCATCGTGGCGGAAGCGCCCGAGTTCCCCCTGTACTGGGCGCGCGCCATCGTGGGGCGGCGCATCGCGGTCGTGGAGGTCAATCTCGACGGCGCGAACTACGGCGGCGGCATCGACTATCTCGATGACCGCGAGGGGCAAGGCTGGGCGAAGGTGACGGGTGGTGGTAGTCCACGCGCCGGTCATGCGAGCGTGACAATCGAGCCGGGCTCGTTCGAGGAGGAGGATCCCGATGTCTGATCCAAACGTGAGTGCGCCGCCCTCACTTGAGGTTCGGCTCACCACGTACCGCAACTCACTTCGCCGCACCGCGGACGACATCGAGCGCCTTCTCGGATCTATCCGGGATATTCCCGCGAAGAGTCCAGCAGACCACGACGCGCGTATCAGTCTGAAAGCGACCGTCGATCTACATCGGCACATGGCGGACGACCTCACGAAGATCATCGCCGGTCACGAACTCCGGCACTGGGCGATTACTGGGGAGGTCCCTGATGAATGACATACATGTGAACGCGCTGGCCATCGCGCGTCGGCTACCGACGAAGGAATGGCTGGCGCCGCGTGTTGATCCGGTGACCGGTGGCTGGCTATACGTGCGTCGCGACCGGCTCGTGGCGATCATCGTGAGCGCCGGCGAGTCCGCCGAGGCGATGCTCGGTGAGTCCAGCGATCATTCGCTGTGGCTCCATGCGTCCATCGCGCGACGGGATCGGATGCCGGACTACGACGATCTCGTGCTGCTCCATCACGCGGCATTCGGTGATGCGTGGGCGTACCAGTGCTTTGCTCCGCCGGCGGCGCACATCAACATTCATCCGCGCGCGCTGCATCTGTGGGGCCGAGTGGATGGCGAGCCAGCGATGCCGAATTTCGGCGCATTGGGGACGATCTGATGGCCGGGAGCTACGGACACGCGACCACGGAGGATGGCAAGCTGCGGAGCAACGAGACGTTCGTCGGCATGGTCGAGAACCTTGGTGATGCGTATGAGACGGTCGAGGAAATGTACGGGATGATCTGGTTCCTCGCGCAGCGGCTCTCCGAGTTGCAGCTTTCGGGTCTGGAGAGTCCCGAGGATTACGTGCGTCGCGCACGGCAGCGATATCGCGAAGGTCTGGTCCTCTACTCACCGGGCGTCGAGTCATGACGCATATAACGATCTGCGGACCACGCAATCCGATCATCGTCCGCGAGGAGCCGCTCGGAGAGCGTTGGTGTTTCGTGGAGCGGAAGCGCCGCAACTTCACGCTCAGAGTGTGGCGCGACGACATCGAGGAAGACTGGTACGGGCCGTGGGCGTCGATCACCTGCGATTCGTGCGGTCGCGTGGATGCCGACGTTGGGTTCGGCTGGTCGCGTGAGTAGGAGCATGATGAGTGACGCGGACATGGCTGCGGTGGCGCTCGCGTCGGATTCTCCGACGTACGACGAGGTCGGCACCGGCGAGATCGAGGTACAGAGCGTGCGCGTCAAGACGAAACTGGAGACGCCGGATCCGGTGCCCTATGGAGACGTAGCGGATCTCACGTGGCGGATGCCGTCGGTGCTGCCGCGTCGGGGCTGGTCTCCGCTGCTCTGGACGGCGGTGCTCGTCGGTGTCGCGGTGGCGCCGTTGGTCATCGTCGGCATACTGATTGAATGGGCTGGCCTTATCCTGTAAGGTGGCTCTCAGCCCCTTCCCCAGGTGGTAGCTCGACCCCCGCACGTAGACCGGCGGGGGTCGATGCGTTGTCACGGTCGATGCGTATACTGTCGCACCTGGGGAAAGGAAGACACGATGAAACTCCGCACCATTTGGATGCGCGCGAGACTCACGCTCTCCGAGCGATACCAGCGCACGCGCGATCGGGCTGCACAGCGCATCGTCAAGATGCTCCCGCGCCGTGTCCGCTACTGGACGACGATGGCCGATCTGATCGACGCGACATCGGGCTACCGGGGCGAGATCCCGGCGATGCCTCTCGGCGAGGTTCTGCGCGCGCTCCCGGTACCGAAGCGATGAGTACTGACGGCCCCGTCGTGGGCATGGTTGGATCGGTCATTCTCATCATCATCGGCACGCTGGCATCCGCGTGGCCGATCATGGCGCTCGGCGTCGCGGTCCTGCTCGGGTCTGGCGTCGCGTACGGTATCCGCTCCCGCTCCCCAGACTAAGAGCCGTGCCCCCCGAGTACACGAAGCTCGGAGGGCACGTAACGTATTATCAGTCGTGGAAACCAAAACAATACGAAGGTCAGAGTATCACCTAGCGGCGGACTGTTTCAACTGGAACACCCGAAGATACTCCCATCCGAGTGAACGTCTCGGCAGACGGCGAACTGCATCAAACCCCGACTCAGCTAAGCGGTACCAGCTAGCGATCCCGATCATCTGGAGTGTGCCGGTTCAAGGCAGGGCCCGGGCGGCACGACACCTCGATCTCCAGATGAACATCCCGGCCCCTGGCAGCTTCCGCTGCGGCTCAACCGACGTCTGACCGACGGCATACCGGAGAGTTTCCCTCCAACAGGGGGGGGGACTCTGCCCTCCTCCTCCCTCTGGCTCCCGGAGTTAGTCAAGCCGATGTGCGAGTATTGCCGCCGTCAGAATCGGAGAAAAAAACTCATGTCTTCACGGCCGAGTTCGACGCAGCGGGGCTATGACTCCACTCATCAGGCGGAGCGCGCGAAGTGGGTGTCGAAGGTTGCGACCGGCACTGTCGAGTGTGCTCGTGCCGAGCGTGGTGAGTGTTTGGCGGATTCGCCGCTGATCGATCCGAATCAGCCGTGGGATCTGGGTCACACTGCGGATCGCAAGGGTTGGACCGGTCCGGAGCATGTGCGTTGCAATCGGTCGGCTGGTGCGCGTAATGGGATGCGGATTGCGCGGGAGCGTGCTCAGATGGTTGTGAGGGAGTGGCGATGAACGAGAGGAAGGTGAAGGATCATCATGGGAACCACCACCGACCCGACTGATCCTCGGCTAGGGCATGGACCCGACGATGAACCAACGCCGCAGCAAGAGGTCTATCTTGTCCTCAGCGAAGCCGAGCGCAGGCGAGGATTCGTCCGGCCGATACGCCGCTCGTATGTTCACACCGTGTGCGGTTCGCTGACCACAATGGGTCTGGCGCTCGCTGAGACTTATGCTCGCGATCCCAAATTCTACGGTTCCACGTACTGTGTGTCGTGCGGGCTGCATCGTCCGGTCGGAGAGTTCCGCTGGGACGGCACGACGGAGATCGTCGGCTCATGAACATGAGCCGTGCCGACACGAGAGGGAAGATGATGAAGACGGCCGTGAACGATCTGCCCGAGGGTCTGCGTGATCGTGCCGAGCGTGACGTTGAAGGTCGCGTACGGCCCGTTCCGACGCCGTGGCGCCCCGATCCTGAGACCCGTATCCGGCGGATCAGGTGAGAGAGATGGCTGACGTGTTCCCATCGACCCGAGTGGTTGATTATCTGCCACCGGGGACGATCACGGAATGGGACGAGGCCGGGGTCCTCCGCGCGGGGTACCCTCGCGGATTCACCCCGGAGGAAGCGGCAGAGGCGGCGGGGAAAATGGCCGCAGCACGGGCGGGCGCCAACCGGCACCAGCTGATCATCGACGCTCGTGCACAACTGGTCGCCCTGCTCTCCTCAATCGATGCGCTCCAAGCCATCGCACAGAAGGACAACGCGGACATTGGCCCCGCTGACATCAAGGATGTTGCACGCGAGACGCGGCAGGGTCTGCGCCAGGTGGTCCGCCTGACACGCATCATCGCCGAGGCACTGGATCAGGTGTAGTCATGAGTTACCGCCCGCGCAATGACCTCGATCTTCACGGTCGGCCCATGCCGGCGCCGAAGCCCGGCGATCGGCTGCATATCGGCAGGGCCTGGACTGGGCACACGACGGAGGATGTGTGCCCCTGTGACCAGGCAGGATGTGGTCTCGCAGTACCGGACCCAGCAACCCCGTGCGACCAGCACAATCCAACCAACCCCATCGCTGCACGAACCATGCGACAGGTGCATTGGTCTAGTGAGTGCCCTGCTCCCGTGTCCAGTGAGGGGTAGCTATGTACGTACCTACTGTGCGTGCAGTAGCGGGGCTCCCCGATATCATAGGACAGG
>Ga0184637_10002694_pt1 | contig 11313 bp, 7 predicted proteins | sample PLM3_127_b2_FD_133143 | JGI IMG/M metagenome (GOLD analysis project Ga0184637, IMG submission 133143) | Groundwater sediment microbial communities from an aquifer in East River, Colorado, USA - PLM3_127_b2 | ecosystem: Environmental > Terrestrial > Soil > Riparian zone | place: USA: East River... | reverse complement strand
CGGCGGCTTCGTGAACACCGAGGACGTGCTCGCTTTCACCAACACCGCCACCATCACCGGCGTCTACAGCGCGGTGACCGGGGTGCTGACCCTCACCGGCACCGACACCCTCGCCAACTACGAGTTGGCGCTCGAGAGCCTCACCTACGAGAACACCAATACCAACAACCCCAACACCGGCGCCCGCACCGTCACCTGGGTGGTGAACGACGGGGCCGCCAACTCCGCCGGGGTCACCAGCACCATCACCGTCGCCGCGGTGAACGCCCCGGTGGCCAACGCCACTGTCGGGCTCAACACCCCGGACCTTGGAGCGCCCTCGGGGGTGTTCCCATCCTTTACGCTGAATCTTGGAGCGGAATCGGAACAATGGATCGGCGGGCTGGAGCAGTCGGAGCGCGGCTACGTGCTGCGGGCGGTCAATGAATCGCTGCGGCTGCGCACCGTGCAGGCCGACCAGATCGCCGGCCTGATCACGGCGGCCAATGCCGGCGAGGTTGCGGCTGTGTCGCTCGAAGACGGCCTCCAGATGGAACCAGCCCTGTTCGTGTTGCCCGCCGCAGAGCAGATCCGAAGCGAGTTCAACGCAGCCAGCGAACGCGCTCGCGAGTTTGCCGCCAGGCCGGCGCCCGGCACTGCGCCGCTGCTGAAGGACTATGACGCCTACTCCCGGTTCGTCGGGCTCGATGCACCGAAGGATGAGCCGGCACCCGCAGCCGAGCCCACGCCGGATGCCCCAGCAGGAGCGCAGGATTCTGGCCCAGCCGACGCTGCTCCTGACGCGGCCGTTGCCCCCAACGCCGAGGGTGGCGCCACGCGCGATTCTCAGCCTGCAGGCGCCCCGGCGTTCAGCGCCCAGCTGCGGACCGCGGCCGCGCTGCGCACGCAGCTCGACGCGCGACTCGTCGAATCGCTACGGGCACCCAGAAGAATCTGATTTAACCTCAAGGGTTCTGTGCACTGGCCGGATACACCGGCCGTGAACCACGGGCTGGTGGCCGCAGCACTTGCGCCGTCACCGACGGCCTGATCGCTCCCCCGGCCCGGCTGCTCGACGAGGTCGACATCGGCACGCCCGTCGCGACCGACCTGGACTCGGCCCGCAGGTGTACAACCTGTTGTGTTCTGTTACACGCCGGTGCACAACACTTTGTGTTCTGTTATACTTTTGTCCCAGCGAGTCGATTACCGGGAGAGGTATGAGTCATGTCCCGCTCGGCAACGCGACGCTGAGCCGTTTCACCACCGTGAACAGCTCGACTTGCACGGCATCACCGATGCTGTCGGGCAATGGAACCGCGCCCCTCGACGCTCGCGCGGGTGCCGCCATCACGGTCAGTAACCCGAATGCCCTTCAAGCGCGGTCCGGCCATTCCTGATGATCGATGCCCGAGCATCGAATGGATTCGCCCGCTGTAACAGCAACGCCCCGCTTCCCCCTCTCCGCCCACTGGCAGCCGTAGCAATCGCGCTGACGCTGTCGGCGTGCGCGGTCACACCAACGCCGCTTACCGACACGGACGTCCGCACGCGCGTCGCGGACGACCAGAAGTCGCTCTTTGCCGGGCAGGAACCAGTCGCAAAGGAAATTACCTTCCACGAGGCGGTCGCGCGCGCGCTCAAGTACAACCTCGATCACCGCCTCAAGCTCATGGAGAACGCGCTCGCAACGGGCCTGTTCGACGTGTCGCGCTACGACATGCTCCCGAAGCTCGTCGTTTCCGCGGGTTATTCCGCGCGCAATAACGACTCGGGCGGCACCAGCGTCAGCATTCTCACCGGCCAGGAGACGCTTTCGCCCTCGACCTCCCAGGAGCGCAACCGCTGGCTCGCCAACGCGGAATTCTCGTGGAATGTGCTCGACTTCGGCGTCTCCTACTATCGCGCCCAGCAGGCAGCCGACGCATCGCTGCTGGCGGAGGAGCGCCGCCGGCGGGTCGCCCAGAATATCCTGCAGGACGTGCGCGGGGCCTACTGGCGCGCCCTGGGCGCCCAGCGCCTGGCTGGCGAGGCGGACGAGCTGCTCGTCCGCGTGCGCGAGGCGCTCGAGAAGTCACGCCTGGCGGAGGCGATGGGTTTGCTCCCCCCGCCACCGGCGCTCGCGTATCAGCGGGCGTTGCTCGACGCCACCACGCTCCTCAACATTCGTCGTCAGGAAATCGAGTTCGCCAAGCTCGAGCTCGCGGCGCTGATGAACATCCCTCACAGCACCAAGTTCAGGCTCGCCGACGAGCCCGAGATACGCCTGCCGGCAGCGCACCTGGACCTGCTTAAGCTGGAGCAAATGGCCCTTCACAACCGGTCCGAATTGCGCGAGGAGGACTACCGCAAACGGATCTCCGTCGCCGAGACGCACCGCGCCATCCTGTCGCTGCTTCCGGGCATCCGATTTGACGTAGCGAGCCGCTACGACTCGAATCAGTATCTCTACAACCAGTCCTGGACCGAGGGCGGCGTCCAGGTGTTCTCGAACCTCATTGGCCTGCTCGCGTATCCGGCGGTGGAGAAAACCAATGAGGCCCGCCTCAAGGTGGACGATGCCCGTCGTCTCGCGCTGTCCATGGCGATCCTCACGCAGGTCCGGGTCGCCTTCGAACGCTACCATCTGGCGCTGCTCGATTTCGAGCACGCCGACGAGGCGAGCCGCGTCGACCAGCGCCTCGTCCAGTATGCGAAGGCAGCCGCGACCGCGCGCGTCGACACGGAACTCGAGGTGGTGCGCACCGAGGCGCGCGCGCTGATCGCTCGCTTCCAGCGCTACGCTTCCTACGCCAACCTCCAGGTCGCCTACGGGCGCACTTACAACTCGCTCGGCCTCGACGTGCTGCCCGAACGCATCGAGAAGGACGACATTGCGAGCCTGGCGCAGTCGGTGGCAGCGGAGATCCAGGCGTGGAAGCGCGACATCTTTTTCGACGAGTCGCGAGAGCAGCGGCCCCTGCCGGTCATGCGGGTCAAGATCGAAAACATCCCTGATCCGCGGCTGGCTGACGAGGCGCGCACGGCGGTCGAACGGGCGCTGACGCGCGCCGCCTACGTGGTCGACTCAGCCAACCCCAACGCCTGGACGCTCCGGATGCGCCTCGGGCTCTCGGGGACTTGCCGTGGCGTCGTGCAGCGCGGTGAATGGCAGATCTCGTTTATCCGGCCCGACGGCAGCGTCGCGGGCAGTTCCCGCTACGTGAGCGCCGTCGGTTCGCGCCTCAAGCCTTCGACCCTATCGGCTTTTTCGGAGGCCGCGACTGTCGCCCAGCTGCGGTCGCTCGGCGTGTGGGGCCACGACCCCGCGCTGGTCGAACCGCCGGCAGCTGGGGCAAAATAGGTGCGTGAAATATGTGCCTTTCGTTATTGCGCTGGGATTGGCGGCAGCCAGCGCTTGCAGTCAAGAACAACCCCCGCCCGTTGTTCCGCGGGCAGGGGATGCCGAGAAGGTAGTGCGGGAGACGATCCGGCTGCTCAACGACAAGGTGAGCGCGGTTCCGCGGGACGACAAGGTGAGCGCGGTTCCGCGGGAAGCGGCTGGCGAGTATCTAGTGCGGGTGCTGGTCGCACCGCAACTCGAGGCGACCCTCGGCAGCCCGATGTTCGGGCGCGTGCGCAGTCTGAACGTCTCGCTCGGCTCCCTCTTCGCCAAGGGCAAGGCTCTGGTGGTGTTCGACTGCAAAGAACAGGCCGCACGCGTCGCCATGGCAGCCGCGGAGGTCGCTGCGGCGCGCGAAAATCACGAAGCCAAGCTCCGGCTGCAGGGCCTGCAGGCGACCGCCGAGGTAGAAGTCGCGCTCGCCGCGGCGGCGCTGGACAAGGCGCGGGCGCAGCGCACGCTCTACAGGGCACAGGCTGCTCAATGCACCGTGAGCGCGCCGTTCGACGGCCGTGCCGCCAAGGTCCACATTAAGCCGCACCAGAGCGTCACGGCGGGACAGCCGCTGATCGACATCGTGCAGGGAACGCCGCCGAAGTTGCGCCTCAACGTGCCTTCCAAATGGCTCGCCTGGCTTGCGAACGGCAGGGTTTTCACGGTAGTCATCGACGAAACCTCCCGGATCTATCAGGCCCGCGTCACCGCGATCAACGCCCGCGTTGACGCGGCGAGCCAGACGATCGAGCTCGAAGCCACGGTTGATAAGCCGGGCCCGGAACTGCTACCAGGGATGAGCGGCACCGCCAAGTTCGACCTCCCGTGATGACCGCAGCCGGCCTGGCGACGGATCCGCTCGCCGCGATGCTTCAGCTTGAGGCGCGTGCACGCGCCGTCCTGACGGAGCCCGAGCTGCTCTTTGTCATCGCGAACGAAACCTGGCAACTCGCGCCGTTCCGGCAGGCGGTCGTTTTCCGCTCCGACTTGTTCGGCAAGCCGCGCCTTAAGGTCGTCTCCGGGCTCGCCGCGATCGAAGAGGATGCGCCGTATGCGCAGTGGCTTGCCGCGGTGGCCGCCTCGCTCTGGCCGCGAGTCGGGAACGCCCCGCGCACAATCTCCGCAGCCGAGCTGCCCGCAGAGCTTGCCGAGAGCTGGAATGAGTGGTGGCCGCGGCACGTCCTCGCCTGCCCGCTGCCGGCACCGGACGGGGCGCGCCTCGGCATGGCACTCTACGTACGCGACGAACCGTGGACGGAGCAGCACACCGTCCTCCTCGCCCGGCTGCACGCCGGCTACGGCTACAGCCTGTGGGCGATCTCCAACCAGGCCGGACGGCTCACCCGGTGGTGGCGGCGCTTCGGCGCGCGGCGCAGGTGGTGGCGCTGGTTGGCGCTCGCCGCCGGGCTCGCACTCTTCGTGCCGGTGCGCCAAAGCGTGCTGGCCCCCGCGGAAGTCATCGCGCTCGAGGCCCAGGCGATCGCCGCGCCCATGGATGGCGTCGTGAAGTCGTTCTCGGTGCAACCCAACCGGCCGCTACAGAAAGGTGAGGTCATCTTCACGCTCGACGACACCACGCTACGCAACCGGCGCGAGATCGGGGCCCAGGCCCTCGCCGTGGCGCGCGCCGACGCGCTGCTCTCCACGCAGAAGGCTTTCGACAGCGACCAGGCGAAGGGCGAGCTCGGCACGATGCAGGGACGGGTGCGGGAGCGCGAGGCGGAGGTGGCCTATCTCGATGAAATGCTCGCCCGCGTCGAGGTCCGCGCCCCGGCCAGCGGCGTGGCAGTCTACGGCGACCCTAACGACTGGATCGGCCGGCCCGTGGTGACGGGCGAGCGCATTCTGCTCCTCGCCGACCCGAAGGATGCCGGCGTGCTCGTGTGGCTGCCGGTCGCCGACGCGATCAATCTCAATCCGGGCGCCGAGATGCGTTTGTTTCTGCACGTGGCGCCGCTTTCCCCGCTCGCGGCACGGCTCACCCAGACCAGCTACCAGGCGACGCTCTCGCCCGAAGGGATCGCTTCCTATCGCATCCGCGGCGCCTTTGACCGTCCCGCCGCCGAGGCGCGCGTCGGCCTCAAGGGCACGGCCAAGCTCTACGGCCGCCGCGTCTTCCTCGGTTACGTCCTGTTCCGCCGGCCGCTCGCCGCGGTGCGCGAATGGACCGGACTCTGAGCCTGCCGGGAACGCCGCGGCAACCGCCGATTGCGCTGCCGCGGCTGCGCGAGGACTTGCGCCTCGAAAATGCCTCGGCCAACCGCGACGGCTCGCCGTCGTGGATGATCCACGACCCGGCACGCAACCGCTTCTTTCGCATCGGTTGGCTCGAATTCGAGCTCCTGGCGCGCTGGGACGCGCGCGATGCCCAGGCGCTCGTTTCGCGCGTGCGCTCCGAAACGCCGCTCAATCCGGACGCCAATGATGTCGCGGCGCTGGTGCTCTTCCTCGAGCATCACCAGTTGCTGCATGCGGCGAGCGCGCGCGACACAGCGCGCCTTGCCGCGCAGCATCACCTGAGCGACCTCGGCGTGTGGCACCACCTGCTCCACGGCTACCTTTTTTTCCGTATCCCGCTGGTGCGTCCCCAGCGCTTTCTCGAGGCGACGCTGCCCTACGTCTCGTTTCTGCTGCGCCCGACCGCCGTCGCGCTGATCGCGCTCGCCGGTCTGCTCGGGTTGGTGCTCGCTGCGCGGCAATGGGATGCCTTCACGTTGACCCTGGGCGCGAGCCTGACGCCAAGCGGGCTCATCGGGTATCTCGCCGCGCTGGCCATAGCGAAGAGCGTGCACGAGCTCGCGCACGCCTACGTCGCCACGCGCTACGGCGTCCGGGTCGCGCACATGGGGGTCGCCTTCGTGGTGCTGTGGCCTATGCTCTACACCGATACGGCCGAGACCTGGAAGCTTTCCGATCCGCGCCAGCGCCTCGCAATTGCGGGCGCGGGCATCGGGGCCGAGTTCGCGCTCGCGGCCCTCGCCACGCTCGGCTGGAGCATCGTTACGGAGGGCGCCCTGCGCGATGCGCTGTTCTTCGTCGCCACCACCAGCTGGGTCATTTCCGTCGGCATTAACGCGAGCCCGTTCATGCGCTTCGATGGCTACTTCCTGCTCGCAGATGCCCTCGATCTGCCGAACCTGCACGAACGCGCCTCCGCGCTCGCCCGGGGGTTCCTGCGCCGCCAGCTGCTCGGCTGGAACGAGCCCGATCCGGAGTCCTTCCCCAATCGACTGCGGGCCTTTTTGATTATCTTCGCGCTGGTGACGTGGATCGTGCGGCTGGGCATCTTCATCGCGATTGCGCTGGCGGTCTATCACTTATTTTTCAAGCTGGCGGGCATCGTGCTGCTCGCGGTGGAGCTCGGCTGGTTCGTCGCGCGCCCGGTGCTGGCGGAACTGCAGGTGTGGCACACGCGGCGTGCCGAAACGACGCGCCGCGCGAAATTGGGTTGGTTCCTGTTTGTGGTAGTGATGTTGGTGCTTCTCGCCGTGCCCTGGCGTGGACGCATCGATGGGCCTGCCTGGGCGCGCGCCGCGTCGCAGCACGTCCTCTACTCCCCGCTGCCGGGGCGGCTTCTCACGGCGCCTCCTGCCGAAGGCAGCGTGGCGGCCGAAACGGCCCTGTACCTTATCGATTCCCCCGATCTTCGCAGCCGGGAAGGCCGCGCGCGCATCGCGGCGGAAACGCTCGCGGGCCTGCTCGCGCGCTTGCCGGGCATGCCCGAGGAACAGCAACGGCGGGCGGTCATCGCGGAGCAGTTCGCGCGCGAGCTCGCCGAGGCGACCGCGCAGATGGCCGAGCGCGAGCGGCTCGCGATCAGGGCGCCGATCACCGGCGTGCTGCTCGACGTCGATCCAGCGCTCGCCGAAGGCACCTGGGTCCGACCCACGCAGCCGCTCGGCATCGTGATCGATCCGGCAGCGTGGGTGGCCGACGTCTACGTGAGCGAACGCGACCTCGACCGAATCCGTGTCGGCAGTCGAGGGCGTTTCTTTCCGCGTGGGGATGAGCTCGCGCCGATTTCGGGAACCGTCGAAGAGATCGACGCCACCCGCACGGTTTCAATCCCGACGCCGGCACTCGCAGCCGCCCACGGCGGCCCGATCGCGACCAGCGCGGACGCGGAGCGGTCATCCCCCAACGCGGCGCTGTATCGCGTGAGGTTGAAGCTTGATCGCCCGCCGGCGCGCGCTATCGCCACGCTCGGCTCGGGCGTCATCGACGGCGAGCCGCGCAGCTTTCTGTGGGAAGCGCTGCGTTACACCGCGGCGGTTCTGATTCGGGAAAGCGGTTTCTAGCACCGGTGGCGGGCGGCGCGACGCGCGCCCAGCCGACGGCTCCGAAGACAACGCCGGCGCGCTGCTCGCGCCCGGCTCGCTGCAGCGCGCCGCCAGGAAAAAACTCGACGCGTAGAAGCTGCTCGACGACAACGACGGCTACGGCTACTTCTCCGCGCTGGACGACCTCGTCGTCACCGGTCCCACGCGCACCAACGTCAACGACCACCGCGTGATCCTGATAACGTAACGCATCCGCTGGAACTGCGTGAATGGTGAATGGATAGTCGACTAGATCACTTTCCTTGTTGTAGCCGCGCGGTCCATTTGCTAGCGCTGCGCGAGATACGCTTTCGCTTGTCGTAGTTCGGGCCTCGCGCCGTCTCCCTTTTCCACGAGAGCGACCAGCTTCGCGTAATAAGTCCGCGCCTTCTCACGATCGCCGGAAAGTTCGGCCGCCTTTGCAGCGCCGTAGATGCCCCGGAAGCGGTTGGGCTCGCGCTGGGCCGATGACTCGAACGCTTTCAGAGCCTCCGCCGGCTGTCCTACCTCCAGCAGCATATCCGCAAGCAGCTCGCGGGCGGGCACCACCGGGCTGGGCGTGACGATGTGCTTCTCCATCGAGTCTTCCAGGTCCGCTGCTCCGCGCATGAACTTGAGCGCCTCGTCCCGATTGCCACGCGCCAGGGCAATCCACCCGTTCACGGCGAGCGCCTGAACCTCCACCTGGTTGGACCAATAGGTGTTGTTCTGGTCCGCGAGCGCCTTCCGGAGCGTCACCAGCCGCGATGCTTCGTTCTCGGCCGCTGCCGGCTCACCTACGCGGGCCAACCCCAGGCCACGGGCGAAATGGGTTATGGCTTCGGTGAACGGGAACCGGCTGGGACTGGGTTGCAGTTTGGCCGCTTCGGTCCAGGCGCGGCGTTCCAACGCATAGCGTGCCGGCATCGCCGAAGTCCCGTAGGGCCCGATGAAAATGGCGGGATTGATTCCGGTAATTGCGGGAATTCCGGAGACGACTCGCTTCGCCTCCGCTTCCTGTCCCAGTTGCAGATGAGCGTGGACGAGATAGTCCATCGCGTGCGCCTGTTCCTGCCCATTGCCTTCCGACCTGGCGGCGGCGACGGAGCGGCGGTTGTTGTCAATCGAGTCCTGCCACATGCCAAGGCGGGTGTATATATGGGACGGCATGTGCAGCGCGTGCGGGTGGTTCGGCGCGATGCGTGCGTAAAGCCGCGCAGCGGGCAGCCCGCGCCCGGCGATCGCGGGATAGTCGTATGTGTGGACGAGATAGTGGACGATGCCCGGATGATCAGGCTGGTCCTTCGCGAGCCCCTCGAGGATCGCGGCCGACTTGAGCTGATTGGCGTAGGTCTTGTCGGTGAGCAGCGCGGTCATCTGCAGCGCGAGCGCGTAAAAAGTCGCCGCTTCCGGGTCATCCGGGTAGCGCTGCGCCAGCGCTTCCATCGCCTTCTCGTACGCGAGCCGGCGGCTGCGAAAATCAGTCTTGTCGGCGTCCTTGTAAATCAGCTCGATCGCGGCGAGATAGTCGCGCTCGCGCTGCGTCGTGGCGCCAATTGCCCCGGCCTTGCTGAGTCCGGCCAGCGCGTCCTGGGCCGCCGGGGCAGCGGGTTGCTGCCCCGTCAGCGGGTTTTGCTGATGTGACATCGCTATGCCCCAATACGCGATCGCGCAGCCCGGGTCCTGCTTCAGCACTTCGTTGAACCCCGCGATGGCATCCTTGGCCCAGAATGAGTGAAGCAGCGCCATGGCGCGCTCAAACTGTTTCGCGACCGCAGGATTGCACGACGTAGGAAAATGTACCTTGCCCAGCTGCTCGGGCGGCTTGCCGGCAGGCGGGCCCTCCGCGTCGTGCGCGAGCGCCGCGTGGGATCCCCAAAACGCCGCGACGATTGCCGCAAACAGCGTGGCTGTTGTCTTCATGATGCATTCCTCCTGGTGTGCCGACGCTGTACTATCCCAACTTCTCGATTCGCAATAAAGATGGCCATCGGCAGTAGTCTCTTCCAGATAACGCAATAATCGTCTTACCGCAGCGCCGCGGCCGGCACCAGCCTTGGAATGTGCTGCGAGCAGTTCCAGTCGCAGGCGCACACGGTGAACACCATCGCCCGCTCGATGCGCGCCCCGTAACCGGGATCGGCGAGCCGCGCGAACAGCTCCGGGTCGCCGTCCACAACGCGCGCACGGCCCCAGAGCTTGAGCCGCCGTGCCGCGGCGTAATCCATGAGGAACAGAAACGCGCGCTCGTTCTCGGCGAGATTGCCGATGCTGATGTACTGCTTGTTGCCAGCGTAATCGGCGAAGGCGACGGTGCGCGCATCGAGCACTCGCAGGAATCCAGCGGGGCCCCCGCGGTGTTGAACGTAGGGCTGACCGTCCGCGCTGGCGGTTGCAAGATACGCCGAGTCGCGCCCGGCGATGAAGGCAATCACGTCGGCGGAAAGCTCGCGCGCAAACCGTCCCGCCGCGGCCTGGCGGACATACGCTTCCCGCGAACCGTGACGCGCCTGCTCGGCGCGCACGGCCGCTGAAAACATTGCTTCGTCGGGCGGCAGGTCTGGTCCGGCATCGGGCGGGCGTCGACGAGACATCGTCACGACCCCGGACCAGGGATCACTTCTTCCGGGGGTCGTCGGCGGGATTGACGTAGGTGACGGTCCACGGCCCGATGACGTTGATCTGGGCGATGGCTTCTTCCTTGGTCCAGACAAAATGGTTCATCTTGGCTGGCATGATAAGCAAGCCTCCTGGACCGACGGCCGTTGTTTTTTTCGGGTCGAGCTTGTCGCCCATGCCAAAGTTCATGGTTCCGGAGAGCACGGTAACCCGCTCCACGCCAGGATGAAAATGCGCGGGAACCTTATAGTTGGCGGGAAACTTCAGGCGGGCGGTGATGGGGCCCGCTTCATTCATCTTTCCTTCAATGACGGCTATCTTCGCCCCCGGCGGCAGCGACGGCACATCCACCCACTTGAGATCGCCCGGTCTAACCATGATGTGAGCATCAGATTGGGCCATGCCCGTCGAAGCTGCAAGACAACCGACAGCAAGGGCCGTCGATAACGCAGCAAAGTTGGTTTTCATAATCATCCCTCCCGTGTGGGTATGAGGCCAGCCAATCGATCGGTGCAACTGCTCTCTTCTCTTCGGCTACTCAGTCATTTTCGCAAACTTCAACATTGGCATATATGAAATATTCGGTAATGGACTACTTCACAATATGGAGTAATAATCCGCGCCATGGACAAGTTCCTGGCCATGAACACGTTCGTCCGGATCGTGGAGAAGGGCAGCCTGACAGCGGCGGCGGCGGCTCTCGACACGTCCCTGCCCTCCGTGGTTCGGACACTGGCCGCTCTCGAGCGCGATCTGGGGGTGCGGCTCTTGAATCGCACGACCCGCCGCATCCATCTGACGGATGACGGAGCGCAATATCTCGATCGCTGCCGCACCATTCTCTCCGCCATGCAGGACGCGGAAGCGGCGCTCACCTCTCGCCGGACTGAACCCCATGGCAGGCTCGCGGTGACGGCGTCCGTGTTATTCGGCCGGCGCTACATCGCGCCGATCGTGAGCGATTTCCTGCGCCGCTATCCACTCGTCAGCGCGGATCTGCTGTTCGTGGATCGAATCGTGAATCTGGTCGAAGAAGGAATG
>Ga0184637_10002693_pt1 | contig 11316 bp, 7 predicted proteins | sample PLM3_127_b2_FD_133143 | JGI IMG/M metagenome (GOLD analysis project Ga0184637, IMG submission 133143) | Groundwater sediment microbial communities from an aquifer in East River, Colorado, USA - PLM3_127_b2 | ecosystem: Environmental > Terrestrial > Soil > Riparian zone | place: USA: East River... | reverse complement strand
TGGCGGGTGGTCTCTTACATCAACCCCAAGAACTCGATGAAGGCCATCGCCAAAGCCAACAATATGAGCGACCTGGACATCCGCCGGATCGTCTATGGCTTGCTGCAAGCGGGTTTGGTGGACCTGGTGCGGCCGGAGGGGATGCCCCGGCCCGTGCCGGTCACTTCGGCGGGCAAGAAAGCGGCCACGGCCCCGCCGGTGGACAAGGTGGCTCAGACTGGCATGATCAACAAGCTGATTGCGCGCATCCGCTCGCTCTAAGGCCAAGCGTCTCACCCGATCTCGATTAGAAATCTGTAAAGAGAAAGCCGTCCACATGCAAACCGTCAAAATGGTGATTACCGGGCCTTTCAGTTCCGGCAAGACCCAGTTCATCCAGTCGGTCAGCGAGATTGATGTGGTCTCCACCGAGCGCAAGATTTCCTCGGAGGCGGAGCGCATCAAGGAAAGCACGACGGTGGCGATGGACTTTGGCCGGATCACGGTGGACGCCGAGCTGGTGCTGTATCTCTTCGGCACGCCCGGCCAGAAGCGCTTCGACTTTATGTGGGAGATTTTGTCGGAAGGCATGTTGGGTTTCGTGGTGATGGTAGATAGCACCCGGCCCGAGACCTTCCGCGAGGCCAAAAGCATCCTCGAAACGTTCCGCGCGTACGCCCCTACCCCCTACGTGGTTGCGGCCAACAAACAGGACCACCCGGAAGCCTGGCCCATTGAAGACCTACGCATCGCACTGCGACTCGACCCGCACGTGAAGCTGCTGCCGAGCGTGGCTACGAATAAGGAAAGGGTCAAAGAGGTCCTATTAGAACTTCTGTATTCCATCCTGGCCGAGATGGAAACCTCCGAATAGTCCGGCCAGTTCGGCGGGCTCCCCGGCCGTGCGAGGGGCTTCCCTAGAGATTGACGACGACGAGGCCGCGCACTGTGAGTTCTATCGTTACCGATCAAGGCATCGTTCATTACGAAACGTACGGCTCTGGCCCGCCGGTCATTTTGCTGCACGGCTGGCTCGGCTCGTGGGGATTGTGGCAGCCGACGATGGAGGCGCTAGGACAGCACTACCGCTGCTACGCGCTGGACTTCTGGGGGTTTGGCGAATCCGGCAAGAAGCGCGATTCGTATGCGGTGGGCGACTTCATGGAACTGGTCAGACAGTTCATGGATGCGCTGGGCATCGAACGGGCGCCCCTCATCGGCCACTCGATGGGCGGCACCACCAGCCTCGGCACCACCATCCGCTACCCCGAACGCATCACCCAGGTCTGCGTCATCGGCTCGCCCATCGTGGGCTCGTCGCTGTCCTTCTTCCTGCAATTGGCCGGCATTCCACAGATCGGGTCGCTGGCGCGCAACTCGCTGGGGGCGCTCAAGTTTGGGGTGCGCCTGTCGTCGCCGTTCATCACACGCAACTCCAAAGCCTGGTATCCAATGATCGAGCGCGACCTGTCGCGCACCACGGTCGAGTCCTTTTTCAGCTCCATCGGCTCGCTGCGCCGCACCGACCTGCGCCCGCGCCTGAGCGAGGTGCTGGTGCCGACTTTGGGGATTTACGGCGCGCGTGACGTCATCGTCCACCCCAGGCAATACGAGCCTTTGCAAGCCGGGGTCAAGCAAGCCCGCATCGAGATCATGCCCGGCTCCGGCCACTTTCCCATGCTCGACGAGCCAGACAAATACCTAGCCATCATCCGATCCTTTTTGGATCAGCATGTTTAGGAGCGCTGTGGACACCCCCGCCGCCCAGAACGGTTCGCCGTTCTATTATCCCAACAAAATGGTGCGCATCGTCCTGCTGGCGATGGAAGAGGTCATGGGCCGCAACGGGGTCAACGCGGTACTCAACCTGGCCCACCTGCGCCACCTGGTTAACAACTTTCCGCCCAATAATTTCGACCGGCAGGTGACATTTCGCGAATTGGGCTCGCTCATGCGCTCGTTGGACGAGATGTACGGCCCACGCGGCGGGCGTGGCCTGGCGCTGCGTGCCGGACGCGCGTGCTTCAAATACGGCATCAAGGAGTTCGGCCCGGTGCTGGGCATCGCCGACCTGGCCTTCCGGCTGCTCCCCCTGCCCATGAAAATGAAGGTCGGGGCGGACGTGTTCGCCGAGACGTTCAACAAGTTCAGCGATCAGATCGTGGTGCTGCGCGAAGAGGAAGACCGCTTTGTGTGGCAGAACACGCGCTGCCCGATGTGCTGGGAGCGCAAGACCGACGCGCCGTGCTGTCACCTGGCCGTGGGCATTTTGCAAGAGGCGTTATACTGGGTGAGCGGCGGTAAGAACTTTGAAGTACAAGAGACGACGTGTATGGCGTGCGGCGACGAAGCGTGTACGATTGTGATTGACAAGAAGCCGTTAGATTGAGCCCTTGATGCGCAAGATCATCCTCCGCGACGAGCGGCACATTCACCCCTTCAACGAAGAAGCGCGCGACTTGCGCATTCAGAACAAGCCGCTGTGGCTGAACCAGCGCGACGCGCTGGCCAAGTACACCACGCAGGAACTGGAGCGCACCCGCTTCGAAGACATCCCGCACGACCCTGTGGAGACTCTGGTCTACCGCGACAACCTGGTGTTCGACGAGGAATACATCGAGGCCTTCATGGCCGAAGCGCGCAAACTGGGCGGGCCGTGCCGCGCGGCCTTCGCGCCCGACAACAGATCCTTCGTCCAGCACGCCCTACCCCTCTCGACCAGCTATACTCAGGAAGGCAACCTGTACCTGGCCGACCTGTGGTACTTCCCGAACGGCGTGGAACCGCATCCCCAGCCGGTGGTCATTGACTTCCAGAGCCGCGAGATCGGCTACTATCGCGTCCCGACGTATATGTCTACCGAAAAGGGCGAACTGGTTTACCAGGTTCCGCTGCGTGGTTTGCTGGCTATTGACGCATGGGTTCATATTTACGTGGCCGACGTGGTCTTTGGGGTATTCAAACGCGGCGCACGGTTCGAGAATCAGATTACTCACGATACCCTCTACAAACTCCGCATCCTGTGGCGGGCGCTGCTAGAACTGCAACAGGTGCGGCAGTGCTCAGAATTGGTCAAGGTCGGGCGCAACACCGAGATTGACCCCTCAGCGGTGATCCTCGGGCCGACCACCATCGGCGACAACTGCAACATCGGGGCCGGGGCGGTGATTGACAACTGCACCCTAGGCGACAACGTGACCATCTCGCAGGGCTGCCAGTTGATGCTCTCGACCGTGGGCGACGGCACCTTCCTGCCCTTCCGCGCCGCGCTCTTCATGACCACGCTCATGGAGCACGCCATCGTGGCGCAAAACACCTGTCTGCAAATGTGTGTGGTCGGCCGCGGGACCTTTATTGGCGCGGGCAACACCTTTACGGATTACAACTTGCTCCCCGCCCCCTTGCGAGCCATGAACGCCGACGGCGAACTGCGCGAGGCCAGCGTGCCGGTGCTGGGCGGCTGCGTGGGCCACAACTGCCGCCTGGGTTCCGGCCTCATTATTTACCCGGCTCGCACCATCGAGTCCGACGTCATCCTCTTCGCCTCTAAAGAGCGGCGCGTGATTGACAAGAACGTCGCCTACGAAGATAGCGACCATCATCTGACTCGCGCTGCGCATCTCCACAAGCGGCTGTATCCGCGCAAAGGCGAGAAGCAACTGGATTCCTGGTAAGATTCAAATCCCAAGAATCAAGATCCAAGTTGCACGGCAGCCGCTCGAATCTTAAACTTTGAACCTTGAATCTCTACCCCAGCGCTTTGGACACATTTGCCTTCATCATCCACCCCATTGACCCCAAGCGGGACGTGAGCCGCAAGTTCCCGCTGCTGGGCAAGGTTCTCTCCGTCAAACAAATTAACTTCTTCAGCACGTTCTTCCCGCCCGTCTACATTTCTGAAATTCAGGGCATTCGCTCGGCGGCCACCGGCAAAGAGATTCGCGGCTGGTTCGTGGCCTGTCCGTACACGCCGGCCCGCATGTTGGAATTGCCCGAAAGCACGGTGTACCGTAAAATAATCCAAACGGGCAAACTGGCTGAAAGGTTAGGCGCAGGTTTGCTCGGCCTCGGGGCCTTCACTTCTGTGGTTGGGGATGCTGGCATTACAATAGCAAAGCACCTGGCGATTCCGGTCACGACCGGAGACTCGTACACGGTGGCGGTGGCGGTGGAGGCCGTGCGTGAAGCGGCGCGCGTGATGGAGATTCCACTGTCCGGGGCGACGGCAGCGGTCGTGGGCGCGACGGGCGCGATTGGGGCGGTGGCCGCTGAGTTGATCGCTCGCGACGTGCCCAAGATCTGGCTGATTGGACGGCGCACCGACGCCCTAGAAAATGTGCGGGCGCGCATCGCGGCGCAAACCCCGGCGCGGGTGGATATCTCGACCCGCATGGCCGCCCTGGCCGAGGCTGACTTGATCCTCACCGTAACCAGCGCGGTGGACACCGTGATTGAGCCAGAGCACCTGAAGCCTGGTGCGGTGGTGTGCGACGTAGCCCGACCGCGCGACGTGTCGGCACAAGTGGCCGCCCAGCGCGACGATGTGCTGGTGATTGACGGAGGTATGGTGGAAGTGCCAGGCGACGCCAACTTTAATTTCAATTTTGGATTTCCGCCGCGCATGGCCTATGCCTGCATGGCCGAGACCATGGCGCTGGCGCTAGAGGGACGCTACGAGAGCTACACCCTCGGCAAAGAGATTACCGTGGCGCAAGTGCAAACCATCGCGCAGATCGCAGCCCAACACGGGTTCAAACTCGGGGGCTTCCGCTCGTTCGAGCGCGCCGTCACGCCCGAACAGATCGAGCGCGTCCGCGCGGCGGCGCGCACCTGGAGGCAGGGTTCATGAGCACCAGCGGCCCACTCGCAGCCCAGCGGACGTTGTTGGTCGTCGAGGACGACCCGGACACCGCCAACCTGATCCAAATGTACTTCTCCGGCCACAACTACACGACCCACATCGTCCCGCGCGGCCGAGACGCGATCACCCACGCCCGCCAGCACCCCCCCGACTTAGTGCTCCTCGACATCAACCTGCCCGACCTGGATGGCTATGCCGTATGCAAGGAACTGCGCTCCTCGGCGCGCACCGGCCATGTCCCCATCATCTTTCTCACCGAACGCTCGGCGCAGAGTGACCGCATCGCCGGGCTGGGCGCGGGCGCGCAAGATTACGTGACCAAGCCCTTCGACCTGGAGGAACTGCGGCTGCGGGTGCGCGGCCTGATTGCCCGCTCCGAACGCGAAAATCTGGCTGACCCGCGCACGCGCCTGCCCACCAGCCGCCTGATTGACGAGCAACTCCAGCGCCTCAAGGGCCAGCCGGGCTGGAAGGCTATCGAATGCCGCATCGAGTCCTTCCGGCCCTTCGTGGATTCAAACGGATTTGTGGCGGGAGACGACGTGCTCAAGTTTACAGCGCACCTGCTGCGCGAGGAGGTAGACGAGGCCGGGACGCCGGACGATTTCATCGGCCACCCGTTCAACGACACCTTCTTGATTTTGACGGCGACGGCCAACGTGCCCGCCCTGACCGCCCGCCTGAAAGCCCGCTTCGACGCCGAAGTCCAGACGCACTATTCGTTTATGGATCGGGAGCAGGGCTACGTGCTGATTCGTGATACCGACGGGCAAATGGCGCAGGCGCCGCTGATGACCCTGCACGTAACGGCGCGGACGCCCTAATCTACAGATGAAACGGATAGAACAGGATTTGCTCTATCCCTACCAGACTCCTTCGGAGGTGAAGCATGAGTAAAGGCAGAATCCTAGTCGTCGAAGATGATCCCGACATCTCGAACATGCTCCGGATTTACTTCACGGGCCAGGGCTTCGAGGTGAGCGTAGCCCCGCGCGGTGGAGAGGCGCTGGCCGCCACGCGCAAGAGCATCCCGCATTTGATCGTCCTCGACATTATGCTGCCGGATATGGACGGCTACGCGGTATGCAAAGAACTGCGCACCACCACCCGCACCAGCCATATCCCCATCATCTTCCTGACCCAGCGGGACGAGCGCAGCGACAAGATCGCCGGGCTGGAACTGGGCGCGGACGACTACATCACCAAGCCCTTCGACATCGAGGAGTTGAAACTGCGCGTGACCAACGCCATCACGCGCCAGGAACGCGACAACTCGCTCGACCCGCGCACCGGGCTGCCCTCGGGCCGCCTGATCGAAGAGCATCTACGCCGGGTCAAGCCCACCCCGGGCTGGGCCCTGCTGGATTGCCGCCTCAGCAACTTCGAGCGCTTCAAGGACGTGTACGGTTTCATCGCCGGGGACGAGGTGCTGCGCTTCACCTCCCTGCTCCTGGGCGAGGTGGTAGACGAGTGCGGCACGCCCAACGATTTTATCGGCCATCCGGGCGGCGACAACTTCGTGGTGGTCACGACCTCGGCCGCGGCTCCTGAACTGCGCAGCCGGTTGAAGGCCCGCTTCAACGAAGAAGTGCTCACCCACTACAACTTCGTAGACCGTGATCAGGGTTACATGGTCGCCAAGGAGACCAACGACCAGGAAGTCAAAGTGCCGCTGATGAACATCGCCATCGGGCTGGTGTCGGCAGACACGCACCAGTTCTCCGACATTCGGGAGATTACGGAATTAGCCGCCGAGGCCCGGCGGCAAGACGCCGCCGGATAAACCGGGGCGACCCGCGAGGTCGCTCCGGTTCGGCGGTGCGCCTGGTTTGAGTCAAGTATGAGCCTGTCGTCACCCTTCTTCTCGGCTTTCGTCGCCCTGGTGCTCGGGGCCGGACTGCTGGTGCTCCTGTGGTGGGGCCTGCGTTGGCTCGCGCCGCGCCAGGCGCAAGCCCAGACTGCCCTGCCGATGGCTTTGCCCGTGGACCGCGAAGCCGACGAGGCCGGGGCGGGGGTGCTGGTGGTGCAAAGCGGGGGCCGGGTGCTGGTCAACGAACGCGCCCGCGAGTTGTTCGGCCTGGACGGGCAATCACCCAACCTGGAGCGGATGATGCACCAGGTCGAGCCCGCCGAAACTTTTCAGGAACTGTTGGTGGCGGAGGGCGAGGCCGACCTGAACATTGGCGAGCATCGCGTCGCGGCCACTTCGCTGCGAATGCCTCTGAACGATCGCGGGCTGGGCCAAATGGTGCTGGTGCTGCGGGAGAGCGAGCCCCTGCAGGAACTGGCGACGACCGATGACAGGACCCTGCAAACCGTCCGGCTGGTGGCCGACATTGGCCGCGACATTGCCGCCAGCCTCGAACTCAACGAAGTGTTTGACGCCGTGTTGGGCAACGTGGGCCGCCTGTTCTCGTACAACCGGGCCGAGGTTACGTTGTGGGACGAAGCGAGCCAGGTGCTGCGCTCCGCGCGGCGCGTGGGCGACGAAGTGATCTCGGCGGACGACGGCGACTCTGCTCAACCAGCGAGTGAAGGCGCGTCGAACCAGAGGGACGCTAATCGCCAGCCCGTATTTGTGCACGACCCAGACGGCGACGCCGGCTTCACTCGCCTGAAGACCGGGCCAGAGGGCGAAGAGTCGCCCTTCCAATCTTATTTGGGCGTGCCCTTGCTCATCGGTCAGCGCTTTTTGGGCACGTTGGAGCTGGCCAGTTACAAGCCCAACGCTTACAAGCAAAGCGATGTGCTGCTATTGAACTTGATTGCGGAGCAGGCGGCCAACGCCATTCATAACGCCCAACTCTTCGCCGAGCAGCAGCGACGCGTGGCCGAGTTGACCGGCCTGGCCGAGATCACGCGCGCCATCGAATCGACTTCGGAGCCGCGTGAATTGTATGGACGCCTCACCGCCGACATTGCCCGCTTCATCGGCGTGCAGATGGTGGGCTTCCTGTTTTACGACGCGCACGAAGACGCCCTCGTCGGCCAGCCGCCTTTCTATGGCGTGCCCGACATTGTCGCCAACTTTTACCGCATCTCGGTGAAGAAGGGCTCTCCGGCCGCCTCGTTCTGGCAAGAGCAAGAGTATTGGCTCTCTAATGACGTGGCTCACGACCCACTGGTGGAGGCCATTGGCCTGCGGCAACTGTCAGAGACCGCTGGCGTCAAAGCCACCCTGATGGCGCCGATTGCGTTGGGCGGGCGGCGACTGGGTGTGGTGCAGGTTTCTAACAAGCTCAACGGCGCGCCTTTCACCGAGATGGACGTGCGCCTGCTGTCCATTTTCGCCGCGCAAGCGGCGGCCATTCTCGACAATGCGCGGCTGGTGCGTGAGGCCCAAAGCCGCGCCGAACAGGCCGACGGTCTGCGGCAAATTGCGGCGACGGCGGCGGGCGGGAACGACCTGGACGAGATTTTGCGCACAGCTATGCGGCAGGCAGCCGGGCTGCTGCATTTCGACATCGGCATCGTCTCGCTGCTGGACGAAACGCGCGGGGAGTTGGCCCCACATCCCGCCTCGGTCTATGGCGGCCCGCCCGAAGCGTCCCAGTCGGCACGGCTCAGCACCGACGACCCCTTCTTCAAAGTGACGGTCACGCGCTCCCGCCGCCCCTTCCGCACGGGCCGCGCTATGCGCGACCGCCGCATCAGCGGGATCTACCGGCCCATGGTCGAGCACTATCAGGTCAACAGCGTGATGGATGTGCCGCTAGTCGTGGGCGACCGCAGCATCGGCGAGATGATGGTGGGAGCGCGGCGGGAATTAGCCTTCACCCGCGCCGACTTGCAACTGCTCTCGACCATCGCAGCGCAACTGGCGTCGGCTATCGAGCGTACGCGCCTGTACACCTCCACCGACCAGAATCTGAGCCGCCGCGTGGATCAACTGACCGCCCTCACCCGGGTGGGCCGTGAACTGAACCAGACTCTGCAACTGGAGCGCGTCTTGTTCTTGGTACATGACGAGGCGATTCACGCGACCCAGGCTCAGGGGGGCACTATCGTGCTGTTAAAGGCGAATACGGCTCCGCTTGAGGTGGAAGTGCGCATCGGCGAGGAAGAACTCGGCCCGCAGCTCACCCCGCTGGAGCTTGAGGTCGCCTCGGGGGCCGCCAATCTCAAGCACGTCACGGATCTGGAGCCGGACTCGCCGTTCGCCATCCGCCCCGAGATCAAGGCGGTATTGGTGGTGCCCATCGTCACCCAGGGCGTGGTCGGCGGCCTCATCCACTTACTCAGCCACTCGCCGGAGGGCTTCGACGACACGGCCATCGAGACGGCCACCGCCCTGGCCGCGCAGACCGCCATTGCGGTGGTGAACGCCCAACGTTACGAGGAGCAGTTGAAGCGCGGCGAACTGCTGCGCCGCCGCGCCGACCAGTTGGCACAACTCTTTGAAATCTCGCAGGCCATCCGCTCTGACCGCTCGCTCATCAGCAATCTAGAGACCATCGCCTTTGGCCTGCAGGAGGCGGTGGGCTTCAACGTGGTGCTCATCAGCGTGCTCGACCCGCAGACGCGCCGCCTGCGCCGCACCGCCTCCGCCGGAATCCCCATCAACACCTTCCAAAAGGCGCGCCAGGTGGAGCAACCCTGGGAGACGGTGGCGCGCGTCCTCACCGAGGAGTTCCAGGTCAGCCAATCGTATTTCCTGCCCTTCGAGAAGTCAGCCGAAATCACGTCCGGGCTGGACACGATTTCGCTGGCCAAGACGATCCCCGAAAATTTGCCCTCGATGGCCTGGCATCCGGACGATATGCTGATCGTGCCGCTGCGCAGCCCGCAGGGTGAGAAAGACCCCATCGGCATCCTCACCCTCGACGACCCGCGCAACGGCCTGCGTCCTGACCGTGGCACGATTGAGGTGGTGGAGATTTTCGCCAACCAAGCCGCGCTGGCGGTTGAGAACACGCGCCTGTTCCAGGCCGCCGAGCGCCGCGCCTCGCGCCTGCTGGCCCTGCACCGCGTCATCGAGCGCACCAGCCGTGAGCCCGACCGGGTGCAGGTGTGGCAGACCGTGGCCGACGCCTTGTGGGCCGAGATGGGCCGCGACGTGTGTCTGGTGGCCTTATTGGAGGGCGGGCAGTTGGTGCTCAAGGGCCGCGCGGGACGCCTGCGCCCGCAAATTGACTTCGGCCCGATGCTGATTTCGGAGTTCCAGAACCCGCTCTCGCAAGCACTGGCCGACCTCAAGCCGATGCTGGTTCCGAGCGTCAAAGAGTCGCCCTGGGCCCTGAACGCGCTGGTGATGGCGACCGAAGTCAGCTCGTTCATTAGCTCGCCCATCCTGAGCAACGGGCGGCCCACCGGCGCGCTGTTCTTAGGCTCGCTCCGCACCCCCACCCCGTTCGTGCCCGAAGACGTGGACCTGTTCCTCATCCTCTCGAACCAACTGGGCGCGATTCTCGAAAGCGCCCAGCTCGAGGCCGACATCCGCGCGCGGGCCGCGCAACTGGCGGCGCTGGCCGTGGTCTCGCGCACGATCACCGCCGCTCTGCGCACCGAGGACGTGATTCAGGCCATCCTCACCAACCTGCGCACCATCATCCCGTACGACAGCGTGACCCTGTGGCTGCGCGAGGGCGAGCAACTGCGCAGCGCCGCCGCGCAGGGCTTTGAGGACGACGACGATCGTCTGGGCCTGGAGGTGAACATCGCCGACAGCGCGCTCTTCGGCGAGATGGCGCGCACGCGCAACGCGATTTTCGTTCCCGATGTGCAGGCCGACGAGCGCTTCCCAGCGAGCGCGTTGCAACCCACGCGCTCGTGGCTGGGCGCCCCGCTGGTGAGCAAGGAGCGCATCCTCGGCGTGCTGGCGCTGGACAAGCGCGAGCCGCACTTTTATTCGCCGCTAGCCACGCAGGTGCTCATGGCCTTCGCCAACCAGGCGGCCGTGGCCCTCGACAATGCTCAGCTCTTCGAGGAGAGCCAGCAGCGCACACTCGAGCTCGACAAGCGCTCCCAGCGCCTGGCTCTGCTCAACCGCTTCTCGGGACAACTGAGCGGCACGCTCAAACTCGACCGCATCTTCGAGATTACGCTGACCGAGGTGATGGACGCGTTGAACGTGGAGCTGGGGGCGATGATCAGCTACGACGAGCGGGGCGAGCCCACCGTCGTCAAGCAAATCCTCACCGTGCCCTCGACGTTTGACGCTTACAACCCGGCCCTGCTGCGCGTGCGCGAGAGCCTGGCCCCCCTGGCGGTCGAGGACGTGACGCAGGACGCGGTGCTGGAACCGGCACGCACGGGTTTCCTCTCGCGTAACGTCAAATCGCTGCTGACCTTGCCGCTGGTGGCGGGCGGCGTACCCGTGGCCGCCCTGCAATTGGAAGTGGCCCACGCGTCGCGCCGTTTCACGCCCGACGAAGTCGAGCTGGCCCAAACCCTGGCTAACCAGGCGGCGGTGGCCATCCAGAACGCGCGCTTGTACGACGAGACGCAAGCCCGCCTGACCGAACTGGCGACCTTCG
>Ga0184637_10002692_pt1 | contig 11317 bp, 9 predicted proteins | sample PLM3_127_b2_FD_133143 | JGI IMG/M metagenome (GOLD analysis project Ga0184637, IMG submission 133143) | Groundwater sediment microbial communities from an aquifer in East River, Colorado, USA - PLM3_127_b2 | ecosystem: Environmental > Terrestrial > Soil > Riparian zone | place: USA: East River... | reverse complement strand
TGTTATGGCCCAATTGTAACATCGGGGAAGTGTCCCGGCGAGGGTCGGCAGGTTATCATAAGAAAATGTTACCGGGGCCAACTGCCTGCGCCGCCGCCATTCAGAAGGCGCGGCAGTTGGCGCTCACGCTAGATGCCCCCGGTGGCGGACGCTTCGCGGCGGCAGGTTTAGCTTAGGGGACAGGCTGGTCAACAGCGTTGGGCGTGAGAGAGGGGAGACGAGCGTCCCGCCAATCGCTCGCGTAAAAGCGCAAATAATCTTCCACGTGCGCCGACCAATATTTCTCGTTGTGCGCGCCGGATTGCAGCAGGTAGGTGTGCTTCACGCTGGAGTAAGTCAGCACCTGGTCGAACCAGGCCGCGCTGCGAACCAGGGAGTCCCCCTCGCCGATGTCCACGTATACCGCCAGGGTTTTATCTTTGGGCAAATGCCCCGTCCACTGCACAATGTCGTTTTCGTCGCCGAAGAACACCGCCGGGCTGTGCGCGCCCAGGCGGCCAAACGTCTCTGGGTGGTGCAGGCCGATGTGAATGGCCCAGGCCCCGCCGCGTGATAATCCCCCAATCGCCCGAAACTCGCGCGCCGCCAGCGTGCGATACGTCTCGTCAATGTAGGGCAGCAGGTCGGCCACGAACGCCTTGTCGAGCCGGTCGTCCAGCCGGTCGCGAGGCATGACGATGATGAGCGGCGCGATCTCACTGGCCGCGCTCAACTTGTCGGCAGCGAGCGGCACGCCCAAACGATCCCATTGATCCTCTTTGAAATTGAGCCCGTGGATGAGATACAAAACCGGGTAGCGCGCCTCCGGCGAGGCGGCGTAGCACGGCGGCAGATAGAGGCGGGCGTCTATAGGATAGCGCAGGGTGGGCGAGGGGATGCTAATTTGGGTGACGCTGCCCTGTATTTCGGTGCAGGGCGCGGATACGGCGGTAGGCGTGAACAGCGCCTCGGCTATCGGCGCGCGAGTCGGCGTGGGGGCGGGCGTCTCTGGTGTGCGCGTAGGGACGAGGGTCCACGTGGGCACGGGCGTGCGAGCCGAGGGGGTCTCGCCCGCCGCCAGGCTGGGGGGCGTGGCGCAGGCGGCGAGGCCGGGCAGCACAAGTAAAGTGAGCAAAACACGCAGGCGCATCATCTAGGTGAACGACCCGAATGGCCGGGCAGTAAAGGCTTTCCTCAGGTCATCACAATGAGCGCGATTATACCTGCAAAGTCCTTGAGGGGGCCGAACCCAACCGTGCTATAGTAATGCGCCTCATCCCTGCTCAGGAGCCTCTATGCCGCGCACGTACACTCGCTCGTTCCGCGTCCGCTATTACGAATGTGATCCTTATCGGCACGTCAACAACGCCACCTATCTGCGTTACGCCACGCAAACCGCCATCGAGGCCAGCGCCGACGCAGGATACGATAACGCCAAATACGCCGGGTTGGGCACGACCTGGTTCATCCGGGAGGCAGGGATTGATTATCTGCACCCGGCGCGCGAGGGCGACAGGCTAAACGTGAAGACGTGGGTGAACGATTTCCGGCGCGTGCGCTCGCGCCGCGACTTTGAGATGACGCAGACCGACACTGGCGAGGTCGTGGTGCGGGCCTTCACCGATTGGATTTACCTCGATGTTCAGACTCAACAGCCCGTGCGCATCCCTGAGGAGTTGATCGCCGCCTTTTTCCCCGAAGGCTTGCCGGCTGAAGCGCCCCGGCGCGATCCCTTCCCCGAGCTGCCCTCCCCGCCGCCGGGCGCATACACCACGCGCCGCCGCGTGGCCTGGCACCAACTCGACACTGCCGGGCATTTGAACAGCGCGTGGTATCTGAGCCTCATGGAAGACGTGGCGTTGGGAGCGGCGGAACACGCGGGCTGGCCGCTGGCGCGCGTCACTGAGCACGACCTCGCGCTCTACGCGCGCCAGCATCGCATCGAGTATTTGCGGCCCGCGCTGTTTGGGGAGGAACTGCGCGTCACCACTTATCTGAGTGCCATGCGCCGGTCCACCGCCTTGCGGCACTATTGGGTCGAGCTGGCCTCGGGTGAACCGGTGGCCCGCGCACAGACCGTGTGGGTGTGTGTTGACGCGCAGACCGGACGGCCCGCGCCCATCCCGCAGGACTGGCTGCGCGACTTCGCGGGACAGATGGCCTGAAAAGTGTTTCGTGTTCCGTAGTCGTCGTGAGGCGACGGAACAAGTACCCCACCTCACCGTAACACGGCCTGTAAAATCCAGAGCGCCCCCATCCCCACCGCAATCGTGAGCAGCACGTTGCGCGTGAGCCCGGCGGCGACGATGGCCAGCAGGCCCGCCCACAGCCGCGCGTTGCCAGGCGAAAGATCCACATGCCCGGCGGGCAGCAATAATTCCGGGACGAAAATGGCCGACAGCACTGCCAACGGCACGAAGCGCAGCGCCTGCCGCATCCGGTTGGGAATCGTCACTCGTTCCAGCAGCACCATCATGGACAGACGGATAGCATAGGTGACGAGGCCCATGCCGAGGAGGGTGAGCCAGAGAGTCATGGGTATTCCGTGTTACGGGTCGCGTATTCCATTTGCGCTACGCAAGGGGCCTCAGGTTTCCCTTAATCCTTCGACCATAAGTCCCGCCACAATTCCTATCAGCGCGGCTAAAAACAACCCCAGCTTGAGCGGCAGGCCCGCGGCCAGCACTGCCACCAGGCCCGCCGAGAGGGCAGCGGCCAGGCCGGCCCAATCTTTCAGGGCCGGAACCACGAGCGCAATAAACGTGACGGCCAGCGTGAAATCCAGGGACCAACTGGCGGGCACACTCGCGCCGAGGAACACTCCCACCGCCGTGCTGCTTTGCCACGAGCCCCACAACGCCAACCCCGCGCCCAGAAAGAACCAATGCTTGTGCGTCGGGTCACTCTTTTCCATGTAATGTGTGATCGTCACCGCGTAGGCCTCGTCGGTGAGCAGATAGGCCAGCAGCCATTTCCAGCGTGAAGAGAGGTGCTTGACGTGCGGCGCAACCGAGGCGCTGTACAGAGCGTGCCGCAGGTTGACCACGAAAGTGGTCAACACGATGAGCAACGCCGGAGCGCTCGAGCGAATCAGTTCAGCGCCGATGAATTGGGCCGAGCCCGCAAACACGACGGACGACATCGCCAGCGCCGGGCCAGCCGGGATTCCCGCGCCGCGCGCTAGCGCCCCGTAGATCAGCCCAAACGGGATGACGCCAAGCAAAATAGGCAGTTCGGCGCGTACACCGGAGAGGAATTCGGAACGGGAGGTTGGCATGTGGGCAGGGAAGGGGGAAGGAAGGGATTCGCAAAAGGGCAAGGGGCAGGGGCGAGAAACTCTCACCCCTACCCACCTGCACGCCTGCAGGTCAAATCCCTAAGCGGTTAACCCCATCAAACGCCGCTGTCTTGTAGCACTCGGCCAGGGTGGGGTAGTTAAACACGGTGTTGACGAAGTACTCAATCTTGCCGCCGAAGGCCAGCACCGCCTGCCCGATGTGGACGAGTTCGCTGGCGTCTTCGCCAATGATGTGAACGCCCAGTAGTTCGCGCGTCTCAAGATGGAAGATGAGCTTGAGCAGACCAGTGCTGTCGCCGATGATCTGGCCGCGCGCGATCTCGCGGTACTGCGCCTTGCCCACTTCGTACGGGATGCCTTGCTGAGTCAGTTCTTCCTCGTTGCGGCCCACGGTCGAGATTTCGGGGATGGTGTAGATGCCATAAGGGAAGAGCGCGGGCACGCTCTTGGCTTCCACCCCAAAGGCGTGGCACGCGGCCAGGCGGCCCTGTTCCATCGAGGTCGAGGCCAGGCTGGGGAAGCCAATCACGTCGCCGACGGCGTAAATGTGCGGCACGTCCGTTTGATAGTGCGCGTTAACCTTGAGCTGGCCGCGCGAGTCGGCCGTCAGCCCGGCGGCATCCAGGTTCAGGCGGTCGGTCGCCCCCGTGCGGCCAATGCTGTACAGTGCCTTGTCGGTGACGATTTGTTTGCCGCTGGCCAGGCAGATTTTTACCCGCTCGCCGCGCTCGTCGCGAACAGGTTCGATGCCGCTCACCTCTTCGTTGAGCCGCAGGGTCACGCGGTTTTGCCGCAGGTGATAGACCAGGGCGTCAATAATCTCGAAGTCCACGAACGGCAGCAGGCGAGAACGCTTGTCAATCAGCGTCACGCGCACGCCGAGCGCGGCGAAGATGCTGGCGTATTCACAGCCGATCACGCCCGCCCCCACCACGGTGAGGGTGCGCGGCAGGTGGTCGAGCTGCAGGATGTCGTCGCTGATGAAGATGTTGTGCCCGTCGAGGGGGATGTGCGAGTCGCGGGTGGCGTGCGTGCCGGTGGCGACTACGACCGAAGCCGCCGTCACGTCGCGCTGGCCGCGTCCGTCCATGTAATGCAGCCGGAGGCCGTGAGCGTCCACGAAAGCAGCTTCGGCGGCGAGCAGTTCCACGCGGTTGCGCATGAGTTGGTGGCGCGTCACGTCCAGTTCGTGCCGGATGACGTGATCCGTGCGGAACAGCAGATCGTCCATCGAGATGTTCTGCTTGACGGCGTAGGCCGCGCCGTACACGCCCCGCTCGCGATAGCCGGAGAGATGCAGCACGGCCTCGCGCAGAGTCTTACTGGGGATCGTGCCGGTGTTGATGCACACCCCGCCCAGGACCGCACGCTTTTCGACTATGGCGACGCGCTTGTTGAGCTTGGCCGCCTGGATGGCGGCGCGCTGCCCCGCCGGGCCGGAGCCGATGACCAACAGATCGTATTCGTACTCAGACATAGGTTTCTTCTCCACGAGCCGACAGCAGGATTATAGATGACGTAGGGCGAATAGAGAAATCCGGGTCAGGTTGGCCGTAGTGCCCGGGCATTTTTTGAGACCACGAATTTCCGGTCGGGGTGCGTTAGCCTTGCGTTCCTCCAAAGTTACCAGGCTGTTACAAAGCTGTTACATTTTCACGGGCCGGTTACATTTTAATGAGGTCTAAATGGAGTTTGTTTATCGAGAGTAGTATAATGTGGACGCTAAGGGACCCCCTCTTCTCATCTCCTAGCCCCCTTAGCCTAGAGGCTAAATAAGCCGATGGCGACGCTCCCCAACTTCGCATTCTTCAAAGGCAAAATCGTCCCCTACTCCGAGGCCAAGGTAGGCGTGATGACCCACGCCCTCAACTACGGGACCGGATGTTTTGGCGGCATCCGGGGGTACTGGAACAAGGAGGAAGAGCAGCTCCTGGTGTTCAGGCCTTACGATCACTTCCACCGGTTTTTACAATCGGCTAAGTTGCTGTGCATGAGCTTGGGCCACACCGAGGACGAATTGGTAGGCATCACCCTCGACTTGTTACGCGCCGAGGGCCTTCACGAAGATTGTTACATTCGCCCGCTCGCCTACAAAGCCGACGAGGTCATTGGGGTCAGGCTGAATGACCTGAAGGACGAGATGACGATTTTCTCGGTGCCGTTTGGCCGTTACGTGGAGAACGACGAGGGCGCGCACGTCACCATTTCCTCGTGGGGGCGTGTGGACGACAACGCCATCCCCGCCCGCGGCAAGATCAGCGGCGCATACGTCAACTCAGCCTTCATCAAGACCGACGCGCTGGCCTCCGGCTTCGACGAGGCCATCGTCCTCACCCGCGACGGCCACGTCTCCGAAGGCTCCGCCGAAAACATCTTCATGCTGCGCGACGGCGTGGCCTATACCCCGCCCGTGCAGGACAATATCCTGGAAGGTATCACCCGCCGCACCCTGATGACGCTGCTGCGCGACGAATTGGGTGTGCCGGTGGTCGAGCGCTCGATTGACCGTACCGAGCTGTACATCGCCGACGAATTGTGGTTCTGCGGTACCGGTGTGCAAATTGCCGCCATCACCCGTATTGATCATCGCCCCATAGGCGACGGGAAGATGGGGCCGGTCGTCGGCGAGTTGCGCAACGTGTTCTTCGACGTGGTGCGGGGCCGCCACCCCAAGTATCGGCATTGGTGCGTGCCGGTGTACCCGGCGCGGATGGTGAAGATGCCGGAGTCTTTGCACCGCCAGCGCGCCGCCGCTGATTGAAACTTGGGCGGCTCGACCGCAAAAGCGGTTTCTCACCGCAGAGACGCCGAGTGCGCTGAGACATTTTGATTTCTCTGCGTTCTCGGCGTCTCTACGGTTAAGAAGAGTATTCGTGGAAGACCACCTTGAGCCGGAGGCAGCTCAACCTGACCTCCAGCAGTGGGACCTGTGGCGTGACCGGCCCGCGCTGGCCCTCATCGCTCTGAGCGGTTTAAGTGCCCTCACGCTCGCAGGTTACATGGCTCTGGTGGTCCACCGGCCATTGGAACTGCCGCTCGGGGCCGGGGTGATTTGGCTGTTCAACACATTGGGAGGCGCGTGGCTACACCGCCGCCCAGCCGAGCGAGCCGGGGCCTACCTCCTCTTTGGCGCTGCCGCCATTGTGCAAGTCTTCGCATGGGTCGCCGCCGTCGGTGCGCTGACGGCGGGACGATAGGTGCAAAGTTCAGCGCTTATCTGCGTCATCTGCGTTCCATTGTCACGCCGGAATAGGCTCTGCCTTACGCCCGTTCCCGCTCACCGCCGCGGGCTCCTCGCGCCGGAACTGGCTCATGTACAAGTCGTAGAAGAAGCCCCGCTGCTCCAGCAACTCGTCGAACTTGCCGCGCTCGATCACCTCGCCCTGGTTCAACACCAGGATCGTGTCCGCGTTGTGGATGGTGCTCAGGCGGTGCGCGATGACGAAGCTGGTGCGGCCCTCCAGCAGCTTGTCGAAGGCTTGCTGGATCAGGCGCTCGGTGCGCGTGTCTACGCTCGACGTAGCCTCGTCGAGGATGAGGATGCGTGGGTCCGCCAAAGCAGCGCGCGCGATGGAGAGGAGCTGCCGTTGCCCCTGGCTCAACCCGCTGCCGCGCTCACCCAGTACGGTCTGATACTTCTCTGGCAGGCGCTCGATGAACGTGTCGGCGTGGGCCAACTTCGCGGCTGCGATCACTTCCTCGTCCGTCGCCTCCGGGCGGCCAAAGCGGATGTTCTCCATCACGGTTGTGCTGAACAGGAACGTGTCTTGCAGCACGAGGCCGATTTGCTGGCGCAGGCTCTCGGCAGTCACGTCGCGCACGTCCAGGCCGTCAATCCGCACCGCACCCCCGGTCACGTCGTAAAAGCGCGGGATCAGGTTGATGATGGTGGTCTTGCCCGCACCCGTCGGGCCGACGATGGCGATGGTCTGGCCCGGTTGGGCCTTGAACGTCACGTCGTGCAAAACCGGCACGCCCTTCTTATACTCGGCGGAGGCGTGGTCGAGTTCTACCGTGCCGACGATTTGCGGCATCACTTTCGCGCCGGGCTTGTCCTGCACCGAGGGCTTCACGTCGAGCAGGTTGAAGATGCGCTCGCCGCCCGCGATGGCGCTCTGCACGTTCGTCCACAGGATGGCGATTTGCTGGATGGGTTGGTTGATACGCTGGACGTAGCCCAGGAAGGTGACAACCAGCCCCAGGGACACCGCCGTCCCAAAGAACGGCTGATCTTTCAGCAGATACCAGCCGCCCACGCAGGTCACGATCGCCAGCGCGAGATAGCTCAACGCTTCGAGCGTCGGGGCGAGGGCGCTGGTGAAGGCCACCGCGCGGACGTTGGCGTCGCGGTTGGCGGCGTTGGTCAACGTAAACTCGCGGATGTTCTCTTCGGCGCGGTTGAACGCCTGCACCTCGCGCACGGCCGCGATGCTCTCCTGCAATTCGGCGTTGACGCTGCCCATCTCCTCGCGGCTCTTGCGGAAAGCCTTACGCGCCTGGTCGGAGAACCACAGCGTCGCCACGATCATCACGGGCGCAACCGACAGGCTGAGCAGGCCGAACGACAGGCTCTTGGCCAACATACTGTAGCCAAACCAGAGCAATAGCAAGCCGCCGCTGAAGACCTGTACCAGCGCAAAGCCAAACGCCTGCTCGATGGCCGTGGCGTCGTTGGTGATACGGCTCATCAGGTCGCCCGCCTCGTGCTCAGCGTAGTAGCCCAGCGACAGGCGGTGCAGGTGATGAAAAACGTCCACGCGCATGGTGCGGAGGACCTGCTGACCGGTCCAGCTCATCAGGAAGAACGTGGTTCCGGCCAGCAGTGCGCCCGCCACGTAGAGTCCGATGATGATCAGGATCATGCGACCCAGCCCGGCGACGCGGTCGTCCGTCGTCATCTGGCTCGCGTCGGCTGAGGGCTTGGGAAAGTCGCCCGTCGTCAGCGCCAATTGAATAGCGCGCTCCGTGACCGTCAGTTCCTCCGGCTCTTTCGCCAGCCAGCAGTTGCTGGGTCGGGCGTTGGCCTCTGAGCCAGCGCCGGGGAATGAACCAAACGCACTCACGGCCGCGGGGGTGAGGTAGCAATCCACCACCTGCCCGATGAGTTCGGGGTTGGTCACCTGGGTCCAGGTCGAGACCACGATCAGCAGTCCCGCCAACACCAGTACGGGCCATTGGGCGCGAAAGTAATAACCGAAGCGGGCCAGAGTCTCGCTCAGGTTCTGCGGTTTGAGTTGATCTTGACTCATGATACGGCGCAGGCCGTCTTGTCCACCAAACATGTTTAACTCCTTGTATCACGTGTCATCTATCAAGTGTCACGTGGCGCTTGACACTTCGTTAGGCTGTTGCCAACTCCGGCGCTTCTTCCGCCTTCGCGTCGCGCACCAACTGCGAGTTGTAAATCTCGGCATAGATTGGGCTGTCTTCCATCAGGTCGGCGTGCTTGCCGCGCGCTACCACGGCCCCCTTGTCCAGCACCAAAATCTGGTCGGCGTTCATCACCGTGCTGATGCGCTGGGCAATGACGAACGACGTACGGTTCTTCATCAGTTTGTCGAGCGCCTTTTGGATTTGGGCCTCGGTCTGTACGTCCACGCTGGAGGTCGAGTCGTCCAGGATGAGCACATGCGGGTTGAGCAGGAGCGCGCGGGCGATGGCGACACGCTGCTTCTGACCGCCGCTCAAGGTCGCGCCGCGCTCACCCACGGGCGTGTCGTAGCCCTCTGGGAACGAGGTAATGAAATCGTGGGCCGCCGCCGCCTTCGCCGCCGCTTGCACTTCTTCGTCGGTCGCGTCGGTCTTGCCAAAAGCGATGTTGTCGCGGATCGTCCCGCTGAATAACGTGGTCTCCTGCAGCACGATGCCGATTTGCGAACGGAGCGAGTCGAGCGTCACGTCGCGCAGGTCGTGGCCGTCAATCGTGATGCGGCCCTGTGTCGGATCGTAAAAGCGTGGCAGCAGGTTGATGATCGTCGTCTTGCCGGAGCCCGTCGCGCCCAGGAGCGCCACGGTCTCGCCGGATTTCGCCTCGAGGGTCACGTCGCGCAGCACCGGCTCGCCGCTGCCAAAATAGCGGAAGGTCACGTTCTCGAACTTCACGCTCCCCTCCACAAACGGCAGCGCAATCGCGTCGGGCTTGTCGGTCACGTCGCTCTTGGCGTCCAAGATTTCAAAGATGCGGCCGGCCGAAGCGCCCGCCTGCCCCAACTGCGTGATGATAATGCCGAACTGTGCGATGGGCAGGAACAAGTAGATGAGATAGAGCGAGAACTCCTGCCACTCGCCCACCGTCAGGGTGCCGCCGACGATCTGCTGCCCGCCAAAGTACAGCGTAGAGGCTTGCCCCAGGTTGGCGACGAGGAAGATGAGCGGGAACAGGAAGGTGAACAGCCGCGCGAGCGCGATCTGCTGGTTCATCACGTTTTCGGCAGCGGTCTTGAACTTGGCCTGTTCCTGCGCCTCGCGCGTGAAGGCCTTGATGACCTTGATGCCTGCCAGGTTCTCTTGCAGGAGGGTGTTGAGCGCCGAGAGCTTCTCCTGTACTTTGGCGAACATGGGTTGGCTCACCACGCCGAAGAAGAGGAACAAGATGAAGGCCACCGGCAGGATGGGCAAAGCCGCCAGCGCCAACGGCACGTTGGTCGTGAACAGGATGATAAGCGTGACGCTCAACAGGATGAATGCGCCGACGAGCTGCAACAGCCCTTGTCCGATGAACAACCGCACCTTCTCTATGTCGTCGGTGGCGCGTACCATCAATTGGCCGGTCTGGTTGCGGTCGTGGTACGAGAACGACAGCCGCTGAATCTTGGCGTATAAGTCGTTGCGCAGGTCGAAGGCCACGCTTTGCGAGTTCTTCTCCGCCCAGTAGGTTTGCAAGAAGGCGAAGATACCGCGCAGGGCCGCGAAGATCACGATGGCGATGCCCGCGGCGATGAGGGCGTTGGGCGCAGTGGTCTGCCGCGCGGTCAGTTCCGTCACCAGTTGATCCTGCGTCCACTCAGTGGGCAGTTTGAGGAACTCCAGGATCCTCGGGAGCGCCGCCGACATGAACTGCGCCGGAATCTGGTCCAGGTTGTCCAAAACCTGTTTGGCGGCAAAGCCCTCGGTCACCGCGTCAATGATGTTGCGCACCAGGCGCGGCACCGCCAACTGCGAGAGCGTGGCGACGATGAGGAAAAGGTAGGGCAGTACCGCCTGGCGGCGAGAGCGCCCCAGGTATTGAATGGCGCGTTGCAGGCCCTTGTTGTTGGGGCCGCGTTGACGGCGCCGGTCACGCCAGTTTTGGTTTTGCACTGTGGTCACTCCTGTGAGCCATCCTTATAAGTAAGTCAAGATTGTGGAGAAAAGATGAAGGACCGTTGAAGACATGACGAGCCGCCGCCTCGCGTGTTTTCGTGTCATCCAGCGACCGATAGAGTGGTCATTGCGGCGCTGATTTGCCACAGGCGGCGGGCGGCCTCCACGTCGTGAGAGGCTTTCGAGGACGGCACGACCTGGCTCTGGTAGAAATACTGGCCGGTCACGCCTTCCACTTCCGGCGAGGCGGCTAGATAAATAGGGGTCTGCGCGCCTTGCTCCGCGCTCAAGGCAAACAGGTTGACGAAGACCCAAATCCAGCCCAGGCCCTGGTTATTAGAGCCAAAGCGGGTCGCCACCAATCCCGGGTGCAAGACATTGGCGGTGACACCGGTTCCTTCTAACCGCCGCGCCAACTCGTAAGTGAACAGCACGTTCGCCAATTTGGATTGCCCATAGGCGCGCAAGCCGTTGTAGCCCTTCCGATTTTGCAGGTCGTCGAAATTCAGCCCGGCCACACGCCTGTGTGCCCGTGAGGCGACGTTGACGATGCGGGCCGGGGCGCTGGCGATCAGCGTATCGAGCAGCAGGTTCGTCAGCAGGAAGTAGTTCAAATGATTGAGCGCGAACGTCATCTCGATGCCGTCGGCGCTCTCCTGCCGCCGCAGAAACATCGCCCCGGCGTTGTTCACCAGCACGTCCAGCCGCGGATACTTGCGCTTGAACTGCTCAGCCAGC
>Ga0184637_10002691_pt1 | contig 11321 bp, 9 predicted proteins | sample PLM3_127_b2_FD_133143 | JGI IMG/M metagenome (GOLD analysis project Ga0184637, IMG submission 133143) | Groundwater sediment microbial communities from an aquifer in East River, Colorado, USA - PLM3_127_b2 | ecosystem: Environmental > Terrestrial > Soil > Riparian zone | place: USA: East River... | reverse complement strand
GGCGGCCGGAGGAGTGTCTGGACGGAGGACCCTCACGTTGCCGGCCTTCTATATGAGCAGGTTCGAGGTGACGGTGGCCCAGTACAGGGAATGTGTCACCGCCGGTCGTTGCACCCACGGCGGCCGAAGCTTGTCGTCAAGCGAGGACGCCTATCCCGTGGTCGGCGTCACATGGAACGAGGCGATGGGGTACGCCGAGTGGCTCCAGAGCCGCCTCGCGACCAATCCGGAGACGCCGCGCGTGCTGCGACGGCTGCTCGAGGCCGGATGGGAGATTGATCTTCCGAGCGAAGAAGAGTGGGAGAAGGCGGCGCGACTGGGCGGCAAGGACATGTATCCGTGGGGGAACGGTCCAAACACGAGCTATGCGAATTACAACACCGGAACATTGAAGACCGTGGGGTCGAGTAATTGTCCGCCGTGCGCCTATGGCCTTTCTGACATGGCGGGAAACGTCCGCGAGTGGACGAGGAGCCTGAAGCTCGAGTATCCCTACGTCGCCGCGAAGGCGGAAGATCGCACGGCCACCGGCAGGCGTGCAATACGGGGCGGGTCCGCCAAGAGGGAGACCGCGTTCTTTGGTGCGCAGGTCGTGCGTGCGACAAACCGCCAGGAAGATGAGCCAACCAGGTTCGACGAATTCACCGGATTTCGCGTGGCGCTGATCTGCAGGGAGGATCGCGGCTGCACCTGGAAGGAGCCCGAGTAAGGTTCGTCTCCTTGCGCGCGAAATGGCGCACAGCATTTTCGACACATGGAGGAATAGAGGTGCAACCCATGCGGCGATTCGTTCGATGGACCCTCGTGCTCGCGGCGGTCACGCTCGTCAGGCCGGCGCCGGCCGTGGCGCAGGGCGGAGGCCGGAGTGTCAACGGATTGGGTGATGCGATTCTCCAGCTTGATATCGTGCGTTCGGGTAACCTCCAGCGCATCCAGGATCAGCTCTTCAGCGGCAGGATCGATGCGACGATCATCAACGTTGACGGCGATCCGACGAATTTTGCCGGCGGCGACATCGTGGCCTTTGCGCTCGCCTCCGTCAGCGGAGTGGGCTCTCCGCTCATCTTCAGCGGTTCCCGCGCCGCGTTCGACGACTGGGTCGAGGCAAATGCCGACCGTCTCCTGGGCATCCTCTTCCCGAGCAGCCTGTCGGAGAGCGCCTCGGGGGTCGACGTGGCCCAGAGCCACTCGCAGGCGTTCCTGCTGTCCACGGCGCTCGCGGCCGGAGGGCGCGGCGACATCGGAGGGCGGCTCGAGTTCGAGCGGTTCAAGGTCGAGGGCAGCTCGGGGAACGCCGTCCAGGCGCTGTTCAGAGTCAACGCACTTGCCGTTGAAGCCCGATTTGCTGGATTGAACGATTCCATCCGTACGCGCTCCACGACCGTCGGCGTGAACGTTCATCCGTCTTATGGACAGACGAGTTCGTCGATCGAGTGGCGGGTGGGTGCCGACGGTTTCTTCAGTGCACTGTATGCGACATCCGCCGCCTTCGATCTCGGTTCTCTGGACTACGGTGGGGGAGGATGGGCCTCTGGCCGGAAGGATTATTCCAGGGCGAGCGTCAGCGTTGGCACCCTGCTGCTTGGGTCCAAGACGCACATTCCATCCTCGCTGATTGACGAAGACTTCCGGTTCGTCGCCGACGTGGTCAACGAGCGGGCGATCAGGTGGGACCTGACGTACGGGGGCGCCCTTCAGTACCTGCTGACCCCGCAGGTGTCTGCGGGCACAAAGCTCCTTCAAACGCGCTCGGTCAAATCGGCGACCGACGCCGGGAGGACGTCACAGCTCCTTCTGGTCAGCGTGGCGTACCTGGTGGGCGGCGACAGTCCGCTGGACTTTGGCTATCGATTTTCGAGCGGCGGGGAGCGGTTCAGCGCGCACGCCGTCTTCATGAATGCGAACTTCACCTGGTAGAAACCCCGATGAAACCCGTGATTTCATTGGCATCTCCCTGGTCCCGGCCTCGTCCAGCCGTCTGCCGGGGGCAAGACCAGTTCACGGATGCGCCGGACCGGTTTTTCTGACAGTATTGTCAACCGTAAGGGAGGCACCCGTCATGCGCGTGACCGCATTCGTTTTCGCATTGATACTGACAGTTTCTGGTTCCGCAGCTGCCCAGGAATGGGACCTGTACACCAACATACAAGATGGCTTCAAGATCAACTTCCCGGGTCAGCCAAAGATCACGGAGACCACCTGGACGTCGCAATTGGACTACAAACTTCCGGCGCGTGTGTACAGCGCCGAGCGGGGCCCGGAGCGTTACTCGGTGACCGTTGTCGATTACACCAGCATCGAACAACAGGGCATCGAGCGTTCCAAAACGTGTCCGCCCGGGAACTCGAACTGCCGTCCCGGCGCCGGCGCCGCCCTCGGTCCCGGGTACTGGAGGCACGATGAGCGAGGGGCGCTCGTCTATGCGACAGAAAAGCTCCTGCTGCGGGACGCCAAGCTGACCGATCTGGCGTGGGAATGGCAGGACATGGTCGAAGGACATAACCTTCAACTGACAAACCCCGATGGGTCCCGCACCTTCGCGTACATCTCCATGCATGCACGCAAGCTCTACATCGTGGAGGGCACGGTCCCAAAGGGATCTCCGGAGCCGGGCTTGTTTCAGCAGTCGTTGGGGTATGTCGACAAGGACGGAAACGGGATTCGTTATCAGCAGATCTACTCCAACTCGTACCACGGTCTGGGCGTGTACCCCGTCCCCACATACGGTAACCAGGGCCGTGGCGCTGGGGCCGGTGCAGCTGCTCCGGCGGGCGGTGGCGCCGGTCCTGGAGGCGCTGGGGCCGGAGCGGGCACTCCGGCGCCTGGCAGATAGGCAGATAGGTAATCAGGTCACCCCGACGTATGGCCCTCGCTGGCTGTTGCCGCAGAACATCATCGAACCGCGCGTGGTGCAGTTCAGCGGGCGTGTGACGTTCTAATCGTCCCGCCCCGGCGCCGTGCGCGGCCCGCACGACTCTCTGTTGCACGTAGAGGCGGACCTTCAGGTCCGCCGTGCCTGTACGTAGTGTCCGGCTTCAGCCGGACCTTGGCGCGTGGCGCCCGACACTCCACTGAGCGCGAGCACCGCTGAACCACGAAGATGATCAAGCACCAGGTCGCCGACCTGCTGCAGATATCCGATCCCCACGATATCGGCGGTCACGGATCTGTGTCTCGGTTTCCGTTTCAGACGATCGAGAGCGTCATCCCATTCGGCGAGAGAGAGCTGGGGGTGCTCGACGACAACAACTATCCGTTCAGTAACGGCCGGGTGCCGGGTCAGCCCGATCCGAACGAATTCATCGTCATTCGTCTGGATCGTCCGCTTGTGCAGTATGCCAAGAGCGATCCGTAGAGGCGGACCTTGAGGTCCGCCTGAACGCCGAACCGCCTCAGAGCAGGCCCGCGATCCAGCTCGCGATGGTGTCGTGGTCCCGAACCGATCCGGCGCACGCTACACCGAATGTCACCAGTACGTAGTGTCCGGCTTCAGCCGGACCGGGCATTCTCGGGCCACGTTAGAAGGTCCGGCTGAAGCCGGACACTACGTACGAAGGAAATACGCGCCAAACGAGCGCCAGCCTTGACTTGGAGCGCTCGGCCGCTCGATGTCAGATCGGCGTGACTGTGGAGAGCGCCTCGCGCTCAGCGGGCTCGGACGATGCCGTTCGCTCGTCGAGCCCCTGCCACGGCTGCGAGGCAATCAAAAGACCCGCTTCGGCGGCATCGACCGCCTTTGAGAAGTGGAATCCCTGTGCGTACTCACATCCAAGGTCAATCAGCAGGGTTGCCTGATCGGCCGTTTCGACGCCTTCGGCCACCACGTCCATCCCCAGCGTATGTGCCAGCGCAACAATGGCGCGCACCATGTCAGCTCCGTGGTGCTCGATTCCGATTCGGCTGATGAAGGAGCGATCGATCTTGACGGTGTCGAGCTGGAGACCGTGCAGGTGGCTCAGCGACGAGTACCCGGTCCCGAAATCGTCAAGGCTCCATTCGATGCCCATTGATTGCGCATGATCCAGGATCACGCGCGCGGCGGCGAGGTCATTGATGAAGGCGCTCTCGGTGATTTCCAGCTTCAGGTTCGACGCCTCCAGTCCGGTCTTCACGAGAATGGCTTTCAGCTTGCCCACCAGCTCGGCGTCGGCGAATTCCTTGCTCGACATGTTGACGCACATGACGCCCGGCGCCTGGGGGCCGAATTGTCCTTGCCACATCACCATCTGCCGGCACGATTCGGTGAGCGTCAGCCGGGTGATGTCACTGATGAGGCCGGTGTCCTCGGCGAGGGGAATGAATTCGGCGGGGCTGACGAGCCCTCGCACGGGGTGGCGCCAGCGCACCAGGGCTTCGAACCCCTTGATGCGCCCTGTGCGCAGCGACACGATCGGTTGATAGTGCACCTCGAACGCGCGATTGTCGATCGCGTTCCGCAGGTCGGTTTCTACCCGGAGACGAGTGATGGCCCGCTGGCGCATGGCGGGGTCGAAGATTTCACAGGACGAGTGGCCGTCAGCCTTCGCGCGATTGAGCGCGACCGTCGCGTCGCGAAGCACTTCCTCGGGCCGCTCGTAGCCCGTGGTGCTGATCGCGATGCCAGCCGTGCCAGACGTGAACAGCTGATGCCCATCCACCTCGAACGGCTCCTGTAGCGCGAGCCGGAGCCGCTCGGCTACGCGGACCACATCGCTCGCATCCTTGATGTCGTCCAGGAGAATGTAGAACTCGTCTCCTCCGAGCCTCGCCAGCGTCGAGGCTGGCTCGTCGCGGGCCACGGTGTCGGTGGAGCGAAGACTCGCCTGAAGCCGGCGGGCGACCGCGACCAGCAATCGATCGGCCGTGAGGGGTCCGAGACTGTCGTTCACGAGGTTGAACCGGTTGAGACCAAGGGCCAGGAGCGCAAACACGGGGTTGGGGCGCCGCTTTTCGCGCTTGATGGCGCGCTCCACGAGATCGAGAAAGAGCAGCCGGTTCGGCAGGCCGGTGAGCGCGTCCGCCAGCTTCGTCTCGGTGATATCCGTGAGGGAGCCCGCCAGCCGTGTGGTCATGCCGGTCCGGTCCTTGACGGCCGCGCCGCGGCAGAGCACCCAACGGAACATTCCGTTGCGATGAAGCATGCGGTGCTCGCTCTCGTAGTGACCGCCTCCGTCGGCGAGGTGGGCCGTCAGCGCGCCTTTGACGCGCTCGATATCTTCGAGGTGCACCCGCCCGAACCACTCGTCAGGGTCGACACCAATGTCCTGTTCCTCGTAGCCCAGCATGGCCTTCCAGCGGGGGGACCAGTAGACCTCGTTGGTCACCAGATTCCAGTCCCACAACCCGTCGTTGGCCCCGCGCACGGCCAGCGCGTACCGCTCCTCGCTATCGTGCAAATCCTCGACGGCCCATTTGTGTGCCGCATGAGTCCGAATTCGGGCCAGAGCGACCGGAAAATCGATGGGTTTGGTGACGTAGTCGTTCGCGCCCAGACGAAAGGCCTCGACGATGTCGGCCCCCTCTGTTCTTGCCGTGACCATGATGACGGGAAGCTGGGTCTGGGAACGGTGAAGGCGAAGCCGGCTCAGCACCTCGAGGCCGCTCGTACCCGGCATCTCGACGTCAAGCAGAACAAGGTCGTACGAATGGCTGTCGATGAGCGCCAACGCCTCGGGGCCATCCGCAGCGGTCGTGACGAGAAAACCGTCGCGCCTGAGCCGCCGGGCGAGGACGTCTCGATTGGCTTCGTAGTCGTCGACGACGAGGAGAGAGCCCTGCCGCGTCACGGGACGGCGACTCTTGTCAACAGCGACTCGATCTTGTCCATCAACGGCTCGAAGCGTATCGGCTTCGTGTCGAAATCGTCGCCGCCGGCCGCGATCGCCAGCTCACGGTCACTGGTCATCGCATGGGCGCTCAGCACAATGATGGGGATATGTCGTGTCGACGCATCCGCTTTCACCTGCCGCGTGGCTTCCCACCCATCGATGATCGGCAATCCCAGATCCATCAGGATGAGGTCGGGTTTCGTTGACCGCGCCACCGACACGGCCTGCTGTCCATCCACAGCGAACACGATCTGATACCCCCGCCGCTGCAGGCGGCGCGCGAGGGCATCGCGGCTCGCCTCGTTGTCTTCAACCACCAAGATCGTCGGCATGGTCACTCCCGCTGAATCGACTCAGGCGACGCCCGCCGGCGTCATCGATTCAGGGAACACGTCGGTCATCTTCATCGGCAGGCGCACGACGAACCGCGACCCCACGCCGGGACGACTCTCGACCCACACGCTGCCGCCCATGAGGTCGCAGAAGCGAGAGACGATCGCCAACCCCAGTCCGGTGCCGCCGTACTTGCGGGTCGTCGTGACATCGCCCTGCGTGAACGGATCGAAGACCTTACAGGTCTGGTCCACGGTCATGCCGACGCCGGTATCCACCACGCTGAACTCGACACACTCCCGTCCGTCGAACATGCACCGGCGCACGTCAACCGCGATCGTGCCGTCGCGGGTGAACTTGCTCGCGTTGCTCAACAGGTTGAGCAGAATCTGTCGCGTCTTGGTGAGGTCGGCGTGCATCGTGCGGACCTCGTCATCGCATCGCACCGTCAACGTATTCTTGTTTTTCTCGACCAGAGGGTTGACCGTGTCCACCAGCTCGCCAATCATGGCCCGTACGTCGAACTCCTCGACCGAGAGCATCATCTTGCCCGCTTCGATCTTCGACAGATCCAGGATGCCGTTGATCAGGTCCAGCAGGTGCTTGCCTGCGGACTGGATGCGCTGGAGGTCTCCAATCGTGCTCTGGCTCCCGTCGTCTTCCGCCACCTCTTGCAACAGCTCGCTGTAGAGAATGATGGCGTTGAGCGGAGTGCGGAGCTCGTGGCTCATGCTGGCGAGGAACTCGCTCTTCGCGCGGGTCGCGGTCTCGGCCTGCTGCTGAGTGACCCGTAGCTGGTCGACCAGTGCTGCCAGCCGCTCGGCATCCTTCCGCTGGGTCTCGTGAGCGGTCTCGAGATCCTGCGTGTAGCTCGCGAGCTCGCGCTCGGTTCGCTTGCGCTCCGTGATGTCGCGCATATAGGCCGCAAACATCTTGGCGCCGTCGGACGAGATTGGCGCGATCGCGATCTCCACCGGAAACGACTCACCACCCTTGCGGATCGCCGTGAGCTCGAGGCGCCGGTTCAGGATGGCCGTGTTCCCGGTCGTGAGATAACTCGCCAACGCGGCGCGGAGACTCTCACGCTTGTCGGCCGGCACAATCAGCTCTGCCAGCTCGGTCTGGACCGCCTCCGCCGCGCTGTAGCCGAATGTCAGCTCCGCGGCCGGATTGAACTGTGCGATGCGGCCGGATTCGTCCATGAGGATGACGCAGTCCAATGCGACGTCGAGGATGGCGTCATTGCGGGCCCTGGCATTTCGCGCGTCATTCTCCGCCTCTTGACGGGTGCGAACCTCGCGCTCGAGCGCGGCCGTCCGGTCCGCGGTCTGTTTCATCTCCGCGATGCTGCGACGGCAGGCGACGAAGAGGAAGACGTCCTCGAACAGGACCCAGGCAGCGTGCTCCAGCCAGCGCCACTCGCTGGCCGTCACGACACCGTAGACCGACTGCGGCCAGAACATCCCGCGCAGCAGATGATCCAGCGCCACCACGACCGTGGCCGGAATGAGCACTCGCCAATCGCGATAGAACGCAAGGAAGGCGAGTGAGCCGAAGACGTGAAAGTGTGTCTCGATTCGTCCGCCGGTCAGATGGATGAGCAGGGCGCCCATCAACATCTGGGCAACGCCGATCACATAGCGGGTCGACGGCAGGCCTGGCCGGAACAGGCCGAGGAGCGCTGGAAACAGGCTGATGATGCCGCCGACGACGACCGCCGCCCATACGTGGAGATGGGTGCGGCTGACCGGACCGTCCCAGGCCAACGGCGACACCCACAAAGCGAAGACGATGCCCATGAGCCACTGGAAGCCCATGAGCCAGGCAAATAAGCGGTCCGTGCGGCGGTAGATGTCGAGCTGAGCCTCAGTGAAGAGCTGAGTCGCTCTGCTCGAGCCGGACATTCGGAATAGAGTGGGCGATTGGTCGGAAGTCATGCAGATGGGCCAGGCCTAAGACTCGGTTGGGGGAGCAACTAATGAACAGCCGAACACGGATGTCGCTCTGCGAGCGGGCTCCTTGCGATCGAGCAATGCAATCACTGCGGCCCGTCCCGCGTTATCACCCGCGTGTCCTCGCGCACTCGTGATGCCACCGCTGAAACGCAATTCGCCCTGGGCGTCGTACAGGAGCGTCTGGCCCGATGTCACGGCGCCGAATCGTTGCGCCTCGAGACCGTCGTCATCGCGCACGATGGTGACGTTGGGCAGAGCGGAGGCCATGCGCCACAGGTCGGTCTTCTCCCACCCATCGAAGAAGCCTGAAGGCTTCAAGAAGAGTACGTAGGTTTTCGGCGGTGTTTTCGCGCGTCCCAACACCTCCGCCAATTCGCCGAGACTCGCGCGCGTGCAGAAACACTGGGGATGAGCCAGCAGGACGAGCGTCGGCCCTTGGAGTGAGCGTGCAAGCCGGGTCTCGGCAGGCCAGCGTCCGGGTGGATTCGCGCTGACACCTGGTCTGTTCTCGTACGCCCACAGGACCCATAGACCGGCGACCGCCCCCACAAGCCACAACGCCGCTGCGGTCCACAACCAGACGGCGCGCCTCGCACCGTGACGTTCGTCCGGGCTGAGAATCGGTGTGGCAGAATCCGACATCCAGGCAACAGGGGCAAGAAGCCAGCCACGCTCTAGTCGTTTGCTCCAAGTGCTTGTGCTGACACGTACTTGGATGATGCACGTCCGTGACACGCACTAGGGCGGTTTTCGTGAGTGTGTGCTGATCTGGGACGTCTTAGCGCGTGATTCGTAAGCGAAGACCTGCGATCCAGGCCGCGATGGCGTCTTGGAGCTGGCTGTACACCTGACCTACCGGCAGCGGGCTGCTCTTTGGAGGCGCCAGCGAGTGATCGCCGTGCTCGACGCCGCAGACGGTGACGGGAGCGGCGAGCCCATCGACATGAGGACGCAGCTCGTCGGGCGTCCCGAACGGATCCCGGGAGCCCTGGACAAAGAGGATCGGCACGCGGATCTTTGCGAGGTGCGCCACTCTGAGTTGGTGTCGTTTACCGGGCGGATGCAGGGGGTAACCAAGAAGGACGAGGCCCCTGATCTCTGAAGAATCGTTCGCAGCCAGATGCGACGCGATGCGCCCGCCCATGGACTTGCCGCCGACAAACAGCGCGTTGCCACCGAACGGTGCGTAGCTGCGCGCGGCCTCGATGGCGGCCCGGTAGCACGCTTCGAGCGCCTCGGCTCGATCCGGGACCCGGCGTCCCTGCTCGGTGTACAGAAAGTTGAACGTCAGGACGTCGAGTCCCCGGGAGGCGAATCCCGCGGCAAAGCTGACCATGAAGCGACTGGCCTGTCCTGCCCCGGCGCCATGCGCGAGCACCAACGTCGCGTGCAGTCGGCGGTCGCCGTTGGCGTGATAGGCAAGCGCCGTTGTGCGCGCTTCGCCGACCTCGATGGTGAGCCGGTCCGCCACCTTCACCGCGCGAGCGTCTCGACTGTGCGACCGACGATTCGAGGATCGGCGTCGCGCCTGAAGAGCTTCACGAGAAAGTCTAAATCGCTCGATGAAGTCTGAGCCTCCTTCGCGTAGGAGCCGAAGAGGGCGATGGTGTCAACGCCGAAGCGCCTCAGTTCCGGTCGTTGGTCCCGCAGGATGTCAACGATGCCTGTTCTCGTCAGCGGTGTCTTCATGCCATCTCGCTCGTCCTCAGGCTATCAGAGGTGGCGTGGCCCTGACACCCGAATCGGCGTGCCTCAGGAACACTCGGCGACAATCCCGAAAACCCGCGGAAATCGTCCGCCGATTCACCGCGCGAGCGGATTGGGTCGAAGCTGGATCTTGACGGCCTTCGGCCGGTTCTCCTTGCCCCCTTCGAGGTGGTACATCGTCCGCGTGCCGTAGGTCGACCAGAGGGCCTTGCCCTTCCAGCCGGCATTCGGATCGTCGATGCGTCCGTCGACGTTCTTGGCGAAGAAGCCCATGGGATAGGGGACTGTGATGTTGATGAACGTGCCGTCGACAACGGCGAGGATCGAGCTATTGAGGTTGCCCATGGCGATCGGCACGTTTCTCCCCAGGCCGAACGTATCGAACCAGTCGACCCAGGTGTAGTAGCTCGCCTCGGCGCTCCCGGGATCTTGCACGTCCCTCAACTGCGGACCCGGCAGTTGATGAAACGTCCAGCCCTCGGGGCAGTGCGCGCCCGTGGCCGCCGGGCCGCGGAGGACTTTGCACCTTCGGCGATCGAAGCTCGCCAGGTGTCCGCTCGCGAGCGAGACCCAGTACACGCCGTTGCGATCGATGTCTCCGCCGCGCGGCCCGAAGCCGGGGAACGGCGGCTCGTAGATTTCCGTGAGGGCCGTTTCCGTTGGATTGGGCCCTGGCACGACCCGGACGACATAGCCGCGATATCCCAACGACGTGCCCCACACGGAACCGTCGGCCGGGCTCACGGCAACCGCGTAGATGTTGACCCCGACGCGCGTGTCCCTGGCGGGGTCGACCGGTTGATTGGGCTCCACGTAGGCGTCGCGTCTGCCGTTGCCGTTGGTATCGAGGATGAACGGCGACCACCCTTGCGATCTCACCTCGTCGCCGGTCTCCTCGAACATCTTCCGGTTCAGCCAGCCGATGACGCCCGGGCCGGCGACGCCGGCGCTGGTCCAGAGTGTCTGATTGGCGTCCTGCGCGAACGTCAGATGGTGGGTGGGGAAGCAAGTGCTGATCAGCGCGAACTTTCCTGTGCCCGGGTCGTACATCGACAGGTGACGGCCCGCGTCCTGGAGCGGGAACGCCTTCCCCGACGGGTGATCCGACCCTTGCTTGCAGAACTCCGGGTTCGCGTTGGGACGAACCCGAGGCGTAAACCAGACGCGCCCTCGCTCATCCATCATCGGGTTGTGATTGAGCGTCTTGCTGTCCCAGATCGGTTCGGCTCCCCAGTACGCCGAAGGCGCCATCGGATTGACCTTCGTTGACGGCGTCTGCGGATCGCGGACAGGATGCAGCACCTGGCTGGCCGTGTGCGTGTTCGGGTCGAGGACGGGGACGAAATCCGAGCTGTCCTCGGGCGATCCGTATATCCGGCCTTTCGCGTTGACCCGTGGGTTGCGCCGGTCGGTGGCGATCGCATCGTGGAGATACGCGGTGGGGCTACTCCAGTCCCACTGGGTAATCACGATGTTGCGCTCGACGCCTTGCGGCCGCTCGGGCCTGGCAAAGGGGAGC
>Ga0184637_10002690_pt1 | contig 11324 bp, 11 predicted proteins | sample PLM3_127_b2_FD_133143 | JGI IMG/M metagenome (GOLD analysis project Ga0184637, IMG submission 133143) | Groundwater sediment microbial communities from an aquifer in East River, Colorado, USA - PLM3_127_b2 | ecosystem: Environmental > Terrestrial > Soil > Riparian zone | place: USA: East River... | reverse complement strand
TACCACTACCTCCGCGCCGCGATCGAGCGCATCGCTGGCAAGCAGCGGCGCCAACTCGGCGATGCGCCAGTGCGCTTCAGCGAGACCGCCGGCGCACTCAACGCCCACCCAAGGACGGTTCCCGGTGGGCCAGCGCCGGCCAGATCCCGGCCGGTCGCACGGTGGGCGGCGGCCGGCTCCTCTACCCAGCCGAGCGGGCCGAGAGCCAGGCCGTGCCCGGGACGCGAGAAGCGGCGTGGGGAGCCAAGAGGTGGCGGGCCGCGCAAGCGGCCGTTCCCACGGTCAACGTGCCAGCAGCCCCGGGGTCCACGAACCAGGCACGAACCAGGTTGGAGGGATGCGCGCGATTGACCCGCTGGTCACCGTCGTTGTGACGGCCATCGGGCTTGCAGTGCTGTGGATCATGCGGGCTTCCGCCCAGACGCGCGCGTGGCCTACGTCGACAACGACCCGATCGTCCACGTGCACGCCAACGCGCTCCTCGCCGGCAGCAGCACGACCATCATCCTGGCGGACCTGCGCAAGCCCGACACGATCCTCGACCATCCCAAGGTGCGGCACCTCATCGACTTCGACCAGCCGCTGGCGCTGCTGCTGGTGGCCGTCCTGCACTTCCTCACCGACGAGGACGACCCGGCCGGGACCGTGGCCCGGCTCCGCGACGCCATGGCCCCTGGCAGCTTCCTTGCGATCTCCCATGCCACCGGGGACTTCAACCCGGAGGTGGCCACCAAGGCTGCGCGGGCCTACGACCGCGCCACCTCCCCGGTGGTGCCGCGGGCACGCGCCGAGGTCGCGCGGTTCTTCGACGGGTTTGCGCGCGTGGACCCGGGCCTGGTGCAGCCTCACGGTGGCGGCCAGAGGGCGAGATCCCGGAGGACGAAGTCTGGATCTACGGCGGTGTGGGCCGCAGGAGCTGAGCCCGTGCCAGGGGCGGGGTCACCATGCGTGGCGTGCTCGCCCTGGTCAGCGGCGACCGGAGGCAGTCGGGCGACGGTGGGGCGACCGAGATCACGGTTCGAGAGCAGCCGTCCGACCATGTCCGCTACGTCGGCGGCATCCTGCGCAATTGGGGCCGCAATGGCCCGCCGCCACGCCTCCGACCAGCGTTGGCTCGGGATGGAGCGGTGCCCGAGCGGCGGGCAACGGACAAGCAGCGCGCCTACATCGCCGATCTGCTCGACCGAGCCGGTCTCACCCTCCCCGACTTCTATGGAGTCGACAGCCTTGAGCAGCTCACCCTGCGTGACGCCGGGTATGTCGTCGAGGCGCTCAAGTCCGGCTCGATCCTTGCGAGCAGCTCACCGGCCGGCGTCCCTGTCGGTGCTGTGCGAGCGTCGACGGCCGAAGATCCCTGCGCGTACTGGCGCCTTGAGATGTCGGCCGACGAGGTCGAGCGGATCATCGAGGCCGATCAGCGTGCCATTGTCGACGTCGACAACCACAGCCGGGCGAGCCGGGCGTCCGTGCGCGGCCGGCTGGTGGAGGACGTGCTGGTCGTCGAGGTCCGCGACGACGGCATGGGCGGCGCGGACCCGGCCACCGGCACCGCCCTCGCCGGGTTGGCCGACCGGATCGCGGTGGTGGACGGCCGGCTGCTGCTGTCCAGCCCGGCCGGCGGACCGACCCTGGTGCGAATGGAGATCCCGTGCGTGCAGACGGTCCCCTCCGGATAGTCATCGCCGAGGACAGCGTCCTGCTGCGGGAGGGGATATCCGGGCTCCTGCAACGATTCGGGCATACCGTCGTCGCCACCGTCGGCGACGCGTCGGCACTTGTTGCGGCCGTCGAGGAGCACGAGCTGGACATCGTGGTGACCGACGTGCGGATGCCGCCCAGCTTCACCGACGAGGGCTCCGGGCCGCTGTCGTGCTGCGTGCCGCTCGCCCGTCGCTCGCCGTCCTGGTGCTCAGCCAGTACGTCGAGCAGACCTACGCCCGGGCCCTGGTCGTCACCGAGGCCGCGGTCGCCAAGCACATCGGCAGCATCCTGACCAAGCTCGACCTGCCCCCCACCGAGGACGACCACCGCCGCGTCCGCGCGGTGCTCGCCTACCTTCGCAGCTAACCAGCCCAGGCTAGCCCGCAGCCTGCTACATTGGCGCCGACGCGCCGCGGCAGCGGGTGCCACCGGCACCCCGTGACGCGACTGGACGGCACCGTGACCGACACCGCCCCACCCAGCCCCGACCAGGGCCCGGCCGCCGCGCCCCGCCCCAGGCGCGAGATCCTCGGCCCCGCCGGTCTGGTCGTGATGGTGGTCGCGATCCTGGCCTTCACCGCCGTGAGCATCGTGATCGAGCTGGTGACCAACACCGGCCGTGGCACCTACCACCCGACCGTCGACGTGCTCGGGCCGGTCGGTGACAGCCCCAACGAGGTGCGGGTGGTGTTCCACATCCGCAACGGGAGCAAGAAGGCCGGCCACCCCGACAAGTGCGAGGCGACCCTGTTCGACGTCAAGCGGGAGCGCGTCGGCACCGCCAGCGTGAGCGTGCGCGAGGACATCCAGCCGGGCGGGACCCTGGACCTGCTCGCGGTCGGCACGAGCGGCTCCCCGCCGGTCAACGGCGTCGTCCGCTGCCGCAGCCTCGAGCCCGGATAGGCAACCGCGGCGGGCCGCCAGGCGCCGTCACCCCCAAGGGCTGGCCCGCCAAGCGGGCTAGGTGGGCGCCCGGCTCGGCGCCGCCACCACATGCTCCACGGGCAGCCGGTAGCGGCCGCGGAGCTGGGCGACCAGGTCGCCCTTGAGCCAGCGGGACAGCCCCGGCGGGAAGGTCGACAGCACGATGCTCGCGTACCCGGGGCGGGCCTGCAGCTCGTCGCCGACCGCCTCGAGCGGCCTGTGGCTGCCGACGATCGTGGCGGTCACGCGCACGCCCGCGTCGGCCAGCAGCACGGCCGCCTCCCGGCCCCGGCGGGCGGCGAGCTGGCGCGCCTCGCCCTCCTCCCAGGTGTGGAGCAGGTGGCTGGTTGGCGTGGCGGGCACGAGCAGGGTGAACTCCGCGTCGGGGTCGCCCGCGGCGATCGCCTTGACCCGCTCGGCCAGCTCCGGGCTGGCCGCCGTCTGATGGGCCACGATGAGGTGCCGCGCCATGGCGTCCTCCCTGGGTCGACTGCCTGAGTTGTGCGCCGGCCCGGTCCGGCTGTCAAGGCCCTGCGCCGCTCCGGGCTGGTAGCCTTGCCCTGGCCAGCGTGGGTCGACAGCGGGGGCGAGCGAGGATGAGGCAGTTCGGCGTCGAGTCGGAGATCGGCCTGCTGCGCAAGGTGCTGCTGCACAAGCCAGACCTCGAGCTGCAGCGCCTGACCCCGTCCAACGTCGACGAGCTGCTGTTCGACGAGATCATGTGGGTGGAGCGCGCCCAGGCCGAGCACGACGCCTTCGCCGACGTGCTCCGGGGCCAGGGCGTGGAGGTGCACGAGCTCTCGGACCTGCTGGCCGACTGCATGGCGCTCGAGCCGGCCCGCAAGGAGCTGCTCGACCGGGTGGTCACCGCGGACGTGTTCGGCAAGGGCCTGTGCGCGGAGCTGCGGGAGTGGTTCGGGTCGCTGGGCCCGGCCGCGCTGGTCCGCTACCTCATCGGCGGGGTCATCCCAGAGGACCTCCCCTTCGCCCCCGTGGGGCTGGTCGGGGCCAGCTTCCACCCCACCACCTTCGTGCTGCCCCCGTTGCCGAACCAGATGTTCATGCGTGACACCTCGGCGTGGATGTACGGCGGGGTGTCGATCAACCCGATGGCGTTCCCGGCCCGGCGGCGGGAGACGATGCACCTCGAGATCGTCTACCGCCATCACCCGATGTTCGCCGGCGCGGACTTCCCGGTGTGGTACGGCGGCGACGGCCTGGACCACTACCCGGCCGTGGTGGAGGGCGGCGACCTGCTGGTCATCGGCAACGGCGCCCTGCTCGTCGGCATGGGCGAGCGCACCACCGCCCAGGGCATCGAGGCGCTGGCCCACAACCTGTTCGACGCCGGCGTGCTCCAGACCGTGATCGCGGTCGAGCTGCCCAAGGTCCGCGCCTACATGCACCTGGACACCGTCCTCACCCAGGTCGACCACGACGCCTTCGTGGTCTACCCCGGCCTCCGCCAGCAGATGCGCCCCTTCGTCGTCACCCGCGGCAACGGCCGCCACCTGCACGTCGAGGCCGGCGGCGAGCTGTTCGCCACCCTGGCCCGGATCCTCGGCGTACCCCGGATCCGCACCTTCGAGACCGGCGGGAACGAGATGCTGGCGGCCCGGGAACAGTGGGACGACGGCAACAACCTGCTGGCCGTCTCGCCCGGGGTGGTGATCGCCTACGAGCGCAACGTCGACACCAACCAGCGCCTGCGCGACGACGGGGTCGAGGTGCTGACCATCCCCGGCTTCGAGCTCGGCCGCGGGCGGGGTGGGCCGCGCTGCATGAGCTGCCCGCTGGAACGCGACCCGGCCCGCTGACCGCTGGCCCCGGCTCAGCCCGGCGGGCCGGGCGGCTCCCTGCCAGCGGGCGGCTCGGCCGCCTCGCGGGCGGGGGTCTCCTCGGCGGCCCCGGCACCGGCGGCGTCGGCCGCCCTGACCGGGGTCAGCTCGCCGCCGCCGCCGCCGCCGGTGCCGTCACCCTCGTGGGCCCCGCCGGGGGCGCGGCCCCGCCGCTGCCACAGCCACAGCCAGGTCGAGGCGCCCACCACGACCGCGAGCGACACGTAGGCGTTGCGGGACAGGCCGAAGAGCCGGTAGGTGGTGTCGGTGCGCAGCAGCTCGAGGAAGAACCGCCCGAGCCCGTAGAGCGCGAGGTAGGCGAGCACGATGCTGCCGGTGCGCAGCGTCTTCCGGCGCGACAGCCACAGCAGCACCCCGACGACGAGCAGGTTGTACAGCGACTCGTACAGGAACGTGGGGTGGAAGGTGGCGTACTCGACGTACCGCTTGGGCCGGTAGTCGCGCTCGACCTCGAGCGCCCAGGGCAGCGTCGTGGGGGTGCCGAACAGCTCCTGGTTGAAGTAGTTGCCCCAGCGCCCGAAGGCCTGGGCGAGCGGGATCCCGGGGATGGCGGCGTCCAGGGCCAGCAGCACCGGCAGCCCCCGGCGCCGGGCCACGAAGATGCCGGCCAGGATGCCGAGGGTGAGCCCGCCGTACAGGGCCAGCCCGCCCTTCCAGATCGCCAGCACCTGCAGCCAGTTGCCGCGGTACTTGCCGGTGTTGGTGATGACGTAGCCGAGCCGGCCGCCCACGAACCCGGACACCACCGCCCAGAACATGGGGCGCTCCAGCTCGGCCGGGTCGCGGCCCAGCGCCTGCCAGCGGCGCCGGGCCAGCGACACCGCGAACAGGATCCCGATCGCGATGACCAGGCCGTACAGGTGGAGGAAGAGCGGCCCGACACGCACCCCGTTGGTCGGGGGCGGCGGGATGAACGCCAGCGGGCCGAGGCGCAGCCCGTTGGCCGGGGGCGGCGGGATGAACGCCAGCGGCCCGGTCACCTGCGCCTCGCCTCCTCGCGCGCGGTCCGTGGTGCCCTCGCCCTCAGCAGTACTGCGCCCGCCCTCATCGTAGGAGCACCTCGCCGACCGCCTTGTCGACCGCGGCGAGCACGTCCTCGTCCAGCTCCCGCCCGGCCGCCTCGCAGTTCTCCTCGAGCTGGGCGCTCCGGGTGGCGCCGATGATCGCCGAGGCCACGTTCGGCTCGCTGAGCACCCATGCCAGGGCGAGCTGGGGCATGGACATGCCGGCCTCCTCGGCCACCGCCCGCAGCCGCTCCACGGCGTCGAGCACGTCGTCGGTGAGCCAGTGGCCGACGAACCCGCCCATCTTGCGGCTGGCCGCGCGGCTGTCGGCCGGGGGCGCAGCGCCCTTGCGGTACTTGCCGGTCAGCACGCCCTGGGCCAGCGGCGACCAGACCACCTGGCCGACGCCCTCGCCGGCGCACAGCGGCACCAGCTCGGCCTCGATGCGGCGTTGCAGGATCGAGTACTCGGGCTGGTTGGACACGATCCGGTCCAGCCCGAGGTCGTCGGCGACACGCAGCGCCTCGGCGATCTGCGGGGCGGTCCACTCGCTCACCCCGACGTACAGGACCTTGCCCCGGCGCACCAGGTCGTCCAGGGCGCGCAGGGTCTCGTCCAGCGGGGTCGAGTCGTCGAAGCGGTGACACTGGTAGAGGTCGACGTAGTCGACGCCGAGGCGGCGCAGGCTCGCGTCGCACTGCTCGACCACGTGCTTGCGGGACAGCCCGCGGTCGTTGGGGCCGTCGCCCATGGGGAAGAACACCTTGGTGGCGAGCACGTAGGACTCGCGCGGGTAGGCGGCCAGGGCCTGGCCGACGACCCGCTCGGACGCGCCACGCCCGTACGCGTTGGCGGTGTCGAAGAAGTTGACCCCGAGGTCGTAGGCGCGGGCGATGATCCCCCTGGCCTGCTCCGCCTCCACCCCCACCCCGTAGGTCAGCCACGAGCCGAGCCCGATCTCGCTCACCTGCAGCCCGGTGTCGCCCAACCGGCGGTACTCCACACTCGCCCCTCTCGGTCGTGGACCTCGTTGCCTGGTGGCTCCCCAAGGAAGGCCTGCCCGGTCGACGCCTCGCCACAGCGGACGTCGCCGCAGCGTGGGGGCCATGGGAGCCCGGCGCCGACCGGGCAAACCTTGTCGGGGTCGCCACTAGCCTGCCACGGGCCGGGACGGTCTGCCGACCAGCTGGCCGCCGCCGCGGACCACCAGCTCGTCCCGCAGCGCCCACAGTGCAGGGAAGAACCGGTAGCGCAGGCTGCGCTGCAGGTAGGTGACGGCCATGCCGCCCGTGCCCCGGGCGTGGGTGCCGAGCGTCCGCTCGACCAGCGCCACGTGCTCCTGGCGCCAGCGCGCCCAGCGCGCGTCGTAGTCGACCAGGGCCTCGCAGACCAGGTAGAAGTCGGTCCGCTGGCCCGGGTCGGCGTAGAACCCGGCCCAGTCCGCGATGCCGAGGCGGACGGCAGCGCCGGCGTGCGCCTCGGCCAGGGAGCGCTGCCCCAGCCGGCGGGTGAGCCGCCCGGGCAGGCCAGCCCCGCCGTGCTCGATGTCGAGCGCCTTCAGGTAGGCCGGGTCGCGCAGGCCGCTGAGCAGCTCGAGCTCGCGGAACTGGACCGACTGGGAGCCGCTGGCGGTGCCGAGGTAGCTGCGGAACTGCTGCAGGTCCCAGGGCGGCAGGGTCTGCAGGCTGCGCATCTGGTCGATCCCGGTGGCGATGTTGGCGTTGACCCGGTTGAGCAGGGCGAGCGCCCGCGGCCAGGCACCGGCGTCGAGGAACCCGATGACCCGCTCGAGGTCGTGCAGGGCGAGCTTCATCCACAGCTCGATCGCCTGGTGCACGACGATGAAGTGCAGCTCTTCGGAGTGGGGCGGGTCGGAGCGGGGCTGCTGCAGGGCCAGCAGCTCGTCGAGCCGAAGGTACCGGCCGTAGGTCAGCTCCTCCTCCTGCATCTGCCACCAGCCTTTCACGAGCGGCCGGGCCGGGGTGAGCCTACCGCGCTTGGACGCGCGGTCGCCGGGGTGACGATTGCCGACCACTTGTCCCGCGCCCTAGCATGCACCTCGGGCAACGACGTGACCGGACGGCCGTCGAGCGAAGGAGCGACCGTGCGAAGGACCCTCGTGCTGCTCGGCGGCATCGGCCTGCTCGCCTTGCTCCTCACCCCGGCCACCGGCAGCGCGTCGTCGGCGGCCAGGGCGGCCCAGGTGCGGGCCCAGACCGCCCAGGACACCCTCGACTTCGGCCGCACCCTCTACCAGCAGGGCTGCGTCTCCTGCCACGGCCTCGACCCGGCCGGCCCCAGCAACTACTCGACGGTGCCGTCGTTGAAGGACGTGGGCGGCGCCTCCGCGGTCGACTGGGTGCTGCGCACCGGCCGCATGCCCTGGCGGTCCACGGTCGGCCCGGCGATCGAGCGCGGCAAGCCGAAGTACAACGAGTCCGAGACCCGCGCGCTCAGCCTCTACGTCGGCGAGGCCGTGGGCGACAGCGACCTGCCCACCGTCGACATCGGCCAGGGCGACGTGAAGCGGGGCCGTGACCTGTACGCACAGGCGTGCGCGGCCTGCCACGGCATGAACGGGGCGGGCGCCGCGCTCGGCGGGGCCAACATCGCGCCGAGCCTGCGGGACATGGCCCCGCTGGACACCGCCGAGGCGATGAGGATCGGGCCAGGCGTCATGCCGGTGTTCGAGGGCGGCGACTACGACGCCGCCGGCGTCAACTCGATCGCCGCCTACGTCCACAGCCTCAAGACCGGCGCCGACGACGTGGGCGGGGCGCCCATCGGGGGCAAGGGCCCGGTCCCCGAGGGGTTCGTCGCCTGGGTGATCGGGCTCGGCGCGCTCATCCTGGTGGCCAAGCGGATCGGCGGGAAGACCTGAACCCGGTGAAGGACGAGGACGGGAGACGAGCGACGTGGACGACCCACAGCGCAGGGCCCTGGCCGGCGACGGGCTGACCGCCGAGCAGCGCCGCGCCGAGCGCAGGATCGCGGTCGGGCTGGTCATCACCACCCTGTGCGGCATCGGCCTGTTCGTCGTCTACTTCGGGGGCGGCCAGACCCAGCTGGAGGGGGTCCTGTTCGCGGTCGCCTTCGCCAGCCTCGGCTACGCCGTGGTGGTCTGGGCCGAGAAGCTGCTCGACGCGCGGGAGGTGAGCGAGGACCGGCACGAGCTGACCTCCGGGCCGGCCGGCCGGCAGGCGTTCGGGGACGCGCTCGGCGAGGAGGCCGGCCCGCTCCTGCGCCACCCGCGCCGCTCGTTCCTGGTCAGGCTGCTGGGCGCGGCTGGGGGCGCGCTTGGCCTGGCGCTGTTCCTGCCCGCCCTGTCGCTCGGCCCGGCGCCCGGACGCTCGCTGTTCGAGACCGGCTGGCGCAGGGGCAAGAAGGTGGTGGACGAGAACGGCAGGCCGATCGCCTTCGACGAGCTGCCCGACGACGGCTACCTGACGGTGTTCCCCGAGGGTGAGGTGGGCCGGTCGGACTCGCAGGCGCTGCTCATCAAGGTTCCCCGCGGCAGCTTGCAGCTCCCGGCCGACCGGCTCGCTGCCGTGCCTGGCGGCACCCACGTGGCCTACTCCAAGATCTGCTCGCACGCCGGCTGCCCGGTCGGGCTGTACCGGGCCCAGACCCGCTCGCTCATCTGCCCCTGCCACCAGTCCCAGTTCGACGTGCTGAACGGCTGCAAGCCCTATTTCGGGCCGGCCGCGCGGCCCCTGCCCCAGCTCCCGCTCTCGGTCGACGCCGAGGGCAACCTCGTCGCGGCGGGTGACTTCTACGAGCCGGTCGGGCCCTCGTTCTGGAATCGAGGCAGGTCATGAGCATGCTCGAGAGGTCGGTCAAGTACGTCGACGAGCGCCTGGGGGCGGCCAGCCTGGCCCGCAAGACCCTGCGCAAGGTGTTCCCCGACCACTGGTCGTTCCTGCTCGGAGAGATCGCGCTGTTCTGCCTCGTCGTCCTGATCTTCACCGGCGTGTTCCTGACCTTCTTCTACACCCCCGACGCCCGCCTGCTGACCTACGAGGGCGCCTACGCGCCGCTGCGGGGCCAGGAGATCTCGGCTGCCTACGAGTCCACCCTGCGGCTGTCGTTCGAGGTCCGGGCCGGGTTGATCATGCGCCAGACCCACCACTGGGCCGCGCTGGTGTTCGTGGCCGCGATCGTGGTCCACCTGTGCCGGGTGTTCTTCACCGGCGCGTTCCGCCGCCCCCGCGAGCTCAACTGGGTCATCGGCGTGGTGCTGCTGCTGCTCGCCATGGCCGAGGGCCTCACCGGCTACTCGCTGCCCGACGACCTGCTGAGCGGCATCGGGCTGCGCATCGTCAACGCGGTCGTGCTCGCCATCCCGGTGGTCGGCACCTGGATCGCATCGCTGCTGTTCGGCGGCGAGTTCCCTGCCCCCGACATCATCGCGCGGCTGTTCGTGTTCCACGTGATGCTGCTGCCCGCCGTGCTGCTCGGCCTGGTCGGCCTGCACGTCGCCATCCTGGTGCTGCAGAAGCACACGCAGTTCCCGGGCCCGGGCCGCACCGAGCGCAACGTGGTCGGCAAGCGGCTGTGGCCCGAGCAGACCTTCAAGTCGGTCGGCCTGCTGATGTTCACGACCGCGGTGCTGGCCGGCCTCGGCGGCCTGGCCCAGATCAACCCGGTCTGGCAGTACGGCCCCTACGAGCCGTTCAACGTCACCTCGCCGGCCCAGCCCGACTGGTACATCGGCTTCCTCGACGGCGCCCTGCGGCTGGCCGGGCCGTGGAGCTTCCAGATCTTCGGCTACGAGATCTCCGAGCTGTTCCTGCCGGCGATCGTGGTCCCGGGGATCGCCTTCGGCATCATCACCCTCTGGCCCTGGGTCGAGCGGCGCTTCACCAAGGACCGGGCCGAGCACCACCTGCTCGACCGGCCCCGCGACGCGCCGCTGCGCACCGCGACCGGCGTGGCCGGCCTGTGGGCGTTCTTCGTGATGTTCCTCGAGGGCGGCAACGACATCTTCGGGGTGCTGCTCGACGTGTCGGTGGAGAGCATCACCCGCACCCTGCAGGTCGCGTTCGTGGTCGGGCCGGTCGTGGTCGGGGCCGCCACCTACTTCATCTGCCGGTCGCTCAAGACCAGCCAGCTCCACCCGGCCAAGGCGAACGCCGGGCTGTCGCTGCGGCGCACCGCCGCCGGCGGCTACGAGACCGCCCCCCTCGACCCGACGCCGCTCGAGGGCGACGGCCACGGCGACGGCGACCGCAGCCGACCCACCGCCGCGGTCCCGGCCTCGGAAGGGCGCCCGCCCGCGCCCTGAGGCCCGCGCCCTACAGGTACAGGCCGGGTGTGTCCTCCCGGCCTGGCGGCTGGGGCAGGGCGCGGCCGCGCATCTCGGCGAGCTGGTTGCGGGCCGCCATCTGCTGGGCGAACAGGGTCGCCTGGATCCCCTGGAACAGCCCCTCCAGCCAGCCGACGAGCTGGGCCTGGGCCACGCGGAGCTCCGCCTCGCTCGGGGTGTCCTCCTCCAGGGGGAGCGCCATCCGGCCCAGCTCGGCGGCCAGGTCCGGGGAGAGCCCGCTGGCCAGCTCCCGCAGGGAGGTGTCGTAGATCTCGCGCATCCGCGTCCGGCCGGCCTCGTCGAGGGGGGCGCGGCGCACCTCCTCGAGGAGCTGGCGGACCATCATGCCGATCCGCATGACCTTGGCCGGGCTGGTGACCGCCTCGGTCGACTCCGGGGCCTGGTCGGCCGGGCGGTCGACGACCGTGCCGGACACGCGGGGGACGGGGGTGGCGGGGGTGGCGGGGGTGGCGGGGGTGGCGGGGGGGGCGGGGGTGGCGTCGGTGGGCTGCTCTGGTGTCCGGGCTGGTG
>Ga0184637_10002689_pt1 | contig 11326 bp, 17 predicted proteins | sample PLM3_127_b2_FD_133143 | JGI IMG/M metagenome (GOLD analysis project Ga0184637, IMG submission 133143) | Groundwater sediment microbial communities from an aquifer in East River, Colorado, USA - PLM3_127_b2 | ecosystem: Environmental > Terrestrial > Soil > Riparian zone | place: USA: East River... | reverse complement strand
GCCGCCTTCATCTGAGCGGTATTGGGCTTCTGGCCTCCCACCTCACCGAAAAAAATCTGGAGGAGATCCTCGGAAGAGCGGTGTACCGGACCAAGAGACAGCTCGAGGAGCTCGTCGCGGAGCTGGCGCCGAAACCGGACGCTCCGCCGACCATCCGGAAGCTCCCCGGTCCTCCTTCTGCGCCCGCGACCCAACTTCGTCCAGACGATACTTCAGGTAGGATAAAGCATGGCGCTGCCTTGCATCGAAATGCTCGCGGCCACTCCCGGCATCCTGCGCGGACTGATGTCCGAAATCTCCGACGACGATGCGCGCTGGAAACCGGCGCCCGACCGCTTTTCCATAGCCGAGGTGCTGTCCCATCTCTCGCATTCCGAGGGGCATTGCTACCGGCTGCGGCTCGACCGCTTCATGGCCCAGGAGCGTCCGGAGCTCGAGCCGGACGATGCCTCGTTCCACCTTGATCTCTATCGGGACGCGGATCCCGAAGACGCGTTCGACCACTTCGAGGACCAGCGCATCACCAACGTGGAGCTGCTGCGCACGTTGACCGACGACGCGGGACGGCGGGTCGCTCTGCATCGCGCCGCCGGAGAGATCACGCTCAACCACATGATGCACGAGTGGGCGCTCCACGATCTGGGGCACGTGCGGCAGATTGCCGAGTTGGTGCGCGCTCGAAAGTACCTGGCAGGCGCGGGACCGTTGGGAGAGGACTACCACCTGAAACCATGATCATCCGACGCCTTCTGGCCGCCCTCTTTTTCGCCGCGACGCTGGCGGCCCAGACGTTCATTCAGATGTCGGATCCGCAGTTCGGCATGTTCTCGAAGAATCAAAACTTCGAGCACGAAACGGTGAACTACGAATTCGCCATCGCCACGGCCAACCGTCTGAAGCCGGCTTTTGTGGTGATCACCGGCGACCTGATCAACGAGGCCGGCAACACAGCGCAGGCGGCCGAGTACAAGCGCATCACCGCCAAGATCGATCCGAAGATTCCGCTGTATGCCATGCCCGGGAACCACGACGTGGAGAACGAGCCGACGCCGCAGTCGCTGGCGACGTACCGTGAACGCAATGGCCGCGACTATTACAGCTTCCGCTCCGTGAGCATGGCGGGTATCGTTCTGAATTCGAGCCTTGCCAAGGCGCCGGAGAAGGTCCCCGAGGAAGCGGCGAAGATGGAGGACTGGTTGAAGGCGGAGCTCACGAAGCTACGAGGCGAGGGAGTCCGCCAGATCGTCGTTTTCCAGCACATTCCGTTCTTCATCAAGGATCCAACGAGCCGGACAGCTACGACAACATTCCGCTGGTCAGGCGGAAGCGCTACCTCGACCTGCTGAAGTCGGCGGGAGTGAAGTACATTTTCGCGGGACATTATCACGCTAATGCCGGAGGGCGCGACGGCGACCTGGAGATCGTCGTGACGGGCCCGGTCGGCCTGCCGCTGCGTGGCGCGAAATCGGGGATGCGATTCGTGACCGTGACGGAAAGCGGAATCACGCATAATTACTGGGAGTTGAGCGAGATTCCCGAGACGCTGACGACGCAGTAGCGTTATGCCGGCATTCGCCGGTAGTTCGGCATAGGGGCTGAAGCCCATTCGAGGAGCGTGTAGACGGCGCGTTCGTCTCCATTCTGCTGACGATCCCAACGGATCAATCCAGCCATCGCCATGCGTGCCATGTGGCGTCCACAATCCGGGCTGCGACCGCTGGGGAAGCGAGGAGGAGGCCCACCCGGACCCGGGGCAGGTCCAGTAGACTTCTCGATTTCAGCCAGGATCCGTCCCGGATCGGTTCCTTGGTCGTGTAACTGCTTCGCGAGCCGCGCGACACGCAGGAACTCCTCGGCCTCGCCGACCACCTTTTCCCACAGTCCCTCTTCATTCGGACCAGCGAATTCGCCATCGAGGAAAAACGCACCGTCCAGGATCAACGTCGATGCTCGCGGCCGGCGCGCTGTCCCGAGCGCGCGCAGGCCCAGACTCCGGCGCGCTTCTACTGGAAAACTCTGTCGGGTGCGAACGCGGTGCCCGTCATCGTCAACTCGATCAGCGGGAACACGAACCCGTTCGACCCGGCTCATATCGTCGTCTCGACGGACGCGGAGCTGGACGCGACGATGGCCCTGGTGGGCTACGCGCGCACTTTCACGTTCTTCGATCGTGCCGCGGTCGGTGCGTTCATCGCGCCCATGGGTCGCCTCTCGGGCGCGGCCACGGTATCGGGCAGGACGTTCAACGAATCGACCAACGGGTTCGGCGACCCCATGCTCGAGTTCGTCCTCAACGTCTCCGACCTTATCACCCTGGACGTGGGCGGGACGAGCGCGGACATGTGCCTCGTCGACGGCGGCGCTCCCGAGGTGACGTCGGAGCGGGAAGTGGACGGACTTCCCGTCGGCATCTCGAGCCTCGATATCGCGAACGTGGGCGCCGGCGGAGGAAGCATCGCCTGGATCGACCGCGGTGGAATGCTCCAGGTCGGACCCGAGTCCGCGGGCGCGCGGCCGGGGCCCGCGTGCTACGGCCATGGCGGCGAGGTGCCCACGGTAACGGACGCCCTCGTCCACCTCGGCTGGATCCGTCCCCATCGATTCCTCGGCGGGAGGATGAGGCTCCTCCCCGAGCGTGCGGAGCGTGCGCTCGAAAGCCTCCGCGGGTCGCGCGGCCTCTCAACACTCGATCTCGCCCGGGCGGTGGTCGACGTGAGTGCCGCCCACGTGAGCCGAGGGTGCGGCTCGTCTCGGTGCAGCGGGGCCGCGATCCGAAAGGATACGTTCTCTACGCGTACGGGGGCATGGGACCGGTGGTCGCGGCGCTGGTGGCGGAGGATCTCAGGATCCGCCGCGTCGTCATCCCTCCGCTTCCCGGGCTCTTCTCCGCTCTCGGGCTTCTCGTCGCCGACCTCAAGCGCGAGTATCGGGAGACGGGATTTCTCCCGGTGGGAGCAGACGCCCTCGATCGCATCGAGGACGCCTTCTCGCGCATGGAAGCGGAGGCCCGGCGGGAGCTCGCGGGTTACGGCTCCTCTCCCGGCGAGATCGAGTGGGACCGCCATCTCGAGATGCGCTCGCGGGGACAGGGCTTCGAGCTCCGGGCGGCCGTCGACCTGGATCGGCTGAGGGCCGAGGGCCACCGCTATCTCGTCGATCTCTTCGAGCAAACCCACCGGACCCGTTACGGGACCTCTCCCGCGAACGAGAACATCGAGGTCGTGACCTACCGGCTCGTGGCCTCGGTCCCGGGCCCCCGGAACATACTGGAGCAGCTCCATTCCGGAGGCCATGTGGGGAAGACCGGAAGTGCTGCGGAAGACGCCGTCCACTTCCGCGGGGAACGCCGGAGCTGCCGATTCGCGTGGCGGGAGAGCCTCGGCCTCGGGAAGAGCGTTCAGGGTCTCGCGGTCATCGAGGAGCCCACCGCCACCACCCTTGTGCCCCCCGGATGGAGGGCCGAAGTCGCCCGCACCGGGGCTCTGGAGCTTTCGAAAGACGAGGGCGCATGAGAATCGACGAGGCTACCTTCAACATTATTAGTAACGGGCTCCACGCCGTCGCCCAGGAGATGGGGGAGAAGCTCGTGCGCTCGGCGTACTCCGTCATCATCCGCGAGGCCCGGGACTGCTCGACGTCTCTTCTCGATCCGAAGGGACGCATCATCGCCCAGGCCCAGTTCTGCCCCATCCACATGAACTCCTTCGGGATGGTCTTCGAGGCGTTCGCCGAGCGGTACGACCTCTCGCACATCCGCCCGCAGGAGGGTCTCATCACCAACGACCCCTACAACGGCGGCCAGCACCTGAACGACATCGTGATCTTCACCCCCATCTTCCTCGGGGGAGAGGTGGCGGCCTACGCGGCGTCCCTGGGGCATCACATCGACATCGGCGGGGGCGCGGCGGGCCCGAACGCGCGCGCGACCGACGTCTACTCGGAGGGGCTTCGGATTCCGCCGACCCGCTTCGACACGGAAAAGGACCTCGGCCCGGGCATCCTGGAGCAAGCAGTTCCTGCGCGCGAACGTCCGCGCTCCCGACCTGGTGATGGGAGACATCTACGCCCAGCTCGCGGCCAACCGCACCGGGGAGAGGCGCTTTCTCGAGATGCTGGAGCGCTTCGGAGTCGAGACGGTGGCCGAGGCCGCGAAGGAGCTCCAGGACTACTCCGAGCGCCTCGCCCGGGAAGCCATCCGCGCCATTCCCGACGGCCTCTACGAGGCTGAGGATTTCGTCGACGACAACGGGTTCACGACCGAGCCGCTCAAGGTCAAGGTGGCGGTTGCGGTCGATGGCGATCGCCTCCGCGTGGACTTCACGGGGAGCGCGCACCAGACGAAGGGGATGGTGAACTCGCCCGTCTGCTCGACGATCTCTTCGGTCTACGGGGCGGTGGCGCTTCTTCTCCGCGGCGGAGCGATTCCGGTGAACGATGGCCTCTACCGGCCGATCGAAGTCCACGTTCCGTTCGGCTCGTTCCTCAATCCGGACCAGCCGCTCGCGGTGAGAGCCCGGGCGAACGCCTGCCACCGGGTCTACAACGCCGTCATGCTCGCGATGTCGAAGGCGGCGCCGGAGCAGGTCCTGACTTCGGATCACGACACGACGAACGCCATCGGCATGGGCCACCTCGGAAAAGATGGCTACCGGGTCTACATGGAAGTCGTGGGTGGCGGATGGGGCGCTTCAGCAGAGGCTGACGGCGCCGACGTCGTCGACAGCTACATCGGAAACTGCTCCCAACGTGCCGGTGGAGGCTCTCGAGAGGGACTATCCGTTCATGGCGTCGAGGAATACGCGCTCCGGCGCGGCTCCTCGGGGGCGGGAACGAGGCGCGGCGGTCTCGGCGCGAGACGGGTCTACCGGATCCTCGAGGACGACGTGAGCTTCAACTGCTACTCCGATCGCTTCCGGATCGCTCCCTGGGGCCTCTTCGGGGGACGGCCGGGGGAGAAGACCCGTTTTCTCGTGGAGCGAGAGGGAGAAACGATCGCGCTCGAGTCCAAGGCCAACTTCCCTTTGCGGAAAGGCGACCGCCTCGTCATCGAGATCGCGGGAGGAGGAGGCTACGGCGAACCGCGGAAGCGCGCGAGAGAGGACGTGGAGCGCGACCTGCGCGAAGGCCTCATCACCGAGGAAGAAGCGCGGGAAGTGTTCGGGCTCGAGCGCGAAGCGCTGACTTGAGGCCTGGAATCACGGGGAGGCGAAGTGGAATCCACACATTCATGCCCTCGTCACCCGCGGTGTTCTCCTCGACGATGGGTCGTGGCTACCCATCCCCTTCGTCGACTCCCACAAGGCAGAGCTCCTCTTCCGGCACAAGGTCCTCGGACTTCTTCGAGACCGAGACCTCATCCGTTCAGGGAGGAAGGTTGACCCGAAGGAGCGCGCCTTCGAGCGTTTCGACGTTGCGGACAGCTTCGTCGATTCGAGCCGCTTGACGTTCAGTGTCCGGGTCCACCGTGCAGACGACTATGCCCAAGTGCCCGGAGCGCGCGGAGTGCAGCCCGATGAACTCCCAACGGTTCAGTGTGAGGACTGCTCGATTGTGCAGCACCGCGAAGTCCAGAACCTTCTCGTCGGTTATCGCTCGGTTGGCCTGTCCGGCTTGCTGGGCCGTCAACACATCGTGTCCGAGCCTCCGTAGCTCCTCCACGACTTCCAAAGGGAAATTCTCGTCCGCGTACAAGGACGCCAATGTTTAGGCGGCCTCGTTCTTGCGGATGGCCTGCTCGATGTCTTCTCGGTGCGAATCGATGTACGCCCAGGCGTGAACCAGATCCGCCGCGCGGAGCGCGGGAAAATTGGTCAAGATCTTCGCCTCGGTCCAGCCCGCGCGACGGTAGCTCTCGAGAACCCACACTGGGATTCGAGTGCGGACGATGCAGGCGACGCCTCCGGAGACTCCCGGCGTCTTTTCAATGCCGGGCCAGGCATCGCCAATCTCCTGAGCAAGCCGCTCCACTACGGCAGCTTTTTCCGCCTTGCTCAGGGTGGCCAGTTCGGCTTCAAGCGCAGGATTCATATCGCTGTCTCTACAATATTATACAGCGCGACCGGCGTCCTCGGAAGCCAGTTTGGCTATGGGTGCCGAGAGACGCCGCCCTCCGTCCCCTCGCGTACCGGCCCCGGAATCCCCGAGCCACCTCCCATAACGCCGAGCTCCTCTTCCGGCACAAGGTCCTCGGGCTTCTTCGAGACCGCGAGCTCATCAGCCAGGAGCGCATCAAGCTTCTCCTGTCCTGGCGGAACTCAGGCCAGGATGAAAATTCTCACCTTCATCACCGACCCCAAGGTCATTCGCCAAATCCTCGATCGCCAAACCCTCGAACACCTCGCCCGGAAAGCTCGCCCCCGAGCTCCTCCGAGCTGAGCCTCGCTTCTTAGTAACACCAACCCTTTGGTTCGACGCAGGAGCTCTGCCCGCTCGCCTCGTCCCAAGCTCCATCACCCCGACTCCGGTGTCCCACTTCCCCCTCCACAGTTCACACCGAACCCGACCTCTTCCAGTCTTCAGCCTCGAGCATTCTCCGATCCCCCCTCCGGAACCGCCTCGGTTAGAATTCCCTACCAGTCAACGCCACGGCATACACTGTTGAGCTGTGGTCATTCCGGTGAAGCCTTCCGACGCGCCCCGTGTGCCGTCGACGCCGGACACGATTCTGTTCCTCGGTGCCGGATTCTCGAAGTGGGCAGCCGACCTTCCCGTAGCCGCCACGCTCTTCGACTTCGCCATTGACGCCAACAGTGTCCGTGAAGCTCAACATCTGCGGGCCCTTCAGCGCGACAAGGAAGTGTGGGACTCAGAGAACCCGGATGGCCTGGCTGAAGTTTTCATTCAACAGATGCTGGATGCCTCGGATGTGAAGAGGCGAAGGGTAATTTGGTACGTCACGAGGCGCCTGACCGAACCGTTTGTCGCCGGAAGACTCGGAGGTGCGCATGGCCCTAAAGATCGACGATCATCGCGCCCCAACAGCACCTGGCGTCGCACCGACGAACACCGTTCTATCGGCTCTCGGCGTTCGCCTATCTGGGCTGCTAACGACGAACTACGACCTGCTACCCGAATACGCTTTGGGAACAGCCGGGTTCAACTACGGAATCGTAGGCGAACAGCTCATTGGCCGGGGCAAGAACCCATGGTTCCCGTGGCAGGGCGACGACCCCTGCGTCAGTGGTGATCTTCCAATCTTCAAGCTGCACGGGAGTGTCTCCTGGGACTCCTTCGCCAAAAAGACCGATGGTGGCTGTGGTGTCCGCGGGAGCGCGCTCATCGTGTCGCCCAGACCGGAAAAGGTCGCACCGGTCGAACTCAAGCCTGTATGGTAAATGGCTTCGAGAGCATTGAGAGCCGCTCGCGCAATGGTGGTGTTTGGGTTCGCCTTCAACCCTTACGACAAGGCGGTCTTCCTGTTTCTCGCTCGCAATGGCAGCAGCATCGCACACGTGCTGATCATCGACATCAAACCAAACGTCGATGCAGCGCACCAACTCTGGCCGAGAGCCGCTCTCGCCACGACAGGTTCGGAGGCAGCCGCCAAGTCGATCCGCGAATGGCTGGCGGATTCAGCAACCTAATGGAGATGACTTTCCAGGTGCGGTAATGGGTCACGCGGGCGATTGAGGCCAGCGTGCTGTCTGCCGTTGCGGAGGTGCATTCTCTCGAGGGTTACGTTTCTCCGCGTTGGACCGCACGCGTACGTGCTGTCTGCGCTGAGCCGCCTTCAGGACCGGGAAGAGACGACCGCTCACGACAAGGCCTGAGCCGTCCTTGCGCCCTGCCAACACGGCCCACCAATTGCGCCGCTGGCCATTGCCCGCAGCCTTCCACTCCGCCATAATCTCGTCGATCATGATGGCGATGTCGTCATAGCCGTTCGCGCGCAACCACTCGCGAGCAGTCATTGTCAATCGTCGACAGTGTCGTCGTCCTCTTCCGATTCATCGACCGTCAAAGATGTCTCGTCAAAGCTCCCGTCGTCCTCTTCTCCCTCCACGCGCCAAATGTGGACTCGGTTCTCCATTCCGCTCTCGACCATCCAAATCTGGTCTTCGGCGTTAACAAGTTGGATGATGGTCCTGACGAACAGGCGATCGAAGAAGAACTTCACTAACGAGACTTCGTTGTCGTCCTCGCAGGGAAAAATGAAGCGCGTGACCGCGGTCGTCTCATCGACCACGTATCTCTGGCCGCCCATCTCAATATCCGCGGCTTGGTCGCGATACAGCATCCTTCCAGCAAGGAATCGGCCGTCGACATGGTAAATGGAATAGCCTCCGAAATGATTGCCTACCCAAGTCGCGACCCGCTCCAAGTACGTGTCGTCGGACTCGCCGACGTCTGTCGGGAGCCGGTTTGAAAGTTCAGGAATCCCGAGGGCTCGAAGCTTGGGAATGACGTTGTCTCTGAAGAAAAGAGCGTCGAGGGTGCTCCTCAGCGCCGTCTCGTTGGTCAAAGGCATGAAGAACTCGTACACGATGACTCGGTTGTACTCGACCCTCGTGTAGTCAGCCGCCACCGACCGCTTCTGAGTGACATGTCGCTGGAACTGCTTCCAGTTCGTGTAAGGACGAAATGCCTCACTGACTCGGAACCCGCCGTCGCCGACATCCACGACAAACGGCTTGAACTGCTTGGACCAGTACGTATCGAACGTCGTCCCGGTGGTCCAACCTGTTGCGGTCTTCAGTTCCTGCTTCGTGAAGGGCTCTTGGGATCGCAAGCGTTCGCTCAGGAACCTGCGTGCCTTTCTCTGCGGTAAGTCGGACGGCATTCAGAGCCTCCCCATGTTGGCGCGACCGACGAAGGCCTCCAGCGTGGTTACCTCGACGCGACCAGCGCGTGGAATGTATTCTTTCAGGCCGCCGGCGACGTAGAAATCGCGAAGCTTCCAACCCTCGCCGCCGAGGACGACGTAGGCCTTTTCGTACTGTCCGGTATCCAGAGCTTCGACGAGGCACATCACTTCAAATGGGACCTTTTGCTCCGCCGTGCCTGAAACCTGCTGCCACTTGACAGAGACCAGGAAGTGCTTTTCGTCTTTGCTGGCGATGACGTCAACGAGGTGGGCACCGCAGCCAAGGCGCTGGCCGATCTTGACTTGAACTCGGCAGGCGTAGCCACCCTGTTCGAGCGCGGGGAGCACCATGCGTTCCAGCACACCCCCGGTGCGTGTGTTCCTCACTGGCATTCAGAGGTTCTTGGTTGCGAGTACTTCCGGAGCCGGGGTTCGATCCCCTGTGCAGCTTATCCGACGTGGCGCAGAGAGCAACGTCAAGTCGAATCCAAGCTTCTCGTAGAGATCAGTAATTCGCTTGGTCGCCTGATTTGACAAGACGATCGGCCCATCATGCGTTGATAGCCACTCAGCCGTCGCGACTTGATCGTCCCATCCGAATCCGCCCTTGGAGTATTGAGTGAATTGAACGTCATAGGGTGGATCGGCGTACACGAAGTCACCTTTCTGGAGGTCTACCTTCAGGAAGTGCAGGTTCGTGAACTCCCACTCCGCGAAGACTGTCTTGTAGTCGCGAAAGTCCTTCTTATAGCCGATGCTGGCGTACCGGCCAAAAGGAACATTGAACTCTCCGCTCGAGTTGAAACGACACAGCCCGTTGTACCCGGTTCTGTTCAGATAGTAGAATAACGCCGCTGCCTCAGCGGTCTTCTCCTTGCCGCTGCGGAGTAGAGCATTGAAGCGCGCCCGCCCTTCGTAGTACGCCCGCTCCTGATTCTCGAACGGCAGCTTCGCCGCCAACCCTTTCTGCAGCCAGCGGTAGAAGTTAATGAGGTGCGGGTTGATGTCGTTGAGCAATGCTCTTTCCGGCAATAGACCCAAGGTGACGGCCAGGCCTCCGGCGAACGGCTCGATCAGCCGTCGATCACGGTATCGAGACCAGTGCGGGAGCAAGTGAGGAACCTGCCAGCGCTTCCCGCCAGCCCACTTCAGCGGGGGGCGCACAGCCACGAAGTCGACGAGTGACCCCTCGGGCTGAACTGAAGGTGCAGCTACCAAGCCTGACTCCGGCGTGCGCACGCCCTTTCGCAATGCACCGGTGGTAACGAACCGACAGCCTCGTTCAAACGCATGCGCGTAGCGATCGGACGACGGGGAGTCGGGGCCTGCCGCTGTGTCATCGCGAACTGTCGTAGAATTTGGAGACGCCGTCGAAATGGCCCTTGGCGTATGCCGCGTGCGGACTTCGATGTCGCACCGAACCAGCTTGGCTCTGGGGCAGACTGTCGAGTGACAGCGTCAGGTCCTCCTTGCGGGCCTGGCCGTCCTCGAATCCCTTCTGATATGTGCATCCGGCACAGGCATGACGCCCCGCGCCTCCCTGGGCGTTGGGAAGGTCTTGGAACATCTTCCAGTATCGATGGTCGTCTTGGCATTCGCGCATGCTGCATCCTTCGAACAGTTTCCTTCATCGCGACAGAGACGTGTGCTCGTCAACGGTAGCTCGGACTCGATCGATTTAGGGAGTGTAAGCCGAAGGAACCCGCATCGTCGACTGGCTGGTCGGATGTCGGCGACCGACCTCCCGAGTTTGATCCTGGGCTCATCCAAGCGGAATGGTTGAGTGGGTACCGCCAGCATCAAGTAAGCCATGCCGGTAGATGATGCTTTCTCGTCAGTTCGCCACGAGGAACCAGCCGCGGGACTTCGAGTCTTTGGCCCAAGTCGTGTCCGAACTTCGCCGCTTTGTTGATCCCCGCGCCTCATCTCCGTCGGGCTGCTGTGAGGCGCTGAAGGGACGGAAGAGAACGCCGCCCCGGTCAAGGGGGCGGAGCCTTCGGCGTCGGCCGTGCAGCGATCTTCAGTCGCAGCAGCTCCGTTTCGTAGATTCGAATCACGAAGTCTGCGTGCTCCTTGAGGCGCGACGAGAAGCTTCGCCCCTTGTTCTCGGGCGGCGAGCCGTTCACGAATTCCACAGCCGCGATATGCTTGCCTCGGCCCTTCATGTGACGAATCGAAGGGATGCTGTCGGCGTCCCGGATACCACGACTGCGACGTCGTAGTTGTCCTGTAGCGCCACCATGTCAAACTGCGTAGTGGATTGTATCTGGGCCCGAGCGGCGGTGCGATAGGGATCCTCGGCGGGCTCGAAGGGCCTGTACCGTGCACCTGGGCTGGGTGCTCGGCGAAATGGCGTGGCCGGAGTCTCGGCGAAGTGGTAAACCACGGGTAAACCACGGCGGAAGGCGCACGGGGGCTAGCGGTTGCGGGCCTTTCGGGCCTTCTAGCGCGCTGGAACGGGCTCCTCGGAGCTCACGGGGGGTTCAGGGGAAGGTCCCCAGGCGGAGCGCGGTCGGCCTTTTC
>Ga0184637_10002688_pt1 | contig 11331 bp, 11 predicted proteins | sample PLM3_127_b2_FD_133143 | JGI IMG/M metagenome (GOLD analysis project Ga0184637, IMG submission 133143) | Groundwater sediment microbial communities from an aquifer in East River, Colorado, USA - PLM3_127_b2 | ecosystem: Environmental > Terrestrial > Soil > Riparian zone | place: USA: East River... | reverse complement strand
GCCGCCCGATTCCAGAACGACAGCGCCGTGCCGCCCCAGAAGCGAGCGCTCTCGGTCTGGTCAATCGTGCGCGTGGTGCTCGTGGCCTCGCCGTCTTCCTTCACCTCTTCGACGTCCGCGGCGTACTCCGCGCTGGTCAGCGACGGCGGCCCATCCGGGCGGAAGCTCGACGGAGTGGGGATCACGAACGGCTCCGTCGTCGCCAGCGTCGGCACCAACCCTGGAAGCCCCGGGAGCTCCGGTCCCCCGGCGGGGTTCGGCCGAGGCGTCGGACGCCACTTGCCCACGTCGAGGCTTCCCACGTAGGGCGGCGCCGGCGGGTTGAGCCCGTCGGAGGCACGCCAGAGAAGGATCTCGTTGGCGACCTGCTCTCCCCAGGCGCGGCCACGCGCGATCGACTCGCTGTTCTCCACCCCCGCATCGGCAGCGATCCCGGCCAGCGACTCTGCGAGGTCCGCGGCGAACGCGCCGCTCTGCGCGGGGAACAGCCCGACCAGGCTCGTGTACGCCGCCTGCACGACGGCGGCGCGCCGCGACGCGCCGCGCGGCGCTTCGGTGTCGACGTGGATCGGCGTGTAGCGGCGCTCGATGCCGTTCAGCGCCTCGAACATGGCGACGTGCACGATGGCCGCCTGGCGCCCCTGCAGCGGTCCGGGGGTGGCGGCGACGCCCATCGCGCGCAGGAACACGGCGTTCCAGTCGAGCACCTCGTCGGCGCGGCCGACCGAGGGCAAGGCAAGGACCACACCGAAGACCAGGAGCAGCAGCGTTGGAGCCCTCACTGCGGGCTTGTGAGCGAGCGAAGCCTTCGACGCCTTGGATTCGATCGTCGTGCGGTCCATCGGTCCACCCCCCGAGTTGTTCTCCGATTAGACAACCCTCCTGCGACCGCCTGACGCACGCGCCCGCAAAGTCCTCGGAGCTCTTGGGTCGCCTCGCCGGCGGTAAGCCCCACGCGCGGCGCCGCGTCGGCCAGTCGAGCTCGGTCGCTGCGCGTCCATGCATACGCAACGAGGCGGCGCGAATCGACCGTGACCCAATGGACACGCCCGGATCCAGGCACGTCCGGGAGACCGCCATTCCTTCCGGAAGCGTCCCGGAGGCGAGGTCGCGGTCGGCGTCCACCGTGGGCTCGACGCGGTGCTGGAGCTGTAGCGGCGTCGCCGTCGCGGCGGTCCTCGGCGTCCTCCCGCCGAGGCGCGTGAGGGCTGCGCGTCGTCGCGCGCACGCCCTCCTTCTCCCTCGAGGACGAGGGACCTCGAGTCGATGGCGCGAAGGTTACACGTCGCGCACCTGCTCGAGGGGAGACCCTACCCCGTCGGCTGATGAACGATCCGGAGGTAAGGCCTCGGCGCTCTCCAGCCTTCCGGATACTGCTTCCTGGCCTCTTCGTCGGTCACCGATCCGGCGATGATGACGTCCTCGCCCTGCTTCCAGTTCGCGGGCGTCGCGACCCTGTACTTGGCGGTGAGCTGGATCGAGTCGAGGACCCGGAGCACCTCGTCGAAGTTGCGGCCGGTGGTCATCGGGTACATCAGGATGAGCTTGATCTTCTTGTCTGGCCCGATGAGGAAGACCGTGCGCACCGTCTGGTTGTCCGCTGGCGTGCGCGACTTGGCGTCGCCGCCGACGGTCGCCGGAAGCATGTCGTAGAGCTTCGAGACCTTGAAGTCCGCGTCGCCGATGATCGGGTAGTTCGGCGCCGTGCCTTGCGTCTCCTTGATGTCGTTCGCCCACCGGGCGTGGTCCTCGACCGAATCCACGCTCAGGCCGATGACCTTCGTGTTGCGCTTGTCGAACTCGGGCTTCATGCGCGCCATGGAGCCGAGCTCCGTGGTGCACACCGGCGTGAAGTCCTTGGGGTGAGAGAAGAGGATCACCCACTGGTTCCCGATCCACGGGTGGAACTCGATCGGGCCCTGGGTGGTCTGGGCCGTGAAGTTCGGCGCTTCGTCGCTGATTCGCAGCGGCATGAGGAGGCTCCTTTCGATGACACACGCCGTCGTAATGGCGGGCGCGGCTCGCGCTGCACGAAGTTGGGCCCGCCTCGAGCCAGAGGCGCACCGGCGGATCGTCCCAGGGCGCGCAGGTCAGCCGAGGGTGGGAGCGCTTCGACGCCTACGCCGGGCTGGGCGGTGGTTGCTCGAGCGACCCGCGTGTCGAAGCCGTCTGCCGGGAGACCCACGCGGCCATGCCGCCGGCGAGGTCCTCGACGCGGCCGAACCCCTCGCACTCGAGGATGCTCGCGGCGATGCACGAGCGGAACCCGCTCGCGCAGACCATCACCAGCTCCTCGCCGCGGGGCAGCTCGTCCGTGCGCCGCTTCAGGTGCTGGAGGGGCACGTGCGCGCTGCCCGCGATGAACGCGCCCTTCCGCTCGGCCGGCGTGCGCACGTCGACGACGGCCGGTGGGTGCGCCGAGCAGAGCCGCTCCGCGAGCTCGTCCGCCGACAGCCGAGTCGTGCTCGCGATCAGCTCCGGGCGATCCCGCAGCGCGTAGATGCCGCCATCGAGGTGTCCCACGACCTGGTCGAACCCGATGCGGCCCAGGCGCAGATCGGTCTCGGCCTCGCGCCCCGGGTCGGCTACCACGACGATCTGCCTGTCGCGGTCGAGCAGCGTCCCGGCCCAGGTCGCGAACTTGCCGGAGAGCCCGATGTTCACGCTGCGCGAGAGGTGCGCAGCGGCGAACGCCGCCGGCTCGCGCGAATCGAGCACCTGCGCGCCGGCGTGGCTCAGCGCCGTCACCTCGTCGGCGCCGAGCGGCCGGAGCTCCCGCTCCATCACCTCCGGGAGCGTCGGCCGTTCCGCCCGGTTGAGCGCCGAGTCGTGCGCGAAGTAGGCCGGCGCCTCCGGCTGGTCCGCGGTCACGAGCGTCACGAACTCGTCCTCCGTCATAGGCTGGAGCGCGTAGTTCTCGCGACGCTGCGTGCCGATGGTCGACACGTTCTCCGTCCCGAGGTTCCGCCCGCACATCGATCCGGCCCCGTGGCCCGGGTAGACGAGCGTCTCGTCGGGCAGCGCCAGCAGCCTCCGGTGCAGCGAGCGATACAGCTCCCGCGCGAGCTCGTCGGCCGTCGCTCCGAACGCGGCGAGGAGGTCCGGGCGTCCGACGTCGCCCACGAAGAGCGCATCCCCGGTGAGCACGGCCTGCGGGCGGGCACGATCCTTCTCGAGGTCGTAGACGGCGACCGAGATCGCCTCCGGCGTGTGGCCCGGCGTCTCCAGGATGCCGAGCCGGACCGCTCCGAGCTCCACGGTGTCGCCGTCGCGCACCGCCGTGAACGGGTAGTCGACCTTCGCCCGCGCGCCGAGCCGGATCCGGGCGTGGACCCGGTCGCGCAGCTCCAGGTGCCCGGACACGAAGTCCGCGTGAATGTGCGTGAGGATGACCTCCTCGATCCTGAGCCCCATACGCTCCGCGTCGGCGAGGTACTCGTCCACGTCGCGGCGCGGATCGACCACCACCGCGCGTCCGCTTCGCTCGTCTGCAACGAGGTACGACGCCTGGGCGAGACACCCGAGGTAGTACTGGCGAAGCACCATGGCGTCCTCCCGCTCGCGTCCTAGCTCTCGGCTTCCCCTGACGCAACACGTGGACGTCCGGCCCCGCGCGTACGATCGCCTGGACGACCCAGGCCCCGGGCGCCGAACAAGCGCCGGGCGCGGACCGCGGCTCCGATCGCACGAGCCATCGGGCGGCGAGCCCGCAGGCGGGGCCGGACCGAGGCTGGACCCGAGCCCGCCCGCTCAGCGCGCCGAGAAGAGCCCCGCAGCCCAGTCGATGAACACCCTCACCCGCGGCGAGAGCTGCCAGCTGCGGAGATAGAGGAGCGGACGGGCGTCGACGTCGGCGCGTAAGCATCGAGGACCGTCACGAGCCTCCCGGCGGCGATGTCCGCCTCGAGATGGTAGCGCGGCGCCTGGATGAGCCCGAGGCCGAGCCTCGCCGCGGCGACCAGGCTCTCGGCGGCGGACACGGAGACGATCGACGGGAGCGCGACCTTGCGCACGGCGCCACGATCCGTAAACTCGAAGGGGATCGCCGCGCCCGTCGCGGAGGAGACGAAGCCCACGGCGACCTGGCCGTCGAGGTCGTCGGGGGTAGCGGGAGTCCCGTGCCGCGCCAGATAGGCGGGACTCGCGACGGTCGCCTCCTCGAGCATCGCCACGCGGCGCGCGACCATCTCGCTGTCGGCGAGGTCGCCGACGCGCAGCATGCAGTCGATGCCCTCGCGGACGAGGTCCACCAGCCGGTCGCCCTCGCTCATGTGGAGCTGGAGGTCGGGGTAGCGCTCCAGGAAGGATCATCTGAGCGGTGTCGTCGACTCCACCGGATGCGCTCTCCAGCGCGCACAGGGCTCACGCAGCAGCGGAGGGCCGCTTCATGCACACACTCATGGTGACCGGCGCCGGATTCGCCTTGCTCGGCGCGTGTCTCTTACCGGAGGCTCGATCTCGGCGAGCGTCACCTTCAGCCAGTAGATGTGGTTCGCCGTGGCTCGAGGCATGTTCCCGTCACCGGTTTCGACGGCGGACGGAGCGCGCCGGAGCGTGCGCGCGTGCCACGAGTCGCCCGGCTCCGCGGCGAGGCATGCGCTGCTGAGCGTCCCAGAGATCGACAGCGACCTGCAGGTTGAGCCACAGCTCGGGCGTGGTGCCGAGCGCGCGAGAGAGCAGGATCGCCGTCTCGGCCGTCACCGCCCGGCGCCCCGAGATGACCCCGTTCACGCGCTGGATCGGGACGCGCATCGTCGCCGCGAGCGCGACCTGCGTGATCCCTGCCGGCTTGAGATACTCCTCGAGCAGCATCTCGCCAGGAGTCGTCGGCCGGCGCTTCATCGTCGCGGTGGTCAGCATTGCTTCCTCCTCAGTGGTAATCGACGATCTGGACGTGCGACGCCTGGCCCGCCTGGAACTTGAAGATGATCCGGAACTGGTCGTTCACCCGGATGCTGTAGAAGCCAGCGAGGCGCCCTTTCAGCTTCTCGAGTCGATTCCCTGGCGGGACCGCCAGGTCCCGGACGTCTGCGGCCGCCCCGATGAGGTCGAGCTTGCGTCGGGCGACGACGCGCACGTCGGCGCCGAAGCGGCGCGCCGCCCGCGATTCGACCCCGATGTGAACGTCCCGCGTCGCCTCATCGGCGTACCCGATGATCACATTCGTTGACTAGCGCGTGCCATCTTGAACGTCAAGCGTTCAAGTCTAGGCACGAGCAGGAGCCTACGGGCTCGGCCCAGAACGCGGCGACGATGCGGGACGCGGCTCACTCGGGCGCCTGACCTCGTGCCTCAGCTCGTCCGCGAGACGGGCGGCCTGGTCGTCGGTGGTTCCCCGGCGGGAGCTCCGCGAGCAGGCGCTTGAGGCGCGCGCGCTCGTGCTCGCAGGAACACCTGCTTGGCCTTCTCCTCCGCCGCCTGCCGCAGGAACTCCGACGGTCGCTGCTCTTCGTTCTCGGCGCGACGGGCGGCACCGGTCGCGCGCTCGTCGAGCAGGCTCGCCAGCGCGGCCACCTTGTGACCGCCTTCGTGCGTTCGCCCGAGAAGCTCGACCTCTCCGCGACGGGGTGACCGTGCTCCGGGGCGATCCGCGCAACGCCGACGAGCTGCGCGCCGCGCTGCCCGGCCTCGACGCCGTGCTGTCGGCGCTCGGGCCGCCGGGGTTAGGGCCGACTACCCTCGTCAGCGACTGCGCGCGTAGCACCGTTACGGCCATGCGAGCGACGGGCGTGCGAAGGCTCCTGGTGGTCGGCGTGGCCGTGCTCTTCGAGAACGACGGGCTCCTGAGCGCGATCGCGCGCCGGACGTTCCTGCGAAACGTCGCAAGAGACTCCGCCGAGATGGAGAGCATCGTGAGCGCGAGCGGCCTCGACTGGACCATCGCTCGACCGCCACGGCTGACGAACGGCGTGCTCACGCGGGCCTACGGCGTCGCGGACGGCCGAATGCCTCCGGCCGCCCGCCTCACGATCAGCCGCGCCGACGTGGCGGACTTCCTGCTCGGAGAGCTCGAGCACCCGGCGCACGTACGTCGGATCATCGGGCTGGCTTCGGTGAAGGCGGCTGTGTGATGGACCGGCTCCTCCACCATGCGCACGGCTCGTCATCGAAGGCGACTCGTGCCGGAACCCGCCGCCGACGAGGAAGAAGAAGGGACCAGGCCGTCGCTGCCGAGGCTGCGCGCAATTCCGCGCTCGCGCTACCCGGAGCTGCTCCAGCCGATCGCCGACCGACCTGCGCGGCTTCCGTCACGAAACCGGTTGCGACGCCAACAGGGAGCTTCAACACTGCGCCGAGCCCCGGCAGCGGTCTGATTCCAGGGGTCCCTGCCTCGTCTGAAGGCGAGCGGCGGCCTCCCGCTGAAGGGGTCGGGAAACTGGAACCGCCTCCAGAGCTTGATCACGACTCGCCCGCCGGGTGGGCCAAAGCCAGGCATCCTCGCGAGTTGGATCACTCAGCGTGCCGACTCGGGTGCCGACCAGGGTGCCTCCGCGGGTGCCGAACCGACATGGCACTCCAGTAGGCACCCTGGGGCCTGGGGTGCCTACCGGGTGCCGAACGCCTTCGTGCCCGCGCACGGTCGCACGAACGCGACGGGCACCGACGCCGCCCCTGATCGTGTTTCGCGATCTCGCCACCGCGCACGTCCGCGTCATCGACGTGAGCACCGGGATGGCGTCGGACTCCGCCGGCGCCCGCATCCAGTTCGGCGCGCTCGCGCTCGTGAACGACACGATGCTCCAGATCGTCCGAAGCGAGACGCTCCGTGGGCTCGAGGGCCGCGCGCTCGCCGGCTTCTGGGCCGGCGGCCGGGTCTACGGGTACCGGACGTTCCGCGAGGAAGCCCCGCCCGACCCCGAGCACCCTCGCGCCATCCCCGTCATCGACGAGATCCAGGCGGCGGTCGCCCGCCGCATCTTCCAGCTCTACGCCGACAGCTACGGTTTAAGGCAGATCGCGTCCCTCCTGAACGAGGACGGCGTGCCCGCGCCCTACGACGACGCGTACCGGAAGCAGGGCGGCCGTGGCTTGGGGACCCGGCACGATCCGCTTCATGCCCAAGAACGAGCGCTACATCGGCCGGTACGTCTGGAAGAAGCGCATGTGGGTGACGGACCCGGCGACCGGCGCGCGAACGTACCGGATGCGCGGCGAAGACGAGTGGGTCACGACCGAGCAGCCGCAGCTCGCCATCGTCTCGAACGACCTCTGGGAGCGCGTCCAGGCCCGCTTCGCGGAGCGGAAGGGCGCGAAGGGGCGCGTCCGCGGAACGGGCGCGACGGACCACCTCCTCACCGCCCTCCTCCGCTGCGGCGAGTGCGGCAGCACGATGCGCGTCGTGAGCCTGAAGCGGAAGGCCGGACGCGCCTACGCGAACTTCGGCTGCTCGGCGCACCACGGGAAGGGCGCCGCGATCTGCGGCAACGGCCTCGTCATCTCCGAGCGAAAGCTAAACCGCGCCGTCATCGACGAGCTGCGGAAGCTCCTCGCCTCGAAGGAGATCCAGGCCCGCTTCATCGACGGGTTCGCGAAGCGGCTCCAGCACAAGAACCCGAGCGACGACCGCGAGCGGGCGGCGCTCGAAGCGGAGGTGAAGGCTCAGGAGTCGCGGGTTCGCAACGTGACCGCCGCGATCGCCAGGTCCGGGTTCTCGGAGGCGCTCGCGGAACAGCTCGGCCTGGAGGAGGAGACGCTGCGCTCGCTGCGTCAGCGCATGGCGGCGAAGGTTCCTGTGGGCGACCGGCCGGCCGCGGTCCCCGACCCCGACGCCGTGGCGCGGTTCCTCGAGAAGGTCCTCGAGATCGCCGAGACCGCCCCTTCTTCTTGTACGGCGACGCGGTCATGGGGCTCTCGGCGAGCAAGGAGAAGCTCTCGCTTGTGCAGTTGCGGTTGCGTGTGCCACTCGACTGGAGTCGCAACGAGGATTGGGCGCTGCAATCGCTCCTCACGAGGTGCTCGACCGACCACGACCTCCTGCTCTCCGTCGTTGACCTCGCGCTCCACGAGGAGGGGCCGCGGCTTGGCCGCGAGGTCGCCGCACTTGACGAGATGCTTACGGTCGCTGGGTCGGCGTGGATGGTCGCGCCGTACCGAACCGCGCTGACTGAGCGCGTCGCTCCAGCCGTAGGCGAGGCTGTGCGCGATGCGATGAGCGGCCGCGACCGCTCCGCCGCGCACCTCGCCGAGGCGTGGCGTCACGCTCACGGACGCAAGCCGCACCCTGGTACCGCGTACCGCGAAGCCGTCCGCGCCATCGAGGCCGCCGCGCGACCGGTCATCGCGCCGAACGACACAACGGCCACGCTCGGCAAGATGATTGGCGAGCTGCGAGGGAAGCCGCAGCTCTTCGAGACGGTGTTCGTCGACACCACGGTCATCCCGCTCGACGTGGTCCGCTCGATGATGGCGCTGGTCTGGACGAACCAACTCGACCGTCACGGCACCGACGACGAGCGCGTCCCGCTGCACGTCTCCCAGGAGCAAGCCGAGGCGGCGGTGCAGACCGCGGTGGCGCTCGTGCAATGGTTCCGGCGCGGCCTGGTTCGGCGGCGCTAGAGCTTGCCCGCGTCACGCTTCCGCTTCTCCGTCCGCTCCCGCTCCTCGTAGCGGTCGAACTCGCTAGCCGCTCCGGGCCTCTCGTAGAGGATGGACCGGTTCGTAACGCTGAGAATTGCGTCGGGCGTCGACCATGTCGCGAACTCGTCCTCGGGGGCCAACTTCGTCGGCTTCCCGTATTTATCGCTCACCGTCTCGAGGAGCGTGCGGAACGCGCGCCCGCCCCCAGCCGTGTCGCGCTGGGTGAGCAAGATGCGCGCGAGCCGACCGTTGAGGAAGAAGAAGAACGGCGAGAGCGGAAGGTCCGCGACGCTGATGGTCACTCCGCTTCTTCGGCCCACGACGGGTCCGCTGCTCTTCCCGTCCACCACGTCGAAGCTGACCCGGGCGAACGACTTCTTCAGCACGGCGAGGACATCGCCTTCGCCCATCCCCCAGTGGAAGTCCTGCCAGCCACCGCGCATCCACGAGGCGGGCGGCGTTCGGGCGAGTTGAGCCGCGCGCCGGTATGTCCCCGCCGACCCGTCGTCCTTCAGGCACGCGGACAATCCCTCGTAGAGCTGGCACGTTCCGGTAGCGCACTCGCTATCCCGGTCGCAGAGCGGAGCGCACGCGCTGTACGGTGTCGGGAGGGCAGGCCAGGTCACGCAGATTTCGCCGCCGCCACAGTCGCCGTGGGATTCGCAGGTGCGTGTGGCGGCGTGAACTCCGAGCGGAACGAGCAGCGCGAGCGCGACGAGAGATCTCATGTCATTCCCCTCACCAAGGACGCTATCACACCGCGATTATGGCGCGGGCCCGTACCGACCGTGACAAAGGTTGGAGCGGAAGACTGTCCGCATCTACGTACCCGGCACAGGCGACCCGTTTCCCGGGTCCGGGGGTGCCCTCCTCACGCGCGATGACGACGAGGGGGAGTGAGCACGCTCACCGTTGTTGAGGGCGAAGCCCGGGGTCTTGAGCAGGAACTGCGAGGGAGCAGGAGGCACGCCCCTCGAAGACTGCGAGCGCCCGACAAGGCAGCCGGGGTCAGGTGCCGGTGGGCGGGTCGAGCTCGTCGACCATCTTCTGGAAGTTGTCGGCCAGCTCGGGAGCGTAGTTGTCCGAGTGCTGGCGGGTGAACTCGACGACCTTGCGGTAATAGGCGGCCGCCTGCTTCTTGTCGCCGCGAGCCTCGCAGACCATGCCGAGGCGGTCGTAGCCGTCGTGGACCTCCGGGAATCGAACGAGGAGGTCGTGAGCAGCAGCCTCCGCCTCGTCGAGCTTGCCGGCGTGGACGAGATCGACGACGGCGTTGGAGGCTTCGTCGAGGCCATCGTACGGGTCGAGCTGCGCTTCGATCGCGTCGAGAAGCGTCTCCCTGCGGGACCGCGCGGCCTCAGCTTCGGCCTGCGCCAGCGCGGAGGCCGCAGCCTCGTCCTTCTCCAGGCAGCAGCGCTTGTATTTGTTGCCGCTGCCGCAATGGCAGGGATCATTCCGTCCGGTCTTGGCCATCGCGGTCGTGGACTCCACGGATTGGGAGGCACCCCTTGTATCGAGCGCTGCTGCGGGACGCGACATTCTACGCCTGGAAGCTGGAGGCCGACCGCACGCTCTTAAGGCGCGGAAGGAGGTCTGCGCAGTCTGCGGCGACGTCCTCCACTCTTCGGACTTCCACCGCAAGCCACGCGGCGGTCCGGCCGGGCTCGGTCAGGACGACGACAGGCGGTTCAGCCTCTGCTGCGCGGATCGCGAGTGCCGGAAGCGGCACACTCCGCCGTCGCTGCGCTTCCTGGGGCGGAAGGTCTACCTGGGCGCGGTGGTGGTCGTGGTCAGCGCGATGCGGCACGGGGCGACGCCGGCGCGGATGCGCCAGCTGCGTGAACTGTTCGGGGTGAGCCGGCGAAACGGTGGAGCGGTGGCGGGCCTGGTGGCGGACGACCTTCGCCCAGGGGCCGTTCTGGAAGGAGGCCGCCGCCAGCTTCATGCCGCCGGTGGAGCTGGCCCGGCTGCCGGTCTCGCTCCTCGAGCGCTTCCTGGGCAAGGAGGAGGAGCGGCTCGTCCTGCTCCTGCGCTTCCTCACCCCGCTCACCGGCGGCGCGTCCACCGCGCACGCTCGCTGACGGGCTTCGCCGATCCGCAGAGGATGCCCGTCGATCGGCCGGCGGACGACCGACTACGGTGCGCGCTCCTTCGAGACAGGGAGCGCGAGAGTGACCAGGAGTAGAAAGCCACGAGTCCACGAGTCCTGGGCCCACCTGCGCTTCTCGGTGGTGGGGCAGCTGCTCGCCGCGCCGCCGGCGAAGGGCGAGCTGCGCGGCGAGCTGGAGCAGCTCGCGGCCCGGACGTGGCGCCACCCGACGACGGGCGAGCCGGTTCGCTTCGGAGTCTCCACCATCGAGCGCTGGTACTACCTCGCGGCCCGAGAGCGGCGGGACCCGGTGAGCGTCCTACGCCGCAAGGTCCGCAAGGACGCCGGCCAGCAGGACTCCGTGGGCGTGGCGCTGAAGGCGGCGCTGCTCGCGCAGTACGCCGCGCACAAGGGCTGGAGCGCCCAGCTCCACTTCGACAACCTGATGGCGCTCGCCGAGGCCAGGCCCGATGTGGCCCCGGTGCCGTCCTACTCCACGGTGCGCCGCTTCCTCGCGGCCAACGGCCTCTTCAAGCGGCGGCGGCTCACGTCGAAGCGAACCGACGGAGCCAAGCGCGCCGAGGCGCGGCTCGAGGACCGGGAGGTGCGCAGCTACGAGGCCGAGTACGTGAACGGCCTGTGGCACTGGGACTGCCACCACGGCT
>Ga0184637_10002687_pt1 | contig 11332 bp, 7 predicted proteins | sample PLM3_127_b2_FD_133143 | JGI IMG/M metagenome (GOLD analysis project Ga0184637, IMG submission 133143) | Groundwater sediment microbial communities from an aquifer in East River, Colorado, USA - PLM3_127_b2 | ecosystem: Environmental > Terrestrial > Soil > Riparian zone | place: USA: East River... | reverse complement strand
CGCCATCACGAACTCGCTCCGCTGTATTCGGTCAAGCGCCAGTTCGTACAGCGCCGGGCCCTGCACAAGGTGAAGCCCGAGGACGCGAAGGAAATCGACATCGATGGGCTGCTCGAAGCGCCCTTCACGGAGCTCCAGTTCGCCAGCCGCGTGACCGAATGGCACAAGGACGAGGCAGCCAACGCCGGCAAGCTGGAACTTGCGGCGCGCTACGCGGCCTGGGCTGCCACCACGCCCGAAGGGCGCGCAAAGCATCGCGGCGGCGTGCTGTTCAAGGCGCCGCGCAAGCTCGACTACATGCGGTTGGTGCCAGTGCACACCGACGCGTCGCAGGGCTACGCACGCCACTCACTCGGCCACGTGCGGCGGCGCGAAGGGTTCGCGCTCACCGACCGCGGCACCGACCTCGTCGGCGCGCTCGACGAGGCCCACTACTGCATCTGGTGCCACGAGCAGGGCAAGGATTCCTGCTCCAGGGGGCTGAAGGAAAAAACGCCCGCGGCCGGATTCAGGAAGACGCCGTTCGGCGTCCCGCTCGCCGGCTGCCCCCTGGAGGAGAAGATTTCCGAATTCCACATGGTGAAGGCGCGCGGCGAGGTGCTCGCGGCGCTGGCGATGATCGTCGTGGACAATCCGATGGTCGCGGCGACGGGGCATCGCATCTGCAACGATTGCATGAAGTCGTGCATCTACCAGAAGCAGGACCCGGTCAACATCCCGCAGGCCGAGACGCGGACGCTGAAGGACGTGCTCGACCTGCCCTGGGGCTTCGAAATCTACTCCCTGCTCACGCGCTGGAATCCGCTCAACCTGCGCCGGCCGCTGCCGCTGCCCGACTCAGGACGAAAGGTGCTGGTCGCCGGCATCGGACCCGCCGGCTTCACGCTCGCGCATCACCTGATGAACGACGGCCACACCGTGGTCGGCATCGACGGCTTGAAAATCGAGCCCCTGCCCGCGGAACTCTCCGGAATCGACGCGCGGGGCAGGCGCGCCGCGTTCCGGCCGGTGCGCGATATCTGGGAGCTGTACGAGCCCCTGCAGAGCCGCGTGATGGCCGGCTTCGGCGGCGTCGCCGAATACGGCATCACGGTGCGCTGGGACAAGAACTTCCTCAAGATCATCCGCCTGTTGCTCGAGCGCAGGCGCGAGTTCGCGATGTTCGGCGGCGTGCGTTTCGGCGGCACCCTGACCCTGGAGGATGCGTTCGGTTCCGCGGCGGACGGCGGCCTCGGATTCGACCATGTCGCGCTCTGCGTCGGTGCCGGCGGACCCACCGTGCTCGACATTCCGAACGGCCTTGCGCGCGGGGTGCGGGCCGCGTCCGACTTCCTGATGGCGCTGCAGCTGACCGGCGCGGCGAAGACCGATTCGATCGCCAACATGCAGCTGCGCCTGCCGGTGGTGGTGATCGGCGGCGGGCTCACGGCGATCGATACCGCGACCGAATCGCTCGCCTACTACGTGGTGCAGGTGGAAAAGTTCCTCGCGCACTATGAAACCCTGGCCGCCGGCATCGGGGAAGACGAGATCCGCGGCGACTGGGACGACTACGAGCGCGAAATCGCGGAAGAGTTCCTGGCTCACGCGCGCGCGATCCGGCAAGAGCGCGCCCTTGCCCTGCGCGAACAGCGCGAGGCGAGGATCGCAGAGCTGCTGCGGCACTGGGGCGGCGTCACCATCGCCTACCGGCGCCGGCTCGTGGACAGTCCTTCCTACACGCTCAACCACGAGGAAGTGGAAAAGGCGCTGGAGGAAGGAATCTGGTTCGCCGAGAACCTGACTCCGGTCGCGGTGGACGTGGATCACTATGGCGCAGCGCGCGGTATGCGCCTCAAGAATGTCGCCACCGGCACCGAGCACTGGTTTGCGGCGCACACGGTTTTTGTTGCCGCGGGCACCCAGCCGAACACCGTGCTCGCACGCGAGCATCCCGCCCGGTTTCGTCTGGACGGAAAGTACTTCAGCGCCTGCGACGAGCGGGGCGATCCGGTCAAGCCGCAGTACGCGGCGGCCAAGCCCGAGGTGCCGCAGATGCTGCTCTCCAGGCAGGCGGACGGCCGCAGCGTGAGCTATTTCGGCGACGTGCACCCCTCGTATTTCGGCAATGTGGTGAAGGCGATGGGCTCGGCGAAGCAGGGCTATCCGGTCGTCTCGCGGATGCTGGCGTCCCGCGCGCCCGAGCGGCCGGTCTCGCGCGAGCAGTTTTTTGGCGAGCTCGCCGACCAGTTCATCGCCACCGTCGACCGCGTGCAGCGGCTCACGCCGACGATCGTCGAAGTCGTGGTGCGAGCACCGCGCGCGGCGAGGCAGTTCCACCCGGGACAGTTCTACCGGTTGCAGAATTTCGAATCGCTCGCGCCGCTCGTTGCGGGAACGCGCATGCAGATGGAGGGGCTCGCGATGACCGGGGCGTGGGTGGACCGCGCCGCAGGTCTGGTCTCGATCATCGTGCTCGAGATGGGTGGCTCGAGCGACCTGTGCGCGATGCTGCAGCCCGGCGAGCCGGTGATCCTGATGGGCCCGACCGGGACCCCTACCGAGATCGCCGGCGGCGAAACGGTCGTCCTGTGCGGCGGAGGGCTGGGGAACGCCGTGCTCTTCTCCATCGGCGCGGCGTTCCGCGCCGCCGGCTCCAAGGTGCTCTACTTCGCCGGCTACAAGAAAGTGCAGGACCGCTACAAGGTCGCGGAAATCGAGAACGCGGCCGACGTCGTCGTCTGGTGCTGCGACGAGGAGCCGGGATTTCCGCCTGACCGGCCGCAGGACCGGCGCTTCATCGGCAACATTGTCCAGGCGATGGATGCGTATGCCGAGGGACGCCTGGGCCCGCCTTCGCTGCGGCTGGAAGATGCCGACCGCATGATCGCGATCGGCTCCGACCGCATGATGGCGGCCGTCGCCCGCGCGCGCAACGAGCTGCTCAAGGAACACCTCAAGCCGGGCCATTTCGCGATCGGCTCGATCAACTCCCCCATGCAGTGCATGATGAAGGAGATCTGCGCCCAATGCCTGCAGCCGCACCGCGACCCCGGGACCGGTGAAACGAGCTACGTGTTCTCGTGCTTCAACCAGGACCAGCCGCTCGACCGGGTGGACTTCAAGGTGCTGAACGAGCGCCTGAAGCAGAACTCGCTGGCTGAAAAGCTCACCGCACGGTGGCTCCGGCATTGCATGCCGGAGCTGAGGAAGCAACGCAGCTTCGTCTGAATTTCGCCGCGCGAGCAGCCGGCTCGTCAAACCGCCGAAGAAAGGACATGCATCATGACGATGCCGCCTGCCCACGCGATCAGCGCAATACCCAGCGGTGCACTCAAGCGTTTCCCCCACGGCAAATTCTTCTCCGCCGCCATCACTGCGCCCAGCGCGAGCATCCAGCCGACATTCCCCATCCCCACGACAAACATCAGCAGCATCAGCGCCCAGCAGCAGCCGACGCAAAAAACGCCGTGGTCGAAGCCGATCCGAAACGCATCGCGCGCCGGCGCCAACCCTCGCCAGCGCTCGATGACAAAACCATACGGCGTGCGGCACTTGTCGAGGCAGCGATATTTGAGCGAACTGAACTGAAAGAGTCCGGCGCCGCCGACGACCATCGCCCCTACCACCCAGCCGTTGGCGACGAACCAGCTCGTTTCGCGCGCCGCAGCGACGAGCATCCCGTCAATTGAATGCGCAGCTAGGCCGAACCCGAGCCAGGCGCAGAGGTAGCCCGCTACGGACAGCAGGACGAGGCGATCTGCATCCGCACGACCCGCCACCACACGTCGAAAGATCCCGAGCAGAGGCAGCGTTGTCGGCAGCATCATCGCCGCGACCATCAGCACCCAGGCTGCGCCATGGAGCAAAGCCGGCAAGAGGATCTCGCCTCCGGGCACCGCACGGCAGATCTCGCCAGTGATGCCGACTTCAGTCCACCGGCCGTGATCGAGATACCGGCCATAGGGGCTCGCCGACCAAACCCAGAGCACGACCCAAGCAGACGCGACGACGCCCGCCGTCAGGGCGGGAAAAACCGCGCGTGACACGCTCTTGCGAGCCGCTCAGGCGTCGAAGACGAATGTGCTCTGCAGCGCGTTATGGTTCTTGATGTCGAGGTCGATCCCGAGCTTGTCGTTCTTCGACTTGTAGCGCGGCGCCTTGCCGACAAACACCGGGGCGCCGGGCACGGTGGAAAAGACCGTGTCCGTCAGCGTCGTGGTCGCGCCCGTTGCGTTCTTGTAGGGCTCGAGCTCGGCATAACAAGCATTGCCCACCTTGAGCGTGCCCTTTCCGCCCTGAACATCAAACGTGATCGGCGCGCGCTCGACCGACACCACCTCGCCCACCAGCTTGACCAGATCGCCCACCGGGCCGCCGAGCTTGCCCGTGTAGACCTTCAGAATTGCTTCTTCCTGCTTCGGCGTCGCGTTATCGCTGACGTAGACAGCCGCCCTCCAATTGCCCAGCAGGATGTTGCCCGGCACGTGGGCGATCAACGCGATCGTCGTTCCAGCCACATCCACGCCCTCGATCTGCCCCTTGTCGAAACGCCACCCGATCACTGTGTCGCAGGTGCCGTTGTCCGGGTCCTCCCCGATCCAGCACGGGCACAGCACGCGGCAATTGCACACTTCAAGCAAGCGCCCTTCCAGGTGATAGCTCATCCTGTTCTCCTCAGACGGTAGTGGGTTTCCCTGCGCCCCGTCGCAGACCTCGCGATGCAAGCGTCCTGGCCATGCTACGCCCCACGCAATGGGGCGTCCACCGCGCCGCTTGAGCCCCGTCGCGGCATAATGGCGCCAACTCACCGAAGAGACGCCCCATGTCTGCCTACGCCCGGCCGACCCGTATCGAAGATGCGCTGGGCCTTCTCGCGCGCGGCGAACGGACCCTGCTCGCGGGCGGCACGGACTTCTACCCTGCCCGCGTCGGCAGGCCGCTCGGCGAGGACATCCTGGACCTCACTGCGTTGCGCGACCTGCGAGGCATCAGGGAGCGCGCGGACCATTGGCGGATCGGCGCCACGACGTCCTGGACCGACGTGATCGAAGCCAAGCTGCCGCCGCTCTTCGACTGCCTGAAGCTTGCTGCGCGCGAAGTCGGCGGATTGCAGATCCAGAACTCCGGCACCGTGGCGGGCAATATCTGCAACGCGTCCCCCGCGGCAGACGGGGTTCCGGCGCTGCTGGCCCTGGATGCAAGCGTGGACATCGCAAGCCCCGGCGGGACAAGGACTCTTCCACTCGATCAGTTCATCCTCGGCCCTCGCACGACGGCGCTGCGGGCGGGTGAGCTTCTGACCGGGGTGCTCATTCCCAAGCCGAAGTACGCAGCAAGGAGCGACTTTCTAAAGCTTGGCGCACGCAAGTACCTGGTGATTTCGATCGCGATGGTCGCCGCCGTGCTGGAGGTGCCGGACCGGAAGGTGCGGGCAGCGCGCATCGCGGTCGGGTCGTGCTCACCTGTGGCACGCCGCCTGCCTGCGCTGGAGCAAGCGCTCATCGGGAGACTGCTCGACCGCAGCCTGAGCGAATGCGCGATACCGGAGCACCTTGCCCCGCTTTCACCCGTCGACGACGTTCGCGCCAGCGCAGCCTACCGCAACAAAGCTGCGCTGACCCTGATCCGGCGGTCGCTGGAGCGCCTGTCGTGAACCGTCCGCGCGCCGAATTTCTTGCCCAGGCGGTTGCGTTCAGCGTCAACGGCCGCAAGGTGCTGTCGCATGCCGCGCCCATTGCACGTCTCGCCGACGTATTGCGTGACGAACTCGGGCTCACCGGCACCAAAATCGGCTGTAACGCCGGCGACTGCGGCGCCTGCACCGTGCTGCTCGACGGCAGGCAGGTGTGTTCCTGCCTTATCCCGATGGGCCAGGTGGAGGGTCGAAAAATCGTAACCGTAGAGGGCCTGTCGCAGCGCGGACAACTCTCCGACCTGCAGATCGCCTTTCAAAAGCACGGCGCCGCGCAATGCGGAATCTGCACTCCGGGCATGCTGATGGCGGCGGCCGATCTGCTCGCGCGCAATGCAGCGCCGCGCGCAGCCGAAGTCAAGGACGCGCTCGGCGGCGTGCTGTGCCGCTGTACCGGGTATCAGAAGATCATCGAGGCCGTGCTCGACGTCGCAAATCGGCCGCGGCTGCCGCTGCCGCCCGCAGCGGAACAGGCGGTCGGCGCGCGCACCGGAAAGGTCGACGGCATTCCGAAGCTCACCGGCGCGGAGTCGTATGGTGCGGATGCGATTCCACCGGATGCGCTCTGGCTGCGCTGCATACGCGCGCCGCATCATCGCTGCCGTTTCCGGTTCGGAAATCTGCAAGACTATGTAAAGCACTGCAGCGGCATCGTGCGCGTCCTGACGGCGAGCGACGTGCCCTCGAACGGATTCGGCATCTACGCGACGATCAAGGACCAGCCGCTGCTGGCGCAAGGCGAAGCGCGGTTCCGCGGCGAAGCAGTCGCCGCTGTGATCGGCACGCGCGAGGCCATCGAAGCGCTCGATGCGGAACAATTTCCGGTGGCGTGGGAACCGCTGACGCCAGTCATGGGCCTCGACGCCGCGATGGCGCCGCGCGCGCATCGGGTGCAGCCCGCGAAGCCGGACAATCTGCTGCTCGACGGCGGCGTGAGGAAAGGCGACCCGGACAAGGCCTGGAGCGGGTGCGCGGCGATCGCGGCAGGCACATTCGAGACGGGTTTCGTCGAGCACGCCTATATCGAGCCCGAGGCCGGGTGGGCGCGGCGCATCGGCGAGCGGGTCGAGATCCACGTCAGCACGCAGACGCCGTACATGGACCGCGACGAAGTCGCGCTCGTGATGAAACTCAAGCCCGCTCAGGTGCGCATCGTCCCGACCGCCTGCGGCGGCGGCTTCGGCGGCAAGCTCGACATCGCCGTGCAGCCCCTGGTTGCGCTCGGCGCCTGGCTGACCGGAAAGCCGGTCGCCTGCGTCTACACGCGTCCCGAGAGCATGGCCTCGACCACCAAGCGGCATCCCGCGCGCATCCATGCGAAGTTCGGCTGCGATGCGTCCGGGAGGCTGCTCGCCTGCGACGTGGATGCGCTCTTCGATACCGGCGCATATGCGAGCTGGGGTCCGACCGTCGCGACGCGGGTGCCGATCCACGCCACCGGTCCTTATGCCGTTCCGCATGTACGAACGAGAGGCCGCGCGATCTTTACCCATTGCCACCCGTCGGGGGCATTCCGGGGGTTTGGCGTGCCGCAGGGAGCGATCGCGCATGAGGCGATGATGGACGAGCTGGCCGATGCGCTCGGGATCGACCAGCTCGAATTCAGACGCAGGAACGCGCTGCGGCCCGGAGACGCGACCGCGACCGGACAGGTGCTGGAGCATTCCGCCGGCCTCGCCGAATGCCTTGATGCGCTCGAACCCCACTGGCGGCGCACCAGGGCCGAATGCGAATCGTTCAATGCGAAGAACCGCACGCTCAGGCGCGGCGTCGGCGTCGGCTGCATGTGGTACGGCATCGGCAACACGGCGCTCTCGAACCCGTCCACCATGCGGATCGGCCTTTCCGCGGAAGGCGTGCTCACGCTCTACAACGGCGCAGTCGACATCGGACAGGGATCGAACACGATCCTGACGCAGATCGCGGCGGACGCTGCGGGACTGCCCATGTCGCAGTTCCGGCTCGTCATGGGCGACACCGACCGCACCGCGGACGCAGGCAAAACGTCCGCTTCGCGCCAGGCGTTCGTTTCCGGAAAGGCGGCGGAACTGGCGGGACTCGACCTCCGGCGCAGGATTTTTTCCGCCGCGGGCGCACCGGAGGGTGAATGGTGCGACCGCCGTTACAGGCTTGCGCTGGAAGGGCGTCACGTCGTCTTCCGCAAGGACGGCATCGCGCACCGGCTCGAAATTCCGCACCAGATCGTCGGTGAAGGCACCTTCGACCCGCCTACGTCAGCACCGGATGAGAACGGACAGGGAGTTCCCTACGCCACCTATGCCTTTGCCGCTCAGGTCGCGGTCGTGGAAGTGGACACCGAACTCGGCACCACGAGAGTGCTCCATCTGTACGCGGCGCACGATGTCGGCCGGGCGATCAACCCGGTCCAGGTCGAGGGGCAGATCCAGGGCGGCGCCGTGCAAGGCCTCGGACTCGCCCTGATGGAAGAATATGTGCCGGGGCGCACCGAGAATCTGCACGATTACCTCATTCCCACCATCGGTGATGTTCCGGCGATGGAATGCATCCTGATCGAGGACCCCGAGCCACTCGGCCCATCCGGTGCGAAAGGCGTGGGCGAACCGGGCCTCATCCCGACGGCACCTGCGATTCTCGGCGCGATCCACCATGCGACCGGCGTGCGCATGCGCCACGTGCCGGTACTCCCCCATCGGCTGCTCGCGGCACTGAACGATGCGCGATCCTGAAGACGCGCCGGAAAGCGCGGAACCGCTCACCGGAGACGTCATCCGCTGCGATGCCTGCCCGGTGCTGTGCCGCATCCGCAGTGGCCAGGCGGGCGCCTGCGATCGCTACGCGAACGAGGACGGCAGGCTGGTGCGCGTGGACCCGCTCGTGATCCTGCAACGCGGGGCAACGGCAGTGCCGTTCCTCGAGCCCGGCAAACCATGGGATGGCAGTCTCGTTTCTGGCGCCAACACCTTCATCACCGGCATCGGTGCGACCACGACCTATCCCGACTACAAGCCTGCGCCGTTCATCGTGTCCTCGAAGCTCGGCGGCACGGACGTGGTCACGGTCGTGACCGAAGGCATCTTCAGCTATTGCGGCCTCAAGGTGAAGATCGACACCGATCGCTACGTCGGACCCGAACAGTCGGCGGTGCGTGTGGAAGGCGAGCAGATCGGGCACGTGACCACGGCGGAGTACGGCTCGCAGATGCTCTCGCTCGGCGGCGTGCGCCATCTCACCGGCGGCACGAAGAAGGAAGGCAACGTCACCTGCGATGCGATGCTGCGGCTCGCGAACAAGCAGCCGGTCGAAATGAAGATCGACGAGGGCGCGACGCTGCTCGTGCAAGCAGGCGCGGCGCCGGTCGTCAACGGCGAGCGCGAGGAACGGATGCGAGTCGGCTGCGGCTCGGCAACGATCGGCATCTTCGCCCGGCAATGGCAGGGCCATACCGATGAAGTGATCGTGGTGGACGACCACATCACCGGCGTACTCACCGAGCACCAGGCCGGGCGTTTCCTGGAAATGCGACCGGCGGGCGTGCGGGTGCGCGGCCGCAAATCCACGCCGGGCCGTTACTTCAAGGTCGCTGAGCCCGGTCTCGGCTGGGGCGGCACCGACATCACCGACCCGCTGTCGATCGTCGAGAAGATCGACGCGCGCAAGGCCTGGCCCGGCATGCGCCTGCTCATGGTCTCGACCACCGGCGAAGACGCCGAGTGGTTCGTGCTGGACGAGAAGCTCAAACCGGTGAAGCAACCGATGCCGGAGCCGATCCGCAAGGTCGTGGAGCGCATCGCCGAGAACTGCGAACCGGCGCTCTGCACCGTCCTCTTCATGGGCGGTGCAGGCGGCAGCCTGCGCGCCGGCGTGACCGAGAACCCGGTACGCCTGACGCGCTCGGTCAAAGACCTCATCACGCGCGTGACCTGCGGCGGCGCGCCGGTCTACATCTGGCCTGGCGGCGGAATCACCGTCATGGTGGACGTGCTCAGGATGCCGGACCGCTCGTTCGGATACGTGCCCACACCGGCGCTGGTGCTGCCGATCGAATTCACCATGCCGCTGGATGCCTATGCCGCGATGGGCGGACACCTGGACCGGGTCGTTCCGCTCGCGGAGGCACTCAGGGGCACGCAGTTCGCTGCGCAGGGCTGGCACAGCGAGAATCCATGGCCGGTCGGGGCGTGAACGCGCCGCTGCGAGCCACGCTGCCCGACGGCCGGCTGCATCTGCAGCACGGGCCGATCGACCTGGTGATCGAGGCCTGGGGAGCGCGCGCGGAGGTCGAAGCCGCGTACGCGCAGGCCTGGGCACGGTTCCAGGACATTCTGCAAACCCTGGTCTTCGAGCTGCCGCTGCTGCGCGCGCCGCTGCGCGATCCGCATCCGCTTGCGCGCGGGCCCGTTGCGCGGCGCATGATCGCGGCATGCTGGCCGCATCGAAGCGTCTTCATCACGCCGATGGCGGCGGTGGCGGGGGCCGTCGCCGACGAAATGCTCGCCGCGATGCTCGCTCGGCGCACGCTCGCAAAGGCCTATGTCAACGATGGCGGCGACATTGCGCTGCACATCGCGCCGGGCGAACACCTTAGTATTGGCGTCGTGACCCATCCGCAGTGCCCCGGCCTCTCCGCAACCGCGTGCATCGAATTCGAATCGCCGGTGCGGGGCATAGCGACTTCCGGATGGCGCGGACGCTCGCAGTCGCTCGGCATTGCGGATGCCGTCACCGCGCTCGCCCGCACTGCCGCCGCAGCCGATGCGGCGGCAACACTCATCGCGAATGCGGTCAATGTCGAGCATCCGTCGATCCTGCGGCGGCCGGCCCGCGAGGTGAAACACGACAGCGACCTCGGCGATCTTGCGGTCACGGTTGCGGTCGGCGATTTGCCGCGGGAATGTGTCGCGCGCGCACTGGAAAGCGGCTATGCGGCTGCGCTTGCGATGCTTCCCGCGGGTCTGATTCATTCCGCGTACCTTTCGCTGCGGGGTCAATCGCGCGTAGCTTTGGTTTCTGACGCGGTAGACTGGATCAAGCGGCGCACCGGCAGACCTTCCACTTGACCACGCGCTACCTTGCTGCGTTGCTGCTTGCGCTTGTCGCCGCAGTATCCGAGGGCCACGCACAATCGTCTGCAGCGCCGGCACCACGCATCGAGGCAATCCTCGATCTGGTGCGGCCGGACAGCCGGCTCGAGATGTTTTACCTGAGCGCCCCCGACTGCCCGTACTGCAACCATTGGGAATCGCAGGCGAAGGATGAGTTGCTGGCCTGGACTTCGGGCACGGCGTTGACGTTCGTCGAAATCCGCGGCGAAACGCTGCGCCTGCCCATCACGGAGCGGCACTATCCTCCCGAATATCGGTGGGTGTATGAGCAAATCGGGCCGAGCCGCGGCGTGCCGCGCTTTCTGCTGGCGGTGGATGGCCGCGTACTGTTGAGCACTTACGGCACGAGCCGCTACAAGGAAGTATTTTTTCCCGCACTCAAGAGAGTCACCGCGCGGCGGGCGGAAGCTCGGACCTGAAAGCACTCGCCCCGCTCCTGCTCGCAGGTGCGCTGGCCGCGGGCTTCGCGCCCGCGGTGTACGCCCACGCGGGCGAACGCGCATTCGTCCTTCTGCTTCCGACCGGCCTTTACATCCTCGGCGGCGCCCTGGCGGTGGCGCTTTCCTTTGCCGTG
>Ga0184637_10002686_pt1 | contig 11334 bp, 20 predicted proteins | sample PLM3_127_b2_FD_133143 | JGI IMG/M metagenome (GOLD analysis project Ga0184637, IMG submission 133143) | Groundwater sediment microbial communities from an aquifer in East River, Colorado, USA - PLM3_127_b2 | ecosystem: Environmental > Terrestrial > Soil > Riparian zone | place: USA: East River... | reverse complement strand
GGGACAGTGTGATGATCACGGGGTCGCTGATCACGCCGATCGCGATGGAGGAAGGGCTGCGGTTCGCGATCCGCGAGGGCGGCCGCACGGTCGGCGCCGGCGTCGTGGACAAGATCGTCGAGTAGGGAGGAGTGGGGAAGGATGGCTGAGACTCAGAAGATTCGCATCAAGCTCAAGTCGTACGATCACGCGATGATCGACAAATCGGCGAGCGACATCGTGCGCACCGCGCGCGACACCGGCGCCCAAACCCGGGGACCGGTGCCGTTGCCGACGCGCCGGCACGTGTACACGGTTTTGCGCTCGCCGCACGTGGACAAGAAGTCACGCGAGCAGTTCGAGATGCGGATCCACAAGCGGTTGATCGACATCCTCAGATCCACGCCTCAGACCATCGATGCCCTGATGCGGCTCGACCTGCCTGCCGGAGTCGATGTCGAGATCAAGATGTGATGGAAGCGCCACTCGGGACGCGAGCAGGAGAGACGGAATGGCGGGTCTGATCGGCAGAAAAGTGGGGATGACTCAGGTGTTCGAGCCGGATGGGAAGGTCGTCCCGGTCACCATCGTCCAGGCCGAACCCAATGTCGTCATTCGGACCCGGACGGTCGAGACGGACGGCTATGCCGCGATCCAGCTCGGGACCGGAGTTCGCAAGCCCAAGCACACCTCCCGCCCGCTGGCCGGCTATTTCAAGGCCCAAGGGGTCGAGCCGCAGCGAATCGTGAGCGAGTTCAGGATCGCCGACCCGTCGGCGTTTCAGGTCGGCCAAGCGCTCACCGTGGAGATGTTCGAGCCCGGGACGCTGGTGGACGTGATCGGCTCCACCAAAGGCAAGGGTTTCCAGGGCGTCATGAAACGCCACAATTTCACCGGCGGTTTCGACAGCCACGGCTCGAAGACCGGCCGCATGCCGGGCTCGATCGGCTCGAGCGCCGACCCGAGCAAGGTGTGGAAAGGGAAGAAGCTGCCCGGCCGCATGGGCGGCAAGCGCTTGTCGGTGCGCAACCTCAAGGTGGTCGGCGTGGACTTGGAGACTCACCTGATCTGGCTCAAAGGGGCGGTGCCGGGGTCGATGAACGGCATCGTTCTGGTCCGGCCGGCGGTGGCCGCGAGCGCTCGGCGCCGGCGGCAGGCGGCCGGAATCAAAGTCCAGCCTGTCCCGAAGAAGAAGGCCCAAACCGGGCAGAAGAAGTAAGGCAATTTCGAGACAAAGGGTCGAGACGAAGGGTCGAGACGAAGGGTCGAGACGATGGCCAAGACCAAGGGTCAAGACGAAGAGATCAAGACGGGTACCATGGTCGTCAAGCACTACAACGCCCAAGGCGAGGAGCGCGGATCGATCGAGCTCCCGGCGGCGGTTTTCGGCCATCCGGTCCATACTCATGCCATCTGGGAGGCGGTGCGCAGCTTCCTCGCCAACCAGCGACAAGGGACGGCGTCGGTCAAGAAACGCTCGGAGGTGTCCGGCGGCGGCCGCAAGCCCTGGCGCCAGAAGGGCACGGGTCGCGCCCGTGCGGGATCCATCCGCTCGCCGCTGTGGCGCCATGGGGGGCGCGCTTTCGGGCCCCGGCCGCGCGACTACTCGTTTTACGTGCCGCGCAAGGTCAAGGCCCTGGCCCTCCGTTCGGCGCTTTCCGCCCGCGCCGCCGACCAGGCGATCGCGGTTGTCGACGCTCTCGACTATTCCGCCCCGCGGACCCGCGAGGTGGCGGGATTGCTGCACAAGATCGGCTTCGAGGGGAAGAGCTGCCTGCTCGTGCTCAGCGATCACAAGGTCAACACATTCATGTCGGCGCGCAACATCCCTCGCCTGCGCACGGTCGCGGTGCGGGAGTTGAACCCTTACTTCGTGATGCAGAGCGAGGCGATCCTGTTCGAGCTCGACGGGCTCAACCGGATCGAGGAAGCGGTGCGGGTATGAGCGGTGCGGGTATGAAGGATCCGCGGGACATCGTCCGCCGCGCCTTGATCACCGAGAAGGGAGCTCGTCTTCGCGAGCGGAATAATGTCTACCTGTTCGAGGTCCATCCGATGGCCAACAAGATCGAGATCCGCAAGGCGATCGAGGAAATCTTCGGCGTCAAGGTCACCAATGTGCGGACCATCAATTTTGCCGGCAAACCCAAGCGCATGGGGCGCTTTGCCGGCTTTCGCTCCTCGTGGAAGAAGGCGATCGTGACCCTGGCAGCGGGACAGACGATCGAGCTCTTCGAGCAGGTGTAATCATGGGGCTCAAGAAGTTCAAGCCGACCACACCCACCTTGCGCTATCGGACGGTGGCCGACTTCGACGAGATCACCAAGACGACGCCCGAGCGCTCGCTGGTGGAGGGCCTGCGGCGGACCGGAGGTCGCAATAACAAGGGGAACATGTCCCAGCGCCGGATCGGCGGGCGGCACCGGCGCCTCTACCGGATCATCGATTTCAAGCGCGACAAGCTCGGTGTACCGGCGAAGGTGAAGTCGATCGAGTACGACCCCAACCGCTCGGCGCGCATCGCTCTCCTTTCGTACGCTGATGGCGAAAAGCGCTACATCCTGGCTCCTATGGGGATATCGGTGGGCGACATGCTGCTGGCCGGTGATTCGGAAGCGGTTGAAATCCGGCCCGGGAACGCCATGCCGCTCCGCCGCGTCCCTCTCGGCTCGAGCATCCACAACCTGGAGCTCTTGCCGGGTAAGGGGGGACAGGTGGCGCGGTCAGCCGGTGCCTATTGCCAGCTGGTGGCGAAGGAGGGGCAGAACGCCCTGATCCGACTTCGCTCCGGTGAAGTGCGCAAGTTCAACTTGGAATGCATGTGCACGATCGGCCAGGTGGGAAACCCGGACCACGAGAACGTGGTCTGGGGCAAGGCCGGGCGCAGCCGCTGGCTCGGCAAGCGACCCAAGGTGCGCGGGGTGGCCATGAACCCGCATGACCATCCGATGGGCGGTGGCGAGGGGAAGAGCTCGGGCGGCCGCCATCCCTGCAGCCCGAAGGGCATTCCGAGCAAGGGCTACAAGACCCGCAAGCGGAAGCCATCGGATTCGATGATCGTCAAGCGCCGTGAGAAGAGACGCCGTGGCTAGGAACCGGAATCAGAACGGGAATAGGGACGGGAGTAGGAACGGGAGTAGGGACGGGTCATGACACGTTCGATCAAAAAGGGTCCGTTCATCGACGAAAAGCTCTTCGCCCGCGTCGAGCTCATGAATCGAAAGAGCGAGAAGCGGGTGCTCAAGACTTGGTCGCGTCGTTCGACCATACCGCCCGAATTCGTCGGGCATACGATCGCCGTTCACAACGGCAACAAGTTCATCCCCATCTACGTGACCGAGAACATGGTCGGGCACAAGCTGGGGGAATTCGCGCCGACCCGGTTGTTCCGCGGGCATACCGGCAGGGCGGCCAAGACGACGGAGAAGAAGTCGATTCGGAAGTAGGCCGCTGCGAGCGGATGAGCTGCGAAGGTCAAGCCGAGATAGGTGTAGTGGAGCTGGGGAGCCAATGGGAGAGGTTGAGATGGAAGCCAGAGCCGTGACTCGCTACGTGCGCTGCTCGCCGCGGAAGGCGAATCAGGTGCTCCTGCTCATCCGTGGGCGAAGCGTGGAGTACGCCACCGACCTGCTGGCGTTCACTCCCAAGCGGGTGGCGAAAACCATCAACAAGACGCTCAAGTCGGCGGTCTCGAACGCAGTCAGGGGAGAGGGGAAGGTGGACGTGGGCGAGCTCGTGGTCAAGAGCGCGATCGTCGGCGATGGCCCGACCGTCAAGCGGTTCCGGCCGCGGGCCCAGGGGCGGGTCTATCCGATACTCAAGCGGATGAGTCACATCACCATCGTCGTGGCGACCAAAGATGAGAAGCGCTAGGCGCTGGATCAGGCGGAGGAGGCGCATTGGGACATAAGAGCAACCCGATCGGGCTGCGGTTGGGGATCATCAAGACCTGGGACTCCAAGTGGTTTGCGAAGCGGGAATACGCGAACCTGCTCGAGGAGGACCTCTTCATCCGCAAGTACCTGAAGACGCGGCTCTCGCAGGCGGGGGTGTCGAAGATCCTGATCGAGCGCGCGGCGGACAAGGTGACGGTGACCATTCGGACCGCACGGCCGGGTATCGTCATCGGCCGGCGCGGCCAGCAGGTCGATCAGCTCCGAGACGAGCTCCAGCACATCACCGGCAAGCAGATTCTGCTCAACGTCGAGGAGGTGCGGCGGCCGGACGCCGACGCCCAGCTGGTGGCCGATCACATCGCCCGCCAGCTCGAGCAGCGGGTCTCCTTCCGCCGGGCAATGAAGAAGGCGATCACCGCGGCGCGCCGCTCCGGTGCGCTCGGGATCCGGGTGGCCTGCTCGGGGCGGCTGGGCGGATCGGAGATGGCGCGGCGCGAGCAATACCGCGACGGCCGAGTGCCCCTCCATACGCTGCGCGCCGACATCGACTTCGCGCTGGCCACGGCGCACACCACCTATGGGTGCATCGGGGTGAAGACCTGGATTTTCCACGGTGAGAAGCTGGCTGACGAGGCCACCGAGGCCCAAGCCGAGCAGCGTCTGGGACGGCCGAAGGCCCGGATTGTGGCCCCGCCGGCGGCGGCGGGAGCGACGGGAGGCTCGTAGGCCATGCTCAGCCCGAAGCGGGTCAAACACCGGAAGCAGCATCGGGGCCGGCGTCGCGGGAAGGCGTACCAGGGGGCGACCGTCGCCTTTGGCGAGTACGGGCTCCAGGCGCTCGAGCCCAGCTGGGTGACCAATCGCCAGATCGAGGCCGCCCGCGTCGCGATCACCCGCGAGGTGAAGCGCGGCGGGAAGATCTGGATTCGGATCTTCCCCGACAAGCCGGTGACCCAGAAGCCGGCCGAGACCCGCATGGGCAAGGGCAAGGGCTCGCCCGAGCATTGGGTCGCGGTGGTGAAGCCCGGCCGGGTCATGTTTGAGATCGAGGGAATCGATGAGCCGATGGCGCGGCGCGCCCTTAACCTGGGAGCCTCGAAGCTTCCCTTGCGCACGCGCTTCGTGACTCGTGAGGAAACGGCCGGAGAGTAAGGGGCGGAGGGCGCTCGGAGGGCGCAGGAAGAGAACATGAGGGAACTGCATCCGGACAAAGTTCGCGAGCTGGCTCCTGAGGAGGTGCGGCTCAAGATCCGAGACGTGCGCGAGGAGCTGTTCAATCTGCGGTTCCGGAACTCGATGCGCCAGCTCGACAACCCGCTCAAGATCCGCGAGGCGCGCCGAGATCTGGCCCGCCTGCAGACGATCCTCACCGAGCACGACCGCGGCATCCGACTCTTGACCGCTCCGGCAGCGGGAACGGCTCCGGCGCGGACCGCCGTGGAGGCGAAGGCGGAGAAGGCGGCGGCGAAGGCGGAGAAGGCGGAGAAGGCGGCGGCGCTGGCCGTGAAGGCGGCCGGGGCCAAGGCCGCGGAGGCGCCCGCCGCAAAGAAGGCGGCGGCGAAGAAATCCAAGGCCGAGCCGGCGGCCAAGGCGGCGGCCAAGGCCCGGGAAGCGAAGGCCGAGCCAAGCAAGGCCGAGCTGGTCAAGGCCACGGCCAAGCCCAAGGCGAGCCGGGCGGCGCCGGCCAGGGCCAAATCCAAGAAGGCGGCGCCGGCCAAGACGCGGGCGAAGGCGAAGCCAGTGAAGGGGCGGTCGGGACGGTCGGCCGCCGGCAAGGCGCCGGCCAAGGGTCGATGATCGACGCCTGCGGGCGGCGGAGATAGCGATGGAAGAAGCGGAAGTCAAGCGCGAGCGCCGTAAGGTCCGGGTCGGGACGGTCGTTTCGGACAAGATGCAGAAGACGGTCGTCGTGCAGATCGAACGTCTGGTCAAGCATTCGACCTACAAGCGCTATGTCCGGAGGCGGAAGCGCTTCAAGGTGCACGACGAGAACAACGAATGTCGGATCGGAGACAAGATCTCCTTCATGGACACTCGTCCGCTGAGTAAGGACAAGCGCTGGCGTTTGCTCGAGATCGTCGAGCGCGCCGAGTAGGAAGGTCGGTAACGAGCGATGATTCAGCTGCGGACGATGTTGACCATCTCGGACAACTCTGGAGCACGGGTTGCCCAATGTATCAAGGTGCTCGGTGGGACCGGTCGGCGCTACGCCCGGCTCGGAGACATCGTCGTGGTCGCGGTGAAGGACGCTCTGCCCGGCGCGGCGGTCAAGAAAGGGGACGTGGCCAAGGCGGTGATCATCCGGACTCGCAAGGAGCATCGCCGGAAGGACGGTTCCTACATTCGCTTCGACCACAATGCGGCCGTGCTCATCAATGACCAGAAGGAACCGCGAGGAACCCGCATCTTTGGCCCGGTGGCGCGTGAGCTCCGCGAAAAAGAGTACATGAAGATCATCTCGCTGGCTCCCGAGGTCATCTGAAAAGCGAACGAGCATGCACATCGACAAGAACGATACGGTCGAGATCATCGCTGGCGACGACAAGGGGAAGCGCGGCAAAGTCTTGAAGACATTTCCCGAGCGCAACCGAGTCATCGTCGAGAAGGTGAATTTCATCAAGCGACACACCCGCCCGACCCAGAAGAACCCCAAGGGAGGGATTCTCGAGAAGGAGGCACCGATCCATGTCTCGAACGTGATGATCGTGTGCCCCAAGTGCGGCGAGCCGACGCGGATCGCCCACCGACGGCTGGCCGACGGGTCCAAGGAGCGGGTGTGCGTGAGCTGCGACGAGATGATCTTGCGGGGTTAGTCGGACCCGTAGCAGGGTTCCGGCCCCCAGAGGAATCAGAATGAAGCCCAGACTCCAAGCCTTCTACGAGACCGAGGTGGTTCCCGCGCTCTTCGAGCGGTTCAAGTACAAGAGCATCATGCAGGCGCCGAAGATGGAGAAGATCGTGGTGAACATGGGGGTCGGCGACGCGATCCAGGACTCGAAGAACATGGACGCGGCGGTCGAGGATCTGAAGATCATCACCGGGCAGCGGCCGATGGTGCGCCGCGCCAAGAAGTCGATCTCGAACTTCAAACTGCGGGAGAAGATGGCCATCGGAGCCGCGGTCACCTTGCGCGGTGCGCGGATGTACGAGTTCTTCGACCGCTTGATCAATGTCGCGGTGCCACGGATCCGCGACTTCCGGGGTCTCCCGGACAAGTCGTTCGATGGCCACGGGAACTACTCGATGGGTCTCACCGAGCAGATCATCTTTCCCGAGATCGACTATGACAAGGTGAACAAGATTCGCGGAATGAACGTGACGATCGTGACCACGGCTTCAACCGACGAGGAGGGGATGGAACTCCTCCGTCTGATGAAGATGCCGTTCCGCCGTTAAGGGCCAAAGAGAATCTAGCCAGCAAAGAGGGAGAGACTTGGCAAAGAAGTCGCTAATCGAAAAGTCGAGGCGAACGCCGAAGTTCCGGGTTCGGGGTTACACCCGCTGCAGGCGCTGCGGGCGGGCCCGCGCCTTCATGCGGCAGTTCGGCATGTGCCGGATCTGTTTCCGTCAGCTTGGACTGCGCGGGGAAATCCCGGGAATCGTCAAGGCCAGCTGGTAGCGCCGAACCCTGATGTGACTTTGGAGGAGATTCGAGTTGTCCGTTACCGATCCGATCGCTGACTTTCTGACTTGCATCCGGAATGCAATCCAGGTGAAGAAGAGGCACGTCGATATCCCGTCCTCGAAGGTGAAGCGGGCGCTCGCCGAGCTGATGCAGAAGGAGCGCTACATCCGCGGCTTCAAAGTCATCGAAGACTCGAAGCAGAACGTGCTGAGGATCTATCTGAAGTACGACCCCAACGAGTCGCCGGTGATCCAGGGAATCGAGCGCGTCTCCACTCCCGGGCGCCGGGTCTATGTGGGCAAGGACGAGCTGCCGCGGGTGCTGGGGGGCCTCGGAACCTCGGTGCTGTCGACCACTCAAGGCATCCTGACCAATAAGGAGGCCCGGCAGGCCGGGTTGGGCGGCGAAGTCATCTGTTACATCTGGTAGCTGGATTGAGGTCCACGTAAGAGTGAGGTCGCTGGCAGCGTGAGCTACTTGAGGAGTGAGCCGTGTCCAGGGTAGGCAGGAAAGTCATCGAGGTGCCCAAGGGCGTCCAGTTGTCGAGCGATGGCCGCACCGTGCGGGTCAAGGGGCCGAAGGGTGAGAACGCTTTCACCCTCCCGGACGGCTTCAAGCTCGAGGTGGCCGAAAGCACGGCATCCATCCTCCGCGAGCGCGACGACCGCAAGGCAAGCGCTCTCCATGGGCTCTCGCGGGCGCTGGTGGCCAACATGGTGCGGGGAGTGACCGAGGAGTTCACTCGGGTGCTGGAGATCGAGGGCATGGGCTACAAGGCCGAGCTCAAGGGCAAGAGCCTCGAGCTCCAGATCGGCTATTCCCACCTGGTCAGTTTCCCGATGCCCGAGGGGATCAGCGCTCGTTGCGACTCGCCGACTCGGATCGTCCTGAGCGGGATCGACAAGGGGAAGGTGGGTCAGACGGCGGCCAATATCCGCGCCCTGCGGCCGCCCGAGCCGTACAAGGGCAAGGGAATCCGATACGAGGGCGAGGTGATCCGGAGGAAGGCCGGCAAGACGGCGGGGGCGGCTTAGCCGGCTCCGGGAGAAACTGGAAATGGGTTCGGCAAAGTCAGAGAGAAGTGAAGGGCGATTCAATCGCCACCGGCGGATCCGTCAGCGTGTCGTGGGCACGGCGGGGCGGCCGCGCCTGAGCGTTCATCGGAGCCTCAAGCAACTCTATGCTCAGATCATCGACGACGAGCAGGCGCGCACCCTGGTGTCGATCTCGAGCCTGGAGAAGACCGTGCGCCAGGAGCTGGAAGGGGAAAAGACCGGGCTCAAGCGCAGCCGCTTGCTCGGCAAGATCCTGGCCAAGCGGGCCAAGGAGCGCGGGGTTTCCCGCGTCGCTTTCGATCGCGGCGGGTACCTCTACCACGGACACGTGAAAGAGCTGGCGGACGGCGCCCGCGAGAGCGGGTTGGAGTTCTAGGGAGCCACGAGCTGAGGAGCTAGGGAGCTAGCGAGCCAGGGAGCTCAAAGGAAGCCAAGGGAGTCTTAAGGAGCAGATATGGCGCAGCGACGAGGTGGACCTCCGCGGGATCGCGACCGCGGTCGCCCCGGAGAGGGCGAGAACCCCGAATTCCTCGAGCGGGTCATCCACGTGAACCGGGTCGCCAAGGTGGTGAAGGGCGGACGGCGGTTCAGCTTCAACGCCATCGTGGCGGTGGGCAACCAGAACGGCCGCGTGGGCGTGGGACTGGGTAAGGCCAACGAGGTGTCGGAGGCAATCCGCAAGGGCTCCGAGTCCGCCCGCAAGCGCATGGCCGAGATTCCACGCCGCGGTTCGACCATCCCTCATCCGATCATCGGCCACCACGGCGCCGGGCGGGTGCTGCTCAAGCCGGCGGCCCCGGGGACCGGGATCATTGCCGGGGGGGTGCTGCGCGCCATCCTCGAGTCGGCCGGGGTGGCGGATGTTCTCACCAAGTGTCTGGGGTCGACGAACCCCCACAATCTCGTCCGCGCGACGATGGACGCTCTCGGGCGGCTGCGCAGCGCCGAGACCATCGCCGGCATGCGCGGCATGTCGGTCCGCGCCCTCTTCGGGATGAGCGAGGTGGGAGCGGCAGGCGGCGCGACAGCGGAAGGCGGGGCGGCATCCGGTGGCGAGACGGCCGCAAGTCGCGAGGCGATGGCGAGCGCGGCGGCGGGCCAGGAGCCGGACGGCGCCGGCAGGAACTCGAATGGCAAGGATTGAATCGGCGATGAAGCTCAAGATCACTCAGATACGGAGCGCGATCAAACGGCAATTGAACCAGAAGCTGACGATTCGTGCCCTGGGCATTCATCGCTTGAACCATACCGTCGTCCATGAGGATACGCCTCAGATCCGCGGCATGATCCAGAAGGTGGTCCACCTCGTGCGGGTGGAGGAGGTCAAGCGATGAAGCTGGGCGATCTGAGACCCGCCCGCGGAGCGGTCCACCGGCGAAAGCGCCGGGGCATAGGTACCGGGTCCGGCCATGGGGGGACCTGCGGGCGGGGCACCAAGGGGCAGAAGGCCCGCACCGGCAAGGGAAAGGTCCACATTTATATGGAGGGCGGCCAGCTTCCCTTGCACCGGCGGGTGCCGAAGCTCGGCTTCACCCCCTTTGGTCGGGTTCCCTTCCAGGTGGTGAATGTCGGCGATCTGGCCGCATTCGGGGCCGGGAGCCAGGTCACCCCGGCTGAGCTCAAAGCGCGGGGGCTGGTGCGCAAGGCCGACGGGCCGATCAAGCTGCTGGCTGGCGGGGAGCTCAGCATTTCCCTCGTCGTGCATGTGGATGCGGCGAGCGAAGCCGCTCGCCGCAAGGTCGAGGCTGCCGGTGGGCAGGTGGCGGAGCGTGGGTAGCGTTAGCATGCGACCGGTGTTCGAACGAACGGTGCTCGAACGACCGGTGCTCGAACGAACGGTCGCGATCGGCGGAGAGTCGACTCCATGGCGTTAGTCGAGAGCATCCAGAGCGTGTTCAAGATCCCCGAGCTCAAACGGCGGATCCTGTTCACGGCCGGGCTCCTCTGCGTCTTTCGCCTGGGCAGCCACGTGCCGACTCCGGGGATCAACGGCGATGCGCTCAAGTCCTTCTTCGATGCGCAGGCGGGGACGTTGTTCGGTCTCTACGACCTCTTTGCCGGCGGAGCGCTCAGCCGGGCGACGATCTTCGCTCTGGGGATCATGCCCTACATCAATGCGTCGATCATCTTGCAGCTCCTCGGGTCGGTGGTCCCCTATCTCGAGAAGCTGCGCAAGGAAGGTGAAGAGGGCCGGAAGAAGATCACCCAGATCACCCGCTATGCGACCGTCTTTCTGGCCCTGGTTCAGTCGTTCGGGTTTTGCATCTTCCTCGAGGGTCTGCGGGGCGCCGACGGCACGACTCCGGTGGTGCCCAATCCCGGTTTTGCCTTCCGCATGCTCACCATGCTGACCCAGACCTCGGGCACGATCTTCGTCATGTGGCTCGGCGAGCAGATCACCGAGCGCGGGATCGGGAACGGCATCTCGCTCCTCATCTTCATCAATATCGTCGCGCGCTTTCCGAACGATGTCTTCAACACCGCCCGGCAGGTGGTGGGCGGCCAGCTGAATGTCTTCGCCGGCCTGGTCATGCTGGCGGTGATGCTCCTGGTCATCGCCTCGGTAGTGGCGATGACTCAGGCCCAGCGGAAGATTCCGGTTCAGTATGCCAAGCGGATCGTCGGCCGCCGGATGGTGGGTTCGAGCAGCATGCACATCCCACTCCGGGTCAACGCCGCCGGCGTGATTCCGATCATCTTCGCCCAATCCATCATCGCGTTTCCGGGCACATTGGCCACTTTCATGCGCGACAATGAGTTCTGGGCCCAGGTGGCGATC
>Ga0184637_10002685_pt1 | contig 11341 bp, 21 predicted proteins | sample PLM3_127_b2_FD_133143 | JGI IMG/M metagenome (GOLD analysis project Ga0184637, IMG submission 133143) | Groundwater sediment microbial communities from an aquifer in East River, Colorado, USA - PLM3_127_b2 | ecosystem: Environmental > Terrestrial > Soil > Riparian zone | place: USA: East River... | reverse complement strand
CCCCTGCTTATAAACTTTACCCCTAGGTATATAAATAAAAAACAAACGTTAGTAATAGTATATAAAGAAAACTAAACTTTGTTGGATATGATTATCATTAGTGATAATCATTCAATCGGTAGCTTTATATAACGGATAAGTATAATACTCTATGCCATTGTGGATTAGAAAAGCTGTAAAAGCTTTCCTATACAAGGTTATTCCACAATGACTCAATCTTGTTTAGCGTAGCTTATCAAGCGATTATGCAAGACATAACTAAAAGGCTTCTTATTGCAAATCTTGTTTGTCTTGCGCATTGTGTGTAGGCTCTTATTGATAAGACGGATATGATAACATAAACCACACTTTAGACAACAAGCTATTAATCGTTGAGATTCTAAATTAGGAACAGGGTTCATTTAAAATAGCTCTCTAGTGAATCTTTGCACTTTGGGCATTTGTCTGGTGTTACTCTAATCATATAACCCGATTTACTTCTATCTAATGTGAAATAGTCAAATACAGAACCACATCTTATACAGACAGCTACTAAGGGATACTCATCCAAGATAAACACCATTTAAAACATCTATTGTATCAACGTGTTTTATCTGTATAATAGCTTTTGGTATGTTACAGGTTTTACATTTGGTCATATGATAAAAGTATTTTGTAAGTGGTCGATTATATCTATACACTCTGCAAAAATCTGAATATCTTATATGACCGCATGATAAGGTTATTTCATAAGGCATTTCTATGTTCACTTGTCTCATGGTTGATAGCTCCTTGTAATACTAAATCTTTTTTACCTCTTATTACATATCCACATATCGGACACGTGTAGCGTTCAATATCAAGATGCATTTTTTAACACCGATATTACATCGCTTCTGAACCACTTTGTAAATAATACTATCCAGAATATTTGAAGTATCATTATTGGTATTTGATAGTATGATAGTGTATTATTAATTATCTCCATAAATAACGAATGTGTAAGCCAACCCAAGAACCATGAAAAAAAAATCATAGCTATCATATATAGATATGTGCGTTCTATTGCTTTACTATTCATTTGGTTTTATCCCTTCTTGATTGTTCTCTGCGTTGACTTAATGTGATTGGTATTATTCTACGTCTAAAGGCATTAGGTCTGAATACAAGATGTATATCTTCATACAGACAGAAAAGGCTTTTCCACTTTTCGACATGAACGTCTTTAAGATACAATCCAGAGAGCTTGAATTTATTATTTGCATAATTATATATCTGGTCACATAATGGGAAATCATGGATATTACCTACACGTTGCAATATCATCTTTTCATTTGGTTTATTATTGATACGTAATACATGACCAGAACAATTACCTTTTAGTGCGACATCTAAATCTTTGAAGGCATAAGCGTATGATATAGTACTAAGTGGAGATAATCCCATAACATGATAACCCCTATCTGTAGAATAGACAACATAGGCAGATTTAGCTTTTGCCATTATATAATGAATTTTGTCTAATTCGTCTTTTGTTATCTCTTTATCCTTTTCATAAAAAGCTAGGTGTCGCCATCTAAAGCCATCAGTAACATAATTGGATATACCGTTCTTAATCATTTCTCTAGCTCCGTTATTCTATCTTCTAGTAAGTCTATTCTTGCTTCAAGACATCTTGCTTTATCTGAATATGAAGTGATAGATGAACAATTAGATGATTGTGTGGTTATGATGTCATCAGTATGATATGTAAAACCAATAATAAAGACTACTATAAGTACTGTTGTTGTTGCTACAATAGCCAGTATAAATATATTATCCATTTATAGTCCTAACTCCTTTTCTATATCATAGATTCTATTCCTCACCGTTTGTCGTTCTTGGTCTTGTGGCATTTGTTTAATCTGGTTGTAGACTATATCCCATAGTTCTTTATCACGTTGTCTCAATCTCTTAAGTTCCTCAAACAAATCTCTTATGCCGTCGTTCAATCCGTTATCTTCTTTGGTTGTTTTCATATCTTAGCTATACATCCTCCTTATATAAACTTTGTCTCCGTTTTTGGGAAGTAGTATATAAGAATTTTGCATAGGCATACACTATCACCGCAGTGATATAGGTTGATAATACAGAGAATACAAATTGATAGATTGGCTCGGTCATTCTGTAAACACCTCATAGCATTGATGACATAGATATGTATTCTCTATCTTCATTGATGTTATCTTTCTAACACCCTGCCATTCTACAAAACGTAATTGACCACATATAGGACATCTAGGTTTATCGACCACAACGCCGTTCATTCTAAGATTAAGCTTTATTTCATCAGGTGTCATATCTCTTACATCATATTCATCTATCATTCTTGCTCTTCACCATTGTCGATAAGTAATTCTAATATTAACTCTTTGTGTTGTAGGTGGTGATACTCACGAAAAGTTCTTTTAATTTCTGCTTTTAGTTCTTGTTTTAGTTGTTCTAATTCTTGCGAAAATAGTTTGTGTGCGTATGCAGTAACCAGTGTTTTATTATAAGATTTTGATTTATGTTGTCCTATAGGTCTTGCGAATACATTATCGATTATGCCTTTGGTCATGGTAAACTCACCTGTATCTTTGTTATTATCGTTATATCACTTGGCATATATGTCTGATAGTAATCATCTTTCTCGCAAAGCTTTTGACATGGTGCGCAAAACATAAAGTGTCCGTTATGTTCTGAATGTGATAATTTGCTATGCAGGCACTTACCACATAATGATGCTAACATCTTTTATCTATCACTCCTTCTTTATCTGCACATCCTATACAAATGTATTCGTCTAATATCGGTTCGTATTGTTCTACTCTAGCAATATCAATACCACATATTGAACATCTAACCATTTGTTTCATTTTGCTAATGCACCCCAGTATGCCATATGCATCCGCTCATATCTATGTGATTGTTGATGTCTACCACAATAGCAAGCTAATTGACCGATAGCAAGACATTCATTGCAGACTATATCAGATTTAGTACCGCATATCTGACAGCGTGTATTATTTATTATTCCGTTGGTGACTGTCAGTGTTTTATTATTCATTCTTTTTGACTCCTTACAAAACAGACAAAGCACTTGTTGTTCTTATTTGTGACTCTGCGGTTATTACAATATCTGCATGTATCATTCATTATAGAAGGGATAACACACATACACAAGAAGGCTACTATGCCAGTTAAGAAATAGGCTCCGATTAGTTCTATCATATTATTTTAATCGCTCCATTAGTTCTATGTCTATTGTTGACCTAAGATTGTTGAAAGCGAATTGTCCGAACCGTTCAAGTATCATACAGATACCTATAACGACCGCACCATTAATAACGTTTTCGATTGAGTAAGTATGACTGAATAGTCGTTCAAAAGGTATGTCGATTGTAAACCAGTAAGCCTTATTACAAGCGTCAGTATTAGAAGGACACATTAATGCGGGCTTTAATCCGAAATATCCTAGCCAGAATACACTAAACAGACATGATAGCAATATGAATCTATGAAGCTGTTTATCTGTTATCATGTAGAACACCTGTAAAAATATAAAGAAGGAATATTGCTATTCCAATTATTCTTATACCTCTTATACTGCACTAATCTGTTCTGGCTCTTTACCCCTTGCTTCACGAGCCTTAACAAGGTTGCCTTGTCTCTGTCTCTTTTCGATATAGTTTGTGAATCCCTTGCAGGCTTGATATAGTTCTTGTTCCTCGACGTTCTTTTTGACTGCATGTTCAACATCCCGCCTTGCAGAGTTTGCCAGTATTTGATTCTTGCGTGCTTCTAGGTCGTCTATTTCCTTTTGGTCTTGTGCGTTCATTAGTAATATAATGTATATGTGAGATTATAAACATTACTGTTACTCACTCTCACAATCCTTGATGTCTAGGTCATTGCAGACTTTGAGAATATTGCTTATTGCTATCACACTATGACTAGAAAAAGACTTGGGGTGGTAATCGTTATAGTCGCTCATGTCTATCACTATATTAGATTACCTATTTCGTTGCTGGTTCTGTAGATTGTCCGAATCCGTCTTGACCCCATGCAAATATGTTTTCTAGTTCCTTACTAGGATGCCAGCCAAATTGCCTTTTCTCGTCATCGACTTCTAGGTGATTGTGGATTATGCCCTTCATTTTACATTCTCCACATATTGCCATTCCTAGGGTTACTGTCGCTTTCTCTGGCTTGCCTCTCTTTGTCTTGCCCCCAGTGGGTATGACATCTTTGATAAGGAGCTTGGTTTTGTTGTCTGTCGGCACATTGTTCCTTCCGCAACTGTCGCAGGTGAATGTATCAACCATTCGTAAGTCCAGTATAGAACGACCAGAACTAAAACTTTTTGATGTAATAAAGTTGACCATTTAGTCAACAGTTATTGACCAGTAGATTTATATTCTAGTATGTTCTATGGTTACCTAATTCCTATAAAGCCTGATAAGGTAGATAGTTAATTATGATACGAATAAATCAGTTATATATATTCCCCTTCCTATTGCCTAATTAGTAATTCGGTTGTTTATGATACTGGTAGCTTCCATATCTATCATGAACAAGGATGATATGGAAGCTACATATGATACAATACCATACTTGGTGTATCTAAGGGAGCTAGAACGTAAGGCTGTTCTGGCATTGTTCATAGTGGCTAGATTGAGAACATGGTAGAATCTAAACCTGTTGGATAAATATAATTGACTAAATGGTTAAAAATAGTTGACCAACCATGAGACAATCCAAATGGTTGAAAGTTTATATTCTAGTGTTTGATTAGCAAACAAGGCTGAGGTGATAGATTAGACATGGCGGGTTCCGTAGGTGAGGTGTTTTATACACTTCTATTAGGAGCTATTCTATTGCCAATCGCACTTACTATATTCTTTGCGGCAAATACCGAGGGTTGGGATTCAACAACATTGATAGTGTGGGCTATCTTCCCAGTATTGGGCGTGTTGTCAATAGCAATAGGTCTTATACAAGGATTCAGGCAAGGCATGTTCTAAACGAAGGTTAGACATCCAACCTTATTTTTTTACTTATGACAAATCAAAAGAGCTATGTCTTAATTGCTTCTAGTATTTTCCTAATTGCAATACTTCTTGCACAAAACAATTTGCCGAGAGCTTTTGCGATAGATGTGTTAACAGTTTTTCCAACTGGCTCAGGTTTAACTTCAACATCAGATTGCGGACCCATACAAGTCAGTGGCGCTTATGTCTGGTTGCAATGTTCAGGCTCATTAAATGTATTTAGACAAGATGATTTTACATTTGTTGATGATATAGCGCAAAGTGCTGGTATAAATGAGGATAGACTATTAGCATGTGTAATCGGTAATTGTGTTTATTTTAAAGACACTAGTAATGATATTACAAAATATACTGTAGAAAGTGGAGTAATAACTGCAACAGGTTTTATTAATCCCGCATGTGGCTCTTTAGGTGATGGTATGAATTATGATGTGGCTGGTTTCATATGGGTTACTTGTACAGCAACTGACCAAGTAGTAAGAATTAATCCAGCTACTAACACCGTAACATTCACAAGTGCGGATTTAACTGATGCTGTAGGTTTTGAATGTGATAGCCCAGATTATGTATATTATGAGCCAGTAGGTGATATAGGGGTTATCATGTGTGATACATCTAATAATATTGTAACGTTTAATCTTGCTTCTACATTGCTTGATAGTGTCGCTATAACATTTGATGGTGCCGATAGTATAGTGGTCGATACAAACAATAAGAGAATAATGGTTCTTGGCACTGGTTTTTCTGGTATAGATACATGGTTGTATGATAATGCTGGAGCAATGACGGCATCGACACAAAATATAGGCTCAACTTCTGACTATTTTGGTTGTTATATAGAACCAATATTATTTAGTGAGGTAATAATGGGTTGTCAAGGAACAAGCGGACAGGCTGTAATGTTTTTGACTAATACTACATTATTATTTGAAATAGCTAATATCCTTGAAACTGAAGTTCCCACATTAGTATCTGAATTTGGTGTGGGTATGGATTTAACGGATTCAATATGGTATTTTGCAGGTGGTTCTAATAATCCTAGCTGGACGCAAATCGAGAATGTTCCTAGAGGTGAACAAGAACCTGAGCCTCCGGGTGGTGGTGGTGGTGGTATACCCGCCGATTGTAATCCTCCTTTTGTAGATACTAATTCTGATGGCGTTTGTGATAATCCAGCTTTCGCTGGTGGTGGTGGCCAGAATGTAACAGATATTGCTGATGATTTCTTTTGCACAATAGGAATTATCCCTTGTGCAAATGGCGATGCTATCAATCCAGACATCAAGACAAACGGAATAGGCTATCTATTATTTCTAATAATGCTTATTGTATTTATGGCATTAGCTACATTGGCAGTAGAAGGTAAAAAGACTAGCAATGTTCATATCATGTTATATGCAGTAGTATTGATAGGAACCGCTGGATTCTCTGCCGTGGTGGGTTGGGTTGGGTTTGAAATATTCTATGTAACGATATTGGCAGTGATAGCATTAGGGGCTGTCAAGATTACAACGCTGATAAGCGGACAGAGGTAATAATAGATGGATGCTTTTCAGCTTATTCTTTTTCCCACCGTAGTAATAGCTCTAATGGGTGTTGTATTCGGTGCATCAGTATTAACAAATGCAGTTGATGACCATGTGGGTATTATCACTTGTCCATTTCCTAATTATGCTACTGGCATTAACCAGACATCTTTTCCTTGTTCGGTAGTAAGTAAGCCAGAAACATATACTGATGATTCATTTCTAGGAATACCAATAGGATATGTCAATTTTCTTGCAGATAGTATATCTTCAATATTATATCGTGCAGTATCAGTATTTGCACTAATCGGTCTTGTTGCATTTCCGATAGTCGCATTAGCTCTATTGGTTCCCGCAACATTAGCCAGTCTACTATTTGGAATATTAGCTCCGTTTACTGCATTATTATATACAATGCTAGGATTGGGAATATACAAGGCAGTATCACCGTTTACCAGTGCATAGGAATGATAAAAATATGGGCGTAAATATTTCAAAAGCTCTTGTAACAATCATGTCGACATTGATATTGTTACCAGTAAGTTTTACTTTATTCTATGGTTCAATAGGTGGCCAGTCTGTAACAATAATAGACGAAGATATTACAGTTGGTGGATTTGAAGATACTGCCGTATATATTCCAAAGTTCTATACTGGCGGTGTTTCTGTAATTAATGCTATTGCTGATGACCACCCGACAATAAAATTCTACATAACCAAGACTGATAATAACAATGGTGACCAAGTATATAATCAGGTGACGCAGGATGAGATAACAGCTTTACAAGCAATAGGTGATAACGTGCTTGTAGGATTCTATATCTATACAGATTATGCCGAAAGACCTACCGCAACCGTTCAAGCAAGAATAGACAAGTCTGCACAATACGGTGTCGATTTTGTATTTTTTGATGAAATGGCTAACGATAATAATGCAACGCATCAGACTTATTATAGTTCACTTACAGCTTATGCCGATGCATCACAAATTCCTTATACAATAGGTAATCCCGGTACTTCAACATTAGCTGGCTATGTCGGAACCGTTGATACGATGTTTATATATGAAAATGCAGGTGCGCCTTTATTATCACCGTCAACAATCGAAACAAGAACTTTTAATAATGCTTATGATAAAAGTAATTTCGGAGCTATTCCATATGAACAAACACCGTTAACATGGGGTGATACATATACAGATTGGATAGATGCTACAATAGATGATTTAGGTATGTATTATATTACTACTGATGGGGGTTCTAATCCATGGGATACATTATCGATATTCACTGATGAGTTAGCTGATTATCTGGATGATGTTCAAACAGAAACAACAATTACAGAAACAACAACTACCGTAATACCCGGATTTAGTTCAAGGGTAGACTCGACAACATTAATAGCCTTACAAGTATTACCGATATTAGGCGCAATAGTTATAGGGGTTCACTTTCTAAAACAGATAAGGGGTAAGGAATAAATCATGTTCGATATTCCTTTTGAGCTATTTGCCTTGTTCATGGGCTTGGCATTAGTATTTGTTCCTATAGGTCTTGTTACAAGAAAGCAGGGAATAGGATATATGATAATGTTTACCACTGGCTTATTTATTGCTGTCATGGCGATAACAACTGATAACATAATAATGGATACATTTCAAACTGCAATAGGTGAAAGTGTATTATATCACTATAACATAGAACAATCAACTGGTGTTAGCAGTATATCGGGTTTAACAAACCCACAAGTGAGGGGTGAATATGTATTTTCTACTAGCTCACAATTATACGGTGATACAATAGACTGTATTGATATATATCTCAGAAAATCAGGCACACCTACAGAATTGGCAGTAATCGGTATATTTGACCATGCACAAGCTGATAGCGACCCATTAATATTATCTTTTGGTTCACAACCTGCTGGCCTGTTACAAACATATTCAGAATGGAAAACTTATTGCTTACCAGTAGGTCAGACTTATACTATCGGTGACCAAGACGTCATAGGTATTTCATACAAAGAAGTATCTACTGTTAATATTATTCAAATGTCTACCGTATCAGTTGATGTATTTGATGGTTCGACAACGGAACATAGCTCGCAAAGTAGTTCGACATTCGCATGGTCTAATTTTGCAACAGTTGATAGCACAATGAGAATGTATCTTAGAAGTAATGAAGGCATAATAGTATCAGATAGTGCTTATCCATTTACCGAAATGCCTAAAACACTATTTGTAATATTAGGTGGATTTGTAATATTTGCTGGAGCCATGTTACTAGTAAAAGATAGTTAGGTGATAGTTAGACATGAGACAACTGACAACAAAACTTATTAACTATGTATTGGTAGGTGTCTCTAATGTCTGAGGATAAGCCTAAAGACGATATTGACCTAGCACTTTCAAACATAGGAAATGTATTACGTGAGAAAATGTCTAAAGAAATGGCAGAAAAGAAACAACAAGAACCAGAACAAGAAACAGTAATTAAACCCTTTTCTTATGATGACGTAGATGGTAATCTACTATCTCGCATGAGAAAAAAGAAAAAGAAATTAGAGATAGTATTATGGGCAATTACAGGTGGCTATGAAGATGGGCTGAAAAAGATAACAAAGGGCATGGATGCACAAGACTTCAATTATAAAGGTAAGCGATACATCATTGATAGAAATAAGATACAAAATCGATTCGGTCAACCTACATACAACCATGAAATTAATCAAGCTGTAAGGGGTTTATCATTTGTCCGTGATAGTGGGTATAATGTCGATGCACGTAATTATTGTGACGGTGTTAAGAGAGAACATTTTACTGCATTATGGGGTAAGTGGAAATTACCATTTATAGCCTTGATAATATCAATGGCAGTAGCTCTGGTTATGGGTATGTTAGCACTTGTAGGTTTTCTAGGACAGAAAGATGTGCAAACAGATTTAGACGTAGCTAATATCTGTTTAACTGATATCCCTTGTATGCAAGGCAAGATAGCAACTATACAAGCACAAATAGGAGAACAACAGCAAAGAGATAATGATACTGGCATTCCTCCGCCTCCGAGTGGTGGTTAGCAATGAGAGGATTAGAACATAAACTAGATTATGATAAGCCAGACAGTGACGCACAAACTACAGAAATAATAAAAACAGTAGCTCAGACAATGGCCAATAGTCGTTCTATACTAGAACGCAAAGATGCTATCTATGCCCTTCTAAAATTATTTGAAACCAAAGACCCGAAACTTTTACACATGATTACAGAAGCAACAAAAGAACAGGTAGAAATGATGACAAGACATGATACACTGATAGAATCATTAATATTGATGGGTCATTTGAAAGAGACAGAAGCTAACGAATTACGATTATACAAGGACATCATGCACGATTCATTTGCATTACACAATATCAGTAAATCCCGTAAATCAAGAAATGAAGTCGTATCGATATTATCAATGGCAGGGGATAGTGTCCGTAGCATTGCTGACAAGTTAGCAGGAAAAACCAAATGAAAGATAAGAAAAAGGAATATTGGGAAAGAGACAAAAATGCTTTTCAGAGAGCTAGAATCAATTTCAGAATATGGTTTATGCAGTTTAATAGAAAGACTCATGGTTTAGGCATTATTTTTATTATGCTCGTTATTGTTATTATTATCGTTCAGGCTATACCGTATATTATACCCACACCTGTTAGCCAAGAAATACAAAACCTACAGAAATTAGCTATATGTATGAAGCATCATACATGCACATGGAGAATCTAAGTGCCCAAGATTGGATATTGTATTAATTGTAAGCGATTCATATCACTACGGCCAGATAAATGCCGTGATTGTAGCCAGATAGATACTTACCATTGCTGGACGTGTCATAATATGACTCATAGATTCAATACAAAACTAAAATATCTAGGCAAAGGTTTTGAAGATGGTTGAGATAGTAGTATATCACGGACATCTAGGTTCTGGTAAATCTGTAAAACTAGCTATTGATGCATTCATAGGATATTTTACAGGTGAGATAGTTCTGGCTAATTTTACTCTAAAAGAACCTATAAGATACTTTAAGATAAGTGTATCAGCTTTATTAGATATGTTCAAGGCAGAACAAAAAGGGTTAAAGATGTTCAACAAGAATAAGAAATATAGATTATTACTAGACGAAGCTCAGACAGAAGTTGATGCTATCGATTTTATGTCATCAAGAAATAAGAACTTTGGTTATTTTGTCGCTCAACTGCGCAAAAGGAATATTTCTTTGTATTATGCAACGCAAAGAAGGAAGTGGACTGATAAGCGCATCAGGGATTTAACAGACTATACTGTAGAATGTGAAGCTCTTAGAGATTCTAATGATGATAACGACAATACAAATCTTTTTGGTTGTCGATATACCGTGACCGACGAAGATAAGGGTTACATCGTTAATGAATATTATTTGCCGATAGAAATGCTACAACTTTTCTACGGTATGTATGATACTAGAGAATTGTTCTATCCGGAAGATAAAGAGCTTGTAATAAAACAACCAGTGACAATAAAGGGCACCAGTAAAATGATAGAACAAATAAAGAACGAAAAAGAACCCGCACCTAGATTATCAGCTGACTATTAACAACCTAACGGAGCTATACTTATCACTAGCGATTTTCACCGTTATACATTTATCTTGTATCCAACAAAGTTTAGTTTTCTTTATATACTATTACTAACGTTTGTTTTTTATTTATATACCTAGGGGTAAAGTTTATAAGCAGGGG
>Ga0184637_10002684_pt1 | contig 11343 bp, 13 predicted proteins | sample PLM3_127_b2_FD_133143 | JGI IMG/M metagenome (GOLD analysis project Ga0184637, IMG submission 133143) | Groundwater sediment microbial communities from an aquifer in East River, Colorado, USA - PLM3_127_b2 | ecosystem: Environmental > Terrestrial > Soil > Riparian zone | place: USA: East River... | reverse complement strand
ATCACTTCAACCCACACCGAAGTCGCCGCGCAAACTGCCCTGTGGTGAAGACCTTCGGGGCCCGCACAAGACAAATCAATCACTTACCAGTGTTGTGAGTGGCCAGTTGAGAAAGACGGGCTAAGGCGCGAGGCGCTCGCGCACCCAGTGCGCTGCTTCGCGCCGGTAGCGCAACCGGTCGTGCAGTCGTGACTTGCGTCCTTGCCAGAACTCCCAGCGCTCGGGCTGCAATCGAAAACCTCCCCAATGCGGCGGGCGAGGGGGATTCATCAGGAACCGCGCCGCGTATTTGGCCGCATTGGCCAAGAGCACCGCGCGCGAGCCGATCACCTGGCTTTGCGGCGAAGCCCATGCACCGATGCGCGAATCGAGCGGGCGCGAATCGAAATAGGCATCCGACTCGGCGTCGCTCACTTTTTCCACCGGACCCTCGATGCGCACCACGCGCTCGAGCTCGACCCAGTGGAACTGCAATGCGCCATGCGGGTTGAGCGCCAGCTCATGCGCCTTGCGACTTTGGTAGTTCGTGTACCAGGCGAGTCCGCGCTCGTCACAGGCCTTGAGCAGCACTACGCGCGTCGACGGCCTGCCGTCGGCGCCGACGGTGGCGAGTGTCATCGCATTCGGCTCGGGCAACTGCGCGCTCAATGCCTGCGACAACCACAACTCGAACTGCCGCAACGGATCGGCTTCGCTCGCGGACTCATCGAGCTCGGCCTTCTCATAGCTCTTGCGAAGGTCGGCAATATCTTTCATGTGTGCAGTATAGAAAAGGCTCGTACGGGGAATGCCTTAAGTGAAGGTCCCACTATCTGATGCGCGGTTCAACTTCCATCCTTGTCAGAACCTGCGCAAGACGGGTGGGGCGTATCAACAATGCTGTGTCAGGGACGTTGGGATCGCAGATGAAATCACGGCCAGTGGTGATCGTGCTCGCGGCTGGACAGGGAAGCCGGTTCGGCGGGCCCGCGCACAAGCTGGGGCAATCGCTCGGCAGTTCGAGCGTGCTCGGCGAAGTGTTGCGCCACGCGGTGGCGAGCCATCTGCCAGCGGTGGTGGTGACCACCGAGGCAATGGCCGAGGAGGCGCGACGCACGATTGCCTCTCGCGATGTGGTGATCCTGCCGGGCGCCGATGCGCGCGGCAATGCGAGGGGCGCGCCCGCATGGGGCATCGGCTATTCGATTGCCGCCGGCGTTGCGGCCCGGCCCGATGCGTCGGGCTGGTTGATCCTCCCGGCCGACATGCCGTTGGTGCAGGCGGGAACGTTGGCTCTCGTTGCGCGGCACCTCGATCACCATGCAGTGGTCTATGCGCAGTATCAGGGCCGCCGTGGTCATCCGGTCGGGTTCTCATCCGAGCTCTACTCTGAACTCGTGAGCCTGCAAGGCGACGAAGGCGCGCGCCGGCTGGTGGCGCGCTACCCGGCGCATGCGGTAGATGTCGACGATCCCGGCGTGCTCATCGACATCGACACCGAGGCGGATCTGGTCGCCGCACGGGTCGCGCACGCATCGCGCGGCCCTTCTGCGCTCGACTCGAATCGTTGATCGACGTTCAATCCGGCGCGCTCAGATCATGGTGGTGCGCGAGTGCCACCAACCGTTCGATTTCGCGGTCGCGAATCCCGCACCCCCGCAGGCCTCGAGCCGTGTCGAGCAAGTAGTCGAGCGTGCGTCCATAGCGGCCCGTGGCATCGCGCAGGATCGCCAGCATCTGGTCGTCGGGCAGCGGGCCGGTGTAGTTCGGGCTGCGCCGATCGAGCGTGAAGGCCAGCGCATGCACCGCTCCGAGGGGCGTGCGGCACGGTAGCCAGCGCGCGTCGTACACGCCGGTGGGCATTTCGCGCTCCCACAGGCTTTCGAGCTCGGCCTCGGCTCGATGGCGTGCGAGGCGGTACACGACACCGCGACACGATCCCCCGCGCACCAGCGCGAACACGAGGCCGGGACGCTCGGGCGTGCCTCGATTCACACGCGAGCGCATCTCCAGCGCGCGGTGATAACCGTACACGGTGGCGGGGCGATGCTCGTCGGCGTCGAACGCCGGTCTCCAGATCAGCGACGCATAGCCGAACACCCACAAATCGCGCTCGCCGCCCCACTGCTTGCGCGCCTGCACCAGCAACGTGGCCGGATCTCGCACGATCAGTGATGCGTGATGCATGGACATTGCATGACTCTAGAATGAAACGGACCGAATCTTTGTCGGAGTTGCCGCATGCCGCAACAGGACAGCAAGCGCAAAGCGCCTGCGCGCACGCTCGTCATGGCGGTCGCGTTGGCGGTCGCCGGCCTGGTGGCCTTCGGCGCTTCGATGCTCGAGCGCACGTCGACGCCGTCGCCGCAAGCGGCGAGTGCACCGGCGGCCCTGGCGCCCGCCGAGCCGAACCCGGTCGAGAAAATCTACTTCGACGCCGCGACCGCGGCGTTGCCGGCGCGAGCGTCGGAAGCGCTCGCGCGCATTGCCGACGCCGCACGTGCGAGCGGCGCGTCGGTCCTGGTCTCCAGCTTTCACGACAACACCGGAGATCGCGAGCGCAACCTCGAGCTCGCAGCGCGGAGAACGCAGGCGGTGGCCCATGCGCTCGAAGCCAATGGCGTCGCGCCCGATCGGGTGGTCATCGTCAAGCCCGTGCTCACCCCAGCGCCTGGCGATGAGCGCGAGGCGCGTCGCGTCGAGATCCGCATGCAGTGAACGCAGCCTCCGTCGTTTGACGATGTAATTGAGTTACATGATAATGCGCACCCAGGTTACAACGCGAATGCATCACCCATGAAAGCAGCCGTCGTCGAAGTCACGCAACGCATCCGCGAGCGCAGCGCGCCCACGCGCAAGGCCTACCTGGCGCGTGTCGATGCGGCGATCGGCCGGCCGCGCAGCACCGAGCGCCTGGGCTGCGCCAACGTCGCGCACGCCTTTGCCGCGCTGCCGAAGTCCGACAAGCTCAAGGTGGTGGCCGAGCGCGCGCCCAACATCGCGATCGTCACCGCGTACAACGACATGCTGTCGGCGCACCAGCCGTACGAAGGCTTTCCGACGGTGATCCGCGATGAGGCGCACCGCTGCGGGGCCACCGCGCAGGTCGCGGGCGGCGTGCCGGCCATGTGCGACGGCGTGACGCAGGGCTTTCCCGGCATGGAGCTGAGCCTGTTCTCGCGCGACACCATCGCGATGGGCACCGCGATCGCGCTTTCGCACGATGTGTTCGACGCGGCATTGCTGCTCGGCATTTGCGACAAGATCGTGCCCGGTCTCCTGATCGGCGCGCTGCACTTCGGGCACCTGCCTTGCGTATTCGTGCCCGCCGGCCCGATGAGCACCGGCTTGAGCAACGCGGAGAAATCGAAGGTGCGCGAACAGTTCGCGCTGCGCCAGGTGGGCCGCGACAAGCTGCTCGAAGCCGAATCGGCGGCCTATCACGGGCCGGGAACATGCACTTTCTACGGCACCGCGAACAGCAACCAGATGCTGCTCGAAGCGATGGGGCTGCACGTGCCCGGCGCAGCCTTCGTGCACCCGCATGCGCCGCTGCGAGAGGGGCTCACCCGCGAGGCGGTGCGCACGGTGCTCGCGATCACCGGCTCGCAGCGCTTCACGCCAATCGGCAAGCTGGTCGACGAGCGCGTGATCGTCAACGCGATGGCGGCGCTGCACGCAACGGGGGGCTCGACCAACCACCTGATCCACTGGGTCGCGGTGGCGCGCGCGGCGGGCATCGTGATCGATTGGACCGACTTCGCCGATCTGTCCGCTGCGGTGCCGTTGCTCGCTCGCGTCTACCCGAATGGCAACGCCGACGTGAATCAGTTCCAGGCCGCGGGCGGCCCGGGCTTCGTGCTGCGCGAGTTGATCGACGCGGGGTGCCTGCACACCGACGTGAGCAGCGTGGTCGAAGGCGGCGTGCACGCGTACACGCGCGTGCCGATCGAAGAGGGCAATCGCATCGTCTGGTGCGATCTGCCGAGCGAGAGCGGCGATACCGGCGTCGTTCGCCCGGCAGCCGATCCGTTCAGCGCGACCGGCGGTCTGAAGTTGCTGACGGGCAACCTCGGCCGCGCCGTCATCAAGGTCTCGGCGGTGCCCGACGATCGCCATGTGATCGAAGCGCCGGCGCTCGTCTTCGACAGCCAGGAAGCGGTGCTCGATGCTTTCAAGGCGGGGCAACTCGAACGCGACTTCGTCGCCGTGGTGCGTTTCCAGGGCCCGCGCGCGAACGGCATGCCCGAGCTGCACAAGCTCACGCCGCCGCTGGCCGTGCAGCAGGGCAAGGGCTTCAAGGTGGCGCTGGTGACCGATGGGCGCATGAGCGGCGCGTCGGGCAAGGTGCCGGCGGCGATCCATGTGTCGCCCGAGGCGTTGGCGGGCGGGGAGCTTGCCAAGGTGCGCGATGGCGACCTCATTCGGCTCGACGCGAAGGCGGGCACGTTGCAGGCCCTGGTGTCCGAGTCGGCGTGGCGCTCGCGCGTAGACGCGAAGATGACATCCGAACAACATGAAGGCAACACGCACGGCATCGGCCGCGAGCTCTTCGGCGGCATGCGCCGCAACGTGTTGACGGCCGAGGAGGGCGCATGCACGTGGCTGTGAATCGGACTTGCGGAGTCGCCCTTCGATGAACACGCTCGAGCTGGCCGCTCACGGCCCTGTCATTCCGGTCATCGTCATCCAGCGCATCGAGGATGCGGTGCCGCTCGCGCAAGCACTCGTCGCAGGCGGCGTGCGCGTGCTCGAAGTGACGCTGCGCACGCCGGTGGCGCTCGCGAGCATCGAAGCGATCGTCAAGGCGGTGCCGCAGGCGATCGTCGGCGCGGGCACGGTGCGATCGGTCGCCGATGCGCGGGCCGCGAAGGCCGCCGGGTGCCGCTTTGCCGTGAGCCCCGGTTATGCGAGCGAGCTCGCGCTCGCCTGCCGTGACATCGATCTCCCGCTGCTGCCCGGTGTGGCCACCGCGAGCGAGGTGATGAGTGCGTCCGCCGACGGCTACCGCTTCCTGAAGCTTTTCCCGGCCACCGCGGTGGGTGGCATCACGCTGCTGAAGGCATTCGCCGGCCCGTTCGCCGACGTGGCGTTCTGCCCGACCGGCGGCATCACCGCGCAGACCGCGCGCGACTTCCTCTCATTGCCCAACGTCAAGGTGTGTGGCGGCTCGTGGCTGACGCCCGAGGATGCGGTCGCACGCGGTGACTGGGCGCGCATCACGCAATTGGCGCGCGAGGCGAGCGCGTTGCGAACCTGAGGACCCTTCGATGAGCCACACCGAAGTGTTGCCGCTCGACGCCGCGCTCGCCGACGCGCTCAAGCGCGTTTCGACCGCCACGTTGACGACGGTGCTGTTGAAGAAAGGGCTGCGCAATGTCTGGATGCGCGGCACGCGGCCGCTGCGGCCGGATCAGGGCCGACAGGTCGGACGTGCGTTCACGTTGCGTTTCTTGCCGGCGCGCGAAGACCTGGCGACACCAGCGTCGTGGGCCTCGCCGATCTCGACGCGCGCTGCGATCGAAGCGATGCCCGCGGGCGTGATCGCAGTGGTCGACGCGATGGGCGTGCGCGATGCGGGCATCTTCGGCGACATCCTGTGCGCTCGCATGAAGAAGCGTGATGTGGCGGCACTCGTCACCGATGGCGTGATTCGCGATCTGCCGGGCGTGCAGGACACCGGCTTGCCGGTGTGGTGTCAGGGCACCGCCGCGCCGCCCTCGGTGGCGGGACTCACCTTCGTCGGCTGGCAGGAGCCGATCGGCTGCGGCGGCGTCGCGGTCCATCCGAACGATGTGGTGGTGGCGGACACCGATGGCGCGGTGCTGATCCCGGCCGCGCTGCTCGACGGCGTGATCGAGGCCGCGGTCGAACAGGAGCGCCTCGAGGCCTGGATCATGCAAGAGGTCGAGCGCGGCGCCGCGCTACCTGGGCTGTATCCGCCCGACGACGAGCGCAAGGCACGCTACGAAGCGTGGAAGCGCAGCCTGCAAGCCAAAGACGCCACCTGAACCGCGGCGCGTCCTCAGCGCTTCTCGATCAGTTCGATCTTGTAGCCGTCGGGATCGGTGACGAAGGCGATCACCGTCGTGCCGCCCTTCACCGGGCCGGCCTCGCGCGTGACGTTGCCGCCGCCGGCGCGGATCTTCTCGCAGGCCGCGGCCGCGTCGGGCACTTCGATCGCGATGTGACCGTACGCTGTTCCGAGCTCATAGCTCGACACGCCGTGGTTGTACGTGAGCTCGATCTCGGCGTGCTCGGGGTTGCGCCCATAGCCGATGAACGCGAGCGAGTATTCCTGTTCGGGCCGGTCGGTCGTGCGCAGCAACTGCATGCCCATCACCTTCGTGTAGAAGTCGATCGAGCGCTGCAGATCGCCAACGCGCAGCATGGTGTGGAGCAATCTCATTCGGGTGGGGCCGGATCGAAGATCAGGCACGTCGTGGTGGCATGTGCGTACAGTGTGCCATCGGGGCCGACCAGGCGCCCTTCGGACGTGCCGATGCGCCCACCGACGTTGATGATTTGGCCGATCGCGCGCACGAGCGGCACGCGCTCGGTGAGGGCCTTCACGTAGTTCACTTTCAGCTCGACGGTCGTGTAGGCCTTGCCGGGCGGCAGCGTCGAGTGCACCGCGCAGGCGACGGCCGAATCGAGCAGCGTGGCGATCCAGCCGCCATGCACCGAGCCGAGCGGGTTGTAGTGCGCGAACAGCGGCTTGCCCTGGAACTCGACGCGGCCGTGCGTCGCCTCGACGACCAGGAAGTCCAGCGTCTGCGAAATCGGCGGGTAGGGAATCTCGCCGCGGAACATCGCTTCGAAGAACTGCAGGCCGCTGCGCCGGGCCAGGTCTTCGGGTTTGGCCAAGCCGCACGTGCGCATCACTGCGCGCAGATCGGCTTCACGAGCCTGCCAGGCGGCGAGCGTCTGCGCGGTCTGGTCGGCGGCGGGGGAGGGGACGGCAGCGAGCGTGGTCAAGCGCATCTCCTTGTTGGCCCCCAAGACGCCTTCAGCGTCGGCCCCCCGAGGGGGCGTCGTCGCCTTGGGGGCGGCCCGGCGGCGACTATACTTGCATATACAAACATTGTAGCTACAATCGTCGGCATGACAAGCCGTATCCGCCGATCTTCTGCGGCCGCCGCGCGCTCGCGCGGCGCAGCGGACGCGCCGCGCGGCTGCACGAACCTGAAGCTGCGGCAACTGACGCGGCGCGTGAGCCGCGGCTACGACGCGCTGGTCGGCGCCACCGGCCTGAAGAACACGCAGTACTCGTTGCTGTCGCATGTGATGCTGCTCGGGCCGGTCCGCCCGACGGACCTGGCGGCTGCCATGCAGCTCGAGGCCTCGACGCTGACGCGCAACATGCAGCCGCTGGTCGCGCTGGGCTTGATCGAGCTCGGCCCGGGTGAGGACGCGCGCAGCCGGCTCGTGTCGATCACCGAGGCCGGCCGCGCGAAGCGCATCGAAGCGCAGCGCGCGTGGAAGCGGGCGCAGCTCGCGCTCAACGATCGGCTCGGCGAAGAGCGCGTGACGAAGCTGCACGCGCTGATCGACGAATGCATGGCCTTGCTGGAAGGCGAACCGGAGGAAAGTGACGATGAATGAACGCTCCGCGGTGAGTCCCGTGATGCCGGTGGTCCTCGTCCTGCTGGCGGCCGGCGGCACCTTCGCGCTGACGATGGGAGCGCGTCAGTCGATGGGCCTGTTCCTGCCGACGCTCAACACCGCCACCGGGCTCGGCATCGCGAGCATCAGCCTGGCATTCGCGTTCGGTCAGCTGTGGTGGGGACTCACGCAGCCGTTCGCGGGCATGGTTGCCGATCGCTTCGGTGCCGGGCGGGTGTTGATCGTCGGCGTGCTGCTGGTTGCGCTCGGCACGGCACTCACACCGTTCATGACCACCACCGTCGGGCTCGTGTTCGCGATCGGGGTGCTCGCCGCCGGCGGCGCCGGCATGGCCGGTCCGTCGGTGCTGATGGCCGCGACGACGCGCCTCGTCCCGCCGGCGCGCCGCGGCATGGCGGCCGGCATCGTCAACGCGGGCGGATCGTTCGGACAGTTCCTGTTCGCACCCGTGGCACAAGCCATCACGACCGCCGCCGGATGGGTCGTCGCGTTGCAAAGCCTCGCCTTCTTCACGCTGCTCGCGCTGCCGGCCGCGTGGGTGTTGCGCGGCAGTGCCATAAAGGCGGCGGCCGCGTCGGCAGGCCAGCCGGAGCGCAGCGTGACGACGCGCGAAGCCGTGCGCCGCGCGACGGGCGACCCGAGCTTCCTGCTGCTCAGTGCGGGCTTCTTCGTCTGCGGCTTTCACGTCGCCTTCATCGCGACGCACTTGCCGGGCGTGGTCGCTTCGTGCCAGTTGCCGCCGGAAGTCGGCGCCTGGTCGCTGGCGGTGATCGGCCTGTTCAACATCGTCGGCAGCCTCGCGATGGGTTGGGCGGTGGGACGTTGGCGCATGAAGTCGCTGCTGTCGCTCGTGTATGCGGTGCGCGCCGTCGCGGTGCTCGTGTTCATGCTTGCGCCGAAGACATCGACGGTGATGCTGATCTTTGCGGCCGTCATCGGGTTGACCTACCTCTCGACCGTGCCGCCGACGGCGGGACTCGTCGCCAAGTTCTACGGCACCGCGCACATGGCGACGCTGTTCGGTGTCGTCATGCTGTCGCACCAGGTCGGAGGCTTCTTCGGCGCCTGGCTCGGTGGCAAGGCCTTCGAGTGGACCGGCAACTACGACTGGATGTGGTACCTCGACATCTTGCTCGCCGTCGCGGCGGCGCTGCTGCACCTGCCGATCCGCGAGGCGCCGCTGAAGCCTGTCGCGGCTCAGCCTGCCTGAGTACCCCGGCGCGCCGCTTCGACGCCGGGCTCGACGTTGTCACCGTTCATCGACCGCTCCTTCGTTCGTCTCAAACGGTGTAGTTCAGCGCGAGCCGGCCACCGTCGACATAGACGATCTGGCCCGTCATGTAGCTCGAAGCGCTGCTCAGCAGGAACGCCACGACCTCCGCGATTTCGTCGGGTTCACCGAGGCGCCGCATCGGCGTTCGACTCATGATGCGTGCGCGCGCTTCATCGCTGCCGAGCACCGCGTTCTTCGCGAGCTCGGTCGCAATCGTGCCGGGCGCCACCGCGTTCACGCGAACCTTCTTGTCGGCCAGCGCAAGCGCCATCACGCGCGTGAGCTGGTTGATGCCGCCCTTGCTCGTGTTGTAGCTCGCGATGCTCGCAATCGCGGTGATGCCGTTGACCGAGCTCATGTTGACGATCGCCCCGCCACCGGCCTTGACGATCTCGCGACCGACACGTTGAGCGACGAGAAACGAGCCTTTCAGGTTGACGTCGATCACCGCGTCCCAGTCGGCTTCGCTGATCTCGAGGAAATCGGCCGCCTTGAAGATGCCGGCATTGTTGAGGAGCCCGTCGACGCGGCCGAAGGCCGAGATCGTCGCCGCGAGTGCCGCATCGACCTGCGCGCCCTGCGCGACATCGCAATGCGCGTACACGGCACGCCGGCCGTCGGCCGTGAGCGTGTCGGCCAACGCCTGGCCGCGCGCGTCGTCGACATCCCAGAGCGCGACCGCCGCACCGTCGCGCGCGAGCCGCTGCGCGCATGCCGCACCGATGCCTTGCGCGGCACCGGTGATGACGAGGGCGCGGCCTTCGAGGTGAAAGTGAACCGCGGTCATTGGTGCACCCTGGGCGATGATCGCCCCAGTTTACGCGCGGCGCCCTTGCATACGGCGTTCGCGATCGAGCCAGATCGCGATGCCTTGCGCGTTCAACTCGACGTCGAGCGCGAGCAGTTCGAGGATGCGCGATGCGGGCAGCGCGCACCCGTGCTCTCGCAGCTTGTGCAGGTACAACGCGGCCAGATCGCGCTTGAGCCGCTCGTGGCGATCGGGGGCATGCTCGGCGCGATGCGCAACGGCGACCATCGCGTCGACCTGCTCGAGCAGCAGGGCCGCCAGGCGAGACACATCGCCGACGCGGCCGTAGTGCGTGAGGTACAGCCACTCGGGCTCGAACGACATCATGCGCAGGATCGAATCGCGCAGCGCCCGCGGCTCGAACTGCACCGGCGTGCTCGTCGGCAACACGAACGCGCCGCGCTCGGTGTCGAATTCACGATACGACAGGCCGAAGGTGTCGCCGGTGAAGAAGCCGCGGCTCGTCTCGTCCCAGATGCAATGGTGATGCCGTGCATGCCCGGGCGTGTCGATGAAGCGCAGGCGGCGTGGCCCTAGCATCAAGGTCGTGTCGTCCGTGGTGGCGAGCACCCGCTCGGCGCTGACGCTTGCGATCGTGCCGTACGAACGCGCCATTTCGGCGTCGCCGTACACCGCGCGCGCGCCTGCGTACAACTGGCTCGGGTTGATCATGTGGCGCGCGCCGCGCGCATGCACCACCAGCGTCGCGTCAGGCAGCGATTGCATCAGCAGCCCGGCGCCGCCCGCATGGTCGAGGTGCACATGCGTGACGATCAGCCAATCGACGGCCTCGGGCGTCAGCCCGACGCTGTCGAGCGCGGCCAGCAAGCGCGGCACGCTGTGATTGGTGCCGGTGTCGACGAACGCAGCGCGGTCGCCCTCCACGATGAGGTAGCTGGCATCGAAGCACTCGCGATGAAAGCCGGTGTCGATGACGTGAATGCCGAAAGGCAAAGCTTGTACCGCGGGGCAGTTCGATGACATGGAGAGGTCTACTGGGGTCGTGATGGTGAGGACGCGGCGGGAGGTTGTGGCAACGGCGCCTCGGGCGCGGATGCCGCGGCGGGCGCCGATGCAGCGTTGGGTGCCGATGCAGCGTTGGGTGCCGCGGCTGCCCCGGGTGCCGACGCGGCGACCGCCGCAGCCTCGGCGGCGGCGCGCTTCGCAACTTCGATCGCTTCGCGCTGCATCGCGCCGATGCATTCGTCGACCATGCGCTGGCCGCTCTTCACATTGAGCAGCATCGACTTCGTTCCGATCTGCACGAGCACGGTCTCTCCCTTCGTGTGCTCCAGTCGCATTGCCCCGGTCGTAGAAAGTACCGGCTTCATCAGGTACGTGGTCTTGCCGAACGTGACGTCGACATACGCGGGGAACTTCGTACTCGCGGTGACGGCGAGGGATTGGTTGAACTCGCATTCGTAGGGCCCGTAGTAGATGCCCTGCGCGGCCTCGACCTGCTCGGCGCCGGCAGCGGGCACTGTCGGTGCGGCCTTGACGGGCGGCGCTTTCTTTTTGGCCGGTGCCTTGGCTGCTGCGCCCGCCTTGCCAGGCGCGCCTTGGCTCGCCGCATGACTTGCGCCGAGCATCGAAAGGAGCGTCAAGGACACGAGGGTTCCCAAGAGGGGCTGCGTCGAAGTCATCAGACAGGTCTCGT
>Ga0184637_10002681_pt1 | contig 11348 bp, 8 predicted proteins | sample PLM3_127_b2_FD_133143 | JGI IMG/M metagenome (GOLD analysis project Ga0184637, IMG submission 133143) | Groundwater sediment microbial communities from an aquifer in East River, Colorado, USA - PLM3_127_b2 | ecosystem: Environmental > Terrestrial > Soil > Riparian zone | place: USA: East River... | reverse complement strand
TCGTTGCCGGGTCTGCGCGTCGACAGCGACGTGCGCCTGTTCGGCAGTGGGCGGCCTGACCCCGCGCTGCCGATGGCCGTCGTCGGCCCCGGCACCGGGCTGGGCGTGGCCGGATGCATTCCCAACGGCAGCGGATGGACCGCGCTCGCGACCGAAGGCGGTCACGTCACGGTGGCCCCGGCCGACGACTTCGAGGACGCGCTGATCGGGTTGCTGCGCCGCGAACACGCGCACTTGTCCGCCGAACGCCTGCTGTCGGGAAGCGGGTTGCCGACCCTGCATCGCGCGGTCTGCTCGTTGCGCGGAGCGCCGGTCGAGACGCTCACACCGCAGGAAATCACGAGCCGAGCGCTCGAAGGCGGCGACGCGGCGGCGCTTGCGACGCTCGACACTTTCTGCGCCATGCTCGGCACGTTCTCCGGCAACGTCGCATTGACCCTCGGCGCGCGCGGCGGCGTCTACGTGGCTGGCGGCATCGCGCAACAGCTCGGCGATCATTTCATCGAATCGCGCTTTCGCGAGCGCTTCGAAGCGAAGGGGCGATTCCGCGACTACATGTCGGGCATTGCGACCGGCCTCATCATTGCGCCCCATGCGGCGCTTGCCGGTGCGGCAACGGCGCTGGTGCAATCGACCTAGGAGCTTTCTTCCATGCAGTACACCCGTCTGGGCCGCAGCGGCCTGCAAGTCTCGCGTCTGGCGCTCGGCATGATGACCTACGGTACCTCGCAGTGGCGCCCCTGGATCCTCGAGGAAGACGCAGGCCGCCCGCTGGTGCGGCGCGCCGTCGAACTCGGCTTCAACTTTTTCGACACGGCCGACATGTATTCGGCTGGCCAGAGCGAAGTGCTGACGGGCAAGTTCGTGCGCGAGTTCTGCCGCCGCGACGAGGTGGTGATCGCCACCAAGGTGTACTTCCCGGTCGATCTCGATTTCAAGGGCGGCTATGCAGCGGGCGCGAAGGACGAGCGGCCCAACACCAGCGGGCTCGGCCGCAAGCGCATCTTCCAGGCGATCGATGCGAGCCTGCAGCGACTCGGCACCGACCATGTCGACCTCTACCAGATCCATCGCTGGGACCCGCGCACGCCGATCGAAGAAACGATGGAAGCGCTGCACGACGTCGTGAAGTCCGGCAAGGCGCGCTACATCGGCGCGAGCTCGATGTGGGCGTGGCAATTCGCGAAAGCGCAAGCCGTCGCGCGCGAGCACGGCTGGACGCCGTTCGCCAGCATGCAGAACCACTACAACCTGGTGTATCGCGAAGAAGAGCGCGAAATGATCCCGCTGTGTCGCGACCAGGGCGTCGGCCTCTTGCCGTGGAGCCCGCTGGCGCGCGGTTTCCTCGCGGGCAACCGCGGCAAGGACGACAAGGCGCATGGTGCGACGCAGCGCGCGGAGACCGACGACTACGCGCAGCAGCTTTACTACCGCGACTCCGATTTCCGCGTCGTGCAGGCACTGACAAAGCTTGCCGGCGAGCTTGACATCAGCGCAGCGACGCTCGCTTATGCGTGGCTGCTGCACAAGCCCGCAGTGACGGCGCCGATCATCGGCGCGAGCAAGCCGGGTCAACTGGAAGCGGCGGTGGCGGCGCTCGATGTTTCGCTGAACCCAGAGCAGATCGCCGCGCTGGAAGCGGCGTACGAGCCGCATCCTGTGCTGGGGCATCAATAGGGTTGCGTCTCGAAAGGCCTTACTCCGACACGTGAATCACATTCCTCACGATCGGATAGATCTGATTGCTCCAACGCTTGCCGCTGAACACACCGTAGTGCCCGACACCGGCCTGCACATAGTGCGTTCGCATGTAAGGCCGAAGGCTCGCACACAACTCCTGCGCAGCCATCGTCTGCCCGACCGAGCAGATGTCGTCACGCTCGCCTTCGATCGTCAACAGCGCAGTGCGCTTGATCGCCGCGGGCTTCACCACGCGATCGCGCCAGGTGAGCTCGCCGCGCGGCAACGCGTGCTGCTGGAACACTTGAGCCACGGTCTCGAGATAGAACTCGGCCGGCAGGTCGGCCACCGCGAAGTACTCCTCGTAGAAGCTGCGCGTCGCCTCGACCTTCTCGGGTTCGTTGTTGTTCAGCAGGTTTTCATACATCTCGCGAAACGCGTTGAGGTGCCGTTCCCGGTTCATGTTCATGAAGGCGCCAAGCTGCACGAAACCCGGGTAGACGCGGCGCATCGCGCCCGGATAGCGCAGCGGCACGTGGCTGATCAAATGGCGCTCGAACCACTCGATCGGCTGGCCGGTGGCGAGCTGGTTGACCGCGGTCGGGCTGATGCGGCAATCGATCGGCCCGGCCATCAGCGTGAGGCTGAGCGGAGTTGCCGGATGTGCGTCTTCGGACATCAGCGCTGTCGCGGCGAGCGCCGCGACGCAGGGCTGGCAGATGGCCATCAGGTGCGAGCCGGGGCCCATTGCATCGAGGAACTGCATCAAGTGCTCGACATATTCGTCGAGCCCGAAGCGGCCTGCGGAAAGCGGCACGTCACGTGCGTTGTGCCAGTCGGTGATGTAGACGTCGTGCTCCGGGAGCATGGTGCGCGCCGTTTCGCGCAGCAGCGTGGCGAAATGGCCCGACATCGGCGCGACGATCAGCACGCGCGGCTGTTCGAGCTTCGTTCTCTTCTTGAAGTGCAGCAGCGTCGCGAAAGGGGTTCGCTGCACGCTCTCTTCGATGACTGGTGTGGGCTCGCCCGCCACGCAAACGCTGTCGATACCGAACGGCCGGCGCTTGTGGGTCATCTCGGTGAGCGCGAACACCTCGCATGCGGCCGCCAGCCTGCGCGCCGAGGGCACCTTGGCCAGCCCCAGCTGCCTGTCGTTGAGCGTGGGCAACGACGCCCGCGCGAGCGTGCGGATGGGCCACATCAGGTCGGCGTGGGCCTGGTACGCGTGATACACGATCGTCCCCCTCGGCGTGTGCCGGCTCGTTACGCAACTTGTGCGCCAGATTCGTGGCACATCCCTTGCAATCCGGCCACCACCGGAGGGAGACGAGCGCCATGGCCACGACCGCACCGCGAGCCACGCTGACCATCAGCAGCAAGAACTATTCGTCGTGGTCATTGCGCGGCTGGCTGCTCGCGCGCTTCGTGAAGCTGAACTTCGACGAAGTGACGATCCCGCCCGACGACGAGAACGCGCGCAAGGAATTGCTGTTGCTTGCCCCGTCGATCCGCGTGCCGTGCCTGACGCACGACGGCATCCGGGTGTGGAACACGCTCGCGATCGGCGAATACTTGCATGAGCTGAAGCCGCGCGCAGGCCTGTTGCCCACCGACCGCGCCGCGCGCGCACACTGCCGCTCGGTGTGCGGCGAGATGAACTCGGGCTTCGCCAACCTGCGCTCGGCGCTGCCGATGAACCTGAAGGCGCGCTACCCCGGCTTCAAGGTCTGGACCGGTGCGCAGGCCGACATCGAGCGCATCGTCGAGATCTGGAGCGAGTGCCTCGCCACCTACGGTGGCCCCTTCCTGTTCGGAAAGCGCGGCATGGCCGACGCGATGTACGCGCCGGTGGTCACGCGCTTCCTGACCTACGACGTCAAGCTCGACAAGGCGTGCATCCTCTACTGCCGCGCCATCATGGCTATGGTCGAGATGCATGAATGGATCGAATCGGCGAAGCGAGAACCCGACGAGATCGAAGAACTCGACATGGAGTTCTGAGGGCGCTGCCTCATCTCGGTGCGAGCCTGCGCCCCTCGAAGGGGCACCGGGCGCGATCGGACCCAGCATCGTGCGCTCACAAGGTCAGGTTCAGGCCCTCGACGATCGCGCCCGGCGTGCTGACCGAGCTGAGTTGCCTGCGCTCGTAGGTGTCGGTACCGATGAACTGCTCGGCCGTGTCGGTGAGTGCGACCAGGCCGTCACCGAACAGGCGCAGAAAAGAGTCGTCGAAGCGCATCACGTTGAGCGGCGCGACGAGTGCTCCATGCTCGACACGAAAGCACGCGAAGCGCGTCATGCCGGTCATGCGGCAAGCTTGGCGGTCCGAGTAGTTGAGGTACCACAGGTTGCTGATATACAGACCGTCGTCGAGCGCGGCGAGCGCGTCGGCTTGCGGCAGGGTGCCGGGCTCGAGGCGCAGCGATTCGGGCGACTCCTGCGCGATCGCTCCGTTGGCCGGAACGCCGAATTCGCGCGCCGAGCGCGGCGAGGTCAGCGTTTCGGCAGCGCGGCCGGCGCTGACGAGCGGCACGCGATCGGGCCGCGTGAAGCCGTCGGCAGTGAATGCCGGCGCGACGCCGAGCGCTGTGGCTTCGCTGAGGTGCATGCGCGCATCGAGCGCGGCGTCACCGTGGGCCAGGCGCATCAGCGACGACGTGCCCGAGCGCCGGTCCTTCAGGCCGAAGCCGCTCCAGCCCAGGATGTCGATCATCTCGGACATCGCCGCGGGCGCGAGGTACGCGCGGTACGCGCCCGGCGCAAGGCTGGATGCAGGTTGCGCGAGCAGCGCCACGCGCTGGCGGCCCGCATCGATGCGGCCGGCGAACTCGGCGTCGCTCCACTGCGTGCCGGCATAGGCGGACCTCACCGCCTTGTCTTGTGCCTGGTACAGGCACCACTCGATCTGAAAGCTTTCGACGCGGTGCCAGTTGCGTTGGCCGCGGCTGTCGGCGAAGGCCCGCACGACCGGGCCGCCGGCGTAGAAGCCGACCCAGTCCGTGCCGCTCGCGTGCGTTGCGACCGCGTCGATCACAGCGGGCGGTGCGGGCAGTGCACCAGCCTCGTCGCGTTCGCTCGACACCACGACCTCGGGCAGCAGCAGGTACGGGTCTTCCGGCACATCGGCGAGCATCGACAGCAAGCCCGCGCGTTCGCGATGCAACGCCGCGATGTCGTCGGTCGGCCTGCCGGTGAGCGTGACCGTCGACTCGGCCTTGCGGCCGCCGTCGACGACCGCCACGGTCGCATGCGATTGCGTCACGTGCGTCGCCTGGCGCAGCGCGGCGTGGTTGAAGCGCAGGAAGTCGGATGCCTCCGCCTGCACGAACAGTGTCACGCGCTCGGCGCCCGGCGTTTCCTCGCACACCGCATCTGCCAGCGAGCCGAAATAGTCGCGATTCATGAGTGCCCCTCGGCCGTCGAGTACGTCGGCCGGCCTGCCGCGAGACGCGGCAGGCGCTCCGGCCGTCCAAGCCGACGCAGGTCGGCTTGGAGCCGCGGCCTCCGCTCCCCCGAGGGGACGCGGGCCGGCTTGGGAGCGGCCAGCGGCCAGAGTCCGCTGGCGTTCGTGCCGTCCAGGTCCGCGGCACTCACCCCGGCGCTTGGCCCGCGCTCTCATGACAGCCCCCCGAACACCGCGACGTTCGAGAACTTGCACGCCGGTGCCGCGTGGCCGCAGCGGATGACCTGCGATGGCTCGCCCTTGCCGCAAAACGGCGTGCCCATCACCTCGAAGGTGCTCGCGTCGCCGACCATCGACAGCGATCGCCAGAAGGTTGCCGAGATGCCGCGGTAGTTGGGGTTGCGCACGACCTCGCCGAGTTGCCCGTTGCGGATCACGCGCGCGTATTCGCAGCCGAACTGGAACTTGTTGCGCGAGTCGTCGATGCTCCAGGAGCAGTTGGTGCGCATCAGCACGCCGCGCTCGATGGAGCCGATCATCGCGCCCTGCGTCGAGTCGCCGGGCTCGACGTTCAGGTTGCTCATGCGGTCGATCGGCGCGCGGTTCCAGCTGCACGCGCGCGTGGTCGCGACGCCTTGCAGATCGGGGCGCTGCAAGCGCGCCCGGGCGAGGGAGATGTCGCCGCCGAGCGGGCGCAACAAACGACCGCGCTCGATGATGTGCTCGCGCGTCGCCGCACTGCCTTCATCGTCGAACGCGAAACTCGCAAATTGCTCGAGACGAGTCGGGTCATAGGTGACGTTCAGCAGCTCGCTGCCGTACATGTAGCGACCGAACATGTCGAGCGTGACGAAGCTCGTTCCGGCGAAATTGCGCTCGTCCCCGAGGATGCGGTCGAGCTCGAGCGGGTGGCCGATCGATTCGTGGATCTGCAGCATCATCTGGTCAGGCATCAGGATGACGTCCATCTCGCCGCTCGGGCATTGCGGCGCCGCGACGAGCTCGAGCGCCTCGCGGGCGACGCGCGGCCCCTCGGACGCGAACGACGCCCGCTCGAGCACCTCCATGCCGCCTTGCTGGCAAAAGCCGTTGTACTGGCCCGCCGACGATCGCGTCTGCGTCACGCCCTTGTCGTGCGCGGTGGCCTGCACGGCGGGGACGACGAAACTCCATTGCTGTTCGGCACGCGCGCCTTCGCTCGTGATGTAGAGCTGCTGCGTCGTCACCGTCCCCAGACTCGCGGTCCAATCGACGATGCGCGCATCGAGCCCGGTCGCCGCGCTCGTGTCGGCGAGCATCGAGTAGCGTTGCTTCAAGCTCGCAAGCGGCTTCTCGACGCGGCTCGCATAGCGCCCCGACGGGCGCGCCGGCCTGAGCAGCGACGCATCGAACACGCTGCGGCCGGCCGCGGCGTGCGCGAGCGAGCGAGCCTGCTCGAAGGCGGCGGCCAGGCCGGCCTCGCTCAGGTCGCTCGTGCCGGCGTAGCCCATGCCGCCGCGGTCGCACACGGTGACCATCGCGCCGGCATCGAGGCTGCGGCTCGGCGCCTGCGCGACGTTCTGTCGAACGACGAGCTGCTCGGAATGCTCGACCACGCCGCGCACGGCCCAGTGGTCGACGGTAGGTGCCACGCGCTGTGCGCTGCTTTCGAGTCTGTCGAGCATGGTGGGCGAATGCTGCGTTGTGGCTTCAGGCGATGCATCCATCCGTTGGGGGATGCGCGAGCGGAATCGATCGCCTACAACTGCGCTGCTTCGCAGGAATCGGAAGGTGCGTCATGCAAATAGCAACTCGAGGTGCTGATTCAACCAGTCAAGCGCATGTGCCGTGGTCCGGCGAGCCGGAGGAGGACATGCCGACGAAGATACTGATTGTCGACGACCACGCGCTGGTGCGGGTCGGTATCAAGGCGGTGCTGGCCGGCGTGAAGCGGGTGCGGCTCGAGGCCCTGGAGGCCGGGACGCTCCACGACGCGATCGAGCTGTACCGCAGCGCGGGCGACATCTCGCTGGTGCTGCTCGACCTCAACATGCCCGATTGCCGCGGGCTGCAGGGTCTTCGGCAGTTCATCGAGACCTTTCCGGACGCGCGCGTGGCCGTCGTGAGCGGCACGCAGGACGATTTCGTCGTCGGGCAGGCGAGGGCGCTCGGCGCCGTCGGCTACGTCACGAAGGGACAGGCTGGGCATGCGATGTCGGAAATCGTCCTCGGGCTGCTCGGCCATCCGGCGGACGATCCGTTGGCGGGCCTGAGCGGCGCGCATGGTGCGTGCGCGCCGCGCTTTCCGAAGTCCGCCACCTACGATCGCATCGCCGAGCTCGGCCCGCGACACCTGGAGATCCTCGATCTGGTGCTGTTCGGCTGCTCCAACCAGGAGATCAGCAACGCGACGAAGCTCTCCCTTGGAACCATCAAGAACTATGTCTCGACGATCCTGCTCGCGCTCGACGTCAAGTCGCGTTCGCACCTGATCAGCTTGTTCCGATAGGGCCGCGTCGAGGGTCGACCGTGGTCTTTCGCATCGCAGGGGTCGTTGCCCCCGAGTGTGCAGGCCTGGCCGACGCCGGCGTGGTCGAGCGCAGGCGTTCCAGAGTGCTGCCGACGCAGGTCGACGTCCTGCTGCGGACCAGCTACGCGAACGTGGCGGGTGGCGTGGCCGTTGCGGTCTCCTTCTCGGCGGCGTACTGGTGGCTTTCGGGCGACGGGCGCGTGCTGTGGTGGGCGCTTGGGGTGCTGCTCGCACTTGCGCTCGGCCTGTGGCACCTGGGGTCGTTTCGACGCTGCGGCGGCGCCGTCAAGGCGAACGCGAGGGCGTGGCTCGCGCGCCATCTGGCAACGCTGCTCTTGATCGCAACCGCATGGGGCTCGGCGCCACTGCTCCTGCCGCAGGAATCGAGCCAGAGCTCGATGTTGCTCGCCACGATGCTGTTCGGCGTCGCGTGCATCGGGGCCTACCTCAACGCGGCGAGCTGTCTCGCGATTTGCGTGTGGCTCCTTCCGGTGCTGGGCCCGTTGATCGTGCTGACGCTGCGCGACAGCTCGCCGGTATCGCAGATGCTCGGCATGCTCGGCGTCGGCTTTCTCGCCACGGCGACCTTCTTCGCGACCCGGCAGCACAAGTTGCTGCAAAGCGCCTGGCGAGCCCGGCTCGACAACGACACGCTGGTGCGCGAGCTGCGCCATCAGGTGGTGCTCGTCGAGCAGGCGAATCGCGAGAAGAGCCGTTTTCTCGGCGCCGCGAGCCACGACCTGCGCCAGCCGATGCATGCGCTCGGCCTCTTCGCGGCCGCGCTCGAGAAGAGCCTCGCCCGAACGCCGTTGCGGCCGACGGTGGCGAACATGATCCGCGCCGTCGACGCACTCGACCAGTCGTTCAACGCGATGCTCGACATCTCGAAGCTCGACGCCGGCGTCGTGCAGCCGGCGCTGCAGTCGTTTCCGATCCGCGATCTGTTCCGTCGGCTGCACATGCAATGCGCAGGGCAAGCCGAGGCGCTCGGCTTGAGCCTGCGCTTCAAGCCCGGAGGCAAGATCGTCACCAGCGACCCGCAACTGCTTGAGCGCGTGCTCGGCAACCTGATCCAAAACGCGATCCGCTACACGAAGCAAGGGGGCGTGGTCGTCGTCGCGCGCTCGAGGCGATCGCGCACCTGCATCGAAGTGTGGGACACCGGCATCGGCATCGCCGAGGACGAGCTGCCGAAGGTCTTCGACGAGTTCTACCAGGTCAGCAACCCGGGCCGCGATCGCACGCGCGGGCTCGGCATGGGCCTGGCGATCGTCAAGCGGCTCGTGTTGCTGATGGGCCACGAGCTCGAGGTGAAGTCGGTGCCCGGCCGCGGCACGCTGTTTCGAATCCTGCTCGTGCCCACAGAGATGGCCGACATGGAGAACGTCGTGCTCGGCGCGGACACGGTGCCGTCGCCGGTCGACGCGAACCAGACGGTGCTGATGATCGACGACGAGGAGAGCATCCGCGTCGGGATGCGCGAGCTGCTGCAGACCTGGGGATATCAGGTGCTGCTGGCCGAATCGATTGCGCAGGCGCGCAGCGCGGTGCTGCAGCACGCCGGCGTCATCGATGTCGTGGTGTGCGACCTGCGCCTTGCGAACCAGGAGGACGGCATCGACGCCATCGAGCAGGTGCGCTCGGTGTATGGCGCTCCGCTACCGGCGTTGCTGATCACCGGCGACACCTCGACGGACGAAGTCAGGCGCGCGCATGAGAGCGGCCACAGCGTGCTGTTCAAGCCGGTGCGCACGCGCGACCTTTACGCGGCGCTGCGCAGCGTGCCTTGAGCGGCAGTCTCTTGCGGCTCAGGTCACCGGCGCGGGGTTGAACAGCACCAGGGCGTTGTGCAGCTTCCAGTGTTCGGCCCAGGTCTTCTTGCGGCCACTGGCGACATCCAGCATCAACCGAAACAGTTCCCAGCCCACGTCCTCGATGGAGGCCGCACCGTCGGCGATGGTGCCGGCGTTGACATCCATCAGGTCATGCCAGCGCCGCGCGAGATCGCTGCGCGTCGCGACCTTGATCACGGGCACCTGGGCGAGCCCGTAGGGCGTGCCGCGCCCGGTGGTGAACACGTGCAGGTTCATGCCCGCGGCCAGTTGCAAGGTGCCGCAGATGAAGTCGCTGGCCGGCGTGGCCGCATAGGTCAGCCCCTTTGCCTTCAGCTTCTCGCCCGGTGCGAGCACGCCGGAAATCGGCGCCGAGCCGGACTTGACGATCGAGCCCATCGCCTTCTCGACGATGTTGGACAACCCGCCCTTCTTGTTGCCCGGCGTGGTGTTGGCGCTGCGGTCGACGCTGCCGCGCTTCAGGTAGGCGTCGTACCAGGCCATTTCGCGGATCATCGCCTCGGCCACTTCCGGCGTCGTGGCGCGCGACGTGAGCTGATCGATCCCGTCCCGGACCTCGGTCACTTCGGAGAACATCACGCTGGCGCCGGCGCGCACGAGCAGGTCGGTGCAGAAGCCGACCGCCGGGTTGGCGGTGACGCCCGAGAACGCATCGCTGCCGCCGCATTGCACGCCGACGACCAGCTCGCTCGCGGGCACCGTTTCGCGTACACGCGCGTTCAGGCGCTCGAGGTGCAGCTGTGCGGTCGCCATGATCGAGTCGATCATCGACACGAAGCCGACGTGACCTTCATCCTGCAGGCACACGACGTCGAGCCCCGGGTCGGCATTGGCGCCGACATCGGCCACGCTGCGCTCGTCGGTGATCGCGATCGTTCCAGGGGGCATCAGCCGCTCGGGTTGCAGTTTTTCGCAGCCGAGGCTGACGACCATCACCTCGCCACCGAAGTTCGGGTTCAGGCTGATGTTGCGCAGCGTGCGGATCGGAATCTCCGCTCCCGGCGCGTCGATCGCAACGCCGCATCCGTAGGTGTGCTCGAGGCCGACCACGTCGTCGACGTTCGGGTAGCGCGGCAGCAGCTCGGCCTTGATGCGCTGCACCGCGAAGTCCACCACGCCGGCCACGCATTGCACGGTGGTCGTGATGGCGAGGATGTTGCGCGTGCCCACGGAGCCGTCGGGGTTGCGGTAGCCCTCGAAGGTGTAGCCCTCGAGCGAGGGGAGCGGCTCGGGCTTGACGGTGGCGATCGGCAGGTTGTCGAGCCCGCGCGCCGCGGGCATCTTCAGCAGCCGCTCATGCACCCAGCTTCCGGCCGGGATGTCCTTGAGCGCGTAGCCGATCGGGATGCCATAGCGCAGCACAGGCGTATCGGCAGGCAGGTCCACGAGTGCGACCTTGTGGCCTTGCGGAACGCGATCGCGCAGCACCAGCCCGGAAGGCAGGACGGTGCCCGGCGGAAGCCCGCCGTCGTTGGCGACGATGGCGACGTTGTCGCGCTCTTGCATGCGGATGGTGAGCGGTGCCCTGACCGGCGTTACGGCAGGCATGTCAGTGATCACGGCATCGGTCATTCATGGTCTCCTTGTCGCGGGAGGCGAGGCTGTGATGATTGTCTGACATCTACAATAAGTTGTAAAGCAAATAGCCGGCCGCAGATCGACACGTCACCCCACTGGCGTGCGCTCGAAAATGCGCCGCTTCGCGTTGAGAACGTGCCTTCGGATCGCTTCCGCCGCATCGATGGGCGACCGCCGCGCAATGGCGTCGATGATCTCCAGATGCTCGGCCTGCGTCGTGCGCACGCGTTCGAGGCTCTTCTTGTCGGCCACGTTGCGCGCCCGTTCCATGAACTGCCGGATCGGGGCGACGCTGGCCTCGATCGTCATGACGAAAAACGGGTTG
>Ga0184637_10002680_pt1 | contig 11352 bp, 15 predicted proteins | sample PLM3_127_b2_FD_133143 | JGI IMG/M metagenome (GOLD analysis project Ga0184637, IMG submission 133143) | Groundwater sediment microbial communities from an aquifer in East River, Colorado, USA - PLM3_127_b2 | ecosystem: Environmental > Terrestrial > Soil > Riparian zone | place: USA: East River... | reverse complement strand
GGCTCCGTCACCCGCTCAGCCCCTCCCGCAATGCGCTGCATTGCGGCAGGAGGCCGAGGGGGTCCCACTCGGCCCGGCCGCTCGGGGGCACCGCCCGGCGCCACCCGCGGCTCGGCTGCAATCTGAGGCGCAACTCGTTGGCCTGGCACCCCATCGGTCGCGTGAGCATGAGGGCCAATTCGTTGGCGTCACGCTAGGCCCCCTGGAGCCTGCGCCCTGCGCCTCTTCATCGCGATCCCCCTGAGCGATGCGCTCCACGAGGCGCTCGGCGCGCTCCAGGCGGACCTCCGGGCCGCCGCCGGTCCGGTCTCCTGGGTGAAGCCCGAGAACATCCACCTGACCCTGAAATTCCTGGGGGAGGTTACCCCGGCGCGCGAGGGGGCGGTCCGGGAGGCGATGGCGGAGGCCGTGGCCGGTGTGGCCCCCTTTACCCTGCGCGCCGGGGGCTGCGGGGCCTTCCCGGGACGCAACCCCCGGGTCCTCTGGGTGGGCCTGGGGGCGGGGGGTCCCGAGGCGGCCGCCCTGGCCTCCCGCCTGGAGACCGCCTGCGCCGCGCGCGGCTTCCCCGGGGAGGGTCGACCCTTCAAGGCGCACCTCACGCTGGGTCGGGTCCGGGCGCTGCGCGGGATCGAGGAGACCATGCGGCGGCTCGAGGCGCATGCAGGGGAGGACCTGGGGGAGACGGTCGTGGAGCGGATCGTCCTCTTCGAGAGCACGCTGCACCCCGCGGGAGCCATCTATACCCGCCGGCACGAACTCCCCCTCCCCGGAGGGACCCCGTGAGGAGCCCCGGCACGCTGCGGGAAGACGCGACCGCCATCTTCCGGGCCGCGCTGGAGGCGGTGGACCCGGCCGCCGCAATCCGGCGGCACCTCCGGCGCCAGGGGGATCGCCTCCGGGTGGGGGACCGCTCCTACGACCTCGCCCACCTGCGGCGGGTGCTGGTGGTGGGGGCGGGGAAGGCGGGGGCCCCGATGGCCGCCGCCCTTGAGGAGATCCTGGGGGACCGGATCGCCGCCGGCATCGTCACGGTGAAGGCCGGCCACGGCGGCCCAACCCGGAGGGTGCGGATTCAGGAGGCGGCCCATCCCGTCCCGGATGCCGCGGGCCTCGCCTCCGCCCAGGCCATCCTCGACCTGGTGCGGGGGGCGGCCGCCGAGGACCTGGTGGTCGCTCTCATCTCAGGGGGCGGATCGGCTCTCCTCCCCATCCCGGCCCCAGGGATCACGCTGGAGGAGAAGCAGCAGGTCACGAAGCAGCTCTTATCGTGCGGGGCCACCATCCAGGAGATCAACGCGGTCCGGAAGCACATCTCGGCCGTCAAGGGGGGACAACTCGCCCGGGCCGCTGCCCCGGCCCAGGTCCTCACGCTGGTCCTCTCGGACATCATCGGTGATCCCCTGGACGCCATCGCGTCGGGCCCCACGGCCCCCGACCAGACCACCTTCGCCCAGGCCCTGGCCATCCTCGACCGCTACGGGATCCGGGCCGCGGTTCCGCCGGCGGTCCGGGACCACTTGGAGGCGGGAGCGGCCGGGCGCGTTCCGGAGACCCCGAAGCCGGGGGACTCCCTCTTCCGCCAGGTCCACCACCAGATCGTCGCCAACAACTCCCAGGCGCTGGAGGCCGCCGCGGCTGCCGCAGCCACCCGGGGCTACCGGACTCTGATCCTGGCCTCCGGGATCCACGGGGAGGCCCGCGAAGTGGCCAAGGTCCTGGCTGCCCTGCTGCTCGAGGTCCGGGCCACCGGCCACCCCGTCGAGCCCCCCTGCTGCCTCGTGGCCGGCGGGGAGACGACCGTCACAGTGCGCGGGCGGGGCACCGGGGGACGGAACCAGGAGATGGCGCTGGCGGCGGCGCTCGTCCTCCAGGGGACGGAGGGGGTCCTGTTCTTCTCGGCCGGGACGGACGGGACCGACGGCCCCACGGATGCCGCCGGGGCCGCATCCGACGGGCAGACCGTAGCCCGCGCGCGGGCGGCCGGCCTCGACCCGGCCCGCCATCTTGCCGAGAACGACGCCTACCCCTTCTTCCGCGCCCTGGGCGACCTGGTCGCGACGGGCCCCACCCGGACCAACGTCATGGATGTCCACCTAATGCTGGCCGGCCCCCGGGAAACCCGTCCAGCCTAGTGCCGCTGCAAGTAATCCGGCCCACTCCTGACAGACCGTGCTGCCGCGGGTCCTGTCGCCGGCGTGCCCCACTCGCGGCCGGGCTTCGTCACCCGCTCCCCCCCTGCCGCAATTCCGCGAATTGCGGCAGGAGGCCGAGGGGGTCCCACTCGGCCCGGCCGCTCGAGGGCCGCGCGCGGCGCCACCCGCGGCTCGGCTGCCATCCTCGGTGCAATTCGTTGGACCGGCACCAGGGGAATGCGGTTGACATCCCCTCGGTAGTGCAATACTGTAATTTGCTGCTTCTAAGGGGGGCGGCCCATGTTTGACCGACTCACCGACCGCCTGGCGGCCGTCTTCCGGCGCCTCCGAGGGCACGGGACCCTCACCGAGGAGAACATCACCGAGGCCCTCCGGGAGGTGCGGCTGGCCCTCCTGGAAGCCGACGTCCACTTCAAGGTCGTCAAGGAATTCCTCGAGCGGGTCCGGGGCCGGGCCGTGGGGCAGGCCGTCCTCCGGAGCCTGACCCCGGGCCAGCACGTCGTGAAGATCGTCCACGAGGAGCTCACGGCCCTCATGGGGGGCGATCGCGCCCACCTGAGCCTCACGGGGCGCCCGCCGGTGGGTGTCCTCCTCGTAGGACTGCAGGGCTCGGGGAAGACGACCACGGCCGCGAAGCTGGCCCGGCTGCTCCTCCGCGAGGGGCGCCGCCCCCTTCTGGTGGCGGCAGATCTCAAGCGTCCCGCCGCGTGCGCGCAGCTTGAGACGGTCGGCGCCGCGGTCGGGGCCCCGGTCCACGCTGACCCCCGGGCCGAGTCCGCCCTGGCCGCCGTCCGGGCAGCCGCCGCGCGCGCCGCCGCCGAGGGCCAGGACGTCCTCCTGGTGGACACGGCGGGCCGCCTGCACATCGACGAGCCCCTCATGGCGGAGCTGGCAGCCCTGAAGACGGCTCTGGAGCCTGCCGAGGTTCTCCTGGTGGCCGACGCCATGACGGGGCAGGACGCGGTGGGCTCGGCCGCGGCCTTCCACCGGGTGCTGGGCCTCACGGGGGTCATCCTGACGAAGCTGGATGGGGACGCCCGGGGCGGGGCCGCCCTCTCCATCCGGGCCGTCACCGGCGCCCCCATCAAGTTCGTCGGGGTGGGGGAGAAGCCGGAGGCCCTGGAGCCGTTCTACCCGGACCGGGTCGCCTCCCGGATCCTCGGGATGGGAGACGTCCTTTCCCTCGTAGAGCGGGCCGAGGCGTCCGTGGCAAAGGAGGAGGCAGCCGCGCTCGCTGCTAAGGTCCTCCGGGAGCGCTTCACCCTGGAGGATTTCCGGACGCAGCTCAAGCAGGTCCAGGCCATGGGCCCGCTGTCCGAGGTCCTGGCGATGGTCCCGGGCCTCGGGCCGGCGGTCGGGCAGGCAGGCGGGGACGGGGAGGAGCGGGCCCTCCGCCGGATGGAGGCAATCCTGAACTCGATGACCCGGCAGGAGCGGGAGGACCCGGCCCTCCTGAACGGGAACCGGCGCCGCCGGATCGCGACCGGCTCCGGGACGAGCGTGGCGGAGGTGAACCGGCTGTTACGCCAGTTCGCCCAGACCCAGAAGGTGATGCGGCAGCTCATGAAGCAGGGGGGGCGTCTCACGGGACGGCCCCTCTCCCTGGCCTGACCCTTCCTCCGGCCTGGCGGCCGGGGGGCGGATCGGCGCGCGGAGGGAACGGATGGCTGTACGGATGCGGTTGATGCGCATGGGCACCCGGAAGCGCCCCTTCTACCGGGTGGTGGTGGCCGACTCCCGCATGCCGCGGGATGGCCGCTTCCTGGAGGCCCTGGGGACCTGGGATCCCCAGGGGAAGACCGGAAAGGGCGCGGCGCTCACGCTGGACGCGGAGAAGGCGCTGGCCTGGCTCGGGAAGGGAGCGCGCCCGACCGACACGGTTCGGGGACTTCTCTCCACCGCTGGGGTCTTGAGAAAATTTGCCGAGCTCAAGACCGGGAAGGTAACCGCTTGAGGGCGATGGCGACGGGTCGGGGGGTCCTGGGACCAGGGGGGCTCGGCGGCATCCCGGGATGGATCGGTAAGCCATGGCCCGGCTCAGGAGGCGCCCGTGTTGAAGGAGCTGGTCGAGTACCTCGCGAGGGCGCTGGTGGACAACCCCAATGAGGTGAGGGTCGAGGCTGTGGAGGATGAGAAAACGACCACGCTCAGGCTGAAGGTGGCGCCGGCGGATCTCGGGCGGGTCATCGGGAAGCAGGGACGGACAGCGCGCGCGATGCGGACCTTGCTTCACGCCACCGCGGCCAAATCGCGCCGGCGCGCCATCCTGGAGATTCTGGAATAGGCGGGGGGGAGGCACCGCTCCACCTCCTCGTGGGGCGGGTCGTCCGGGCCCAGGGGCTTCAGGGGGAGGTGGCCATCCGGCTGGAGACGGACGTGGCGGCCTGCGTGGCCGCGGGCCGCACCCTGCACGTGGGACGGGAGGGCTCGGCGGCGCGGCCGTTACGGGTGCAGGTCTCCCAGGTGGAAGGGTCCCGGGCCCGGCTGAAGTTCGCGGAGGTCCAGACCCGGGAGGAGGCGGAGGCGCTGGTGGGGGCGGCGGTGACGCTGCCCCGGAGCGAGGCCCCGCCCCTCCAGGAGGGGAGCTTCTACCGGGCCGACTTGGTGGGCCTCCGGGTGGAAACGGAGGCGGACGAGCCGCTGGGGGACGTGGTGGACATCGTGGTGACGGGGGGGACGGACGTCCTCGTCGTCCGGCGCGGCGCCGGGGAGTGGTTGTTGCCCGCGGCCCGCGCCTTTGTGGTGGCGGTGGACCTGCCGGGCAGGCGCCTGGTGGTCCGCGTCCCGGAGGGGCTCGTCAACGCCGAAACGCTATGACATTGTTTCGCTTTTCCCGGGGATCTTCCGGGGTCCCCTGGAGGAGAGCATCCTGCGCCGGGCCCAGGAGAAGGGGCTCGTCCAGATCCGGGTCCATGACCTCAGGGCCTGGACCCACGATCGGCACAGGGTGGTGGACGAGCCCCCCTACGGCGGGGGCGCCGGGATGGTCCTGAAGCCGGAGCCGGTCTTCGAGGCGGTGGAGGCGCTGCGGGAGGGGCCGGGGAGCCGGGTCCTCCTCCTCACCCCCCAGGGGGTCTCCTTCACCCACAATCTGGCGACGGCCCTGGCCGCCGAGGAGCACCTCATTCTTCTGTGCGGCCGGTACGAGGGGTTCGACGACCGGATCCGTACCCTGGTGGACCTCGAGGTGTCCATCGGGGACTACATCCTCACGGGGGGAGAGCTGCCGGCCCTGGTGGTGCTGGACGCGGTCGTCCGGCTGCTCCCGGGGGTCCTGGGGGACGCGGCGTCAGCGGTCCAGGAGTCCTTTGCGGGCGGGCTGCTGGACTTCCCCCAGTTCACGCGGCCGCCCGAGTATCGAGGGCTGGCCGTGCCCGAGGTCCTGCTCTCGGGCAACCACGAGGCGATCCGCCGCTGGCGACGCAAGGAGGCGCTGCGCCGGACCCTCACGCGCCGCCCGGACCTGCTGACGGCGGCGGCCCTGAGCGAGGAGGACCGGGTTCTGCTGAAGGAGATCGCGCGGGAGGTGGAGGCTGAGAGCGGGAGCCCGGCCCGGCTCAGGCTCCCGCGCGAATCGCCCCGCTAGTGTGACTCCAACGAATTGGAGATCATGCTCACGCGACCGCTGGGGTGCCGGGCCACATGACGAGCATCACGAGGCCCGAGAGAGGAGGCGGCCGGAGGCGTACGCCCTGGTACGTTTCGGACCTCCGCGGGCACCACCCGAAGGGTGGTCGGAGAACGACGTGAGGCGACGTCAGTTGGCCCGGCACTAGATCGTTCATCAGGCGCGGCCCAGCACCGGTTCAAGGAGGGTTCTACCCATGGATCTGGACAAGCTGCTGGCGGAGGTGGAGCGTCCGGCCCTCCGCCAGGATCTGCCGGAGTTCAGGCCCGGGGACACGGTCCGGGTCCACGTGAAGGTCCGCGAGGGGGACAAGGAGCGGCTGCAGATGTTCGAGGGGATCGTGCTCCGGCGCCGCGAGGGGGGCCTCCGATCCACCTTCACCGTCCGGAAGGTGACCTACGGGGTCGGCGTGGAGCGGACCTTCCCGCTCCACTCCCCCATGCTGGACAAGATCGAGATGATCCGGCAGGGGCACGTCCGACGCGCGAAGCTGTACTACCTGCGGGAACTGAAGGGGAAGGCGGCGCGGATCCGGGAGCGGAAGCGATAGGGCCGCAGCGTGGCGGGGACGGCGCGTGGAGAGGATCCGGGCGAGCTTCAAGGGCATCTTCATCACCGGCCTCCTGGTCTCCATCCCGGTCGTCCTCACGGTCTTCGCCCTCTGGTGGTTCTTCCTCCTGGTGGACGGGCTTCTCGGCCCGCTCTTCGCCAACCTGCTGGGGCACCCGGTCCCGGGGCTCGGCTTCCTCTCGAGTTTTCTCATCATCTTTCTCGTGGGGGCGGTGGCCAGAAACGTGGTGGGCCGCCGCCTCTTCTCCTGGGCCGAACTTCTCTTCCTCCGCATCCCCATCGCCAAGACCGTCTACGCCGCCCTGAAGTCCCTGATGGATGCCCTGAACCCCGAGAAGGGGGGCTCCTTCAGGCGCTTCGTTATCGTGGAGTACCACCGGCCGGGCACCTACGCCTTCGGTTTCCTCACCGACCAGAGCACCCTGGAGACCGGGCCGGGTGAGGAGGCGCACCTGGTGGCGGTGTACGTCCCCACCAACCACCTCTACCTGGGGGAGACGGTCCTCCTGCCCCGCCGGGATGTCATCTTCCCCGACCTGACGGTCGAGGAGGGGGTGCGGATCGTCCTCTCGGGAGGGAGCGTCCTGCCCCCCCGGATCCGGCTCAAGGACTATGTCCGGACGCCCGCGGCCCGCTGAGACGCCTCTGGCCTGGGCGCGGCTGCGGGCAGCCCTGCGGCGTTCCGGGGTGCGCACCATCGCCGGCGTGGACGAGGCCGGTCGCGGCGCGCTCGCCGGCCCCGTGGTCGCCGCCGCCGTCCTGATCTCGGTGGACCAGGTCCTCGCGGTCGCTGCCGACTCCAAGGCGCTGAGCGGGGAGGCGCGTCTCAGCGCCCTCCCCCTCATCGAGGCGGAGGCGGCCGGGATCGGGGTGGGGGTGGTGGAGGCGGAGGAGATCGACGCCCTCAATATCCTCCGGGCCACCTTCCACGCGATGGCGGCCGCGGTGGCATCCCTCCCCCGGCTCCCGGACCTGGTCCTGGTGGACGGCGCCCTCGCTCCCCCCCTCCCCCTCCCCTGCCGGCCCATCCCCCACGGCGATGCCCTCATCCCGGTCATCGGTGCCGCCTCCATCGTGGCGAAGGTGCGCCGGGACGGGATCATGGCGGCGCTCGATTCGGTCCATCCCCTGTACGGGTTCGCCCGACACAAGGGCTACGGGACGGCAGCCCACCGGGCGGCGGTGGCCGCCTTTGGCGTCTGTCCCGTCCACCGCCGGACCTTCGCCGGGGTCCGGGAGCACCTGCCGGGCGGCCAGCCGCCCCTCCCCCTGGGCGGGTAGGGGATGCCCGGACGGCAGGCGACGGGAGCGGCCGGGGAGGCGGCCGCCCGCGCCTTCTTGGAGGGGCGGGGGCTCACGGTGCTGGCCACCCGGTTCCGAGCGCTCCGGGGCGAGATTGACCTGGTGGCGCGGGAGGGGCCCACCCTGGTCTTCGTGGAGGTGAAGACCCGCCGGACGGCTACCTTCGGCCCGCCGGAGGCGGCGGTGCGGGCGGGCAAGCAGCGGCAGATCGCCCGGGTGGCCGAGGCGTTCCTCACCGCCTCCGGCCTCCGGGGGGCCGTTTGCCGCTTCGATGTGGTGGCGGTGGACCTCACGGCGGGGCCGGCGCGCATCACCTGGATCCGCGACGCGTTCCCCGCCGAGGGCGTGCCCCTCTCGTGAGGACGACCCGGAGGGGGTCGGTGGCCACACCTCTGGACGGCCTTCCCCTCTTCCGCGAGCTGACGCCGGCCGAGCGGCGCCTCCTGGCCGGGATCGGCGAGCGCCGGCAGGTCCCGGCGGGCACCGTCCTGTTCCGGGAGGGCGCACCCGGCGACGCCCTCTACATTATCCTGCGGGGGGCGGTGCGGATCACCAAGGTCATCCCGGGGACGGGGGACGAGGTCCTGGCGGTCCTGCCCGCCGGGAGCACCTGCGGCGAGATGGCGCTCATTGACGAGTACCCCCGCTCCGCCACCGCCGTGGCGGCCCGGCGCGCCACCCTCCTCGTCATCGGGAAAGCCGCCTTCGCCGCCCTCCTGGAGGGGCACCCCGAGTCGGCCGTCAAGGTTCTCTGGGCCCTCTGCCGATCCCTGAGCGGCCGGCTGCGGGAGACCAACGAGAAGATCAGCAGCCTCTTCACGGTGAGCCGGACCTTCTAGGCCACGCGGAGGTCGGCCCGGCTCCGTGGGTGCTACCGACCCCCGGGAGAGACGGATGGAGGCGGAAAAGGTCATCGCCTACACCTGCCAGGGCTGTGGCAGCCGGGGCGTGAACCCCAGCAAGACGAAGAAGGGGAACTACCTCTGCCCGGAGTGCGGGAACCAGGTCGAGGCGAGCGAGAAGCGCACCGTCCCGAAGAAGAAGGACAAGTGAAGACCGGGACGGGGGGCGGCGCGTGAACTGGGCCAGCCTGGTGTTGCTGCTGGTGGCCGCGGGGCGGGGGAGCAGGTCTTCATGTACCGGACCGGCGTGGAGTTCCTGGAGGCCACGGCCGAGAGTCTGCAGGTCCTGCAGGAGTGGATCCGGACCCGGCCGGCCTGAACCGGAACCTTCGCTGGCCTGACCGAGGCGGACTGGCAGAAAACAGCAGCAGCGTGGGCCGCGCCGGGGTCTCCTGTGACGGACGCGCAATCCCCCTTCTCTCTCGAGGGGCAGGTGGCACTGGTGACGGGCGGGAGCCAGGGGATCGGCCTGGGGATCGCCGAGGCGCTGGGGGGCGCCGGTGCCCGCCTCCTCTTGCTGAACCGCCGGAAGGCGAAGGGGGAGGAGGCGGCATCGGCCCTCGCGGCCCGGGGGATCACCGCGCTCCCGCTTGCCGGGGACGTGTCCCGCCAAGCGGAGGCAGACGCGGCCGTCGCCCGGGCCCTCCGGGAGTGGGGGCGCCTGGATATCCTGGTCAACAACGCGGCCATCCTCACCCGCAAGCCCGCCCAGGAAATGACCGAGGCCGAGGTGGACCAGGAGCTGGCCATCAACGTGAAGGGGGTCTTCTTCTGTGCCGTGTCCGCCAGCCGACCGATGATGGCCCGCCGCCGCGGGAAGATCATCAACCTGGCCTCCGTGGGGGCCCTCATCGGGCTACCGGAGCGGGCCCTCTATTCCGCCACCAAGGCGGCCGTGGCCCAGCTGACCCGCTCGCTCGCCCTGGAGTGGGCCCCCCATGGGATTAACGTGAATGCCATCGCCCCGGGCTTTGTTCGCACCGACATCAACCGGGCCTACCTGGAGGCGGACCCCGCGCGCCTGCAGCGCATCCTGGCCCAGATCCCGTGGGGCCGGCCCGGGACGCCCCAGGACATCGGCCCCCTCGCCCTCTACCTCGCCTCCTCCGCCTCCGACTACGTGACCGGCCAGACCTTCGTCATTGATGGCGGCTGGACCATCGCCTAGCGGCGTGCGCGAGCATTCGCGGGGATTTTCCCGTTGACGGTCGCGGGGGATTCTTCTACCGTGGGCACGCTTCCCGCCACGGCTTTTTCCCCGATGTCCGCGCTTCTGCGCAGAGCGAGGATGAACCCACACGCCGCCGTCGTGGCCGGCGTCCCTCCGGGGCGGGCGGAGGCGAGCGAGCCACGCGGCAGGGGAGGAGAGGGGGATGGCGAAGCGTCTGGTGGACCTCATCCGGTCGGTGGATACGGTCCTGGATGAGCGCAGGCGGTTGGCCCAGCAGGAGAAGCGGCTGGTGGGGGCGTTGAACCGCGCCTTGGCGAAGATGGGCTACGCGGTTGTCGCGGCGAAGGGGGGCGGCGGGCGCCGCCGGCGCCGCCGGCGCGGGCGCCGGCCCGGGCGCAAGCCGAAGGCCGCCTAGGAGGCGGGCCGCGAGGGGGGCGCGGCAGTGCTGAGCAAGGTCCTGACGGGCGCGGTGCTGGGGATCGACGCCTACGTGGTGGAGGTGGAGGTGGACCTCGCGCCCGGGCTCCCCTCCTTTGCCACCGTGGGCCTGCCGGATGTGGCGGTCCGGGAGGCGAAGGACCGCGTCAAGGCCGCCCTCGTGAACACCGGGTTCGAGTTCCCCGCGCGGCGGATCACGGTGAACCTGGCCCCGGCCGACGTCCGGAAAGAGGGGGCCGCTTTCGACCTCCCCATCGCCATCGGCATCCTGGCGGCTGCCGGTGCGGTGCCCGCGGAGCGCCTCGGCCGCTTTCTCATCCTGGGGGAGCTGGCCCTGGACGGCGCGGTCCGCCCCATCCGAGGTGGCCTTCCCATGGCGGTGGCGGCGGCCGAGGCCGGGCTCCAGGGCCTCCTCCTCCCCCAGGCCAACGCGGCCGAGGCCGCGGTGGTCCGGGAGGTGGAGATCTTCGGTGTCCAGAGTCTGCCCCAGGTGGTGGGGTTCCTCCGGGGTGCCCTCCCCCTTACCCCGGTCGCGGTGGACCTGTCGTCAGTTCTCGCCGGTCCCGATGCCGCGGGTGAGGACTTCGCCGACGTGCGGGGGCAGGGCCACGCGAAGCGGGCGCTGGAAGTGGCCGCAGCGGGCGGGCACAACCTCCTCCTCATCGGCCCGCCCGGCGCCGGCAAGACGATGCTGGCGAAGCGGCTCCCGGGCATCCTCCCGCCCCTGAGCCTGGAGGAGGCCATCTCCACCACCAAGGTCCACAGCATCAGCGGCCTCCTGCGGGAGGGGGTGGCGCTCCTCCGGACCCGGCCCTTCCGCGCCCCCCACCACAGCATCTCCGACGCCGGCCTCATCGGCGGCGGCTCGGTCCCGCGGCCGGGGGAGGTGAGCCTGGCCCACAACGGGGTCCTGTTCCTGGATGAACTGCCCGAATTTCGGCGCAACGCCCTGGAGGCGCTCCGCCAGCCGCTGGAGGAGGGCCTCGTCACCATCGCCCGCGCCTCTTCCGCGCTGACCTTCCCCGCCCGTGTCACGTTGGTGGCCGCGATGAACCCCTGTCCCTGCGGTCACCTCACGGACCCCCAGAAGGCCTGTCGCTGCTCTCCCGGGGAGATCCAGCGTTACCGCGCAAGGGTCTCGGGCCCGCTGCTGGACCGCATTGACCTGCACGTGGAGGTCCCCCCGGT
>Ga0184637_10002678_pt1 | contig 11360 bp, 12 predicted proteins | sample PLM3_127_b2_FD_133143 | JGI IMG/M metagenome (GOLD analysis project Ga0184637, IMG submission 133143) | Groundwater sediment microbial communities from an aquifer in East River, Colorado, USA - PLM3_127_b2 | ecosystem: Environmental > Terrestrial > Soil > Riparian zone | place: USA: East River... | reverse complement strand
TTCGAACAACCCCTCGTCCAGTATTTCCGCCAGCGCGTGGAGCGCCTGGCGGATGTCGTGGACGTCGACCGCTACGGCAACGTCACGGCCACCCGGCGATGAAGCGGTATCTCCTGCAGGCCGCCGACGTCGAGGGGGTGCCCGTGCAGCTCGCCACGCATCTGACGCGCGGCTCGACGGAGGCCGCCTCGATCCATCTCAGCCGCGACGGCATCCCCACCATCAGCATCGGGGTGCCGCGACGGTACTCCCCCTCACCCAACGAGGGGGTCGACCTCGACGATCTCGCGGGCGCCGTCCAGGTCCTGACGCGGTTCGTGCGGGAGATGGAGCATCATGATGATCTCGGCTTCCGGTGACGTACCGGGCAGCGTGCAACGAGGTGAGAACGAGGTAAGAGGGAGGGACTCATGAACCGTCGATTCCGGAACTTCTCGTGGATCGTCACCGTGGCCATGCTGCTGACCGTCTCGTTGTTCGTGCTCGTCGCCGGCGCCCAGCAGCGCGGCGGCTCCGTCGTGCTGGCGACACAATCGGACGCCGCGCGCCTCGATCCGGCCGCCACGGGCGACGTCCCATCGATGATGGTGCAGAGCGTGATGTTCGAAGGCCTCGTGGGGTGGGACAAGGACCAGAAGCTGGTGCCCCAGCTCGCGGAGTCGTGGGCGTTCTCCGACGGCGGGAAGGTCGTCACCTGGAAGCTCCGGCAAGGCGTAAAGTTCCACGACGGCGAGGAGTTCGACGCCCAGGCCGCCAAGGTCAACTTCGATCGCTGGCTCGACAAGGCCAACGGCCTCCTGACGCTCTCGCAGTTCGCCAGCGTCGACGGCGTCGAGGTCGTCGACAAGTACACGCTCAAGATGACGCTGAAGGAGGTCAACGGCGCGCTCCTGCAGACCCTCGCCGGCCGGCGCGCGATGTTCAACAGCCCCAAGGCGCTCGCCAAGTGGGGCAAGGACATCACCCTCCACCCGACGGGGACGGGGCCGTTCGAGTTCGTGGAGTGGGTGCCCAAGGACCGCATCACCGTCAAGCGCTTCGAGGGCTACTGGGGGCCCAAGCCCGCGCTCGAGAAGATCACCTTCAAGCCCGTCCCCGAGCCCGCGTCGCGCGTGGCCATGCTCGAGGCGGGTGACGCGGACATGGCGGCGCCGATCCCGATCCAGGACGTGGGCCGCCTGCGCGCGAACCCCAAGCTCCAGGTGATGATGGTCGACAGCCTCGACAATCTGCACTTCGCGCTGAACATGCAGAAGGAGATCTTCAAGGACGTGCGCGTCCGCCAGGCGGTCAACTACGCCGTGGACAAGGACGCGATCGTCAAGAACATCTACAACGGCCTCGCGGTGCCGCTGACGAAGTCGCCGGTCTCGCCGTTCCTCTGGGGCTACTCCGCGGTCGGCGACTACTACAAGTACGACCCGGCCAAGGCCAGGGAGCTCCTGAAGGCGGCCGGCGTGAAACCGGGCACCAAGCTCGTGATGTGGATCCCCGACGGCCGGTACGTCCAGGACCGCCAGGTCGGCGAGGCGGTCGCCGGCTATCTCCGCGAAGTCGGCTTCGACATGCAGATCGTCAAGATGGAGTGGGCGACGTACATCGGCCGCGTCGGGCAGAAACCCGACCCCATCGCCCCCTACGACCTCGCCATGCTCGCCTGGTCGGTGGGCACGCAGGACGCCGACTGGGGTATTAGCGGGACCTTCCTCTCGACGAACTGGCCGCCGCGCGCCTACAACCTTGCCTTCTACAAGAGCGACGTCGTCGACAACGCGCTGGCGGCCGGGCGTCAGACGACGGACAGCGTCAAGCGGATGGAGGCGTACAAGGTCGCCCAGAAGCAGATCATGGACGACGCCCCCTGGCTCTTCCTCGTTGCTCCGAAGTTCATCGGCGCCGCGAAGAAAGAGCTGCAGAACGCGTACGTGATCCCGTTCGGCGGCGCGGTCGTGAAAGACGCGGTGATCAAGAAGTAAGGGCCGCGGATCGTCGGGAGTGGCGGGCGCCCGGCCCGCCGCTCCCGTTCCGTCCCGTCACCCGTCCATGGCCCGCCTGATCGGCCGTCGCCTGCTGTTTCTGCTCCCGGTGCTGTTCGGGATCCTCGTTGCCGTGTTCGTCACCATGCGCATCGTCCCCGGCGATCCCGCCCGGCTCGTGGCCGGCCCGGACGCCGGGCCGGAAGAGCTCGCGACGATCCGCCACCAATTCGGCCTCGACCAGCCGCTGCACGTCCAGTTCGAGCGGTACCTCATCGACGTCCTGCGGGGCGAGTTCGGACGCTCGTTGAAGACGCAGCGCCCGGTCCTGGACGAGATCGGGCCGCGTCTCTGGAACACGGCGCTGCTCGCGGTGCTGAGCACACTCTTCGCGGCGGCGTTCGGCCTCCTGGCCGGGATCGTCGCCGCCGCGCGCCGGAACTCGACGTTCGACCACGCGACGATGGTCGTCGCGATGGTGGGCGTCTCGACGCCGTCGTTCTACCTCGGCATCGTGCTCATCGTCGTCTTCGCGGTCATGCTGCGCCTGTTCCCCGCCGGCGGCAGCGGCGGCCTCGTCCATTTCATCCTGCCCGCGGTGACCCTCGGCGCCTCCACGCTGGGCATCGTCGCGCGGATGACCCGTGCCAGCATGATCGACGTGCTCAACGAGGACTACATCCGGACCGCGCGCGCCAAGGGCGTCAGAGAACGCGTGATCGTCCTGCGCCACGCGCTCCGGAACGCGCTCCTGCCCATTATCGCGGTCGTGGCACTGCAGTTCGGGTTCGTGCTCGCGGGATCGGTGCTCGTCGAGACCGTGTTCTCGTTCCCCGGCATCGGCTGGCTGATCGTCGAATCGATCAGCATGCGGGATTATCCGGTGGTCCAGAGCTCGATCCTGCTCGTGACCTTCGTCTCGGTCCTGGTCAATCTCGTCGCCGACATCCTCTACGGGTATGCCGATCCCCGCATCAAGTACTAGACCGGCCTCGGCGGCGTGGCGGCGCTTCACGCGGAACCGCGCGGCCGTCGCCGGTCTCATGCTCGTGGTCTTCTTCCTGGTCATGGCCGCCTTCGGTTCCTGGGTCGCGCCACACGATCCGCTGAAGCAACAGCTCGACGGCGCGCTTGCGAGACCGTCGTGGAGCCACTGGCTGGGTCGGGACGAGCTCGGGCGCGACATCTTCTCGCGCATTCTCCTCGGCGCGCGCATCTCGCTTGGCATGGCGCTGGGCGCCTCCGTCATCGCGGCGGGCGCGGGGGTGGTCGTGGGGCTCGTCGCCGCGTACCGCGGCGGCGTCCTGGAGGAAGTCCTCATGCGGCTGGTGGACGTCATTCTCGCGTTTCCCGGCTTCCTGCTCGCCATCGCCGTGGTCAGCGCGCTGGGCCCGGGCATCGTGAACGTCGTGGTCGCCGTCGGCATCAATACCATCCCGGGCTTCGCGCGGATCACCCACAGCGCCGCGCACGCGGTGAAGGAGACGGAGCACGTGGCGGCGGCGCGGGCGCTCGGCAACAGCGGGCCGCGCATCCTGTGGCGGCACATCCTACCCAACTGCCTGGCGCCCATCGTCGTGCAGTTTACGCTCCGCATGGGCACCGTCGTCGTGATCGGCTCCGGGCTCAGCTTCCTCGGCCTTGGCGCGCAGCCGCCCTCGCCCGAGTGGGGCGCGATGCTCAGCACCGCCCGCGAGTATCTGCGGACCGCGCCGCACCTCTCGCTGGTGCCCGGGCTCGCCATCCTGCTGCTGGTCCTCGCCTGGAACCTCCTGGGCGACGGACTCACCGAAGCCCTGAACCCGAAGCTCAGCCGCTCCTGAGGTCACCGCCATGATGGTCTCGAAGGAATTCGTGTTCGACGTCGCCGAGCTTCGGCCCGGCGCAGCGCTCCCGCTGCACCGTCACGACCAGGCGAAGATCGACTACGTCCTCTCAGGCATCGCCGACGTGCGGGTCGGGCCGCGCTGCGTGCGGCTCGAGGCGGGCTCGTGTGTCTACTATCCCCCGGGCGTGCCGCACGCCGTCGCCGTACAGGGCTCGGGGGTGCTGCGCTACGTGTCCACGTACGCCTGCGAGCGGCTCGGGTCCGCGATCGACGCCCAGCCGGCGGACGCCGCGGAGGCCGATCGCGCACCGCTGCCGGACGACACGTGGGTGCACTGGAAGGACGCCGAGCCCTGGGCGCCGATCGAGCCCGTCAAGGGATTGCGCGTGCGCTTCCGGCGCGTGATGAGCCGCGAGCGGCCCGTCGAGCTGATCGCCGGCGTCGCCCAGATCGATCCCAGCACGCACTACACGCGCCACTTCCACGACCAAGCGGAGATCTACCACATCGTCGCCGGCGACGGCCTTGTCTTCGTCGGCGACGCCATCGTCGAGGTCCACCCGGGCTCGTCGCTCTACATCCCCGCGCGCATGGTGCACGCGGCGGACGGCCTCGGCCGCGAGCCGCTGACGATCTTCTACGTCTACGGATGCGAGCGGGCCGGCCACGCGATCAACTGGACTGCCGTCGAGGAGATCTACACCGACCTTCCCCAGAAAGGACTGCCCAGATGACCCTGGATCAGCTCATCGAGCGAGTGAAGCGTGACGAGTCGGAGATCGTGGCCGTGTGCCGCGACCTCGTGCGGGTCCCGAGCGAGAACCCCCCGGGAGACACGACGAAGGTGTTCGCGTACGCCCAGGAGCTGCTCCACCGGTGGAACTTTCCGTTCCAGCTCCTCGAGCCGGCCCCGGGGCGCCAGAACCTGATCGCGACGTGGGACAGCGGCCGGCCCGGCAAGCACCTCGTCTTCAACGGTCACCTCGACGTCTTCCCCGCGGGGCCGCGCGCGCTCTGGCATCACGACCCGTACGCCGGGGACATCGAAAAGGGACGTCTGTACGGTCGCGGCACGACGGACATGAAGGGCGGCGTGACCGCGTCGCTCTTCGCCTTCCGCTATCTCCGGGAGCTCGAGGGCGGCCTCGTCGGCCGCGCGACCCTGACCCTGGTGTGCGACGAGGAGAACTTCGCCGAGCACGGCGCGCGGCATCTGGTCGCCCACCATCCCGAAGTCCTCGGCGACGCGCTGATCAACGGCGAGCCGTCGAGCCCGGCCATCATGCGGATCGGCGACAAGGGCCTCGTCTGGGCGGAGGCGACGTTCCGCACCAAGGGGGGCCACGCCGCCTTCGCGCACGTGAGCGAGAACGCGATCCACCGGGCGATGCGCTTCCTCCAGGAGGCCCAGGCCATCGAGAAGTGGAAATCGCCGCTCCCCCCGGCGCTCGCCAAGCACCTCACGAAGACCGAGCGCGTCATGGATCGCGCCATCGGCAAAGGCGCGACGGCCATCGCGCGGCGCTACGTCGTGAGCCTCGGCATGATCAGCGGCGGCATCAAGGTCAACATGATCGCGCCGGAGTGCCGCGTCGAGATCGACACGCGCATCCCGATCGGTGGCAAGGTCAAGCCCGTGCTCGCCGCGCTCCGCAAGGCGGCGAAAGCGGCTGGCGGGGAGCTAACCGTGGTCAACTCGACGGAGCCGAGTCTTAGCAGCTGGGACCACCCGCTCTTCCAGATCGGCAAGCGCGTCCTCGAGCGCGTCGCCGGGCAGAAGACCGTCTTCGGCGTAGGCCTCGGCTGCAACGACGCCCGCCTCTGGCGCTACGCCGGCGTCCCCGGCCTCATCTACGGCCCCACGCCGCACGGCATGGGCGCCGGCGACGAATACATCGAGATCGCCGACCTGCTCCGAGCAACCATGGTCCACACGGGCACCGCGCTGGAGTTCCTCGCGCGGCCGGCTTGATCGGAAGGACTAGGCGGCCCGTCCCGGTGCCGAATGCGGAGGTCTTCGCTGTCGCGTCGGCGATGAATGTCGCCGTCGCGTCCGATCGGGACACCAAACTCTGCTGGTTGCCTGACGGGGCGGTCAGGCGCAGACGTCGGCGATCATGGCCCCGAACACGCGCGTGCAAGTCATGATCTGCTCGACGGACGTCCAGCGGTCGTCGCAGCCCTCGTCGAAGCCGCCCGCGGGGCCGTAGAGGCAGCAGGGGATGCCGGCCGCGTAGAGGTGGGCGGTGTCATTGCCGGCGTAGCTGAAGGGCGCAACGGCGCCGATCGTCGGCTCGGCACCCATGATGGCGACGACGTTAGCGCGCAGCGTCTGGACGAGCGGGTGATTGCGGGGAACGGAGACGGGGACCATGACCTCGCGGAAGCCGCGGCGCTCCGGCTTCATCGGGAACTCGATCTCGTAGACGAAGTCCTTGTCGGCGGCGGCCAGCCGGTCGAGCGCGCCGCGGATGTCGGCGAGGATCGAGTCGGGCGTCAGGCCTTGCGGGAACCGGACGTCGACGTAGATCGAGCAGAAGTCGGGGACGATGTTCGGCCCGCGCAGTTCGCACTCGCGGCCGCGGCCACCGAGGATGCTGCCCACGTTCAGTCGCGGCAGTCCGGGGAGTTCGGGATCCGTCTCGCCGCGCAGCTTCACGCGTTCCAACGCCTGGACCGCGTTCGCCATCTTGCCGATTGCGTTGATCCCCTGCTCCATGCGCGAGATGTGCGCGCTCCGCCCGATGACGTGCACGGCCAGCTCCATCACGCCAGTGTGCTTGGTGATGATGTTGTGGATGCTGTAGGGCTCCGGCACGATCGCCCAGTCTGCGCGCACGCCGCGCTTGAGCAGGTGGACGGTGCCCACGCCGCCCTGCAGCTCGCCGTCCACGCACGCGACGACGATGTCGCCGCGGAGCGGCACGCCCGCGCGTCGGGCGGCGACCGCCGCCATGATCATCGCGGTGTCCCCGCCCTTCATGTTGTAGATGCCGGCGCCGTAGAAGCGGTCGCCCTCGATCGTCGGCGTCCACGGGTCGCGCCGCCAGCCGCCCGGGATCGGATCGATGTCGATGTGCCCGTTGAACATCAGGCTCCGCCCGCCGCCCGCACCGCGCAACCGCGCGACCGTCTGGAAGCGCCCGGGATCGACCTCCTGCAGCTCCGACTCGAAGCCCTGGCGCCGGAAGAACGCGTGCAGGAACTCCGCGACCGGCGTCTCGTCCGTCGTGTAGCTCGGGATCTTCACGAGGTCCTTGGCGAGCTCGGTGACCTCGTCCGGATGGATTTGGGCCGCGATGCGCTCCTTCATCGTCGTCGCCATAATGTCGTCTCTCTTAGTTATCGTGCGGCGCGTCGCGCGATGCCGGACGGGGAGCCCATCCCCCGACAGGCCCTGCCCGTCCCATAACGGCCACCGTGGGCCGCCGATTCCGATTTGGAACTCTAGCCGCGCAGAAACTCCAAGGCGCTCAGCGCGTGAACGCGGATGACGTCGAGATAGTCGCGGACCGTGACGTGCTCGTTCGTCCCGCCCATGAAGTACGGCGTGGGGCCGAACACGGCGACGGGCATGCCGGCGCGCCGGAAGACGCGGGAGTCGGTGCCCGGGCCCGAGATGTTGAAGAACGGGGCTTCGCCGCGCACGGCGGTCACCGTCTTGTGGACGGTCTGGAGGAACTCGTGGTTCGGCGACGTCCAGTTCGGCTCACTGCGCTGGATCAGGTCATAGCGCATCCCGCGGTGCCGCCGCACGACACGCCCGACGATGCGCAAGACGTCGGCGCTCGCGACGCCGGGGGGAATGCGGACGTCGACCTCGACGCGGCAGTGGTCAGCGATGAGGTTGATCTTGGTGCCACCGACGATGACCCCGGCATTGACGGTGACCGAGGACAGGATATCAGTCGTCCCGCCGCCGAGCATGGCGGTCGTCGCCGCGCGGGCCTCGTCGATGCGGCGGAGGAACTCCTCCGGCACCGGCCACGCCATCGTCTCCATCTCGCGCAGCTCGGCGAGCGCCTCGGCGACCTCGAAGATCGCGTTCCAGCCGTGGTGGGGATACGCCGAGTGGCCCATCTGGCCGCGCGCCGTCAGCGCGAACCACACCATCCCCTTCTCGCCGAACCTCACCGTCGAGGGCGTGCTGGGCTCGCCGATGATGACGGCGTCGGCCCGCAGCTTGGAATGGTGATCGACGAGGTAGTTGGCGCCCCATGGCCCCATCGTCTCCTCGTCCGCGACGGCCGCGAACGTGAGCCTGCCCTTCCACGCGTCACGCAGCTCGGAGAGGAGGCAGAAGGCGATGAGCGACGCCGTCGTCCCCGCCTTCATATCGGACACGCCGCGGCCGAAGACCTTGCCGTCGGCGACCTCGCCGCTGAAGGGATCGCGCTCCCAGCCGCTGCGGTCGCCAACGGGGAACGTGTCGAGGTGGCCGTTGAGAATCAACGAGCGCCCGGGGCCGCGGTCCGTCGCCGCGACGACGTTCACCATTCCGGGCTGCGGCTCCACAACCTCGTGCGCGTGGCCCTTGCACTTGAGGTACCCGACGAGGCAGTCCGCCGCCGCGCGGGTGTCACCCGGCGGGTTCTCGCTCGGCCGGCGCACGAGGTCGCCGAGGAGTTGGAGCCACTCGTCCTGCCGCTCATCGATGCGCTTGAGGATCTCGTCGCGGGCGTCCATCGGGCCTCCTGGGACTACAACCGGAACCGGAATCCGACCTGCAGGCTATGGTCGAACAGCTTGAAGCGATTGTCGTCCTCTTGGCTGATCTCACGCTGGAAGAAATACGGGAAGTGAGACCCCGCGGTCAGTTGCACGGTCGGCGTCAGCGCAATCGCCAAGCCCAGGCCGCCGGCGGCGGGAGCTTGCTGCAGATAGATGGTGCCGCCCTCTTGGCGAAGGCTGTCCACACACGGTAAGCCGCCGTCGGACACCTCCGCGGTGAGGCTCAGCCGCTCGCTGAGCGGATACAGGAGCCGGACCATGGGAAACATTAACGCCAGTTCGCATCACGCGGCCCCATGCAGCGGACATCCAGGACCCCCGGAAAGACCCCAGCGTCGTCGAGCCGCCGGCCCCTGAGCCCTCCCTGGAGCCGAGACCGCCCGGCTCTGATCCGGCTCCCGCGGCGATACTGCTCCCGGCACAGGGGCGTCGTCAAGCGCCGCGTGAGCGGCGAGATGCCGCAGGTGACCACGAACAACGCGGCCACGGTCAACCGGCGACGGACGGTCGGGCGCATCCTGAGACTCTTACCACACCTGGCCGACCGCATCTCAATACCCAACTGGCGGCTTCCCAACACCCACCGATTCCTGATAGTCTCGTCGGGTCGGACCGGTCGGCGAAGGGCACCCACTACGGAGGAACTGAGCGCGATGAAGACAGAGTTCAAGATCTGGATGAACGGCAAGCTCGTCCCCCAGGCGGAGGCGGTCCTGCCCGTCAACAGCGCGGCGGTCTTCTACGCCAGCAACGTCTTCGAGGGCATCAGGGCGTACTGGAACGAGGCCGACGGCGAGCTGTACGCCTTCAGGCTGGCCGAGCACTTCGCCCGGTTCCGCGAGTCCATGAAGATGATGCGTTTCACGATCCCCTACCAGGATCTCGACCTCTACGACGCGGTCCGCCAGGTGCTGAGCGGCAACGAGGCCCGCGAGGACATCCACATGCACCTGGTCGCCTACGTCGGCGGCCCGGGGCTCGAGGCGACCTCGCCCACGGGCATGTACATCAACCCGCGGCGCCGGCCGCGGATCGGCGACGGCAACGGCCTCAACTGCTGCATCAGCTCGTGGCAGCGCACCTCCGACAACGCCATCCCGATCCGCCTCAAGTGCGGCGCCAACTACCAGAACGGCAGGCTCGCGGCGCTCCAGGCCAAGGCCGACGGCTACGACTCGCCGATCTTCCTCAACCAGCACGGCACGGTGGCCGAAGGCACCGGCGCCACGTTCTTCATGGTCCGCAAAGGCAAGCTCGTCACCCCGCCCGTGACGAGCGACATCCTGGAGTCCATCACGCGGGCCACGCTGATCGAGTCACTCGCCCCTGCCCTCGGCATGGACGTCGTGGAGCGGGACATCGCGCGGACCGAGCTCTACGTGGCGGACGAGGCCTTCTTCTGCGGCAGCGGCTACGAGCTCACGCCCATCCTGTCCGTGGACCGCTTCCCGCTCGGCGACGGCAAGCTCGGCCCCGTCACCCAGCGCCTGCTCAACACCTACCTCAACGTGGTGCGCGGCACCGACCAGCGCTTCCCGGAGTGGCGCACGCCGGTCTACCGGCCCGTCACCGTGTGACCTTCCGCCGGGCCGCCGCGATCTCCTGCTGGACGGCCTCCCGTCCGGGGAAGTCGCGGCCCGCCCGGCGGTACCAGTAGCGCGCGTTGTCGAGATCGCCCTCGAGCGTGTGGACGATACCATGCAGCCACGCCGCGAGGTTCGACCGGTCCGCCTGGACGATCTCGTGGGCCTGCTGCCACGCACCCGACTCCAGGAACTCGACCGCCTTCGCCAGGACGTCACCGGATTCGGAAGTTTTCATGGAAGGCATGATCGTGGCGCACATCCTGCCAGATCGCCGGAATCAGGTCAAACCGGCGCCCAAGACCGGCACCCAAGACCACGCTGTTGTTGACGAGTGGTCTGTCCGCTACTGGCTGGACCTGTCCCTACCTGGACACACTTGCACACGGTTTAGACCTGGGATAGATAGTGACCATGACCTCCGTCGAGTACCAGCAGCTCGTCGAATTCCTGGGACGCCAGTTCACCGAAGTCGACCGCCGCTTCGGCGAGGTGAACCGCCGGTTCGACGAGGTAGACCTCCGCTTCACCGAGCTGCGACAGGAGATGCTCGGGCACTTCGATGCGATCTATCACCGATTCGAGCGACTCGAGCAGGAGTACTACGCGATCACACAGGCCCTGCGCCGGATCGAGGCGGGGCTCGCCAACGAGCGCGGCCGGCGCGAGATCCTCGAGCGCGCCCTCGCAGAGCTGAAGCAGCATGTAGCTGCGCTCCTGTCCCGGATCGAGGAGATCGAGCAGCGCCTCGGACGTTAGAACGCCCGGCCGCTCCAGGCACAGGTCCGCCACCCAAGAGCACACTTGACTCTCCGCCCGGGGTCGGCCTAGGCTCGTGCCCATGGCACTGACCTTCCGGAAGCTCCACCCGCACTTCGTGGCCGAAGTGGGCCCGGTCGACCTCCGCATGGTCCACGATCCCGAGACCCTCGCCCGGATCCGGGCGGCGATGGACGGATACGCCATCCTGGTCTTCCACGATCAGCCCTTCACCGACGACGAGCACTTGGAGTTCGCCCAGCGGCTCGACGGCGACCTGCACACGAAATCGGGGAGCAGCGCCCTCGTGAAGAACCGCTTCGGGAACGAGGCGCTCGGCGACATCTCGAACCTCGACGAGAACGGCGAGGTCATGAAGTCCGACAATCGCCGGCGCATGTACGGGCTCGGCAATCGCTTGTGGCACACGGACGCGTCCTTCCAGGACCCAGCGGGGCGCTACTCGATGCTCTCGGCCAAGGT
>Ga0184637_10002676_pt1 | contig 11364 bp, 9 predicted proteins | sample PLM3_127_b2_FD_133143 | JGI IMG/M metagenome (GOLD analysis project Ga0184637, IMG submission 133143) | Groundwater sediment microbial communities from an aquifer in East River, Colorado, USA - PLM3_127_b2 | ecosystem: Environmental > Terrestrial > Soil > Riparian zone | place: USA: East River... | reverse complement strand
GCGGCCGGTAGATGTCGGTGACGAAGGAGCCGGCCAGCGAGCCGAGCGGCGAGTCGATGGAGGCGAGCACGATGGCGGTGAGGAGGAGCACGCGGAGCAGCTCCGGCATGGCCGTGCGGATGAAGAAGGGGAAGATCTCGTCGGGCCGCGGCAGCGCCTGCGCGGGGTGCTGCGCATAGTACGCGAACAGCCCGGCGCCGATGGAGAGGTAGAGCGCGAGGGTCACGAGGGTGCCCACCGGCGTCAGCGCCAGCGTCCGCTGGCTCTGCCGCCGCGTCTCCACCGTCAGCAGCCGCTGCATCAGGTCGTAGTCCGTCCCGAACGCGGCCATCGAGCCCACCAGCCCGTTCAGCACGGCGAGCCAGACGATGTTGGGGTCGGTGAGGACGCGGCGCCAGAAGTCGGCGTCGCCCGGCGCGGGGCCCCAGTTGATCGCGGCGAGCCGCCCCGCCTCGGCGGCGGTGGCGAAGATCGCGGGAAGACCGCCGTCGACGGACCAGGCGAGGAAGAGCACGGTGCCGAGGCCGGCCACCAGGAACGCGCCGGCCTGGAGGACATTGGTCCAGACCACCGCCTTGACGCCGCCCGCGGCGATGTAGGCGATCGAGACCGTCGTGAAGAGGCCGATCGCGGCGGGAAGCGGCCAGCCCACCAGGATGGAGACGGCCAGGGCGGCGGCCATCAGCCGCACGCCCGAGCCCAGGAGCCGGGTCACGAAGAAGAACAGCGAGCCCGCCACCTGGCTGGCCGCGCCGAAGCGGTGCCGGAGAAACTCGTAGATGCTGGTGCAGTCGTACCGGTAGAAGGCGGGGATGAACAGCCAGGCCACGGCGAACTTGGCGAGGCTCGAGCCCACGAAGAACTGCAGGTACTCCCAGTTCTCGCGGTAGGCGGTGGCGGGAACGGAGATGATGGTGACCGCGCTGATCTCGGTGGCGAGGAAGGACAGGCACGCGGCCCACCAGGGGATGCGGCGGCGGGCGAGGAAGAACTCGCTCGTCCCGCGCTGGTCGCGGAAGGCCAGCCCGATGCCGACGAGGCCGCCGAGCGCGACGAGCAGGACCGCGTAGTCCGGCCACGTCAGTCCCCCACCCGACGCCGGCGGCATCATGGGCTCCGGTCATTATGCGCCGCCCGCGCGGCCGTCGCTGCATTTCCCCGTACAATACGCGCCGTGACACCGCGCGCCCCCGCTGCCGCCTCGACCCGCCGCCGCGCCCATCGGCCGGCCCGCTGGTGGGTGGGCGCCGACGTCGGCGGGACGTGGGCGCGCGTGCTCGCCGTCGACGGGGCGGGCGGCCGGCGGCGCCTCGCAATCCGGGCCGACGGGGCCGCGGGGCCGGCGGCCCTGCTGCGCGGCGCCTGGCGCCGCTGGCGGCTTTCGGCCGGCTCGGTGAGCGCTCTCGTCGTGGCCTCGCGCGGCATCTGGACCGCGGCGGAGCGACGGGCCGCGGAGCGTGGCCTCGCGCCGCTCGCGCGCCGCGTGCGCGTGATCGCCGACGTCGAGGCGGCCTATGTCGGGGCGCTGGGCGAGGCCCCGGGCATCCTGCTCCTCGCCGGGACCGGCTCCATCGCGCTCGGCCGCGACGCGCGCGGAGGCTGGGCGCGGGCGGGCGGCCTCGGCCCGCTCCTGGGCGACGAGGGGTCGGCCTTCTGGATCGGGCGGGAGTGGCTGGCGACGGCCGCCCCGCAGGGCGGCGCCGCGCGAGCCCGGGCGCTCGCCCAAGGGCCGGACGCGGTGCCCCGCATCGCCGCGCTCGCGCCCGGCGTGCTCGCGCGCGCGCGCCGCGGCGAGCGGCGCGCGCGGGCGGTGGCGGCGCGGGCCCAGGCGGCACTGGCGCGCCTCGGCCTCGACCTCGCCCGGCGCCTGGCGCTGCCGCGGCCGGTGGCGGTGAGCTGGGCGGGCCGCCTGATGGGGGATGCGCGCTTCCGCGCGGGCGTGTGGCGCGCGATGCGCGGCGCGGGGCTCGCCATCTCCCCGCGGCCGCCCCGCGCGAGCGCGGTGGCCGCCGCCGCGGCGCTCGCGGAGGCGCTCGGCCGCCGCCCCCCTCACCCTGCCCTCTCCCCAAGGGGGAGAGGGATCAAGATCCCGGACCCAGGGACTCTCCCGCGCCGACGGAGGGGGAGGGGGTCAGGGTAGCGGTGCGATCAGCCGGCGCCCCGCGCGGGCGCGGCGCCCCACCATCGATACGCCGCCAGCCCGGTGAGGGCGGCCACCACCCCCACCGCCGTGTTGAGCCAGCCCGCCGTCGCCATCGCCACGAGGCTCACCAGCGCGGGCAGCGCCGCGGTGAGCCACATGCCCGCCGCGCCGCCGCCCACGCGCCACGGCCGGGCCAGGGCAGGCTCCGTGTAGCGGAGGCCCACGAAGGCGGCCAGCTCGAGCAGCAGCGAGAGCGAGTAGAGCCAGATGTTGAGGACGATCAGCTCCTTGAAGCTCCAGAAGGCGAAGACGCTGTAGCAGGCGCTCGACAGCAGCACCGCCGCCCACGGCGTGCCGAGGCGCGGGTGCACGCGGGCGAGCCAGCCCGGCATCTGCCCGGCCCGCGCCAGGGCGAAGGGCAGCCGCGAGTTGGTGAGGAGCGAGGACAGGAAGAGGCCGCTGGTGGCCAGGAGCGCGCCGAGCGCGATCAGCCCCGCGAGGAACGGCCCCCCGACGGCGGCGGCGACCACCGGCAGGTGTCCGGTCTCCCATGCCCGCCAGTCGCCGGTCGCCGAGAGCCCCGCCGCCACGGGCAGCACGTAGGCGAGCGCGATGAGCGGCAGGGCGCCGAAGAGCGCGCGGCGGAAGGCCGTCTCGGGCGCGCGGGTCTCGCCCAGGCAGGTGCTCGGCGTGTCCCAGCCCGAGTAGTTCCACATCATCACGGCGAGGCCGAGCCCGAGGCCCTCGACGAGGCCCGTGCCCTCGGCGGCCAGCGGCAGCCACGGCGCGTGGCGGGCCCCGGCGGCCGCCGCCACCGTGAAGACGGCGACGGGCACGAGAGCGCAGACGGCGAGCACGACGGCGCCGCGCCCGAGCAGCCGGACGCCGGCCAGGTTGAGGCCCGTGAGGATCCAGACGAAGGCGAGGACGAGCGCGGCGCGCTCGACGGCCCCCATGGTCGGCCACCAGAACTTGAGGTAGTCGGTGAACAGCGCCGGATACACGGCGACGTCCACGAAGCTGTTGAGCCAGCTCCACCAGCCGACCTGGAAGCCCCAGAAGGGACCGAAGGCGCGCCGCACCCACACGACGTAGCCCCCCTCGTCGGGCAGGGCCGAGGCCATCTCGGCCATGGCCATGGACACGGGCAGGCTCCAGACGATGGGCGTCAGGACGAGGAGCAGCAGGGCGAGACCCGGGCCGAAGGTGGAGACGGCGTCCTCGATGCCGTAGGGCCCACCGCTGACGTTGAAAAAGACGACGGCGACGAGCGGGAGGAGGCCGATCTCGCGGCGAAGCCCCGCGCCGGGCGCGGTCACTACCCCTGCGCGACCCGGATCAGCGCGGGCAGTCCCTCGAGCCACTGCTCGAAGGGCGCCTCGGCGTCGACGAGGATCTCGATCTTGCCGCTGGGCAGACGCCGCACGCGGCCCTTGCCCGTGCCGAGGGGGATCACGACATGCTCCCGGTGAATGCCGAGCCCGTCGATGACCTCGAAGATGCGGTTGATCTCGTTCATGCCGACGGCATCGAGCATCGCAGCGTCCTGGTGGACGTCAGGGGCTCTGGCGCAGCTCGGCGGGGGGCCGCTCACCGCCGGGGAGATGGATGATCGCTTCGCCCCGCGTGCCATAGCCGGTGAGCGGAGGCACCTGCGATCGCTGGTCGGAGAGGCGCCGCTCGTAGTGCGATGGGATGACGATCTCGGTGCGGGTGCCCGGCACGAGCACGCGGCGCTCGGGCACCAGCCGCTCCTCGGGCGAGGGCGGCGGCGGCAGCGCGAGCACGGGCCGGCTGGATAGCGCGCGCGACTGCCCGATGGGGTCGGGGGCCGTGCCCGGGAGCGGGGGCCGGGGCGCTCCCCCACGGGGGGACTGGCCCAAGGCCGGCGCGGCGGCCGCCAGCCCCACGGCCATGGCCAGCGCGGCGGTGAGGATCGGCCAGCGGCGGCTCATGCCCCCCCAGCGGCGGCTCATGGCCCGATGGTACTCCGTGGTATCTTCCGTGGCCATGAGAACGCGAACGCTCGTCGCCGCCGTCGTCCTCGCCCTGGGCGCAGGCTCCGCCGGGGCCCAGAGCACCGACCTGCCCATCTTCGACACGCATATCCACTACAGCGCCCCCGACTGGGCGGAGTACCCTGAGGAGCGCATCCTGGGAATCCTCAAATCGGCCGGGATCAAGCGCGCCCTGGTCTCGAGCACGCCGGACGAGGGCACCATCCGCCTCCATCAGAAGGACCCCGGCCGCGTCGTGCCCATCCTGCGCCCCTATCGCACCCGGGACGACATCGGACACTGGTGGCAGGACCCCTCCGTGCTCGCCTACATCGAGGAGCGCCTGGCCCTGCGCGTCCACAAGGGCATCGGCGAGTTCCACCTCTTCGGCGGCCAGACGGGCACGCCGGTGATCAAGCGCGTCGTCGAGCTGGCCGTCCGCGACGGGATCTATCTCCACGCGCACTCGGACGAGGTGGCCATCGTGGAGCTGTTCACGCTGGAGCCGCGGCTGCGCGTCATCTGGGCCCATGCCGGCATGAGCTCGGGACCGCAGGCAGTGGGGGTGCTGCTGGACCGCTATCCGACCCTCTGGGTGGACCTGGCCCTCCGCAACGGCGACGTGGCGCCGGGCGGCGCGCTGGACCCCGCCTGGCGCGCGCTCTTCCTGCGGCACGCCGACCGCTTCCTCGCCGGCACGGACACCTGGGTCACGTCGCGCTGGGAGGCCCTGCCGGGCTCGGTGGCCGAGGTGCGGGGCTACCTCTCGCAGCTCCCGCGGGACGTCGCGGAGAAGATCGCCTTCCGGAACGCCGAGCGGCTGTTCCCGTAGCCCCTACCCGGCGCCCAGCTCCTCCGCCACCGCCTGGATCTGGCTCCACGTCTCGTCGTCGACGGGGATGCCGTGGCGGCGGCGCTCGGCCTCCAGGCGCGCCTCCGGCTCGCCCGGCACCAGGATCTCGGCCACGCCCGGCGCGCGCGGCGCCGACCGCACCCACTCGAAGAGCGCGGCCACCTGCGCGTGGAACTCGCCGCGGGGCACGAATCGCTCCACGTCGAGGCACACCATCAGCGTGCCGTTGGCGAAGAGGCCGCTCCCCGCCCCCGCCGCCCCGGTGCCGGAGAGGATGCCGCCGAGGATCTCCACCGCGAGCCCGAGGCCATAGCCCTTGTGATCGGCGGCCGGATAGATGGCCCCGCGCGGATCGGCGTAGAACGCGCCGGGATCGCGGGACGGCCGGCCCTCGCCGTCCATGAACCAGCCTGCCGGCGCTTGCTCACCACGGTTGCGCTTCACGCGGATCTTGCCCTCGGCCACCACGCTGGTCGCGAAGTCGAGCACCATGGCCGGCCCCGTCGGGCCGGGCACCGCGATCGCGTGCGGGTTGGTCCCCAGCCGCCGCGCCGCCCCACCCCAGGGCGCCACGTTGAGGCCATGGACGGCATTGACCCAGAGCATCCCCACCAGCCCCTCCGCCGCCGCCATCTCCGCGTAGTCGGACAGGCGCCCGACATGCCCCGTCCGCGACAGCCCCACCGCCGAGAGGCCCAGGCTCTTCGCCTTGGCAATCGCCAGCTCCATGCCGCGCCGGGCCACCACCTGGCCGAAGCCCCGCCCGCCGTCGAGCGTGGCCGTCGCCGGGCTGTCTCGCACCACGGTGACGGGCGAGGTCGGGTCCACCTCGCCTTTGCGCACCTTGGCCGCGTACTCCGGGATGCGGATCACCCCGTGGGAGTCGTGGCCGCGCAGGTTGGCGCGGACGAGGAGGGTGGCCACCCAGGCCGCATCGCCCGGAGGGGCCCCGAGCCCGGTGAAGATGCGCGTCGCTGTCGCCTGCAGTCGAGTCGGATCGATGGTGGGCATGCGGCCACAGTAGCGCAGGACGACTAAATTTGGCAGGGCGCTTCGCAAAATCAAGACTCCCATTTTGGGCGGGGAAGCCGGTCCTCTGACGTAAGCCAGTGATCTTATTAGCTTGAGGTCGTCGACAGGCCCTGGCGCAGAACTTGCGGTGCTTGTCCCGTGACCATGGGGAAGTCCGCGGGCGCACCCGGCGGGGCCACGGGAATCCAGCTGGATCCGTACGGGCGGGGCCCGTTCGGCCGGCCCGGCAATCCACCGGAGGCCGCGCCCCGGAGATCTGGACACCGGCCAAGCCAGGAGCGCACAATGAACACCCCCGGTTTCCTCATCCGGGAAACGACGCACCGATGAAGGCCTATAGCCATGTCGAGGGGAGCAGGACGGTCCAGGGGCCGCCCGCGCGCGGGCGCGCGGTCGAGGGGGTCCCGTGGGCCTATGTCCTCGTCTTCTTCCTGGGGACGGCCCTGGTCGCGGGCTTCATGTGGTACCACATCGAGAGCGAGCGCCGCGTCGTTCTCGAGCACTGGCGCGCCCGGGTCTCCACCGTCGCGGACGATCGCGCCCGGCTGATCTCGAGCTGGCTCAATGCCCGGCGCGCCGATGCCGAGGTGCTGGCCGCCTTCCCGTCCGTGCGCGCGCTCCTCTCGGCTGGCGGCGCCGACGCCCATCAGAGCGTCGCCTCCCATCTGGACCGCGTGGCCAAGGCCTATGGCTACACGAGCATCCAGATCGTGGACCGCCAGGGACGCCCGGTGGCCCTGTCCGAGGGCGGCGAGCTCACCCCGGCCGCGGCCCAGCTCGGCGCCGCCGCGGCCCGCACCGGCGCCTTCCGCGTGGACCTCAGCCCGGACTCGACCAACCGCAAGCAGCTGAGCTTCGCCGTGCCGGTGCCCGCCGAGGGGAGCGGCCGCGCCTCCGGCGAGGGCGGCCGTCCGGCTCTGGGCGCCGTCGTGTTACAGATGAACCCGGCCGCCGGCCTCTTCCGGCTCCTCACCGAGGAGACCGTCCCCACCCGGACGGGAGAGATCCTCCTGTTCCGCGTGGAGGGCCAGGAGGCGATGTACCTGTCGCCGTTCCGCCACACGCCGGCCGGCTGGGCGGCCCGGCGGCGCTCGCTCGAGACGCTGAGCGCCAAGGCGCGGGCGGCCGCCGACGGCCAGGAGACCTTCGCCGAGGCCACCGACTACCGCGAGGTGCCGGTGTTCGCGGCCACGCGGTGGATCGCGCCGGCGGGCTGGGGTCTCGTCCTCAAGATCGACCAGGGCGAGGCCCTCGCGGACTTCCACCAGTCCGGGCGCCTCGCGGGGCTGGCCGCCGCGTTCCTCACGCTGGCGCTGGCCGCCTTCCTCATCAGCCTGTGGCGGCAGCAGCAGCGCGCCCACCTCCTCAACGCCCAGATGAGCCACGAGCGCGCGATCTTCAACCTCAAGAGCTATGCCGAGAAGATCGTGGCCAACGTGCCCTCGGGTCTCCTCGTGCTCTCCGCCGATCTCCGGGTGCTCTCGGCCAACCGCTCCTTCCTCGAGTCGTTCTTCCTCAAGCACGACGAGGTGCAGGGCCAGCGCCTCGAGGAGATCATGCACGCCGACGGGCTGTTCCCGCGCATCCGCGAGGTGCTCCAGACGGGCGTGGCGCAGCACGACATCCTGTTCGACCTCAAGCTGACGGCGAGCCGGCAGACGCGCCCGGTGCGCATCACCTTCTCGGGAATCCGGATCGCCGAGGAAGAGGACGCCCGGCTGCTGCTGATCCTCCAGGACCTCACGGAGGAGGAGCGCCTGCACGCCGCCCGCCGCGTCTCGGAGCAGCGCTTCCACGACCTCGTGCAGGAGCTCGACGCCATCGTCTGGGAGGCCGACGCCGCCTCGCTCCGGTTCACCTTCGTGAGCCAGCGCGCCGAGGGCATGCTGGGCTACCCGGTCGACCACTGGCTGCGCGAGCGGGACTTCTGGGCCGCGCGCGTGCATCCCGAGGACCGCGAGCGGGCCATCGCCCTCTGCCGCGCCGCGCTGGCCAAGGGCAAGGACCACGAGTTCGAGTACCGCGCGATGGCCCAGGACGGACGCGTGATCTGGCTCCGCGACATCGTCCACGTGGCCCGCGACGTCAAGGGCCAGGCGCGGCAGCTCCGTGGCATCACGCTCGACCTCACCGAGCGCAAGCGGGCGGAGGAGGCCCTGCGGCAGAGCGAGGGCCAGCTCCGGCAGGCCCAGAAGATGGAAGCGGTGGGCCAGCTCGCCGGCGGCATCGCGCACGACTTCAACAACCTCCTGATGGTCATGCAGGGCGACAGCGACCTGATCCTGCGGCGCCTGCCCGAGGGCCACACCCTCCGCCGGAACGCCGAAGGCATCCGCGAGGCGGCCCAGCAGGCGGCGGCGCTGACGCGCCAGCTCCTCGCCTTCAGCCGCAAGCAGGTGCTGACCCCCAAGGTGCTCGACCTCAACACCATCGTGGCGGGCATGCACACCATGCTGCAGCGCCTGCTCGGCGAGACCATCCACCTCGTCACGGTGCCCCACCCCGAGCTGGGCCACGTCAAGGCCGACCCGGGCCAGATCGAGCAGGTCGTCATGAACCTGGCCGTGAACTCGCGCGACGCCATGCCCGACGGCGGGCGCCTCACCATCGAGACGGGGCACGTCGAGCTGGACGAGGTCACGGCCCAGCAGCACGGCGATGCCCCCCCCGGGCTGTACGCGATGCTCGCGGTGACCGACACGGGCAGCGGGATGGACGAGGCCACGCGCTCGCGGCTCTTCGAGCCGTTCTTCACCACCAAGGAGCAGGGGAAGGGCACCGGCCTCGGCCTCTCCACGGTGTACGGCATCGTGCAGCAGAGCGGCGGCCACATCTGGGTGTACAGCGAGCCCGGCCGCGGGACGACCTTCAAGATCTGCCTCCCCGTGGTGGCCGAGGAGATGGTGGAGGTCGCCGAGACCCCGGAAGCCGGCGAGCTCCAGTCCACCGGCGCCGAGACCATCCTGCTCGTGGAGGATGCCGCCCGCGTGCGCGAGGTGGTCCGCGAGATCCTCGAGATCAGCGGCTACCGGATCCTCGAGGCGCGGCACGGCGCCGAGGCGCTCGAGATCAGCCAGCGGCACGAGGGCCCCATCCACCTCATGGTGACCGACGTGGTGATGCCCCAGATGAGCGGGCGCGAGCTGGCCCAGCGCCTGGCCCCGCTGCGGCCCGAGATGCGCGTGCTGTACATGTCGGGCTACTCCGACGACGCCATCGTGCGGCACGGCGTGCTGGAGGCGGGCGCGGCGTTCCTATCCAAGCCGTTCACGCCGGACGCGCTCGGCGCCAAGGTGCGCGAGGTGCTCGACGCGCCGTGGCCCGCGACCGACGCCGCCGCGCCGCGGCGGCCGGCGCCCGCCGCCCCCACGCGCGCCAGCCGGGCTCCCGCCACCGCCGGCACCCGGCGCTGATCGGCGGCCGGTCCGCGGGATGACCCGCCCGATCGTCGGCCGGACCTTCGTGCATCCCCTCTTCGACTATCTCGTCGTCGGCGGGGGGCTCTCCCTGCCGGTGGTCGCGCTCGTCCTCGTCCACGGCGTCTCGATCGGCGGCCCCGGCAGCCTCCTCGGCGCGCCGGCCGGCCTGCTCGCCGCGCTCATCATCGTGTCCAACAACGCCCACTTCGCCGCCTCCAGCCTGCGGCTCTACACGCGCCCGGGCGCCATCCGGCACTGGCCGGTGCTGACGCTGGCCGTCCCGCTCCTCGCGTTGGGCGTGGGCTCGGCGGCCATCGTGCTGCCCGAGCCGGCGGGCTTCGCGCTGTGGATCCTCTTCCAGCTCTGGGTGCCCTACCACTACTCGGCGCAGGCCTATGGCCTGGCCGCCATGTACGCCTATCGCTCGGGCGCCGAGCTCGGCGCGGGAGAGCGGCGCCTGCTCCGCTGGGCGTGCTTCATGCCCTTCGTCTGGTCGCTGCTCCAGCTGCAGGGGCCCACCGGGCAGGTGCTGAGATACCTCGGCCATGCCGACCTCCCCCTGCTCGGGCCGCTCCGCGCCGGGGCCAGCGGCGCGCTCGCCGCCGCCGCCCTGCTCCTGCCGCTGGCCGCCTTCGCCTACCTCGTCGGCCGGCGCGGGATCGCCCTGCCCGCGATCAGCCTGCTCCTGGTCGTGACCAATGCCGTGTGGTGGGTGCTCCTGATGCCGCTGGACGCCTTCTTCTGGGCCACCGTGTTCCACGGCCTCCAGTACCTGGCCATCGTCACGATCTTCCACGTGAAGGACCGCCTGCGCGCGCCGGGCAACGGCCACGGCGCGGCCTACCACGCCGTGCTCTTCTACGGCGCCAACCTCGCGGTGGGCTACGCCCTCTTCGAGCTGTGGCCGCACGCCTATGCGCTGGCCGGCTACAACCTACAGAAGAGCATCCTCCTGGTGGCCGCGGTGGTGAACGTCCACCACTTCCTCGTGGACGCCTACATCTGGCGGCTGCGCCGGGACCCGAACTACAAGACCGTGGTCGAGGCCGCGCCCGTCGCCGCCTGACCGGCCCCGCACCCGCTTCATCCCTCTCCCCTTGGGGAGAGCAGGGCGAGGGGGGCGGCGGCACAAGCACGCACGAGGTTACCCACCCTCACCCCAACCCTCTCCCTGGAAGGGAGAGGGGGATTGTCGAGCCAGGACGTCAGGACCGCTTCATCCCTCTCCCCTTGGGGAGAGGGTAGGGTGAGGGGCGGCGGCACGGACGCGCGGGAGGATGTGCGCGCCCTTCGGAACACGCTCTCCCGAGGGTGTGGGGAGGGGGGCGCTGGCCTTCACGGATGATTCGGGCTAGGGTTGGACGTGTCCGCGCCTGGACCTGCCATGACCGACAAGCCCATCCGCGTCCTCATCGCCAAGGTCGGCCTCGACGGCCACGACCGCGGGGCCAAGGTGGTGGCCCGCGCGCTGCGCGATGCCGGGATGGACGTGATCTACACCGGCCTGCACCGCTCGCCGGAGGAGGTGGTGGCCGCCGCCGTGCAGGAGGACGTCGACGTCCTCGGCGTCAGCATCCTCTCCGGCGCGCACATGACCCTCTTCCCCCGCGTCCTCGAGCTCCTGAGGGCGGCGGGGGCGGGCGACATCCTGCTCGTGGGCGGCGGCGTGATCCCCGACGAGGACGTGCCGGCGCTCCGCCGGATGGGCGTGGCCGACCTGATCCTCCAGGACGCCACGCCCGACGCCGTCGTGACGCGGGTGCGCGACCTCGTCGCGGCCCGGCAGCCGCGATAGCCCGGCCCATGCGCACGGAGCTCAAGGTCCGGTGGGTGATCGACGATCGCGATCTCCACCGCCGCGGGCGGGGGACGACGGCGTGAGCGACCGCGCGGTGGCGGAGCTGGCCGACGCGATCGTCG
>Ga0184637_10002675_pt1 | contig 11365 bp, 11 predicted proteins | sample PLM3_127_b2_FD_133143 | JGI IMG/M metagenome (GOLD analysis project Ga0184637, IMG submission 133143) | Groundwater sediment microbial communities from an aquifer in East River, Colorado, USA - PLM3_127_b2 | ecosystem: Environmental > Terrestrial > Soil > Riparian zone | place: USA: East River... | reverse complement strand
TGCGCTGCGCCAGAGGCGATGCGATGCGCTAAGATAAAAACCGTCGTGGGGGGGTAGCTCAGCTGGGAGAGCGTCGCGTTCGCAATGCGAAGGTCGGGAGTTCGATCCTCCTCCTCTCCACCATATCGTCAGGAAATACGGGCCTTCACGGCCCGTTTTCCTTGAAACCCACCATTCGACCCACCATCAGGCGATGCGCTTGAATGGGGAAAAGCAGCAACGGCGCGAAGGCGAGTAGCAGCGCAGTCTTGAGGGGCGTAGCTCCGCCCTACATACAAACCGCGCGCGCGCACCTCGTGTCCGGCCCCACCAGGGCGACGGCCCTCCTCATTCACATGCCTTGTGGGCCACAAGAACAATTTCCCGCGCGGCGTCCGCGAGTGGCATGTTCCGCGAGTCCGGTTGCGTCGCCAGGTGGAACAGTGCATCCATGATTGCGCCTGGGAAGATTCGCTCCGACACAGACCGCTTGCATGCAGCGCTCGGCTTTACGACTGCCGCTTGTTCAACCACCGCCACGACGTATGAGATGCATCCAGCGAATCGCGCATCTGGCTCCGACTTCATAGCTGGGTGCTGGCATTGCAGCGCGAAGTCGTTCACCGTCATCTTCGGTCGGAGCGCAAGAAATTTCTCCGGCGCAGCCAATGTTGCGATCGGTGCCGCGAGCATCGCGGCGAATCCGAGTCGCACCAATCTGCGAAAAGTGGTCTGGACCATAGTCAGTTCCTGTTGGAATCGCGATTCTCCCCCCCGAGTACCGGAGCACGGCGCGAGGCTCTCGGTCGTCTGACTGGCAGTGGTCATCTAATTCAGTCTGAATGCGCGCCAGCGCCGCACGCCACTGGTCTTGACCAGCCACGTCACCACACATCGACTGCATGCGGCGCGACACGTCAAGATCGGCGCGCATCAACGTCAGGTCGCATCGACGCATCGTTGACAGGTCGGCCGTCTGCGCATGAGTCAGGGCCGCCATCACTTCGGCCTGCAATCGCTCATGCATCAACGCCGGGCGCGACACGGCACGAGCTCCAGGGCCGCCACCAACTCGGCGGCCTTCGATTCGTCCACGGTGACCCCTTTGCGGCTTGGCACGTAATCCGCCGCGCCATCTGGAAGCCACCACACGCGCAGGTCAACGACAGCGCGGCCCTTGTGCAATTTGCGAATCACGCGCACCTCTGCGCGCTCGGTCTTGGGGATCACTCCAAGCACCTCGCCGTCATACATCGTTGAACCCCTCGCACCGTTGCAGCATCGCCGCCAAGTCGCGGCCCACGTCAAGCACACGCAGCCCGGCCCGCCCGTGATTGCCGCAGCGGCCCGGCCGGTAGTGCCTGCACTCCGCGCAGCTCACCCGATCGTCACCCTCGCGGTCGCGCTTCACCAGTCGCTCGGCCAGCTTCTCCGCCTCGGGCTCGGCCCAGCGCCAGCGCATCAGTCGGGCGCGCCGGTCGAGGAAACGCGCAATGTCGGCATCCGTCCAGGCAACGGCCGCCAGGTCGAGGGCTTCGGGCTTCTCGGCCGGCTCGCTCGCCGGCATCGGCACCGCTTGAAAATCACGCGCACCCCCCTGCGGGGTCACTGCCAAAACTGACAGAACCCCCCTTTTGTCAGTTCTGTCAGTGCCGTCATAGGGGGGTGCAGCCGTTTTCTCTGCGAGTCGCGCGGCCCACTTACCCACGGCGCGCCCCTTCGGTCAGGCTGTAGACCGCGGTCGGTCGGCCGCCGGTTTCGATGCTGGCCTCGCTCAACCACCCATGCGCCCCCAGCATGTCGAGCGCATCCGCCACGGCCCCCCGATCGCTCAGCCCGGCCCACTGGTTGCGGTACACGTCGCGCGCCGTGAAGGGGCCGGGCAGCGCTGTGGTTCGGGCCTTGTCGAGGATCGTGCGCGCAGCCCTCACGGTCATGCGCCGGCCGCTGCTGTGCAGGCGTCTCGCATGGCTCTCGAAATACTCGGCCAGCGTCAGCGCCCGCAGCGTCGAGGGCAACGTCACGGGCCCGGTGCCGCCGTCGATCACATGCAGCGCCAGCGCCAGCGCCGGGACGTGGTGCCGGAACTTCGACAGCGCGCCCTCCAGGCCCTCGGCTTCGGCCGCGCGGATGCTGCGCTCGAACTCGCAGCGCCACTCGCCGAAGGCTTCGCGGGCGTCTTCATCGAAGCGCACGAAGGGCAAGCCGCGCGGATCGCCGTGAATGTCGTTCTCGCGCTCGGCGCACAGCGCGTCGGCCGTGAGCATGTCCAGTCGCTCAAAGGTCTCCCACGCGCGCCGCTTGGCTGAGGTGTCGGGCAAGCGATCCACCTCGCGCCACTCGCCGGGCGCCTCTGGCCAGGCGATCAGGAAGCGCTCGATCATCCCGTCATCGGCGGCGCCGCGCCGTGCCTGCTTCACCAGATCCGAAAGCGGGCCGGGCTGGATGCCGCCGATGATCGAAAGCCGCGCATCCTCGACCGTCACGGTGCCGCGCCCGATGCGATCGAAGGTGTAGCCCCCGCCGCTCCAGCCTTGCAGGTAGAAGGCCCGTGCCGGCGCCGATTCCTCGCGCGCCAAGTCGAGGAACAGCCCGCGCATTTCGTCGCGCACCGACAGCACGCCGTCCGGGTTCTCCGCGAGGATTTCGCCCAGCTTCTCATAGGTCAGGTCGTTGACCACGTAGCGCCGCCGGGTCGGTGCGTCGCCTTCGTCAACGTCGATCAGCAGATCGGCCACGTCGGCGCCGCTGTTCTTCTTCAGCAGCGCGCGCGCCTGTTTGACGCCCGCCTCGGCGCGCAGCTTGGCGGCCAGGGCCTCGGCTTGATGCTGTGCGGCCTTGGCGTTGAATGACTCGGCGGCCCGCGCCTCCAGGCGATCCATCGGCGCCAGTGCCTGCTGCATCGCCGGGGACTTCATCCAGCCCGGGCGGGCCACGATCAGCGCCCACAGGTTGCCGCGCTCGATCCAATCGGTACGCCGCTGTGGCCGGATGCCGACATGCCGCGCCACCAGCGAAGCGGCGGCCACCAGCAGCGGCACCGCCACGAAGTCAGGCGGGCAGTGCATGCGCTCGGCAACGTCCGCGGCCCACGGACGGAAGGCATCGGGCAGCGCCGCCATCGAGAACGGCTCCACAGGCAGCAGCTCGGGGGGCAACGGTTGCGGCGCCTCGATCGGTGCAGCGCCAGTGGAGCGCAGCCGCGCCATGTCTTCGACTACGGCGTGCATGCTGCGTCCTCCGTCTCGATCAGCACGGCCTCGCGCGCGGCCCACACGTCGCACCAGTCGGCGCCGTCCGTCGTCGGCGTCATCACGTTGCAGCGCAGCCAGGCGCGCAGCGCCCGTTCCTTCAGCTTGTCGGCGGCCTCGCGCCCAGCCGGGTCGGCGTCGGCGAAGATGACCAGCCGCTGCACGCCAGCGGGCCATAGATAGCCCGCCAGGGCGCCGGCGCAGTACGCGGCGTGCAACGGCAGGCCCGACGCCAGCGACGCAGCCAGCGCCGTTTCTATGCCCTCGGCAACGCCGATCACGCCGTGCCGCGGCTCGTGAAGGCGAATCGATCCGCCGGCCAGTACACCGGCAGCCGGCGTCAGCTTCTTGACTGCACCAAGCACATCGGCCTTGTTGCCGTTAGCGTCAAGGTATGTTCGATGCAGCGCCAGCGGTCGACCATCTGAAGCAACCAGCGGTGCGACCATCGCCGGCCAGGTGCCGAGCGATTCGCCTTCGTGCACGTACGGCATCGCAGGATGCAGGCGAATGCAGTCCGGCACGACGCAGCGCTGCACCGCCAAGCGCCGGCAGAGATAGCTGTGCACCGGATCGCCCTCCATGATCGGCAGACACTGACGCCACAGGTAGCGGATGCGATCAGCGTTCCGGCGCCACGCGTCGCGCTGCACTCGCTCGCGATGCCCCTTCGCTTCGGCCATGTAGCGCCGCAGCGCGGCCCGCTCGCTCGGTGTCATGCGCTCGCGCGGCGTGGCCGTCCACACCTCTGACAACCCGGCGCGGAAGTCGCCGAAGACACCGGCGCGCAGATCGGCGAACAAGTGACACCAACCAGCCGCGTCGCTGCGCTTGCCGTTGGTGCTGAATCGATGCAGGCGGCCCGGCTCGATCGTGTCGGGCGCATAGCCCAACGCCGCGGTGATAGCCACGCGGAAGGCGTCGATTGGGTCAAGCATCGGGCGCCCCCCATCGCTGCCGTCGCTGTGGGTCAGTACAAAGCTTGCGAGTGGCGGCTCTCGCCTGCAACTTCGACCAAGCCTTGCGCTCGAGCTCGCCGCTGCGACAATCGGGGTGCGTGTTGTGTTGAACATCGGGGCCTCGATCCGTGCCAGCGGTCGGGGCCTCGTCAATTGCGACAGGCGTGCGGTGCTCTGCCCCGTTTGCATGAAGGCGGTCATGGCGGCGCCTCACGCCGTCTGTGCCATCGCGCGGCGCAGGGCGCCGACGTTCCAAGCGGTCACGCCGCCCTTTTTCTCGGGGGCCGGCAGCGTTCCATTTTTCGACCAGCGCCACACGGTCACAGTGCTGACGCCGTGCAGGGCTGCCACTACCGGCAGACGCACGTTCGCTGAGTCCGGCAGCCGGTCAAAGTCTTGAAGAGCAGTTGTGTGAATCGCCTTCATCCGAATCGCTCCAAGGAGTTGCAGAACGATGCGAATTGGAATAGCTCACATGGCGCGAGGGCTAGGACACCAGGTCAGAAACTCAGATAGCCTGCCGTCCCGGCCTTAGCTTTGTTGGCGCTCCTCGAGGGGGCTTTAGCGCGCTTCGCCTGCGCCGCATCGCTCGCCCTCTTCCGCGTGTAATTGCGGATCGCCGCTTCCGGGTCGCACTCCTTCATGCCCGTGATGGTTTCGTAGCAGATGCCCACGATCCGCCGAAACGGCTTGCTCGCCGAGACCGAAGGCACATGCGGAAATGGAGGCATCGCGTTCGCGCCCTTCGGCCTCGGCTCGTTGCCGACATAGCCCTTCACATGCGACTCGCCCCACCCCGACACGAGAGCCTCGTGAATGCGCTGTACCGGGTAGAAGGATGCCGTCCGGTGTCTGCTCTGTCCGCCATCGTGTTTGGCTCGCGCCTCGAAGTCGGTTCGCGCTCGGTGCACCATCGCACTGTCGGCGGCCATGCGCCAAAGCGTTCTTTCAAGGGGCTCGTCGCCGTCAAGCTTCATGGTGAAGTGCTGTCGCGTCAACCGATCCAGCACTTCGGAGTAGGCAGGCGAGGAAAGGTGATCACCGCGGAGCACCTTGCCCATCACATGCTGTGCGCGGTGCAGCGCCTTCTCAAGTTCATCGAACTTGTCTCGAACCTGGGTGAACGAGGCAGACGCGCGAAGCACAAAGCGGCACTCCGGCAGAACGTGCTCCAAGCGACGCACCTGTGAGTCAACTACGCCGAGTCCGCGCAACTCCTGAAGTTGCTTCGCAGCAAAGTGAAGCCGCGCATCACCCGTCAGGATGCGCAGCTTTGTTCGCTCGCCGCCCGTTGTGCGCCTCGCCGGCATAGCGCCCCCCCTGCAAAAAAGGATCGCCGCGCCAGCCCGCCAGGGTCGCCGGTTTTCGGGGATCAGCCTAGGCGCGGCCGGGTGTTTGCGCACTCGGGCCGGCCGCTTGCCTGCATCCGGCAGGCTCGGTACTTCATCGAATCGATTCGAATCCCTTGCACGTATCGGCATCAGGCCCGGCGTCGTTTCATCGGGATCACGGCGCCCTTCGTCTCGGGCCTTGCGCAGAACGCCGCCCAGTCGGACATCATGCGGCGCCGCTTGTCGAACACATCGGAGCGAAAGTACGCAGCCTCGGTCTGATCCTTGACGGAGTGCGCCAGCGCAGCTTCCGCCACTTCGCGCGGATAGTTCGTGCGCTCTGCACACCAGTCGCGGAAGGTCGAGCGGAAGCCGTGGGGCACCGCTGCAACTTCCATCCGCCGCGTCACCGCCACCAGCGTCATGTCGGACAGTTGCCCGCCGCGCGGTGCGGGAAACACAAGGTCAGTTCCGGCCATCCGAGGCAACGCGCGCAGCAGAGCCAGCGCAGCATTGGACAAGGGCACGCGGTGCTCCTTGCCTGCCTTCATGCGCTCGCCGGGCACCTTCCACACGGCAGCATCAATGTCGATCTCCCGCCACGTCGCGCCGCGTACCTCACCAGATCGCGCCGCCGTGAGCACCGCAAATTCAAGTGCCCGCGCGCCCATGCCTTCTTGAGCACGCAACGCTTTCATGAAGGCCCCGACCTCGGCGACCGGCACAGCCGCATGGTGTCCCGACTTCATGATCTTCCCCGGCGCCGGCAGTAGGTGGTCAAGGTGGCCTTTCCAGCGGGCAGGGTTCAGGCCTTCGCGATAGCCGCGCGCCGTCGCCCAGTCCAGCACCGATTCAATGCGGCCGCGCAGGCGTGACGCGGTTTCTGTCTTGGTCTTCCAGATGGGATTGAGCACTTCCAGCACCTGAGGCAGCGACACATCGCGCACGAACACCTGCCCAATCACCGGGTAAGTGCTCGCCAGGGTGTTGCGCCATTGTTCGGCGTGCTTGGCATTGCGCCAGCCGGCTTCGTGGGTTTCGATGTACGCGAGCGCTGCCGCCTTGAACGTGAACGCCCTCGCCTGCTCTGCGCGCATGCGGCTTGCAGCAGCCTTGCGCTCGGCGATGGGGTCTACACCCTTGTCGGCCTTCTCGCGCTCATCACGCGCTCGGCGGCGGGCATCGGCCAGCGTCACATCGGGGAAGCCACCCAGGCCCATCTCGCGCCGCTTGCCGGCCACCGACAGACGTAGCACCCAACTGCGGGCGCCGCTGTCTTGGACTTGCATGGCAAGGCCCGCAACACCGCCGACGAAGTGCAGGCCCGGCACGGCCAGGCGGGACACTTCCAGCGCCGACTTTTCCCTCGATTTCCTTGGCATGTTTCTTATCCCCTACACCGACCCACCTAAATTAATGAGGTTGGATGATACACGGAGAAACGAATTGAGCCAAGTTCTAGGCAAATTACCTATGAAACTACGGGCAGGATGACGCCGCATGATACGGCAAGAAGTTCGATCCCGGCGGACCTCCTCTCCACCACCGACACTTCCGAGGCCCTTGGGCCTTGCCCGCCTGAACGTTGCAGGAACTGTCCGCGCGCAATTCATGCACCATCGCGCCGTCGGTCGTCGACTACCCACCGCTCGCGCAGCACGCGCTTGAGCGCCTTGCCGTTGGCGTTGCGGGGCAGCGGTTCGTCCTGCAACGTGAAGCTTTCCGGTACCTTGTAGTCGGCGAGGTGCGCGGCACAGAACGCACGCAGCGCGTCGGCGCTCGCCGACGGCTCGCGCAGCGTGACGAAGGCATGCACTCGTTCGCCGAGCACCGGGCACGGCGCGCCGATCACCGCGGCCTCGACGACCGCCGGGTGCGCGGCAAGCACCGCCTCCACTTCGACACCGTATACCTTGTAGCCGCCGCGATTGATCATGTCCTTCTTGCGGTCGAAGACCCGAAGAAAGCCGTTCGCGTCGAGCGAGCCGACATCCCCCGAATGCCAGAAGCCTTGCGAGAACTCGCGTGCCGTCGCCTCGGGGTTGTGCCAGTAGCCGGGCACGACCATCGGGCCGCCGATCCAGACCTCGCCGCTGTCGCCTGGCGCCACGGCGGCGCCGTCGTCGTCCACCACCCGCAGTTCGCCGCAGGCGACTGCCGGGCCGACGCTGTCGCCATGCTCGTGCGTCAGGTACGGCGGCATCAACGTCGCCGGCGAAGTGGTCTCGGTCGCACCGTAGGCGTTCATCAGTGCCAGACCGGGCAGCTTTTGCGCGAGGCGCTCGATCGTCGGCGGCGGCATCGGCGCGCCCCCATAACCGCCAAGCCGCCATGACGACAGATCGTGCATGTCGAAGTCCGCCTCGAGCAGGCACAAGTTGTACATCGCCGGCACCATCAGCGTGCAGGTCATGCGCTCGCGTACAGCCAGACGCAGGAAGTCGGCGGCCTTGAACGCGCGTTCATCACGATCAGCGTGCCGCGACAGGCCAGCATCGCAGCGATCATCGCGACCAGCCCGGTCACATGGCTGAGCGGCACAGCCGCGATGCAGCGGTCGGTTTCGGTCAAGTGCATCGCATGGAGATAGTGCAGCGCCGAATGCACGATGCCGAGGTGCGTCAGCATCGCGCCCTTGGGGCGGCCGGTCGTTCCCGAGGTGTAGAGAATCGCTGCAACATCGTCTTCGCGCACCGGCGAAACGTCGTGACGCGCAGGCGCGGCGCGCAGCGTGTCATAGCGCGGCGTGCCCGCCGCGCTGCCGCCGACCGCAATGCGCTGCCGCAGCGCCGGCACGTCGCTCACATCGGGCAGGCGTGCCGCCAGGTCGGCGTCGAACACCAGTGCCACCGCACCGCACTGCGCGAGCGCGTAGGCGAGTTCGGGCGTCTGCTCGCGGATGTTGAGCGGCACCGTGATCGCGCCGAGCCGCGCAATCGCGAGCAACAGCAGCACGAACTCGGCGCGGTTGGACAACAGCAGCGCGACCCGGTCGCCGGCGGCCACGCCCAAAGCCGCCAGGCCGCCCGCGAGCCGGGACACTTCGTGATCCACTTCGCACCAGCGCAAGCGCCGATCACTGCAGATGAGCGCCTCGCGCTGCGGCGCATGCGCAACCGCCTCGACCAGCATCGCGTGCAGGCTCGCCGGCCGCTCGACGAAGCACCGCACGCGGCGGTCGCCGTAGTGGGTTTCGAGCTGCGTCGGTGGCGCGCGATCGAGCCAGTGGCCCATGTGCATCCTCAGCCGGCGACGAGCCGCCTCGAGACGGCTGAGCGCCGGCCGCCAGAGTCGGCCGGCCTTATCCAAGTCGGCGCAGGCCGACTTGGAGCCGCGGCACTCAGCCCCCTCGGGGGGGTGAAGCCCGCGGCTCCAAGCCTGCCAGTGCGGGCTTGGACGGGCTGAACGCCCGGCGCGTCTCGTGCCGGGCAGCGAACGAAGTGAGCGTGGGGGTAGTTCATCTCAACCGGCCTGCACCGCGCCGCGGTCGATCGTGTAGGCTGCATCGAGCGCATCGCGCACGTGCGACAGGCTCGACTCGCACAGCAGAACCGACAGGCCCTGCTGCTTCAAGCCGCGGATCACCTCGCCGAGACGGTGCGCGAGCACCGGCGCAACGCCTTCGAACGGCTCGTCGAGCAGCAGCAGCTTGGGGTTGCTGGCGAGCGCACGCGCGAGCGCCACCAGCTTCTGCTGTCCGCCCGACAGTTGCAGCGCCTTGCGCTGCGCGAACGCTGCCACCTCGGGGATCATCGTGCACACGCGCTCGAAGCGCGCCTTCGCGTCGGCCGCGCCGCTCGCCCATGCAGGCAGCAGCACGTTTTCCTCGACGCTGAGCACCGGCACGAGGCGCCGGTCCTCGGGCATGTAGCCGAGGCCTGCTCGCGCGCGCACATAGGTCGGAGCAGCATCGAGCAGTTGGCCGTCGAAGCGGATGTGGCCGCTCTGGGCGCTGGCAATCCCCATGATTGCGCGCACCAGCGTCGTCTTGCCTGCGCCGTTGCGACCGATCAGCCCGACGAACTGGCCCGCGCCTACCTTGAGATCGACGCCGCGCAGGATGCTCGCACCCTGGATCGACACATGGAGCCCTTCAATGCCGAGCATCGACCGCCTCCTCGACGCGGCGCGACGCGCCATGTTCGCCGACCACGACCTCGCGCACCGCGGCGTCGGCGAGCACCGCCTGCGGTGCACCGTCGGCGATGATGCGGCCCTCGTAGAACGCGAGCACGCGATCGCTGTAGCGGGTGACGATGTCCATGTCGTGCTCGACGAACAGCACCGTCACACCCTGCGGCCGCACCGCCTGCATCACCGTGTCCATCACGCCGAACTTCTCCTCGGCCGAAACGCCGCTGGTCGGCTCGTCGAGCAACAGCACCTTGGGGCGCGCGGCGAGCGCCATCGCGATGTCGAGCAGCTTTCGAATGCCTTCGGGCAGGACGCTGGCGAGCTTGTCGGCCCAAGCGCCGAGGCCGAACCGTTCGAGCGCGTCGGCAACCATCGACTCGGCGCTGTCGGCGGTACGACTGGCGCGCCGTGCGATGCCCGACGCGATGAGCAGGTTGTCGGCCACCGTCTGTGTCACGAACAGCTGCGGGATCTGGAACGAGCGGCAGATGCCGAGCCGCGTGACCGCGCGCGGCGCGAGCCGCGTCACGTCCTGGCCTTCGAACTGGATCGAGCCGGTGTCGGGCTTCAGATAGCCGGTGATCATGTTGATGAAAGTCGTCTTGCCGGCGCCGTTGGCGCCGATCAGGCCGACCACGCTGTCGGCACCGATCGCAACAGACAGGTCGTCGGCTGCGGCGACAGCGCCGAAACGCTTGACCAGGTTGCGCGCCTCGATGATCGCCACGGCGTCAACCCCGCTCGCTGCGTCGCTGGAACAGCGACCACAGCCCCGACGGCAAGAACATGATCACCGCGAGCATCGCCACGCCGAGCACCATCTGCCACGTGTTGGGCGAGTACTCGGTCGCGAAGCTGCGGATCGCCTCGAAGAGGATCGAGCCGAGAAAGGGCGCCGCGACACTGCCGGTGCCGGCGAGGATGGCGACGAACACGAACTCGCCGGAGGTGGTCCAGAACGCGAATTCGGGGTCGACGTGGCCGACGGCAAGCGCGACGATCGCGCCGCCGATGCCCGACATCACCGCGGCCAGCACAGAGTTCAGGTGCACCACCGTGCGCACCGAGCTGCCGAGGTATTCGACACGCAGTTCGTTGTCGCGGATCGCCGGCGCAATGCGCCCGGCAAGCGTTTGGTTGTAGGCGTGCAGTGCCCAACCGGCAATGAACGCGGTCACGGTGGCGACCGCGTACAGCGCGTAGCTGGCGCCTCCGGAATACGGCAGCCCGGCGAGCGTGCGCGCATCGACGTTGAAGCCGTCGGTCGAGCCGAGCGCCGACGATTTGACCAGCAGCCCGTACAGGATCATCGAAAACGCAAGGCTCAGCATCGCGAAGAAGATGGCGCGATAGCCGGCGAGCAGCGCACCGAGCACGAAGGCGATCAGCCCGGAGGCGAGCGCCGCGGCTCCGAGCATCAGCAACCCGTCAGTCACCTTGAACTGATGTGCAAGCACGCCCGCCGCATAGGCCCCGATGCAGTAGTACAGGCCCTGTCCGAACGACACCAGGCCGGTGCGCATCAGCAGCAGCAGGCCGAGCACGACCAGGCCCTTGCCCAACGCGATGGTGGCAAGGGACAGCGCCCAGCTCGGCAGCCAGGGTCCGGCGACGAGCAGCACGGCGAGCGATGCGAAGAGCATGCGGCTGGTGGGGTCTCGCAGCGACAGATGACGGGTCACGTACGGGCTCATGTGCAGGCAATCACGTG
>Ga0184637_10002674_pt1 | contig 11366 bp, 12 predicted proteins | sample PLM3_127_b2_FD_133143 | JGI IMG/M metagenome (GOLD analysis project Ga0184637, IMG submission 133143) | Groundwater sediment microbial communities from an aquifer in East River, Colorado, USA - PLM3_127_b2 | ecosystem: Environmental > Terrestrial > Soil > Riparian zone | place: USA: East River... | reverse complement strand
GACCGGGGAGCGGGCCGCGCTGCTCGACTTCCGGCCCATCCTCCGCAACCGGTCGGCCATGGCCTACTCCCTGGCCTACTGCGTGCACACGTGGGAGATGTCGGCGCTCCGAGCCTGGGTCGTGACCTTCCTCACCTTCTGCGCGCTTCCTGGCGGTGGCGCATGGGCGCCGCTGGCGCCGGCCACTGTGGCGAGCGCGATGGGGCTGGTCGGGGTATGGGCGAGCGTGGGGGGCAACGAGCTGGCCATCCGCCTCGGACGCCGGCGATTCATCCTCGGCACGATGCTCGTGTCGGCCGCGATGGCCGGCCTGATCGGGTTCAGCGCGGCACTGCCCTACCCGGGAACGGCGGCCCTCGTGCTGGTCTACGCGATGCTGATCTGGTCCGACTCGTCGTCGCTCACCGCCGGCAGCGCGGGCAGTGCTGCGCCCGGCCGGCGCGGCGCGACGCTGGCCGTGCACTCGACCCTCGGCTACGCGGGAGGCTTCGTGGGGCCACTCGCGCTCGGCGCCACCCTCGACCTGCTCGGCGGCGCCAGCGTCATCGGCTGGGGCGTCGCCTTCGGCCACGTCACGATCGTGCTGCTCGCGGGCGCCCTCGCCTTCGTGGCCTTGCGACCGGCCGACCTCGCCGGCGACCGTCCCGCGGTCACCGCCCGGCCCGCACCCGGCAAGACCCGCGCATGAGCCCATATCCCTCTCCCCTTGGGGAGAGGGCAGGGTGAGGGGGACGGGGGAACGAGCACGCGGGAGGTGACCCACCCTCACCCCGGCCCTCTCCCTGGAAGGGAGAGGGGGAGAGGTCAGGCGGGCTTGCGGGCGCGGACGAAGGCGCTCATGAACTTGCCGTCCACCTCGGCGGCGATCGCATCGGCGTCCACGCCGGTGCCCGCCAGGAACTCGCGGGCGTCCGCGACGCGGTAGATCCGGGTGGGCTCGACGTCGATGGCCTCGAAGCCGGCCTTGGCGAGCTTGTCCCGGTACTCGTCCTCGCCGAGCGCCCCCGCCACGCAGCCGATCCAGAGCTCCACGCTCCGGCGGAGGGCGGTCGGCACCTCCCCGCGCACCACCACGTCGGACACCGCGAGGCGCCCGCCGGGCTTGAGCACACGGTGGGCCTCGGCGAGCACCCGGTCCTTGTCGGCGGACAGGTTGATGACGCAGTTGGAGATGATCACGTCCACCGAGTCGTCGGGCAGCGGAATGCGCTCGATCTCGCCCTTGAGGAACTGCACGTTGTCCACGCCCGCCTTGCGCTGGTTCTCGCGCGCCAGGGCCAGCATCTCGTCGGTCATGTCGAGCCCGTAGGCCTTGCCGGTGGGACCCACCCGCCGGGCCGACAGCAGCACGTCGATGCCGCCACCCGAGCCCAGGTCGAGCACCGTCTCGCCCGGGCGCAGCTCGGCCAGGGCCGTGGGATTGCCGCAGCCGAGCGAAGCGGCCGCGGCCTCGGACGGCAGGCACGCCTTCTCGCTCTCCGTATAGAGGTTTGAGGTGATCGGGTCGGCCTCGCGCCCCGAGACGCTGCCGCAGCAGGAGGCGCCGCCGCCGCTCGTCACGCGCAGCGCCGCCTGTCCGTACTTCTCCTTCACGACGTCCTTGATGTCACGGTCCGGCATGGCGCAGCCTCACGAGGCGCAGCAGCCGCCGCCCTGGCGGAGCGGCAGGCTGGCGAGGCGCAGCGAGGATCCGGCCGGCTGGGCTCCCGTGGTCTCTTCGTCGAGGTCGTAGTTCAGGTGGTAGATCTCCCACTCCACGCCGTCGGGATCGTGCACCCAGAACTTGTCTTGGTTGGCGTGGCAGCAGTCCACCCCCATCTGCTCGCGCACCGGCAGGCCGCTGGCCTTGATCCGGCCGAGCTGGGCGAGCACCGCGTCCGTCGAGGCCAGCTGGATGCCCAGGTGATCCACGGCCCCGACGGTGCCCGGCTGCCCCTCGGACAGGGCCAGGTTCACCGGGGCCCAGTCCGGCAGGAACTTCACGTACCCGGGCTTCTCCTTGACCGGCCCGGCTCCGAACAGCGTCTCGTAGAAGGCCCGGCTCTTCGCCAGGTCCGACACGCGCATGTGGACGTGCACCTTCGGGGTGATGGTTGGCGGCGTGATGGTTGGCGGGGTCAACGGTGAGCTCATGGGTGGCCTCCTTCAGCAGCAGGCGGTGAGCAGCCGCATGAGCGCCGTCACCGTCTCCCGCCGCACGGAATAGTAGATGTACCGCTCCTGCTTCCGGCTCTGCACCAGCCCCGCCCGGCGGAGGGCGTCCAGGTGATGGGAGAGCGTGGGCCCGGGCACCTCCACCGCCTCCTGGATCTCCCCCACCGGCACCTCGCGGCATGCCCGCACGAGGAAGAAGAACACCTGCAGCCGCGTGAGGTGCGCGAGGGCCTTGAAGGCCTCCACGTGCCCCTCGTTCGCGTCGAGCCGGGCGGGGGCCAGCGTCGCGATGCGTTTCATGGTTCGAGATATATCGAACTATCAAACCGTCGTCAAGGGGAATCTTTCGACCGCCCCGGGAGGGCCCGGCGGGGCCCAGGTCAGCGGGAGAGGAGGTCGCCGACCACGTCGCCCAGGGCGGCGACGTCGGTGCGGCCGGTGACCTCCACGACCTGGACGCGGCCGAGGAGATCGGCCCAGCGGGAGAGCCGGTTCACGGCACGCTCCGGCGAGCGCTCGGCGCGCGCCGGGCGGTCCAGGTCGAAGACGCCGAGGTCCTTGTGAAAGAGCGGCAGGTTGGCGAGGGCCTCGGCGGCCCCCATCCGGCGCACGGCAAGGCCCTGGCCCGTGCGCCGCCACTTGAGGAGCACCAGCCCCTGCATCTCTCCGCGAAGCTCCACGACGTCGGGGCCATAGAAGGCCTCGAGATCCACGTCGCGCTTGCGCTCGAGCTCCCAGAGCGCGGCGGGCGGCAGGCGGGAAAGCTCGGCGCGCTCCTCGCGTCCGATCCCCGGAGGGGAGAGGGGATGATCGGAAGCTAGGCGCGGAGCTTGTTCGAGGCGTCGAGCGCCGCCACCTTGTAGCACTCCGCCAAGGTGGGGTAGTTGAATACCGTCTGCAGAAAGTAGTCGATGCCGCCGCCGAGCCCCAGCACCGCCTGCCCGATGTGGACCAGCTCGGTGGCATTGGTGCCGATGGCGTGCACGCCCAGCAGCCGCCGGTCCTCGCGGTGGAACAGCATCTTGAAGAGTCCGCTGTCGTCCCCCAGGATCTGCCCGCGCGCGATCTCCCGGTAGCGCGCCACGCCCGTCTCGTAGGGGACCTTCTTGTCCGTCAGCTCGTGCTCGGTGGCCCCGACCATGGAGATCTCGGGGATCGCGTAGATGCCGATGGGGAAGTGCGCGCCCATGGGCCGCGCCTCCACCCCGAAGGCATGACAGGCGGCCAGCCGCCCCTGCTCCGAGGACGTCGCGGCGAGGCTCGGATAGCCGATCACGTCGCCCGCCGCGAAGACGTGCGGGACCTGGGTGCGGAAGCACGCGTCCACGCGCAGCCGGCCCCGGTCGTCCGCCTCGATGCCTGCTGCGCCCAGGTTGAGCGCGGCGGTGGCGGCGATGCGGCCCGCCGAGAACAACACCACGTCCGAGACGATGCGCTTGCCCGACTCCAGTCGCATGACGGCGCGCCGCGGCGGGCCCTCCGAGACCTCGATGGCCTCCACCGCCTCGCCGAACCGGAACGTGACGTTGCGCGCGCGCATCTGGTGGATCAGCTCCTCCACGATCTCGCGGTCGAGGAACTCCAGCGGCCGGTCGCGTCGCTCGACCAGGGTGACCGTCACCCCGAGCGCGGCAAACATCGAGGCGTACTCGATGCCGATCACCCCCGCCCCGACCACGGTCATGCTGCGCGGCACCTGGCGGAGCCGGATCACGTCGTCGCTGGTGAGGACCACCTCGCCGTCGGGGGGCACGGCGGGGGGCGGGGCGGGAGGGGTACCCCCCGCGATCAGGATGGACTCGGCGGTGACGGTTCGCCACGCGTCGCCCGTCCGGATGGTCAGGGCGTGGGGCTGGGAGAAAGCCGCCTCCCCGCGGAGCACGGCGACGTCGTTGCGCCGGAGCTGGTCCTCCACCACGTCCACTTCGCGGGCCACCACGTCCTCGACGCGGGCGAGGAGCTGCGCCGCGGTGGGCCGGATTTCAGGCCGCGACGCGCGCCGCCGGTCGAAGCGGCCGCCGAGGCCGGAGAAGAAGAGCACCGCCTCGCGCAGCGTCTTGCTTGGGATGGTGCCGGTGTCCACGCACGCCCCGCCTGAACAAAGCAGTTTCTCCACGACGGCGGCCCGCTTGCCGAGCTTGGCGGCCTGCACGGCGGCCCGCTGGCCCGCCGGTCCGCTGCCGATGCACACCAGGTCGTAGTCGTATGGCTCGCTCACGGCGCCTCCCCCGTCACTCGGATCCCTCCGCGTCAAGACCCTATCACGCGACGGACTCGCGCTGGCGGGCCTCCGCGCTCGACGGCAGGGTGAAGGCCACCGTCGTCCCCTCGCCCAGCCGGCTGTCGATGCGCAGCTCGCCGCCATGGCCGTGCACCAGGTGCTTGACGATGGCCAGGCCCAGCCCGGTGCCACCCAGCTCGCGCGAGCGGGCCCTGTCTACTCGATAGAAGCGCTCGGTGATGCGCGGCAGGTCGGCGGGCGGGATGCCGACCCCGGTGTCCACCACCGCGACCTCCACGCGCGCGCCCGCGGCCACCGCCGCGCTCACCGTGACTCGCCCGCTGGCGGGCGTGTACTTGACCGCATTGTCCACCACGTTGATGAGGATCTGGGCGAGGCGGTCCCGATCGGCCTCGACGAGCGGCAGGTCCCCGGGCAGGGCCGCGTCGAGGCTCACTCCCCCCGCCCGCGCCTTGGGGCGGATGATGGCGAGCACGGACTCCACCACCTCGCCCACCGCCACCGGCCCCACGCGCAGGGACACGCGGCCGAGCTCGATGTTGGAGAGATCCGTGAGGTCGTCGAGCAGGCGCCCCAGTCGCTCGGTGTGGCGGAAGACGATCTCGAGGAACCGGCGGGCGTGCTCCGGCTCCTCCAGGGCTCCACCGAGGAGCGTCTCAAGGTAGCCGTGGATCGCGGTGAGCGGCGTGCGCAGCTCGTGCGACACGTTGGCGATGAACTCCGTGCGGACCTGCTCGAGGCGCCTGAGCGCGGTGACGTCGTGCAGCACCACCAGGGCGCCCGCCTCGTCCGGGGCCAGCCGTAGCGGCACCACGTGGGCCTGGAGCACGCGCTCCTCGGGGGTGGTCAGGCGCAGCTCGCGGTGGACCGCCGTGCCCTCGGGCGCCGCCCGCCCCTCGGCCAGCACCGCGTGGAGATCGGCGTTGCGCACTACCTCGAGCAGTGGCTTGCGCTCGGGCCGCGCCGCGCCAACGCCCAGCATCGCCCGCGCGCGCTCGTTCAGGAGCACGATGCGCTCGTGGGCGTCGACGGCGATCACCCCCTCGACCATGCCGTCCAGGATGGCCGTGGCCTTGGCCTGCTCCTGGGCGAGGTCGTCGATCTTCTCCCGGAGCCGGGCGGCGAGGACGTTGAGGGACCGCCCCAGGGTGCCGATCTCGTCGGGCGATCGCGAGGGGGCCCGCAGGGCGAAGTTCCCCTCGCTCATCTGCCGGGCGATGGACTGCATCTCCACCACGGGCCGGGTGACCCGCCGCGAGACGAAGATCCCGATGCCGAAGGCGACGAGGAGCGCCACCGCGCCGCCGGCCAGCATCACCTGGTGGAGCGTCGCGTAGGAGTCGGTGACGGCCGACAGCGGCAGGGCGAGCCGCAGCACGCCGGCGACGCGGCCGGCCTCCCCGAGCGGCACGGCCACGTAGAGCAGGGGCGTGTCCGCTATGGCGCTGCGCCGGAGATCGCGTCCCACCCGCCCCGCCAGGGCCGCGCGCACCTCGGGACGGTCGTCGTGGCTCGGCATCGCCACCCACTGCTCGACGGGCCGCTCCGACTCTCCCACCACGCGCCCGTCGGAGGCGATCAGGGTCACCCGGGATCCGGTGGCCCCCGCCACGCGAGTCACGAAGGCGCGCACGGCCGCGGGGCTGCCCTCCATGGCCAGAAGCCCGCGCGTCTCGGGCTCCAGCATGCGCCCGACCAGGGTCAGCCGCGCCTCCAGCGAGTTCACCGCGAAGTCCTGCAGCGCGCGGTCCAGGTACAGCCCGGCGGCGAGGGCCACCACCGCCACGAAGCCCACGAGGGTGAGCGTGAGCTTGATGGCGATGCGCCGGCGCAGGAACCGGATCAGCGGGCGCATGCGCTCGGCTCCCGCGCCTCGGGCATCATCCCGCCTGGCCCTCGGGCTCGAGGCGGTAGCCCACGTTCTTCACCGTGAGGATGCGGCGCCCCTCGTCGCCGAGCTTGGCGCGCAGTCGCCGCACGTGCACGTCCACCGTGCGCGATTCGATCTCGCTGGCCCGCGCATAGCCCCAGACCCGGTCGAGCAGGAACTCCCGCGAGAGCACGCGGCCGCGCGCATCCAGGAGGGCGCGGAGGAGATCGAACTCCTTGGGCGTGAGCGTGACCGGGTCGGCTCCCACCGTCACGGCGTACGTCCCGGTGTCGAGGACGATCCCGCCCGCCGACAGCGAGGCGCTCCCCGCTTCCCGTGGCCGGGCGCGGCGCAGCACGGCCCGCACCCTCGCGAGCAGCTCCTTGGGGGAGAAGGGCTTGACCACGTAGTCGTCGGCGCCGATCTCCAGCCCCACGATGCGGTCCACCTCGTGGCCCTTGGCGGTGAGCATGATGACGGGCACCGCGGCGGTGGCCGGATCCTGGCGGAGGCGCCGGCACACCTCGAGGCCGTCCATCTCGGGCAGCATCAGGTCGAGCAGCACCAGGTCCGGCCGCTCGCGGCTGGCCTGGCGCAGGCCCTCGGTGCCGGTGGCGGCCGTGGCCACCTGGTACCCCTCGCGGCTCAGGTTGAAGGCCAGCAGGTCGCGGATGTCCTGCTCGTCCTCGACGATGAGCACCCGGCTGGCCATGCCGAGATCTTAACTGAACTGGGGGGGAGCGTCCGCCGCTCCTCCCGGTACACCACCCTCACCCTAACCCTCTCCCTGAGGGAGAGGGAGTAGGACATTCGAATCCCCTCGCCCCCGCGAGGGGGAGAGGGTCAGGGTGAGGGGGCGGGCCGCCGCCGCTCCGCGCAGGACTACCAGCGGCGGGTCTCTCCGAGGTCGAAGATCCAGGCGCGGTCGGGCGGGATGCCGCGGCGCTGCGCCTCGGCGCGCATGCGGCGCGGGGGCTCGTCGAGCGGCTCGTCGCCAAGATCGAAGGTGCCCCAGTGAATGCCCAGGAGCTGGCGAGCCCGCAGGTCCTCGAAGGCCTGCACGGCCTGCTCGGGCGTGGTGTGGGTGAAGCGCATGATCTCCTGCGGCAGATAGGCGCCGATGGCGATGGCGGCCAGGTCGAATGGCCCGAGGCGCTCGCCGGCCTCGCGGAAGCCGCTGAAGTAGCCGCTGTCGCCCCCGAAGTAGAAGCGCCGCTCCGGCGCTATCAGCGCCCACGAGGCCCACAAGCGCCGGTTGGCGTCCCACAGCGAGCGCTGGGCGAAGTGCTGGGCGGGCACGCAGACCAGCCGGAGCCCCCGATGCTCGGCCCCCTGCCACCAGTCCAGCTCCTCCACGCGCGTCATGCCGTTGTCCGCGAACCATTGCTTGAGGCCCAGCGGGACCAGGAAGAGCGGGTCGTGGGCGGCGGCCAGCCGCTTCACCGTGTCCAGGTCCAGGTGGTCGAAGTGGTCGTGGGAGATCAGCACCAGATGGATGGGCGGCAGGCGCTCGAAGGCCAGCCCGGGCGGGCTCAGGCGGCGCGGACCCGCCCAGGACAGCGGGCTGGCGCGCTCGCCCCAGTGAGGGTCGGTGAGCAGGTTGACGCCTGCGAGCTGCACGAGCAGCGTCGCGTGCCCGACCCACGTGATGGTGGGCGCGCCCGGATCCGGCGCGCGAAGCGCGCTGCCGTCATTGTCGCGGCGCGGCGCCTCGTAGGCCCGCGGCGCGGTGAGGGTGGCCCAGCCCCGCCGGACGAAGAACGTGAAGCGCGTCCATCCGTCCGGGCGCTTGAACTCCGGGTTCGTGTTGCGGAACCCGCCCTCCGCGTGGTGGGCGGGGCGGCCGGGAAGCGGCTCCGTGCCGACGCCGGCACAGGCCGGCAGGACGAGCGCAAGAGCCAGAGCCGCGAGCGGCAGCCGCACGGTGTGCGAGTGTACCACCCTCGCACGGCGCCCTAGCGTGGGGAGGCGGCCGTCGTCGGAGTCGGCAGAAGGCCGAGCTGGCGCAGCCTCTTGCGCAGTGTGTTGCGGTTGATGCCCAGGAGCCGGGCGGCCTTGAGCTGGTTGCCGCCGGCAAGCTGGAGGACGTGGCGCAGCAACGGCAGCTCCACGCGCCCCATCACCGAGCGATAGAGCCGCCCCGTGCTGGCGTCCAGGGTCTCGCGCACCACGGACGGCAGCGCCGCGGACACCAGCCGGTCGAACTCGTCCCTCTGAGGGCCTCCCATCGCGCCCGTTGCTCCTCCCCGCCCTTGGAATGCCAGAAAGGGCGCCGGAATCTCGGCGCCCTTGCCTCGGCCCTGCCGGACAACCTCGTCCGGCAGTGCCCTGGGTCACTGAGGAGCAAGGGGTGTGCCGGGGCCGGGAGACGGGAAATCAGGCGCTTCGGAAGGCCGACGGCAGGCCCGGCCCGCCCGATGCCCAGAAGACGGGCACGACAGCCTCGATCTTGTGCAATCCGTCCTGAAGCGCCAGCTCAGGCCGGCGGGGTAAGCCACGAGACATGCGCGCTCACGACCTTCCACTCGGCCTCCGTCCTCGCCCAGGCCTGGCTCTGGCGCCCCTCGCGGCCGGAGTCCACGCGCTGGAACTCGGTGTTGGCGGTGGCGAAGTCCCGGCCGAACGTGGTGATCACCGTGTTCCGCAGCCGGCGCGAGAGATCGCCGCTCCTCGGCGCGCGGCGTGCCCGGGCTATGGCCTCGAAGCCGTAGCCATTGTCGTGGAGCGCGAAGCGGATCACGCGGGGATCGTTCCAGAAGCAGGAGTCGAGCACCGCGATGTCGTTGGCGGTGAGCGCAGCTTCGTACCGCTCGAAGGCCCGCGTCACCTCGGCCAGCACCTCGGGGATATTGATCTCCACTCGAGCATCTCCTCTCAGTCAGAGTGGGGGGGCGCGTCCGCCGCTCCTCGCTCACGCTCGGAGAGATCACCGGTCCGCTCGGCTCGCCTTCGGCTGCACCTCGCCTACCCTCCCCCACGCCCCCCCCACCGGTCACCGTCGGCGGCCATTTCTTCACACCCTCTCAGCGCTAGAGCTTGCGCAGGTCCAGAGGCGGGAGGCCCAGCAAGGCGCGGCGGCTGCGGGCCCACAGCAGATCGAGCGCGGCGCGAAGGGCAGGGGCGCCGGGTGCCAGGACGCGCGCGAGGAGCCCGTCGCGGGGCAGCGGCGTGACGCCGAGGCTCACGCCTGCAACCTCGCCTCCGGCGGCGGCCAGCGCGTCGGCGAGCTCGCTCCATCCCTGCCGTCCGGGGCCAAGCGCGAGAAACGTGCCCACATACGGACAGCCCTGCGCGGCGCCGAGGCGGTCCCAGCCGGGCCGCCCGGCGAGTATCACGCGCTCCTTGACAATCAGGCCCTCCGCGTCGCGGACGACGAGCCCCATGTCCAGCTCCGAGAACTGCCAGGCCTCGCCGCGGGCGATACGGCCCGCCACCCAGGCATCGGCCAGGATCGCGATGGCTCCGTCGGCCAGACTCACCTCGGTGGTCTGGACCAGCCGGGCTCCAGGAGACGGGATCAGGTGGTCGGGCACGTACTCGAGCGTGGCCCCCTCGCCGACCGTCGCGCTCAGTCGCTGCACTGTGGGAGGGCCCGTGGCCCGGTAGACGCGCGACGCGGATGGGGTGGTGAGGCAAACCCGGCTCCCGGCCCCGAGGCGCACCTGGGTGTCGAGACGGTCGCCCCCCAGGAGGCCCCCGGTCGGATTCAGGAGCATCAGCATCACGTCGCCGCGGCCCTCGAGATCCACGGGCTCGAGCGCCTGGAGCGGCAGCCGGTACCGCCGCTCCACGAGCACCGTGCGGCCGCCGCGCCGCTCGAAGGCCAGATGCAGGAGCCCGTCGCGGCCTACCCGGCCGCCGCTGGCGGCCGCGGGCGAGCCGGGGTCAGGACTCGAAGAGGAGCTCGCGGCGCACCCAGGCGGCCACGTCGGCCACGCCGACTCCGTCGCGGAGGTTGGTGAAGACAAAGGGACGCTCTCCTCTCATCCGTCCGGCATCGCGCTCCATCACCGCGAGGTCGGCCCCCACGTACGGGGCGAGGTCGATCTTGTTGATGATCAGCAGATCCGAGCGCGTGATGCCCGGGCCGCCTTTCCGCGGGATCTTGTCGCCCTCGGCCACGTCGATGACGTAGATGGTGGCGTCCACCAGCTCGGGGCTGAAGGTGGCCGCGAGGTTGTCGCCGCCGCTCTCGAGGAACAGGATCTCGAGGCCCGGGAACCGCCCGAGGAGCTGGTGCACCGCCTCGAGGTTCACCGAGGCGTCCTCGCGGATGGCGGTGTGCGGGCAGCCCCCCGTCTCCACGCCGAGCACGCGGTCGGCGGGCAGCACGCCGCGGCGGATCAGGAACTGGGCGTCCTCCTGTGTGTAGATGTCGTTGGTGATGACCGCGATGTCGTGGCTGTCGCGGAACTGGCGGCACAGGGCCTCGGCCAGCGCCGTCTTGCCCGAGCCCACCGGCCCGCCGATGCCCACCTTGAGGGGCCGCGGGATCGGCGCGCGGCCGAGCTCGCTCTCGGCCTTCATGACCGGAACAGCCGCATGGGAAGGCTCACGTGCTGGATGCCCTGGATGTCCGCGCCCGGCGTGAAGCTCCAGAGGTCGGCGGGGTCGCGCCGGGCGGCCTCGCCGGCCACCCGGTCGATCACGGGCTGGAGCCCCCACAGGACCTGCTGGCCCTCGAGCTGGCCCATGCGCATGAGGCGGAGGGCGGCACCCACGAGCAGCGCGCTCGCCGAGTAGAGGAAGGCCGCGGCGGCGTCCTCGGCCTGCCAGCCCAGCGCCGCCGCCACGATCCCGAAGGCGACGCCGTGATGACCAGGCAGCCGCCCCGCCTCCACCTCGACCAGGTGCCGGGCCGCCCGATCGTCGCCAGTCAGCGCCGCGCCGACGCGCAGCGTCTGGCGCCCCATCTGGCGGCTGCCCTCGCGGAACTCGCGCACCGGCTTCATGGCCTCGAGCGTCCGGTCCAGCTCGTGGCACGCGATCGTGTCCTCCCGGGCCGTCGCCCTCAGGGCCGCCACCGCGGCCGTGGCATCGCACGGTCCCGCCGATCCCTCGATGTGGGACAGCAGGAACGCCTCGAGCCCCGCGCGGTCG